>Ga0213866_10003370_pt1 | contig 10883 bp, 11 predicted proteins | sample PICome_11_FD_160079 | JGI IMG/M metagenome (GOLD analysis project Ga0213866, IMG submission 160079) | Coastal seawater microbial communities near Pivers Island, North Carolina, United States - PICO284 | ecosystem: Environmental > Aquatic > Marine > Coastal | place: USA: North Carolina... | reverse complement strand
GCATCAAGTACTTCTTTCTTCTGGGTAAGAAGAGCATTTCGTTTATGAGAAGTAGCATGTGTTTCTGCCTTTGCAGTTAGCTGAGCAAGCTTCTGTTGCTTTTGCACAGCAATTTCTTGCTTGCGTCTTGCAATTGTTCGCTCAGATTCCTCACGCATTTCTGAGAGTTCTTTTTGATGCGCTGCTCGAGCGAGCTCGATTTGGCGGTCTGCATCGGCGGTAATGGCAGCGAGAATATCTTGTAAAGCCATGATAATTAAATGGAAAACGGAATGAGAAAAATTGAAAAGTTAGATGAATTAGCTAGCAATGATGATTCCAGCCTTAAATGAGTTCAACATGAAGAATGAAATCAAGAATCCAAGAAGAGCATATGTTTCAACAAGAGCGGCCATTGTAATAACACGTCCTGTAAGCTTGTCATCTTTTGCAAGCATGTGCATACCAGCACTACAAACTTTTGCCTGGTAAGGAGAAGATGTAAGACATGTGATTGCAACTGGAAGAGCAGCAGCCAAAAGGATCACACCCTGAGAAACAGAAATAGCAACTTCACCGCTAATTACTGGAGCGTAGTTGAAGATAAAAAGAAGTGAGATAACCATTCCGTAGAGCCCCTGTGAACCAGGAAGAACCATAAGAGTGATAACCTTACCAGCGAGTTCTGGCTTTTCAGTAAGAAGTCCAGCACCAGCCTGACCTGTCATAGATACACCAAGGATAGAACCAAGGCATGAAAGGAATGTTGCAGTTGCAGCACCAAGGAATGCTAGTGCAAGACCCCATTGTACAGCTCCTGCGTTTGAAACAGCGAGAGCTGGCTCCTGAGCAGCAACAGCGATAGGTGCCAATGCTCCTGCAAGGATAGTGAGAGTACGAACAGTTTTCATGAGAGAGAAATGAAAAAAAATATAAAAATTACAAAGTACGTTTGAACGGGGAGAAACCCCGTCCGCCGCCTTCAAAGAACTGCGAGAAAAACTCGATGAACTGAAGACGACCAGAGTGAATAAAGCTTCCAAGTGTGTTTAGGGCAATAGAAACCATGTGCCCAACAAGGAAGATGATAATAATAACTGGAACACCTATCCACACTGGGAAGAGGTTTCCAAGTTCGACTGCGACCTGATTGATCGCGGCAGCAATCGCACCAGTTACCAAACCAAGCGCAAGAATACGCAGGTAACTGAGGCCATTGCTGATCATTCCAATAACAAAGTTTACAGATCCAAGAAGTCCACTAATTGGTCGGAGGTACCACGCGGCACCATATCCTTTACCCCATACCATTACAGCAATACTTCCGTAGAGAGTGTATAGAGCAATATCTTTAAGTTCTGCTGGAGCGAATGCGTAGAAGAGAATAGACCCTAGAAGGATGTGTGCAGTGAAATCCACCCAGAAGGCCTCAGCCTTCTTGCCGTGAATCCATTTATGCTGACCTGCGAGGAACATTCCAAAGAAGATGTGAGTCACACCAAGTGCAAGAGAGAGGTTTTGAAGGAAGTCGATACCAGACTGTTGGTTAAGATTCCAAATCTGTCCCTTAAACATCAATCCTTCAGCAGTGCTTTTTGTCAGCATTGCAGGCACTTGCTCTGGAGTAAGTCCAAACCATCCTCCGAATGGAATTGATACAAGGAATGTCATAATCCCTCCAAAGAAGAGGAGCCAGAGTAGTTTCGCTTCATCAATAGACTTTTTTGTTACAAGAAGTGTAATACCAAAAATGAGTGCAATAATTGCTCCATATCCTGCATCTGTTAGACAGAGTGCAAAGTACAGAATAAAGAAAGGGGATAATGCTGCTGTTGGATCCATTTCGTTTGAAAGTGGAAGGCCATAGAGACCAGTAACACTTTCAAATGGGGCAAAGACTTTTCTATTCCTTAGGAGAACCGGTGTTTCTTCTCCTTCATCTGGCTTAATTTTCATGAGTACAATCGCAGAGGAGAGTTTTTCGAGTTTGATTTCCAAGGATTCCATTTCTTTTGCAGGCATCCATCCAAGGAGTGTGACAGTTGCTTCTGTTGCTCCCATTGCCTCACGAACCTCTTGTTTTTGGTCAAGCCATTGCATAAAGAGCTTTACCTTAAGAAGATTTGGCAATTCAACAGCAAGCTTCTGACGCTTTTTATTGTTGACGAGAAGTGATTCACGAAGGGATTTTTCTTTCATTGTTGCTTCTTCGAATGCAGAGGAAGGCAACGTTCCATTGAGTGATGACAATGTTACGTTCGTCCAACCCAGGCTTGTTGAGAGCTCATTCCATGCCTTAAGATCGTCTTTCCATATAATGACAGAGTATGAACCAAGTCCAGTTTGTGTTTCGCCAATTTTTTCAATAATACTTCGTTGCATTAACTGCTTCATGGAATCGCTTAACTTATGCTCAGCTGTCAGTGGGAGCATTCCAAATACTTGCACAGTTTTTGTAGATTCTGATGTTTCTGATAGGGCAGTGAGTTTCTTCCATGGCGTAATGAGTTCTTTAAAATCCGCCAATTCCTGTAGTTCTCTTGTGGCATCAGTGTCTTGTTTTTCAAGCGCATGTAACTCTGAAACGATCTGATTTACATCAGTGTGCTTTGCAGCTTGTACAATATTTTCGAGTGATGTTTTCTTTCCACATGCACTCAGTGTTTGTTTATCGGCAAAGTCTTTTAGTGTGTTAATGGCAAAAAGAAGTTCTGCTTCTTTATATATAACTTCAGAGTGATCAATTTTTACTCCTTCACCCGCAGCTCGTATTTCAAGAACACCTTCATCGTGAAGCATAGAGATGAGATCTTCTCGTAAAGAGTTATGTGCAATGATGCCGACTTTTTGCATTTTAACGATAGCCATTATGCAGCGGTAGAGAAGAGAGTATCAGCTTTTGATGCAAGATCGACGAGTTGCTTCACTGCAGCTTTGCTTCGTTCGTTTGAGCTTGATTTGAGGGAGTCACACTCAGATTCTGCTTCGTTTTTTGCATTCATTAAGATGCCACTGAGTTCAGTCTCACTATGCTTTTTGAGTTCCTTTTTTGCTTCCATCTTTAGCTCCTCCAGAGCCTGCTCTTCTCTCTTCGCAATTGTGTTCATTACCTCATCTTTTTCCTTTGCCATAGCAGAAATCTCTTTATCAACACGCACTTTTTCTCGCTGTTCAAGCTCTTGAATCTGACTGAATGGACTGGCTGCAATTGAAGAATTTTGCGCTGTAGATGTGGTTTGAGTGGAAGTCATAGGTTTAGTGGTAAATCTGCCGGAATGTAGTGAAACATTCGGAAAAAATCAAGGCTCTAAGAGCTCAGATTGCTAGGAATCTTTTCTTTTTGTCATGTACTTTTATTTTCGCTTTATTCTGATAAAACCAGATGCATCGACAGTTTTGAGCTTCTTTTCTTCTTTTTGTAACTTATCGAGGAGCAGATTAATACCAATAGCATCAGATGCCATGTGACTACATTGGATCATATTAATGTTATGCTCCTTTGCTTTTGTGAGTGTTTGCTCTGTGACATGCATAGAAAGAATAGTTCCAACACCTGCTTTGCTTTGTGATACAAGTTGCTCTTCTGGTCCGTTGGTTCCACCAGTAAATTCTGTAGCGACGATCTTTCCTGGTCGGTTGCTTCCAGATCCATTAACAATAATAGGCGGATTTCCTTTTTTTGCGTAATACTCGAATTCAGGAATTTTCATAAGTGCATCAATAATTTCACTTAAGTCTTCAAAATGCTTACTGCAAATAGTTTTTTCCATGTATGCCCATACCAAATTGTCTGTAATGGTGTGGCAGCAAAATGCAGGAATGCCAAGCAGTTCGGCTGCACGTTCTGTACGGAAGAGGTTATCTGCGTGTATTGCCCTCCATATTTTATCCATTCGTGGTTTGAGTTGTGCTTCACTGTGGTTTACAGGAACACCTGCTTTTGCGAGAACATCAATCTGTAGTGGCATTACTTTTTCAAGGTCTGCAAGTGCTCGTCCTTCTGGATGATGAATAAAGAGACAGTCTATCTTCTGTCCTTTTTCACGAAGTCGATCTGCAAGAAGTACTTCTGGTGTTTCGATATCGATTCCAACCATGAGAGTTGTGACATCTTCTTTTCCGGTTCCATTAATAATGCGACAGTCGGAGTATGGGTTCCATGTTCGTTCTTCGTCGAAGATATCTTTTTTCCATCCCTTTGCATTTTTCATCGCCTCTTTTTGCTTCTTAAAATAACGGTCAAAATATTTCTTTTCACGAACGTCAGCCTGCATTCCGATCTCAACAGATCGTTGGAACATTTTTTGTAGTTTCATGTCGCTATCATAGCGACTCTTTTCCTCTTATCCAATCATGACTTTTGCATCGGCAACAAGGATGCAGTCAGTAGTCACAAAGACTGGGTTCAAATCAATCTCTTTAATTTGGGGGCATTCAGTGACCATCTGTGACACTGCTTGAATAAGATGTGATAGATGATCGATATCAAGTTGTTCTTTTCCTCTCATGCCCAGAAGGAGCGGCCATGACGTGAGCTCTGTTAGCATTCGGTACCCCTCTTTGTCTGTCACTGGCGCAATACGAAATGATGTATCTTCGAGGAGTTCTGTATAAATACCACCAAGGCCAGCCATGATAAGATGTCCGAATGCATTATCGCGAACGGCCCCAACAATAAACTCTTCACCTGCTGGTCTAAATTGTTGAATAAGTATTCCGCGGATTTCTGCGTCTGGTCTGTGCGTCGAAATGTTTGTTGTGATTTCTTTCCACGCATTTCGTACATCGTTTTCTGTCAGTAGGTGCGCGCGGATGCCACCAACATCTGTTTTGTGTAAAATATGCGGTGAAGAAATTTTTGCAATGACGGGGTAGCCGATCTCTTCTGCGATACGAACAGCATCATCTTCTGATGTGGCAATTTTTTGTTGAGGAACTGGTATGTCATAAAGATGAAAGAGTGTTTGAACTACATCTTCTGGCATGAGCCCTTTGTAATCGCTCAGTAGTGACTGTGCATCTTCTTGACGCTTTGTATCGACAGGTACGTCTTTTATTTCTTGCCTGTCTCTTTTTTGTAAAGAAGCGAGAGCTTCTATTGCCCGTTCTGGTGTTTCGAAACATGGAATACCAGCTTTTTGTAGTGTTAGCTTTTCAGTATGTACATGCGTTTGACCAATAAAGCTTGTGACAACTGGCATGAGGGGGTGCTTTGTTTTCCATGTGACAATGGCATCTGCAATGTCTGTACTTGGTGTCATGACTTGTGGTGTGAGAATCACACAGACACCGTCTATCTGTGGATCATTTCCAACTGCATCGAGAGCAGCTTGGTAGCGCTCTATTCCTGCATCTCCTACGACATCAATGGGGTTAGCTGTACTCGCTGCTGCGGGTAAAATAGTCTTTAATATTTTTTCCTGAGTGGGGGATAATTTTTTTAGATCAAGACCAGATTTTTCTGCAGCGTCTGTTGCAAGAATGCCCAGACCTCCTGCATTGGTGATGATTGCAATACGATTGGATGCAAGGAGCGGTTCAAGGCTTAGAACTTCGAGCATATCAAACATTTCCTCTGATGTATGAGCCCTGTGAATTCCTGCTTGCGCACACAGTGCCTCGATGGCTGCATCGTTTCCAGCGAGGGCTCCTGTGTGAGAAGCTGCTGCCTCTATTCCTTTTGTGGATACGCCAGACTTTAGGAGGACAATCGGTTTTCTTGTTTGCACTGCAGTTGTGAGAAACCGTGTTCCATCGCTTATATTTTCAAGGTACAGACCAATAACTTTTGTATCATTATCGTTTGCAGCCATTTCTAGAAAATCACACTCGTTGAGTACCGCTGTATTTCCAATACTTGCAACAAGGGAAAAGCCGAGACCTATCTCTGTTGCTGCGTCCATCATACCGACCGCCATTGCACCAGATTGGCTAATGAGAGCAATAGAACCTTGTGGCGGAATGTCTGCTGCGAATGATGCATTCATTCGTATTTGAGGACGAATAATACCAAGGCAGTTTGGACCTACAACATTCAGGGTATGTTTTTTTGCAATGTCTACTATCTCTTTTTCGAGGGCATCACCTTCACTTGTTCCGACTTCACCAAAACCTGCGCTAATAATCACAATATCTTTGATAGATTTTCCAGCACACTCCTCTAGGACTGAGGGGACATATATTGCAGGGACAACAATCACTGCAAGGTCGATATTCTCGGCAACGTCTTTTACAGATTTATATGTTTTTGTTTCTAGGATTTCTGTGTGTTTTGGATTGATAGGATAGATGTCTCCTGTGAACCCCTGTGATAAAAGGTTTTGTAAAACATCATGACCCACTTTTCCAGGCGTTGCACTTGCACCGATGACTGCGATAGAGGATGGGTTAATAATGCTCATATGTGCTGCGTATTATTTAGAGTCCTCGTGTACTTCAATGTTACCCATGTCGTCAAAACCATTTAGTTGATACATAATAGCAAAGGCGTCATTAAAAGTGTCTTGATCAAAATACGGAAAAGCTTGTACTGGTTTTTCGTTTTTCAGACGTTGCTCGATAACAGTTTTGATGCAGACATCAGACCTCATAAGCTCATCTATAATTTTGATACAATAGTGCGCAAATAGTCGATTTATTACAAAACTTTGAGGATATGCTGAAATGACTCTTCGATGGTTTTGCATGTCGTTTAATAGAGTATGTTTGGCTTTAGGATTTAGTGTAATGATATTTGCCTTATACGCCTCAGTATTTTTTAGGCTATCTACACTAACTATCTCAGTATCTTCCTCTAGAGATAACTGCTCAACGGGGTCATTTGGATCTTCATATAAGACATGATCCGGGTCATCAAAAGGGGATTTTTCGCCGTCATCTTGATTTTCATTGATCATATGTGGGTTTGTGCTGTTTATAGTTATATTATACAATATTTTGCTGTTTTAAGCAAAATAGGCTGCTTATCTATGATTTTAGAGGAATTTCGCTATACTGCCCTATATGCCTTCTTTGCACATCATTTACGCATCTACGAGTGGAAATACTGAACACGTCGTTGATACGCTTATTGCTGATATAGGCGAAAAATACCCTGAATACACAGTGAGTACCCAAAGGGCAGAAGAAGCAACAGAGTCTGATCTCCTTAAGCCAGATGTTCTTATTTTGGCTTCTGGAACATGGAATTTTGATGCTGTTGAGGGATACCTCAATATGCACATGAGAGAGTTGCTCGAAAAGCGCGTGAAGGATATCGATCTCGGAGGAAAGCCCATCGCTTTTATTAGCCTTGGTGACGATAGGTACTACTATACTGGTCGTGCTACCGAGCGATTCATTCAGTTTGCGATGGCACATAATGCGAAGTCTTGTTGCATGCCACTAATTATTATTAATGATCCATATGGACAAGAAGAAAAGGTGACACAATGGACAGAAAAACTAGTCGCAGGAATTACAAAACATGCAGATGCATAGAGTTTCTCTTAAAGTCACAGGCGCACAAGGACAGGGTATTAACTCTGTTGGTGAGATGGTTGCGAAGGGGCTTAAGCGTGCGGGGCACCATGTGTTTGGATACCGTGAGTACAACTCTGTTATTAAGGGGGGTCACAGTAGTTATCAGTTAGATATTGCAGACTCTCATATCGAAAGTAGTGAGACGATGGTGAATATCTTGGTGTGCCTGAATTACGAAGGGCTTAAGAGAGATCTTTCGAGTGTAAAGGAAGGTGGAATATTGTTACATCTCATTCCGAGTTGGAAATTTTCAAAAGAAGATGAGCAGCTTTTTGAAGATCGAAAGATTACGGTGCTCTATTTCCCGATGGAAAAGATCTTAAAGAAATATAATGCACGCCCGATTGTTGGAAACGTACTTGTTACCTCTGTTGTATGGGGGCTACTTGGTCGTGATCATCAAAATTTGAAAGAGATGGTCAAAGAACAGTTTGCTCATAAGGGAGAGAAAATTCTCGATATGAACTACTCGTTCATTGATGAAGGAAAACAGTTTAAGGACGAAGAAGCGGCAGAAAATGAGCTCGAACTTCCAACTGCAGATAGTAAGAGGAAAGATGACTTACTTGTTACAGGAAGTGAAGCTATGGGAATGGGAATGATCCATGCAGGGTGTCGAATGTATGCAGGGTATCCAATGACGCCTGCTTCACCGCTACTGAAGTACATTGCAGAAAAGCAAAACGAGACTCATATGGTTGTGAAACAAGCGGAAGATGAAATTACTGCAATTCAAATGGTGAGTGGTGCAATGCATATGGGTACACGTGCTGCGACTGCTACATCTGGTGGAGGATATGACCTTATGAGCGAAACGTTGTCATTGAATGGAATTATAGAAAATCCTTCAGTGATGGTGTTGGCTATGCGGCAGGGTCCTTCGACAGGACTTCCAACATGGAGCGGTCAGGGGGATATGCTTCTCACTATCTTTGGTTCTCATGGTGAGTACCCACGAATGGTTATGGCCGTGAGTGATGCAGAAGATTGCTTTACATTGATGCCAGATGCATTTAATTACGCAGAAAAGTACCAGCTTCCTGTTACAATTTTAACGGACAAGCACATTGCAGAGGGGCTGTATATGCAACCGCAATACGATCTAAAGAAGGCAACAATCGAGCGTGGTATTGTGACTGATCAAAAAGAATTGGATGCACTTACGAGTGCTGATCGCTATAACCCAGCTGCAGTAGGAGGTGTATCGCCACGATGGTTGCCAGGGTCCGCGTCAGCGACGTATTGTGCACAGGGTGATGAGCATGATGCAGAAGGAAACGTTGATGAAACAGGTGAGAATGCAATTGCTCAAATGGATAAGCGTATGAAGAAGGTAGACACGCTTAAGGCAGAGTTGCCAGAACCAGTCCTCTATGGAGACCAAAATCCAGAAACATTAATTGTGAGTTGGGGAAGCAATAAAAGCGCGATCCTCGATGTTATCAAAGATCAGAAAGGAGTGGGCTACTTGCACTACACCTATCTCTGGCCACTACATACGAAGAAATTTGAAGAGCTTTCTTCAAAAGCAAAACGCACAATCCTTGTGGAGTCTACATATCAAGGACAGCTCGATATGCTGCTTAAACAAGAGTGCGGCAAGGGGTGCAGTGAACAGATACTAAAATATGATGGTCGACCATTTTTCTGTGACGAATTACTTTCCAAGCTTTCTCTATGAGCATTCCTCTCGACAGCTCCGGCCCATCAGTGAACGATTTCGGGTGTCAGACAGAATGCACATGGTGTGATGGCTGTGGTGACTATGGAATTATGGCTGCGGCAAAGAGAGCTTTGGTAGAGCTTGGCCTTGCACCACATGAAGTACTCCTTTGTTTTGACATTGGTTGCCACGGAAATATGTCGGATAAGATGCTTGGGTACAGAGCGCATGGTCTTCATGGTCGTGTTCTTCCATTTGCAGCTGGTGCAAAACTTGCCAATCCCAATATGCCAGTTATGGCATTCGGTGGAGATGGTGCGAGCTTCTCTGAAGGAGTAAACCATTTGGTCCATAGCGTTCGTAGTCATTATCCAATTACATTTATATTGCATAACAATGCAAACTTCGGCCTCACGACAGGACAAGCGAGTTCGCTTACATGGCAGGGTCAGCCAATGAACACTTCTCCTAATGGAATCCCAGAAGATACGATTCGTCCTATGGAATTTGTCTTCTCGTTGCAGCCAACATTTGTTGCCCGTACATGGAGTGGAGACATTCCACAGATGACACGCGTCTTTAAAGCAGCGCTTCAGCACAGAGGTTTTGCTTTTGTTGATGTGCTTCAAGCATGTCCTACGTATAACAAATTCACATCACATGAGTGGTTGCTTGAGCATTGTTACGATGCAAATGCAGAAGGACATAGCCCGAAAGATCTTGAAGCAGGAAAGAAACTTGCATGCGATACATCAGAGAAGGTTGCGTGTGGAATCTTGTACCAGAATGAAGACATTCCGCATTTCTACGAACGATTGATTCCACGACAAAACGTAAAAACCACCCCAGTTGAAGAGGTGGCAATTACTGATGTGTCAGATTTGATGAAAGAGTTTGTTTAGACAACATCGATGTTTTCAGCATCGTCATGTGTCTCTTTCTGAATCTTTCCAATGGCAGGCTTTTTATTCGGTGCATTTAGCACCTCGCCTGAGCCCTTAGGTGTATTTGGGTTTTTCATGTGAAGAAAGGGGAAATAAAATTAAGCGACGTCGTTATCGTCTTCGTTATAAAGGCGAGGAAATGCTGAAGGCATAAACTCATTTGATTCTGGATATTTTTTAGCAAGTTCTTCATCTGAGAGCTCTACATCATCAAGCATTTCCCAAATGTCGCCTTCGGTAATCTGTTGAATGTCCTCTATTTCTGATTCGTCCAGTACACCTTCTAATATTTCTCGGTCAGTAAATTGGCCTTCTTCATCTGGGTGACCAGTTCGACTTTTATTATCGCGAAATATTTTGAGAACGTTATCGTTATTCATAAGTATATTATAACATATTTTTACTTATTTAACAATCTTCTATATATCACCTTTACAAAGCCCTTTGTCACGATAATTGGGTGAAGAATGACAAATTTTATCACTCTACTGCTTCCTTGAGAGGATGTTCCTTTTCCTTTTTTTACCCTCATCAGGAATTTCTTAATCATGTCCTCGACAGATCGATTTCGAGAGTGGATAGCGAGCTTTTTTATTGGCCCATCTAGCGATTTAATTAGCCTTTCGTAGCAGGTCAGCCTGTCGTATAGCCCGTTTCCAGAGCTATTATTTTGAAAACTTGCTGCATCTCCATGTACACGGAATCTTCCTTGGATTGTATCTTCATAGAACCAGTCTGTTACTTGGAGGCATCTCAGCCAGTATTCAACATCGAGG
>Ga0213866_10003369_pt1 | contig 10885 bp, 9 predicted proteins | sample PICome_11_FD_160079 | JGI IMG/M metagenome (GOLD analysis project Ga0213866, IMG submission 160079) | Coastal seawater microbial communities near Pivers Island, North Carolina, United States - PICO284 | ecosystem: Environmental > Aquatic > Marine > Coastal | place: USA: North Carolina... | reverse complement strand
TATTGCAGCGTGTTGTTTACATCTTGAAAAAACAGGGCCGTATTGAGCTGCCAACAATCAATGGTCGTGAGGTAAAGGTTCGTTCTGTATCGCCATTGGCGCAAGGTCAAGCAAACGAGGATATTGCGCGTATTGCAAGATTCTTGGAGACTATGAATAACTATCTTGGGCCACAGCTTTTGCCTGTTCTGATTGACCCTGAGCAGACCGCAGTTGTACTTGCTGAAAAGTTTGGTGTCCCTGACACCTTGATTCGTGATGAAGAACAGCGTAGACAAATAACTGCAATGATGCAGCAAATGGCACAACAGCAGGGAGCAGACGTTGGTAGCCAAGGTTAACATCGGAATTGATGGTATTCAGAGATCAGCTAAAGCCGATCTTATTATTAGTGAAAACGTAGCGCATTTGTTTGAGTCCCCTACAGGCAAAGAAGTTTTGCGCTATTTGCGTTCAATCACTATTGAAACGGCTCATGGGCCAAACGTTCAAGCAAACGAACTATTTCATGCAGCAGGTCAAGCTTACATCGTTGCAATACTTGAGCAACGTATTGCTCATGCACATAGGAGTAAGAAGAAATGAGTGAAGAAGCAGCAGTCGAAGCAGCAACCGCAGATGGTCGTGACTTTGTAACAGCGGAAGATGTGCAAGCGGCACAGCCGCAAGATCGTCCAGATTGGTTGCCTGAAAAATTCAATTCACCAGAAGATTTAGCAAAGTCATACAGTGAGCTGTCCTCTAAACTTGGGGCGAAAGACGAAGAAATTCGTCAGTCCATCATTGAAGAAATTCAGAATGAAGCATTTGCAGATCGCCCAGAAACTGTTGGCGATTATAAGCTTCCAGAAAGTTTAGACGAAACTGAAGCGGTAGATAACGAATTATTGCAATGGTGGTCAGAGCATTCTTTTGAAAATGGCTTTAGCCAAGAAGAATTTGAGCAAGGCATTGAAATGTATGCCAAAGCAATTGGCAATGCAGAACCAGACTTAGAAGCTGAATCTACAAAGCTAGGTGATAACGCAAATGCGCGTATTGAAGCTGCTTCTGTTTTTGCTAACAAGTTCTTTCCTGAAGAAGCAATGCCAGCGATTGAGCGTATGTGTGAATCCCATGAGGGTATTATTGCACTAGAAGTCATAATGGACAAAATGAAAGATGGTAACTTTAGCTCACAAATTGAAGCATCGCCTAAATACAATATTCATGAGCTTCAGCAAATGATGGCTGATGATCGCTATCGTGGCTATAACAAAGACCCTAGTTTCATAAAGATGGTAGATGATGGTTTCAAAGAGCTATACAGAGAGTAAAATTTTAAAAAGAGGGGCGTTCTACATGACGCCCCTTTCGCCTTTTCACCTAGATGAAATTGCTGAGAACTTAGCACCTGAAAATCGCAGGGAGCTAAGATTGCTTGGATATACCAATATGCGTGAGGCTATGAGTGAGATGTACGAAACGTCTGAGGCTTACGTTGTGCGTCAAGAAGGTGGCCCAATATTGTTTGTTGGTGGGTTGTGGTACTCTGAAGATCAAGATTATCCGCAGATGTTTGCCCTGTTTATGCAAGAGGCAATGAAAAACTATATGACATTAGCGCGTGGTTCGAAAATGCTAGTTAGTTACCTGTCGTCTGCAAATGAGCATATGACTATGACAATACTTGCTGATTATGAAGGTATGGTTAATTGGGCTGTGTGGCTTGGATTTGAGCCAGTAGGTACAATTATGAGTGGTGAAAACAAGTATGTTGAATTTATTCGTTGCAATTTAGGGGGAAATTGTGTTTACGATAAATCACCACGGCCCGTAATACACTGATTGGCCCGAAAGGATACCCAAGTTGAAGTGGTCTAGCGGACACCCGTAGAAAGTGAAACTTCAATTTAGGACTGAAAAATGGCTAATACAATCGAAACAGCCTTTATCAAACAGTTCGAATCAGAGGTTCACATGGAGTACCAACGCATGGGTTCCAAGCTACGGAACACTGTTCGTACAACAAATGTGACTGGTTCAACTGCACGATTCCAAGTAATCGGTAAAGGTTCAGCAAACACAAAATCTCGCAATGGTAACGTAACTCCTATGGAGTTGTTGCACACCACAGTCGAAGTCACAGTAGAAGACTTCTACGCACCAGAGTACATTGACAAACTTGATGTTTTAAAAACAAACATCAACGAGCGTCAGGCAGTTGCGCAATCAGCAGCGGCAGCACTTGGTCGTAAGACTGACGAGATTATCACTACTGCGCTAGACGCAGGTGCTAATGCAACTCAAATTCACGATACATCATCTGCTCTTGAGAAAGCAGACGTTTTGTCATTGTTTGAGACATTCGGAAATGCAGACCTTCCAGAAGATGGCAACCGTTATGTTGCTATGTCTCCTGCGGGTTTTGCTGACCTATATGCAATTAATGAGTTTGCATCAGCAGACTTTGTTGGCCCAGCCAACTTGCCATTTGCTGGCGGCATGACAATGAAAGAGTTCTTGGGCTTCAAGTTCTTCTCAACGTCTGCGGTTGCTGGTGGTAAAAACTTTGCATACCACACATCTGCGGTTGGTTTGGCTATCAACTCTGACGTAACGACAGAAGTCAACTACGTTCCAGAGAAGGTGTCTCACCTAACCACATCAATGATGTCAATGGGTTCTGTAGTCATCGACGACGATGGTGTCTACGAAGTCCTAGACAATAACTAAGGAGATTAGACATGGCTTATAATTCAGCAAATCTAACTCGTATTGGTGGTGGTTCTGGTGTTAGCTTGTGGCACTACACAACTGCTGACACGATTGCGACAGTAAACACTGCTGGTTATTTCAATGATGCAATCGGCATGATTCGTTCTCTTGACCCAATCATCGCTGTAACATCAACAGGTGGCACACCTGTTATGTCAATCGTTTACGCAAAAGACGTATCTGCGTCTGCTATTGACGTAACCGATGGCTTGACAGTTACTGCAACTGACACTGACTAATAGGGGTGGGGGCTTCGGCCCCCATACTTGCTTATGCCAAAGGTAGCAAATTCCGCTTTAGACGTTGCAAGCAATGCGCTCTTTTTAATGGGCGCTGATTCTATATCTAGTTTTACTGATTCTACATCAGAGGCAAAGGTAGCAAACGCTTTGTATGAAGACATTGTTCAGGCATCATTTGCTTCGCATCGTTGGCGCTTTGCTACAAGACAGGTCACATTAACACGATTAGACGCAGAACCTACTGGACGATTTGATGCTCAATATCATATTCCTTCGTCTTGCATTACGGCAATTGCAGTGACTGTTAATGATATACCTATTAAATACGACATTTATCAAAACAAACTTTTGTGCAACGAAGTATCGACAAGCACTCTTGTTTTGGACTTTGTAGAGAGAGCGCCAGAATCAGACTGGCCCTCTTACTTTACAACAGCAGTTGAGTTTTCTCTTGCTGGCACTTTTGCAATTACGCTTGCGCGTGATGCACAACTTGCACAGCTTATGGAACAAAAGGCAAACCTGTTATTTACTAAAGCAAGGCAGATTGATTCTCAGCAGCAAACAACCCGCAAGTTAAACACATCGAGGTTTATTACACAAAGGCTTAGCTAATGCAGAAAGTTAGAGTACCAACCAACAGCTTTCAGTATGGTGAGGTGAGTGATTCTTTATTGATGAGAACAGATACTACTATCTATTCTCAATCTGTTCAAAGATTAGAAAATATGTTGGTTATGGCTGAAGGCTCTGCTAAAAAACGACAGGGTCTAAAACATATCTACAATTATAGTATTGCATACGATGCAAATAACCCTGCTCAATCACATTTGTTTAAGTTTATTTTTGACGACAATGAGCAATACGTTATTTCGATTGAGCATGAAAAGGTTCGTTGCTTTCAGTTAGAAACAAATGGCAATGTTACTTTGGTATCTACACTTACCGCTGATGTAGACTCAAACACTTTGCCATTTAATAAACAGTACCTGCAAGAATACACAACGGCTCAATATGGCGATGCAATGTTTATATGTCATCCATTGTTTGCTCCACGCGTTCTAAGCAGAACAAGCCTAACAAGCTTTGAGATTGATACTTACAGCTTTGATACAAGAGCTGATAACAATGTTACCTATCAACCTTATACACGGTTTCATGCGCAAGGCGTGACGCTTGACCCATCTGCTACAACTGGTACAGATATTACGCTTACAACAAGTGTAGACTATTGGGATGTTGGCTCTGTAACTACTGCTGATGTAAATGCGGGAAGTTTTGTAACGAATAACTATTATAAAATTGATACTGTTGGAACTACAGATTTTACAGCTATTGGTGCTAACTCAAATACAGTAGGTGAAATATTCAAAGCTACTGGCGCTGGAAGCGGCACAGGTGTTGCCGATCTTATTACAGAGCCTACTCACATTGGATCTGTTATTCGTTATGGCGATGCTGAAATAGAAATTACTCATGTGCGAACAGCTACGGTTGCTGTTGGCGACGTAGTTGATGAACTTCGTATTCGCCTTGAGACTTTGAATCCATTTCGTACAATTGATGGCTCTGCTACAGTAGAGGTAACGCAGATTGCACATGGTTTTGAGGGCGGTGAATCAATTACTATTGAAGAAGCGTCTGCGTTAGGTGGGATTAATGCTGGCAACTTAAACGGCGCTCGTACTGTTGGTGAAATAATTGATGAGAATACCTACACTTTTACTGCTGGTGGGAATGCAAACACTACAGAAGATGGCGGTGGGTATGTAAAGGTTGTTTGCCATGCACCTACAACAAATTGGGATGAGCAAGCTTGGTCTGCAAAACGCGGATACCCTGCGGCTGTTACTTTTCATGAAAATAGACTTTGTTTTGGCGGCACTATTGCTGAACCAGACAAGATTTGGATGTCACAGATTGGTAGGTTTTTTAACTTTGATGTGGGGACAGCTCAAGATACAGAGTCCATTCAACTTGTGGCTGCTACTGGTGATGTAAACGAGATTAGATATCTCGTTTCTAACCGTGATTTGCAGGTATTTACTGCAAATAGTGAGCTTTACGTTCCAACTTACCTTAACCAAGCAATTACACCAACAAATGCACAGATTCGTAAGCAAACGCCTTACGGCTGTGAGTTTGTGCAGCCTAATTCTATTGATGGTGCAACAATTTTTGCGCAACATGACGGTAAAATTATTCGTGAATACATCTATACTGATTCAGAAGACGCTTACACAGCATCATCTGTATCTACTCTTGCCTCTCATTTAATAGATGACCCCAAGTGTATGGCAGTTGCCCACAGCGGCTTTGGTCTGCCTGATTCTTATGCGGCACTGACCTTGGGCAGTGGTGATATGGCTTTGTTTAGCTCAAACCGCGCTGAGAAACGAGCGTCTTGGTCGCGTGTTACTACTGATGGTAACTTTTGTTCTGTAGTTTCCTTGCATAACAGATTGTTTGTTAACGTTTGGTATGACGATCAACTGCATCTATGTGAGTTCGATACAGAAGTGGGATTAGATAATTGGTCGAGTGCTACTTACAATCAGATTACCTATAGTAATTTTAATGCTAGCTCTATGAATGGTGTTTTTGTGGAGTTTGCGACAACTGTTCCCATTACAATTACTGCGACTAATACGTTAAGTGTTGGTGATAAGATTTACCTTGATGGTTTTACAAATCAATCTCTTTGGAGCTTTGCTGGTTTAGATTTGGTAGACCTAAACGGAACTTTCCAAACCATTACAGAAGCTACATCTTCATACTTTAAGTTTGAGTATGAGTTGGACAGCGCATTAGACAGTGATGGTGAAGTTGATAGCACACCAAACTCTGAAGCAGAAATAATCCAAGGCGTTGTCTTTGATGTGAGTAATATATACACAGACACAGATGATATTACTCTTGATGTTATTTACACATTAGATGGTGTAAGTACGCATGAAACAGTAAGCATTACTGGCCAGTCTGATAGCTCTGAAAACTTTTTTCTTATGAGCAGTCTTGGAACATCTGGCCCCGACTCAAATACAACTGTTTACGCTGGTCGCAAGTTTACATCAAAAATTGTAACCAATCCAATAGATGCAAACATAGGCAACGGTCCTGCAACTGGTAATGTTCGAGGCATTACAAATGTTGTGGTTGACGTTAAGTCAACAGAATCAATGGATGTAAATTCAAACAGAATTATTGAGTCTAGCTTTACTGGGAAAAAAGAAGTGAAGCTATTAGGTTATAACAGAAATCCACAAGTAACTATTGAACAGGATAAACCACTGTTAATGCAAGTTAATGGGATTGTAGCGGAGTTAATTGTGTAATGGACCCAGCAACAATGATGGCCCTTGCAAGTGTTGGAAAAAGTATTTTTGGCATTTTTCAAGCGGCAGGTGAAAAAGCACAAGCTGATCTTGATGCATTTAATATCGGAACAGAAAAGTCGTTATCACGAACAGCGGCAATGCGTGACACGCGATTGCGCGATGAGTCATTGCGTGAAGCTCTTTCAGCATCAGATACATTTTTCTTTGGTGTAGCTGGTCGAGAAGAAACTGATGACATTCGCGCAATGCGTAAATTTGAGATGGAAAAGTCTGGTGAGGATATTTCCAATATTGAGTTTATGGCGCGTTTGAATGGGCTGAAGTACGATCAAGAAGCGGCTGCTATAAAACGTAAAGGTAAAAATACATTGTTAGCTTCTGTTGTTGATGCTGCATTTAGTGCGGGATCAGCTTATGCTGATTATAAAGACGTGCAGTCAAGTAAGTTAATGACACAACGATCTTCATGGTCACGCTCATCATATTCAAGCCCACGCCCACGACTGCGATAGGATAAAAAATGGCTGTAGTAAGACAACAACGTACAAGCAAAATTGGTCCTATTGGTGTTGCACGAACCAATGTTGGCGATGGTGGCTTGGGAGATACCATTAGAAATGCTGCTGATGGTATTCGACAGCGTTATTACAAAATTGCAGCCAATGAAGCAGAGCAACGTGGTAGAGAGCAAGCGGCTGAGGTAAACCTTCAGTCTATTACTACGCTTGATGCTAACACTATGGCCCCTCAAGCTTTGACTGCAATGTCTGGTATGGGCAACATTCAAAAGGAAGCTTTTGAAAAAGCAATTCTTCTACGCTTTGAAGGTGCGGTTACTGACGATATTCGCGCGAAACAGGCTGAACTTATGCAGCGTGTTTCTGAGCAGCGCAATGCACCAAAGCTGTTTGAGCAACTATTTACAGAATACCTAGAAACAACAGGTTCAAATGCCAGTGGCTACTACAAACAGATCATTACAGATCAGGGTGCTTCCGCTTTAGAAGATGGGCGCTCGCGCTTAAAGGTAGCGCAGATAGCACGAATCCAAGCAGAAGCTAAAGCGGCTAAAGCAAAAACAGACGCAGAATACATTAAAAATGCAAGAGATCAGGGACTTGCTGGTCAACCGTTTGCATTTGAAAGTAGTAGTAATAAAACAAAAGCAGATGGTGCAATATATACAGATGTTGGCGTTACCGATTCAGCAACTGAAACTGAGCTAAATAAAAAAGCGCGCCTTGCGTATATAAATGGCGCTTTGGATCGTATTTTAAATGACAAGGCTGTAGCCCCATACGCACAACGTATTCAACAATATTTTGCAAGCGGTGGTCAGTTCTATCTAATAAAAGGTTTGCCACCTGCTGTACGTTCAGCAATGCGTGAGATTATAAATATATCTGGCGCTGATGATCCCGCGCTGTATCAAGAGATTGCAAGCCAGAACAATAGTGTATTTGCAAATGCGCAATCTAGTGGCTCTTATGTTATTGCAGATGCGAAAGCTGAAGCAGACCGTACTGAAGCAGAACGTCAAGCGTATGTAGATGAATCAAATGAAAGTACGGATTCTTTTTTGTTGGAGATTGAACAATCGCTTGTAGACAATGACTACGAAATTTTTGCAAGAAGTGGCAGTATTCGCCAGATTCAAGACGCTATTAAATATTTAGATAATCAATCTTCTGCATTGTATGCGTTGCCAATTAATACTGAACGGCGTAAAAAACTTATTAATCAAGTTGATGAAGCTAAAGATCAACTAGCAAGTGGCTTAGTGCTTCGCACTTTAGAATTAAACCCTGACATGGCTGCTGATTTTGCAGATGCTATTAAAAGTAGAAATTTAGCTACACTTGTAGATATTATGCCATCTTTGCAATTCAATCAGTTTTATGGATTGCTAGATGAGCAAAATGCTGGTCCTTTATCTGAAATTGCAAAAGCATGGGCGGCAGGTGAAACACGTGACATTGATCGCGCAAAGACAGAACAAACTTTAGACCTTGCAACACAAGAGCGTATTTTTTCTGAGCTGGTAGCTAGTGATGATATGACGGCTTTGTCTAATTACATTACTAAAATGCGCAATCGTGAAGGCTTATACAGTAATGTTCCGACTAAATATCAGAACACAATGAAGAGTTTTGAAGAAAAGTACAGATCAATCATTAATAATAAAAATCAAGCACAATTTAAAACTGACTCTGAAACCTTAACCAACAATGTAACCTCTGACAATATTGGTGAAAGCCTAAGCGCCCTACAAAGAAGCGCTCGCAACTTAAATGGCGATCCTGAAGTTCTAAGACAATCTACGCAAAAAATGATGAATGTTGCGGCTGTAGATAAAATCTATGATGAATTAACTGATATGTTTGATGTAAGCGAAGCCTCATCTAATCAGTTAAAGTATATGTCTATTTATGCTGAAACAGGTACAGCGCCAGAAGGTTTACTTCAAGATTCTGCTAACCTTGTTGATTTAGCCCTTATGCGTGGTGAAAAAGTTAATGGGCAAACTGTAAAAGCTGAAAGATCATTCATAGCAGAAAAGTTAAATGATTTATCTGGTAGCATGATAGAAAGCTTGAACAGATCAGAAAATGAAAAATCTCGGGCATTATTTAGCTATAATATCTTAAATGGCAATCCGATTCAGAATCCTGAAAGCGAAGATAACCAAATAGCTGCGCAAGAGGTTATGGTTGATGTGGTTGGATTGCCAGAGTTTCCTGTTGATTTGTTTACAATGTCTGTTGAAGAAGTTGCAGCAAATCCTGAATATGCTGCATTGTTAGCACTTACAAAACAATCAAAAGTTGTTCCTAGCGCACTTGTTGCTGCAAAAGACAAGTTTTTACGAGGCGGTATGTCCTCTAACGAAATTACAAACTTTATGCGTAATGTTCGTGAGTTTGTTTTAACTGACTCTACAAATCGTATTGGCTTAAATGACGCTGCTGTTGCTGCATTTGGTTCTGATGCTGCCAAACTGCAAGTTATGTTTACTGCGTATAATACTGCGCCTTTGGGTGACGAGGGTAACTTCTTAGCTAGAGTTCTTGAGCGCATGCAAAACAAATATGACGCAAAAACTTTTGAAGAATTGTCAGGCACAAGAAGTCGCGCAAACTTTTTATTAGAAGCTGGTGTTCCTCGTACTATGTGGGATGAGTATGAGCCAGTTGTTGATGCTTTGGTAGAAATGCAAGGTGGCAATGCTTTTAAAACTTTAAGTAAGTATATTGAAAACCGTCTGCACGAAAACAACAATGCTTATGATCTGTTTACTGGATCGTCTATGGTTAGCTTCGACATTGGTGCGTTTCACTCAAACATTAAAGCTGTCGATCTTGGCATCCAAAAGATTGTTTCTGATTTTTCTACAGAGCAAGAACCACTGCATTACGAAGTAGAGTCAAGAGTATCTCTTGATGATATTACAGCAGCAGTTGCTGATGATGGTTATATCATTAGCGCACCAAGTGTGTCCGATGCTATGACACAGCTTCGTGTTCGTAAGCGTGTTATCTACGGTCCACGCGCTGATTATTCACCAGCTAATCCTATGATGCAGCTTTATACTGTTAATGAATTTGGTCAGGTATCTATCATAGATGGTAGTAGCTTTAACATTGCAACTGACCAGCGTATCTTAGAAGAAATAAAAAAATCTCCCAAGTACATTAAAGCCGATCCAACTAAGCTGCAAACCATTGATGAACTTGAAGGTGATATTGACGCGTTCTTAGCTCAATATGGAATTGGTGTTAATGTAAGTGGCGGTGGTGCAAGTCCTCTAAGTAATGCAATGCGGGTCACAGTAGATGGGACAGAAAACAGATGACAGACTATTCTTTTGGCCCAGCAAAAACAAATGTAGGCATTAAGCGACAATCGACTATACAAGAAGTCACATCTGCAAGCATTGGTAGGCTAAAAGACCCACTTGTTTACGGCTTTCAAGTAGCAAGTCAGTACGGCGACTCGATTCCAAGTACAGATTTTGACCGCACACTAGACCCAATCTTTAATCCAATCAAAAATGAATTGATGGAGCTTAACACAGAAGCGGAGTTTAAAGCTGCACAAACTTTGTATTTAAAAGATTTGGCTGACCGTAAAGCATTTCAGAATGCTACAATGGGTCAAATTATTATAGGCGAAGTTGCTAACCCTGTTGGTTGGATTCCTATGATTCGTGCGTTTAAAGGTGCATCTGCTTTTGCATCTGCGGCAAACTTGGGCCTTACATCTGGTGCTATTACAGCGACAGAAGAAGCTGCGCGTGGCGCAACATTACCTGCATATGATCCTGTTGAGGGTGCATTTAACATCGCTGCTTCTACAGCTATGGGTACATTGTTTGGTGGTGCTTTATATGGGGCGGGTGCTGCGGTATCTAACAGTCGTCAACGTGCGCATACACGTCTTAATGAACATGCCCAAACAATACTTGAGTTTGATCATTTTACTAAAAATGAAAAAGCATTAGCTGCACAGCTTAAAAACAATAGAAAGTTTAGCAATGTAGACGATGAT
>Ga0213866_10003368_pt1 | contig 10886 bp, 8 predicted proteins | sample PICome_11_FD_160079 | JGI IMG/M metagenome (GOLD analysis project Ga0213866, IMG submission 160079) | Coastal seawater microbial communities near Pivers Island, North Carolina, United States - PICO284 | ecosystem: Environmental > Aquatic > Marine > Coastal | place: USA: North Carolina... | reverse complement strand
AATAAAACACACTCATAAAGTTGTAGATGACGTCAATAACAATTCATACAAGAGTAGATGTTAACAAAATGAGTATACAGTTGTAAAATTACATACTGGTATAGGAATATATGTATATATATATATATATTATATATGTATATATATATATCATCGGTTAATTGAAAGCGTTAAGCTGGTTTTGCTTCATATTGATCGATTTTTTCATGCTAATATATACTATACCGATTATGAATAAAACATTCGGTTAGACTTTCATCGAGGAGTAACCAGATTAGTGGTGTATTTAACAATTCTTTTTAATTCTTTTTTAATTTACCGAATGGGAAGTTTAGCTCCATGGGCGAAAGTAATAAATGCTTGCCATTGCTTGTCGTAACATGACGTACGATAGCATAGGCAGATGGTGGTGATGTATTGTCGCTAATTACATCCATGGTTTGATCAATGGGTGATTTGTTATTTGTGATATAATGTTTTATGTTGTTTACCGCCCCTTCAGCTTCCAGACGAAAATCCGAACAATTGGGGTTGATATGGCTAATCTGAGAATGATCACATATATAGGAAGGTCTCTCTCTATTTTTTTAGGATAGGTTCTCTTCTTTTTCAACATATAAAAACTATAAGCATACTTGTGTTGTTAACCTCTTCTCTTTTCTATTCACTGGTTGTACCTGTTCTCTCCGGATTAAAATATACCCCGATTTCTCGGAATTGCGTTAAACAACACACCTCTAAATCATTCTCATATCCCGCCACGTATTTGCTGACTTCTCTCTAAACAACAATCTAGAATGACATCCAAATCGAGTGATTTCTCCACGGCCTCTTCTTATGCATTTATATCTGACGATAACGGCGCTTCTCCCTTTTGCAGCAAAGTTGAGGGGCTAACGGAGGACTTGGCAAGTCCTTCTTTTCGTAGGGAGATCGTTTGTCATCCTGGAAATAGTTCGCTATTGGACCAAAATTTTCAAGAAGAAGCCGAATTTTCGATGGGTGTGGATATAGAACAAGAAGATGCCCCTAGAGACGTACCAAGAGGAAACTCGATATTTCATAGTCTTTACACTAAGAACAAGTTAGTTTTTATAAGCTTTGATTTGGAAACTGGTGGAGAAGGATGTGGGATAATTCAAATGTCAGCGCAGATATTCAGAATTAAAAATAACGAAGCAGAAGTCGAAGTCAACGTATTTAATGAATATGTCAATCCTGGACGGGAAGCAGTTTGGAATGACCAAGCATGCATGGCCTCTCATGATTTAAGTCCTGAAAATGAAAAAATTGTGAATGCTGACACAATTGATTTGGTTTGGACATCATTTGAGGATTTCTTAGATGCGAACATCGAGTCGGATCAAGTTGGAGTTCTAATTGCTTGGAACGAAGAAGGATGTGCCTTGCGTTGGCTCTACAAAGTAGCACAAGCACCTTATTCATCCCTTAATTTTCCGTGTAAGGTGAAATATTTTCTGGATCCATTAGCAGTATTAAGGACACATTCACGATGTAAGCTACACAAAAAGCATAGTAAGTTAGAAAGCTATAGCTTGGGATCGGTTTATGAATATATCACGAGAAACGTGCTAGATGGAGTTCATGACTCACTTGTTAACGTCAAAGCTCAGACGCTTATTGTAAAAGACTCAAGATTTGTACCATTTATCAATTGTACGCAATCAATCCGTACCATTGACGAATTGTTTCAGCGTCGAGAGCAGCGAGAGAATTTTCCAAAATCTGAACCATCGATGATTAAGCAAGAACAAAGATTGAGAAACTTTGTGGCAAATTGTAACTTTTACAAAATAAATGCGTCTTCTTCCGGCAAAATTATGAGAGATGGTGACGATGTAACCAACGTCCCATTATCAGACTTTGTGGATATGGAACGAAATGAACAATACGATGATGTTCGTTTTATAATCCCCTCATTGAAGATCAATTCATTGGCTCGTCAATATCCGACTTGTACAGTCCTCCAATATAAGCATAAAGTGAATGGTTGCAGCCCTAATGATGATGATAATGGTGACGATGCATTTCGAAGGTGGCAATTGTCGAAAGCTATCGAGTTGGACGGTGACAGTGTAAATACTGGTCCGGAACTGATGTTGTCGAATGTGAGTATATAAAACAACTCTTTCGCGTGGGGTATTTTCAGTAGAATCTTATCTTGAAACTATTCTTGTAGGTGGGTTTTAGTTTTGAGACATTGCTTAAAGAACAAATAAAAATTTACATGAAAGTGTTGCAACGCAGATTGGCAAAAGCTCAATCAAAACTTCCAGGAAATAGACAACCATTGCGAAATGTTGAAGATGCCGTATCACAACAAATGTCATGTAAAATTGAATCATCTAGCATTGAATTCGAAGTTCTTGGTGATGAATCCAACTCAGATAAAAGGTGCATGAGAGCCTTGTCAATGAATGAGTTGGGCGAATTGGTAATAACAATTCCTGTCAAATGTATTATCTCGCTGAATATTTTATGTTTGAATATGAAGTTCAATGCTCGGTGCGTTACAATTGGCCGGGTTATAGGTAAGCTTATTTTCGTCTCAAATTAAAGGTATATATCTATTGATATATGAATCTCAATCTCTTCAGGAGTTTTTGGTAAAACAAACGTGCATGCGAAGCGTATACAGATGACTATTGATTCAAGCAAAATGTATAATAGTGTGCGTAATGAAGTTGGCGTTTTTATACGAAAAGTTATTCTTGAAATATCATCGGTTAATGGAAAGCGTTAAGCTGATTGCGCTTCATATTGATCGACTTTTTCATGCTAATATGTATACAATACCGGGCATTAATAATACTTCAACGTATATCGTATTCATTCATTCATTAATCGCACTTGTTAAATTCATTATTTAAAACAAAATGCTCACTAGTTAGAATTCGCATCCTCTCTATTTTTTATATATATGAATAACAAAGGATTAGGCCATGCTAAAATTACGAGCGAAGCTCACTTACATTTACGATTTACGAGTAGGTTTTATGGATGAATACTCGTATCACCCGAAAGGGAATAAATCAAGGAGGTAAGTATGAGCTTCTGCGTTGATGGAGCTAAAATTACTTGAGCTTGTTTTAACAATTCTTTCATCCAGTACGAAGAAATATTGCAGATCGGAGTAAACAAGGTATTAGAAGAAGATTTCATTCAAGGTGTTCGTCAAACTAGTGAAAACTTAGGTCGAAAAGCTACGACGAACATGCCTTCCAACAAAATATTGTTCCCAGAACTAACTCGAAGGCATTGAAACATTAAAGACAACGATTAGCTTACATGATATTTGTAAAATACCCATGCACGAATATGTAGGGAAGGAAGCTCCTATAATTTTTAGTAGCTGGAAGTACTTGTTAGGTATGCGTGGTAAATTGAACAAGGCAAAAGAAATTGTAGATAAATTATGCCACGGAGATTCGTGCGGCGAGAGGATCGCTTGAAGCGGAAGGTTTGTACGATGACATATTTGAACGTCTAAAGACTTTGCGACAGAAGACTACATCGAAACCGGTGAAGCAACGTGCTTTAGTTGATTTGTTTAAAAGGCTTAAGCCAGCAAAAATATATTTTCAACTGATTTTTCGCAAATTTTCAACTATGATTAAAAGTTCCCAAAAATCATGCGTTTTTCAACTGGTGCACATCAAATATTCAACTATAAATTTTAATCTCAAAAATCAGGTTATTTTCAACTATGTCACATCGAATATTCAACGGAATTTTCATACATTTTCAACTATGTCACATCGAATATTCAACGGAATTTTCATACATTTTCAACTATAATTTACAAATACTCGTCACATTTTCAACTATACATCCTATAATTTTCAACTAAATGTAGAAGGAAGCATCATTCATTCAAGAAAAGCCACACCTCTGTCATAAAATCTACTGCATTCACAATATCAGTAATCAATCACTAGAGAGAGAGAGAGAGAGAGAGAGAGAGAGAGAGAGAGAGAGAGAGAGAGAGAGAGAGAGTGTGTGTGAGCGAGAGAGAGTGTGTGTGAGCGAGAGAGAGACCATGATCCCTACCAAATAAGCGACATGGCTTTTCAAGCACCAGATGGTCTGTCCCGAGTTATGTTCCATCTTTGGCAACTTCCTTTCACCACAAAGTAGCAAAATAAAGTCCTAAAGAAATGCAGCTGTACGTTCGAGGATGGAGAAAGGTATTTTCATAGATGCTTAATCGAGATAAGTCGCTTTCGCAATGAAGTATTGATTTTTGGCAGTGAATTTATGAGTCAGCGCGAAATGAATCTAATGGTTGGATTTGCTGACCATGGGTAAGCGTTTATTTATTTTTAATATTTTGCAAGGCATGTTTCTTTACATTTTATGTAGCTATTTTATACTCGTACAGCAGAAATGCTTGATTGACAAAGTATCAGAAGCTATTCAATTGAGGATTGAGGCTACCATTTGTGGAAATCCTTCGACCAAAGCATTGAATCTATTCCGTTAGGTCAGATCAAAATACATTCCAAAATAAGCGAATTATGAAAAAGATGAAATGAGGTACACGAATCGATGATGCTAATTTTGGTTTTTCTAAAGAATATTAGCCCCCTCGTAACGTCTGGTCGAGAAGTGAGTAGAGATTGCGATGTTGCCGTGACAAGCTTTTCCACGAAATTAGATATACATGACTACATTATTTGTATTTGGTTTACCTTTTCCATGAAGGAGCAATATTAAAGGATATGCTGAAAGATTTAACAAGTTATGCCGAGAAATGTAGCGAGAATAATATTATTCCCATGCAGATATTTCAGTCAACAATTGATAGCATTAAAGTGTGTATGAATCTTGTGGAGGCAATAAAGCATGACCATGAGATTGAGAAAAATGCCTTTTCAAACATTCACCAGAATATGTCGTCAACGATTGAGAAGGTATTGATTAATGATCAAAAACTTGTTGGGTTATCTAATGACCCTATGAATGCTGAGTACGAACAGGACAATGTGGATGAGAAAGAAATGTCTTGTCTTTGGCAAATGCACCGCTCGATGGCAAAGGAATGGTCATATATGAATTTTGAAGGTATCATTCATGACCTTGAAGTTATGGTAAATTGCTTGTACAGAACTTCTTCATGTTCGAATAGCTACACACAGTTGGTATTATGATGGCACTAGGGACAGATTCTTGCAGTCTGCTACACAAAATCTTTGAATAGTTGTCTGATTCAGATGTTACGAAAAGGGTGTAATGCTGTGCGACAATTCTCTACTGGATAAGCATCGTCGCCAAATGCTTGGGAGTTTCTCTTTCTACTTGTGTACGGGAAGTCAAGCATTCCTTAGTTAAGTATGCTGCTGCAGGTGATGAAGAAAATGCAGCAGTATCACGTTCCCTAGACACTATTCAAAATCTGGAGGAAGAGCGCCTTTTCTTTTTGTTGAAAAATTAAAAGAATGATTACAGCCGAAAAGGCATGTTTGGAGAATATGGTTCTTTATACCTATAGCATGGACAAGGATGTAGAGATCAATTCAATAAATAATTCCAATCCGGTGAAAGAGAATCAAAAAGATTTAGGTTTAAACAAAATGATAAAACAGCACAAAGTTTTCAGAAGTTGAAGTTATTACATCAGCATATTCCCGATGACTCAGGGAGCCTATGATCGCCTATTAAATGCTCAAGGAATGGCACATTACGAAGGTCTACACATGAATATGCATCTTCTTTACTCGACAAAATACCTGCACTGGGACGTAATCTGATAGCGAGTTGTAATACAAATTTAATTAAGTAATGAGAAAAGACTACCTAACTGAGATGAGATTTTACAAATCAGCAAATTGTAGTTGACTATCAACCCTTTACATTCGTCATTATGCCAATCTCAGATGGCACTTTTGCCTCAAAATTACTGATCTGCGTATGCAGTGAAAGCTTTGTCCTCATTACTCCTTACTCGGTAGGTGCGTCAAATTGAGACTTATTGCTGGCTAGATCAGAAAGTTGCTAATAACCCATGAGTCCTAGCTCGCTTTGTATGGTGCCATCAAATTGAGTATAAATTCTTGTGAATTGATAAAATTTCAATCTCGGAGGCTTCATACATCAGAAAGTTGCTGAGAGTGCATAATTCCTAACTCCTAGCTCACTTCGTGAATCTTAGATGGAGCGATTTCTGATAGATAGTACTTTAAGAGGAATACATAGTACATGTACTAACGTATATACATAAAGTGCATGTGCGGAAGACGAGTTGGATCTACCAGTAACTTTTCGGTTATATGTTTACAACTTCTTTCTCAACAGGAACCAATAAAACAGACCAACAAAAGCGTGCTCGACTTGAATTTTCTTGGGCACTTTCGATAAGGTTGTAAAAGTAAATGTAAAGATGAATAATCAAATTTTTCATGTCTAATTTACCTATACTTAACCTTTAGTCTCAGCCACGGCCTTATAAAAGAGAAAGTAAAACAGGCACTCAAATTACCTGGCTATTCCTGTGCAGCGTATGCTTAATATGAAGCACCAAAAACGATAAACAATGAATGAAAATTGCATATCCCAATAATACGAGCATGTCACTCGTTGGATTCACGTCTTCAATTTCATATAATTCCAATAAAGATTGACCTGTGCGAAATTCAATAGAGTCAAATGTCACATCTTCCCCATGGAACTCGTTGTACATAAAAGTCCGCCAGGAGTACGTATGAAATGCAATATTATACGACCAACCCAGCCATCCTGGAAATTCACTTGGAACTATCATGAAACCTTGAAGCAGCATAAACATTCCGTAGATTCCCGCGACTAGTGCAATACCAATGATGAAGTGTGGAACAACGTGGGACACAAGGTGTGCAAGAGCTTCAGCACAATTCAAAGCCAAAAACATGTTAAGAAAATACCAGTATGGTGAGTTGAGGCCCGTGAGACCGATGACAATTATTGTTGTAACCAAAGCGAGGACAAAGGTACCCGGTATCGACGCCACTGCTTGAGCAAATTGAAAGCATGATGGATGGTAATATTCGTTGCGAACTTCTTTTTCGACGATTGCTCGTTCAATAACTGTAAACGGCATCACAGCGACTGACATAAAAACGAAAAATGCAACACAATAAAAGCAAAGGGCAACCCTGGACTGTACAGATGCATACGAATCGTTAGACCCCAAATCGAAGAACAAAGCTCCAATCAAAAGCGAAAGCATCGAATACATAACAAGCCTTGTTCCCAAAATTCCAGGATTGAACCAAAGATTCAAAAAATATCGATACGTCAACTCACTTGTAGCTTTTATGAAGTTGGCACGATTTGATTGTATGTTGTTCAAACTTCTGATGGATCCCCTCATTTCGACGTTTTCATGCACCTTCTCCACATTACCTTCGTCGGCTCCTCTCCAACTTTTAAACAAATCAGCCCAATCTTCAATTGATTTTCCTCCTAAAGCAACCCATTCATCATAAGCTGCTTTACCAGTAGTGTCCTCTCCATCTCCAGTTCCACCCACAACAAATTCATCATTGACAACAGTCACGTAATGATCTGCTGGGTTAAACGCAGGAGGGCATGGCGACCCAGCATGCGAAAAAAATTTCTCCATTTCTTCCCTTAGTCCTCCATACATAAGTTTTCCTTTACTAAGAAGAATAACGTGATGAAGCATCTTCCAAATTACAGACGACGGCTGATGTATAGTAAGGATTACACGACGATTGGGAGCAGCTTGAGCATACTCGTGCAAAAACTTAATAATACGAAAGGCACTTTCAGCATCAAGTCCACTCGTCGGTTCATCCAGAAAAAGGGTATCAGGGTTCGATAGCGCCTCCAAAGCAACAGACAACCGACGCTTTTGCCCTCCACTAAGACCCTTTCGAAAAATATCACCAACAATAGTATCAGCATGTTGTCCAAGTCCAAGGGATGAAAGAAGTTTCATTCCACTTTCGGCCGTTACATTGTCATCGGACGATGCCAAGCGTTCATAGTGCGCCATGTAACTGCGACAAGTAAAGAACCCATGCAAATGATCTTCTTGTGGGACAAATCCTTTTCGTCCTGGAATATTCACGACACCATCTGCAGTCAAGGAACTGGCAATCGTCCCGGTTAAAAAATTAAGTAGAGTGCTCTTGCCACTTCCAGATGGTCCTAATATTGCAGTTACCTTTCCTGTATATCAAAACATTCGGTTAGACTTTCATCGAGGAGTAACCAGATTAGTGGTGTATTTAACAATTCTTTTTAATTCTTTTTTTATTTACCGGATGGGAAGTTTAGCTCCATGGGCGAAAGTAATAAATGCTTGCTATTGCTTGTCGTAACATGACGTACGATAGCATAGGCAGATGGTGGTGATGTATTGTCGCTAATGACATCCATGGTTTGATTTGTTATTTGTGATATAATGTTTTATGTTGTTTACCGCCCCTCCAGCTTCCAGACGAAAATCCGAACAATTGGGGTTGATATGGCTAATCTGAAAATGATCACATATATGGGAACGTCTCTCTCTATTTTTTTAGGAGAGGTTCTCTTCTTTTTCAACATATAAAAAACTATAAGCATACTTATGTTGTTAACCTCTTCTCTTTTCTATTCACTCGTTGTACCTGTTCTCTCCGGATTAAAACATACCCCGATTTCTCGGAATTGCGTTAAACAACACACCTCTAAATCATTCTCATATCCCGCCACGTATTTGCTGATTTCTCTCTTAAGTAGATGTACTTTTTCATTTTTTAAACCCAACCTTTCTTTGACACAACAAATTCACTCCTCTTTTATTTGTTGTTTTTCACTGGCTTTTTCTCTATCCAAGAGCTTGACGTCATTGAAGCAGTCAGCTAGACTCCCGATCATAATATTAGCTAACTCTACCGCAATATGGCAAACCTGGATAACAATAACTCCGTTAATCCATATGAGGGAGATTTATCATCGTCGCTTATTTCGAGGATCCATAAACATATGGTGGGTAACGGACAGCTCTTTGAAACTCCATTTGGACTGCGTCAAATCACATACGCCGATTTTACAGCCAGTGGTAGATCCCTAGAGTTCATTGAGCAATACATGACTCTTGAAGTGCTTCCATTTTATGCCAATACACATACTACCACTTCGATTACTGGTCGACAAAGTACAAGTTTCCGAGAAGAAGCACGAGATATAATTGCTCAAGGTGTCAATGCAGATCCAAAAAAAGATTGTGTTTTGTTTTGTGGAAGTGGATGTACAGGAGCAGTTGCCAAGTTGGTTGCAGCATTGGGAATTCAGGCGGCAAGGAAAGAACGTGCTGTTGTCTTTGTTGGTCCGTTTGAGCATCATTCGAACATTCTTCCTTGGAAAGAAAGTTTAGGGGCTCAAGTTGTTATGGTGCCGGAAGGCATCGATCAACACGTCGATTTGGATAAATTGGAAGAGCTTTTGATACAGTATCGTCATCGGTCCCTTAAAATCGGAACTTTTTCCGCTGCTTCTAATATCACTGGATTACGATCCAATACAGACGATATCGCAACATTGCTTCATAAATACGGGGCATTATCGTTTTGGGACTACGCCTCAGCTGCTCCGTACGTTGGGATGAATATGAATCCAGGTTTGAAAGATGAAAAAAAGAAACATGCTTACAAAGACGCAATATTTTTCTCGGGTCACAAGTTTATCGGTGGACCGAATACGCCAGGAGTACTCGTGGTAAAGAAAAGGCTGCTCGAACGAAAGGTTCCAACTCAACCTGGTGGAGGAACAGTATTATATGTAACCGAAGACGACCATCATTATCTTGACGATAAGATCGAACGAAATGAGGGAGGAACACCTGATGTAGCAGGAAGTATTCGTCTGGGACTGGCGTTTCAGTTGAAGCAACAAATCGGAACAGACTTAATTGAAGAAAAGGAAATGTACAATACTCGGTACGTCATGTCTGAATTGAAAAAGAATCCAAACATTCTTATTTTAGGACCCCAACAACCAGATATGAAACTACCGATCTTCAGTTTTGTTGTCAAACATGCTGGTCGCTTTCTTGATTACAATTTTGTGTGTACGTTACTAAATGACTTATTTGGCATCCAGGCACGCGGTGGGTGTCAATGTGCGGGACCATATGCTCAAAGAGTCCTCGGAGTTTCCAATTTTAAGCGTATACGTGAAGTTATGCTGAGATCCAAGGATCCTACGATTAAGCCTGGATTCATTCGTTTGAGCTTTCCCTACTTTTTGTCAACACAAGATGTCGAATTCATGGTAAAATGCCTCGACTTTGTTGGAACGCATGGCTGGAAATTTATGCGTTTGTACGAATTCAGGTATGAAACTGGAGGATGGATACACCCATCAGGATCACGAAATGATACGAAAAAGATTTCAGATTTTGATTTCGGTACATTCTTACTACCAACACAACAAACAGAATCAAAGCCAGCAGAGGTTGATGCAAGAGAATCATATCTTGAAACAGCGAATGAGTTGGTCAAGCAGTATTTATCATGGAATAAAGTAGATTTGTCCAGTGCACGAAAATGTGTACAAAATCAAGGCGACTTACGTTGGTGCGCTTTCGCATTGGATGATGAAGCGTCTTCCAACGTTCTAGATTCATCTAAAAAAGTCGTTGATCCTACTCTTTATCACGATTCGATCCGTAAACCGAAACCAAAGGTCCGGGGTAAAAGAAAGACTTTTTTGCGACGTCCCTATATACTCAGTCGATGGTTAAGTTAATAAAACACACTCATAAAGTTGTAGATGACGTCAATAACAATTCATACAAGAGTAGATGTTAACAAAATGAGTATACAGTTGTAAAATTACATACTGGTATAGGAATATATGTATATATATATATTATATAT
>Ga0213866_10003366_pt1 | contig 10888 bp, 11 predicted proteins | sample PICome_11_FD_160079 | JGI IMG/M metagenome (GOLD analysis project Ga0213866, IMG submission 160079) | Coastal seawater microbial communities near Pivers Island, North Carolina, United States - PICO284 | ecosystem: Environmental > Aquatic > Marine > Coastal | place: USA: North Carolina... | reverse complement strand
ACCTTTCGAGCAGTGGCAATTCTTCCTTCATCCTGCGCAATAACTGCAAGAATACCGGCGATAACAATAACTAAAACGGCAATCCCATTCACAAACGGAAGTGCATTTATAGCTAAAGATTCTGCGATGCCACCAAAAGTCCCAAACCTAATGCTTGAGAGCGGACCTGCAACAGCAACACCAGCATCCCTTCCAAGAATTTGTGCAGTAAGTGTACCGGTCATAATGGCAAGTGAATTCATCGTTAAGAAAGTGGTGCGTTATGAGCAATATTAATCAGGGCAAGGGACATAATAACGACAACAAGAACAATAAGTGCTCCAATAAGGACCTTCTTAGCCTTTTCGCTATTTTGTTCATTTACTGCAAATACCAGATACAAACCTGCAACGAACATTGCAATAACGGTAAATGCTCCAAGAATTGTCCCAATAAAGTTCGCAATACCTACTGCCTGAACGCCGATTGCACCAGAGTCACTTGAAGAGAATCCAAATACAATTGGCTCTGCAAGAAGAACAATAGCGGCTCCAATAAGACCGTAAATAAACTGCTTCTTCGCCTTTTCTGCTTGTCCATCATCCTGAGAAGATACCAGTCGGAATCCCTGGTAGAATATATTGAAAACAAGTGCAGAATACAGAAGTGCTCTGAAGGAGATAATCACACCAATAATGACACTATTGGTTGGTGCTGCATTTACAAGTACTCCCTGAACAGCAAAGGTATTTGCAAAGGCAAATGCCCCTCCTGCGAGAATAGTTCCAATAGCAGCGTAGGCGTAGGAGTTATACGATTCAGAAATAGTACTGTCATTATCAGCGCCCATAATAAGCTTAATACCGTAAAAGACGAGCATCGCAAAAAGAACACTACCAAATGCAACCTTTGCTCCATTAAGGAAGATTCCAACTACAGCAGCGCCTCCAGTTCCTGCAGGGTCACATGGTAGGACGCCAGTATTTACAGGACATGGATTAATTTGTGCGTAGGCCTTTGAAACAAAGCCAAATATGAGGAATGAAATGTATTGCATAAATCTCTCTATTATAGCAAATATTGCATTACTTTGCTATATCTTCTGCAAATACGTATAGTGTCTCTATTATGCAACACTCAGCTTACACTACACATTCTCGGCCAATAAGCCTTACACAGAACACAGAAGCTCAAGTATACGGACTTTTCGCCGTTGCAATGGGATTGACAGTATTAGGAGTTTATATTGGAATGCACTTTATTGAGTCAATTATGACATCTGGCATCCATATACTATTCTTGATTATTCAGCTCGGAATCATACTATCTGCTCGATTGTGGGTGAATAAAAGCCCTCTAAACTATGTATTATTTGGAGTATTGCCATTGTTTTCTGGCCTTATGGTGACGCCATTTATACTTTCTGTTCTTACAGGATATGCAAATGGAGGGACCATTCTTGTAAACGCGCTGAGTGCAACTGCGTTTATGGCTGCTTCTGCTGCTGTCTTTGCAAAAACAACAAGCTGGAACATGGGCGTAATGGGCAAGGCACTCTTTTTCGCACTTATTGGACTCATTGGTTTTGGACTTCTTCAATTCTTTGTACCAGCTCTAAGAACGACACAAATGGAAATGGCAATTTCTGGGATTGGAATTATTGTCTTTGCACTATTTACAGCATACGACATTCAGCGAATTTCTAACCTTGGAAAAGTAGGTGTAAACCCATTCCTCTTAGCAATTAGCTTATACTTGGATATCTTTAACCTATTCCTCTACATCTTGAGGTTTATGTTGATGCTATCTGGGAATAGGCGTTAACTCCACCCTTGCTCCTTCAGAGCAGCAGCCGCCGCAGCTGTCTCTGCCTTTTGCTTGCTAATACCTGTCCCTTCAGCAATCTTGTCTTCTCCTATAAATGCTGCACAGGTAAATATTTTATTGTGATCAGGCCCTTCTTCACTTGTGACTTCGTAATGAGGAGTCGTTCCATGGACTTCTTGTGCTTTTTCTTGGAACACACTTTTTTCATCACGATGTTTTCCTGCTGCTTGCAGCGCTTTTAGTCTTGTAAGAATGAACTCCTGACAGAAGTCCTGTGCCTTATCAAAGCCCTGATCCAAGTATATAGCTCCAATAAGGGCCTCTACAGCATTGGCAAGTGTTGAGTCTTTCTCTCTTCCACCACTACGCTCTTCTCCTTTACTCATAAAAAGGTATTGTCCTAACTGGATCTCCTGAGCAACAGATGCAAGGTTTTCCCTATTTACAAGGGCAGAGCGAAGGTTGGTCATTTCTCCTTCTGTTTTTTGTCCAATCTGAAAGAGGTGATCTGTTGCAACGAGTTCAAGTACTGCATCTCCAAGAAACTCTAAACGCTCATTGTGCCCCCGTGCACGTGATTCTCGCACGGCACTTCTGTGTGTTAAGGCTGTTGCAACGAGGTCTTTATTCTTAAAGACATACCCGATGGTTTTCTCTAGATTTACAAAACTTTGAACTGTCATAGACATAGTGTAGATGATGGGCGCACGGTATGGAACCTCTTGTTATAAGCCTTTAGCTAGCGCATTAAGTACGCCATTTACAAATTTTCCAGTCTCATCTGTTCCGTACTCTTTTGCGATTTCAATACATTCATTCATCACCACAGCAGGTGGTGCGTCATTACCATACAGAAGCTCGAATGCCCCCATAATAAGTACTGGTCGAGCTATAGGATCCATACGTTCAAAAGACCATTCAGGAGCCTTAGATTCAATCTCTTTTTTCAATTCATCTTCCATAGAAAGGCTGCCCTCAAGAAGAGTTTGGGCAAATTCCTCATCAACATTTCCAAGCTCTTCAATATTTTTTCGAAGTGATTTCTTATCGTCAATCTCTCTGTAACCCCGTTCAAAGAGTACTTGCATGACTGCAATACGAGAGAGGTGGCGTTTTCGAGCCATATCTAAGCCTTAACACGAGTAATAGTCTTAGCAGTTTTGCTCTTGCCACTCTTCGATTCTGCCTTAACAGCGTATGGAGAGTTTGCACGATTCTCTAGACGGCGAATCTGCTTCTTTTGGTATTCGCTGTGTTGAGCACGGCCTGAGCTTTTTGCTCTGCGTTTCTTTGGTGTAGGTCTCTTAGCCATATGTCAGGTGCTGTAAGGAATAAAAATTAGCCCATCTTGATCTCAATATCCACACCAGATGGAAGAGAGAGGCTTTGTAGGCTTTCAATGGTCTTGAACGTTGTCTCAGAGAGGTCGATTAAACGTCGGTGAGTACGCATTTCGTACTGGTCTCGAGCATCCTTGTGTTTAAATGTACTACTCTGAACAGTAAACTTTTTAATCTTTGTAGGAAGTGGTGTTGGACCATGAACAACAGCACCACTGCGTTCTGCAGTATCAACAATCTTTGTAGCTGCTTCATCAAGAACGATATGGTCAAAAGCACTCAAACGAATGCGAATAGACTGAACTTTCTGATCATCTTTTTTAGTTTTTTTACCGCTATCATGTGTAGCAGATTCCGCTATATCCTTTGTTGAGGACTTTTTAGAAGCTTTCTTATCAGTCTTTGATTCATCTTTAGAAGGAGTCATAGCGGTAGAGGGGAAAGAGCAGGGGGGTAATAAAAGTCGGGGGCGGTGTGCCGCCCCCTATAAGTGCAATTATTCAATAATCTTTGTAATAACTCCAGCTCCAACAGTACGTCCACCTTCACGGATAGCGAAGCGAGTACCTTCTTCAAGAGCGATTGGAGTACCAAGTGTAACGGTGAATTTCACATTATCACCAGGCATAACCATTTCTACGTTTTCAGCGAGCTCAACTGTTCCTGTAACGTCAGTTGTTCGAATGTAGAATTGTGGCTTGTATCCTTTGAAGAATGGAGTGTGACGTCCACCTTCTTCTTTTGTCATAACGTACACCTCAGAGTCGAACTTTGTGTGAGGAGTGATAGATCCTGGCTTAGCCAAAACCTGTCCACGCTGGATTTCTTCACGCTCAATTCCACGAAGGAGTAGACCAACGTTGTCTCCTGCAAGACCTTCATCAAGAAGCTTGTGGAACATTTCAACACCAGTAACTACAACTTTACGAGTTTCACCTCCACCAACGAGCTCAACTTCATCGTTAACGTTTACTTTACCCTGATCGATACGACCAGTAGCAACAGTTCCACGTCCCTTAATAGAGAACACGTCTTCAACAGGCATAAGGAATGGCTTGTCTGTTTCACGTTCTGGCTGTGGAATGTGTGTATCAAGAGCGTTCAAGAGTTCCTTAAGCTTTTCAATTTGCTCTGGATCTCCTTCTACTGCCTTAAGAGCAGAACCCTTAATGATTGGAGTATCGTCACCTGGGAATTCGTACTTAGAAAGAAGTTCACGAACCTCAACTTCTACGAGTTCAAGAAGTTCTGGATCTGAAACCATGTCTACCTTATTAAGGAAAACAACAATGTATGGAACGTTCACTTGGCGAGCCAAGATGATGTGCTCACGTGTTTGTGGCATCGGTCCGTCTGCAGCAGATACAACGAGGATAGCACCGTCCATCTGAGCAGCACCAGTAATCATGTTCTTGACGTAGTCAGCGTGACCAGGACAGTCAACGTGTGCATAGTGACGCGTCTCAGATTCGTACTCAACGTGTGAAGTTGAGATAGTAATACCTCTCTCACGCTCTTCTGGAGCATTGTCGATACCAGCGAAATCTTTTTTCTCTCCTTCTGGGGAGAAGTTCATAGATAGTGCAGCAGTAAGTGTTGTCTTACCGTGGTCAACGTGTCCAATGGTACCTACGTTAACGTGAGGTTTACTGCGGTCAAACTTCTTGTCAGCCATGTTAAATTTTGGGAAAAGTTATCAAAATGTAGGATAGAGATTACCCTATCAGCCGCGAAAGTCTAGTGAGAAAGCAATGTACAGTCAACATTCTCTTGAAGATTTGTTACATTTCGGCTCTAATTTTGTCTTAATAATCAAAATAATAGATCAAATAGACTATTAGTTGGGTATAATGTCTCTATGAACCGATCAGAGCACATACAGATTTTTGTAGAGGTAATGCAGGGATGGTATGCAAACCATAAGAGAGATCTGCCATGGAGGGATCTTGAAATATCAGATGATACACAGCGTGCGTATCAGATATTGGTATCGGAAGTGATGTTGCAACAAACACAGGTTGAAAGAGTGAAAACGACCTATAGAAACTTTCTAGAGAGGTTTCCTACAGTGAAAGATCTTGCAGAAGCATCAAATGGGGAGGTAATACATGCGTGGAGAGGGATGGGCTACAACAGTAGGGCAATTAGGCTACGGGATAGTGCACGAAGTGTTACTGTGGACTACAGTGCTGTGTTCCCAGTGGAAATGAAAGAGTTGCAGGGTTTACCAGGCGTGGGGCATTACACAGCAGCAGCCATCCGAAATTTTGCATTTAATATAGAAACACCGTGTTTAGATACAAATATTCGTCGAATCTATCATCGGGCATTTATAGGACCTGAAAATGCAGATGGAACTTGGGAAAAGAAAGACTCTCTGATTCTTGATATCGCAGAGCAGGTATTAAAGGAGGCAACGAGAAAAAAGTTTTCAGCAGCAGATTGGCATGCAGCATTGATGGATTATGGATCCTTAGTATGCACCATGCGTAGTCCGAAGTGGGATATTTGCCCTCTAACACAGGCAGGCATAATGAAGTCTGCGTATAAGACACCAGACCCACTTCCTCGCACTGCAAAGCTACGAAAAGAACCAGGGAGAATGGTTGGATCCTTATATATACCAAATCGTATCTTTAGAGGGAAGCTCGTCGAAGAGCTGCGTGACGAGCCGAGTGGGCTAACGCTTGAAGAGGTGGGTCGGCGTATTTGTATAGACTGGGATAAGAAAGAGCATTTGCAGTGGCTTCAGTCTCTGGCAGAGAAATTGCAAAAAGATAATATGATCCGCATTACCGGAAACAGGGTTATCCTTGCGAAATAAGATCGCGTGTCCTTTTTCGTGAATAGATATAGATGAGGAGCAGAACAATACCAATACCAATAATAACCTGCCAAATAGAGACAGATTCACTGCGGGAAAATATTGGCTGATCTGATGTTTCAGTAATTTGTGGTAGTTCTGTTGGAAGGATTTTTGTAGTGTCATCGGTGTATTTTGTGACTGAGCTACCCTGTGACGATGAAGAGGAAAAGATTGGTGCAGCAGGCATCATTATAGTAGAGCTGGAAGCCTTTGGAGTAAGAGGTCTTTGGACAGGCTGCTGAATAACAATAGATGTCGATGTTGAGGATTTTGATGATGCGGAGGATGAAGGGTTTCGGATATCTTTTGCATAGAGCGCAAAGTCTTTTGCAACCTCTGCAAGCGAAGTCATCTTCTGCTTGTTTTGTATGAAGTATTCAAGGGGTTCTTTGTTGTTGGTAATTTTTATAGCATAAGCAATGGCATCATTAGAATGATGAGGTACAAATAAGGTATTAATTGATGGGATAAAATACAGTATCTCTTTTGTAGGCTCGATAGTAAGTTTGGGGTCATTAATGATTGCAATCGCCTGTATCTCTCCAAGGTATGAGCAGTGAGGTCCAATAACAAGCGAAAGAGCACCTGGTGTTTGCATGAAATGGGTCATCGAAAAGAAGGACTGCTTCTTTTCGAGAGTGAGCGCATTGAGAGCTTCGCAATCTGCAAGTTCAACATCCATAGAAGCATGTGCAGGCATCGGAGATGCTACAAGGCTGAGCGCAATAATTGTTAATAAAAACTGAGTCATAGAAAAAAGGACAACTACAGTATAGCGTCCTCTCTATTTTCTGACTATTGGTCGGTGTTTGAACTTGGCGGCTCACCAAACGCAATCTTGTCGTCCGATACTTCTTTTAGTCTTTCGCCTGCTGCTGCAATGCCTTCTTTTTCCATAGCCTTGAGAGCTTGCTCCAAGCGTGGTGAACTTTCTTCTGGTTTTACAATTGTTTGAGAGGGGATAGTATCACCAGTAGATCCTGCAGCAGATGGCTTCTTCTTTCGAAGGAGAAAGAACATTCCGCCAGCAAAAATAATAGCAATCCCCGATATATAATATCGAGATTTACTGAGGAGCATTGTAAATGTTGATTGCTGAGGAGCAGATTTTTGTATTGGCTCATCAACAACTTCTTCAACTTCTTCAACTTCTTCAACTGGTTCAGGTGTTTCGGGTTCAACAATTTCTTCTTCAATGACTTCAGGTTCTTGTACTACATCTTCTTGTACTACATCTTCTTCAGGAGCTGGCGCTGGTTCTTGTTCAAATACATCAAGAGGGTCTTCTGCTGGCTCTTCGGTAATATTCTGCTCCAGTGTTTTTCCAGAACGGAAGAAGCTAGGAGTGGTGTTTTCCTCTGTGGCATTAACTGTAGTTGGTGATTCTTCTGGGGGTTCATTTACAGGTTGTGGATCACTCACAACAGGAAGAACCTCTTCAGGCTGTTCATCAACAGGCTGTGGATCGCTATCAGCAGGCAGAGCCTCTTCTTCCATCTCTGGGATTTCAAGATCGGTAAATACTTCCTGAGGAGACATGTACGCAGTGAGAGACCCAGTAGCAGTAATAGTCATGAGGCCTGCGATAAGGTAGTACTTATTCATAGTAAGATTACGAAGAATTAGGAGTTGTATAGAGTAGAGCTCACCTTTGTTTCTGGGTATTCAATCCAGTTAAACCTTTGTTGTGTAACTTGGTCAGTATCAATCCATTTGATATTTGAGTTTTCATTTGTGAAATGATTAAAATTCGTTAGAGAAACCTCTAATGTGGAGCCGCCATCACGTGGTCCAGCAATGTTAGGGGAGATGATCTCTGTTTCAAGAACGAGAGTGATAGATTCACCTTCATCTATTTCGCTATCAACAAGAGAGTTTGCAATATTCTTGCAGAGCACAGTATAGACACCGCTAATATTGGCTGAAGTGAAGAGTTCACCCGTCATATAGTATGGCGAACATGCAATAGACGAACTAGGGTCTGCTTTATTATAGAGTTTGAATGAAGTTGCATTTACTGCAACATTCGTTCCATTAACGTCAAAACGAATCGCATCGAGAACAGCATCATTGTCACCATTTTTAGAATTTGTATGTTTTGCGGCAGCAAACTTAAATTGTCCAATAGGACTTACGCCTACTGGAACATTCGTTCCGTTTGCATCAGGGTTTGCATTGGTGATAGATGTAATTTTTGCAAGGACAGATTGTGAGATGTTTCCAGTGATAGATGAGTTACTCCTAGGAGCGTCTGTTCCAATAAAGATTTCACCATTTGCAGTGTTATCAGCATTGTTTACAACAAGATTATTTGAAGAGGTAACACCTCTTGCTTGTACACTCATAGCAGTTCTATCTACTGAAATATTGAAATCCTCTCCAGAAATGCCTCCTTGGTTATCCGTTTTCATACGAGGCCGGAAAATAACATCAATGTCTTTTCCAGATGGAATGACTAACTGTTGGCTTTCCATGTTTACACAGAATGTTGTTCCATCAGGTTTTGGATCAGTTCCACACCCTCCTTTCGTTGCTTCTGCAAACTTCTGAGCCTCACCATCTCGGTAGAGCTCAAGCCTATCGATACTTTGTACTGTTGCATGTGTAGGTAATTGAATATCTGTAACATCGATATCTTCACCCTCTGCATAGAATGTAAGTCGTAAGATTGGCTCTCCAAGTGTACCCCCAAGAAGTTGATGGCTTGGGGTAGGGGTGGAGTCCTGTGTAATAAATAGTGATCCTGTCGTAGATTGCTTCTTTCCTGTTACAGTGACATATTCACTACAGATCTTATTGTTATTTCCATGGCAGATTTTTACCCTATCGCCAACAGATAACACATCGTTAAATTCGCTTTGGTTTGCTGTCGATTCTATATCAGTTCCTGCTGCACAAATGAAGTTGATATGCTGGTCAAATTGCCCAATCCCTTCTCTGTAGATATGTGCACATGTTTCAAAATTCTTTGAGTATTGCACGACAACATCGTTATTTTCAGTGATTTTTACACCCTTAAGTGAGATGACATCTTCCTCCTCCTCTTCCCCAGGAAGGTTTGGGATAAGTAGATCACATTGGCTTGGTTCTCCTCCACATGTGTATCCAACTTCTACAGTACAAGAGTCACTACACCCAGGGCTATCGCTGTTGCTGTCACATTCCTCATCTCCATACACAATACCATCACCACATGTATTACAGTCCTGGATACATGAATCGGCAGTTTCATCCTGTTGACAGATGTTATCCCCACAGGACACTGTAGTAGAAATCGGTCTACCGCAGGTAAGGCTTAGATCTGATTCTGTCATAACATAGTACCTCTTTAGCTCAGACATATTATCGAGCTGTGGTAGGTTATTAAGATTAGGATTTTCCATAATCTCTTTTTCTGAAACATAGAAGCTCCCATTAAATGGAGGCTCATTCCCTGTAAATTCATATCCCCAAAACCGCACTGCAGCACTAACACTTGGTACGGTGAAACTTGTTATTCCTCCCGTGCGACAACTAAAGAAATTGTGCGCATCTGCATAGAGCGTCACGCCCTCCGCAGCCATCTCTGGTGAGTATTCATGTATTGTCAAAGATTGCGACGGGCCTACTTGTCCTAAGAGTGAATACCCTTCAATCGTTGGGATAAGTGCCACCTCCTCTGGGGAGAGGACATTGTGTACAGTAGTACCGCTAACGGTGACTGCAATGAGTGCAAACGCAGCGGCACCAAGGGTCTGGAAACGAGTATTCATAATATGGGTGAGGGAAGGTTTAAGTATCAGATTATTATAGCAAAATATGCCATTTAGTTCAACTAAATGGCATATTGCAATTAATTATGAGAATGTACTACGTTGCCTGAGCCTCTATGCGGCGCTCACGAATAACGTTTACCTTGATGACACCAGGGTAGGTGAGTTCATCTTCAATCTTCTTTGCGATATCTTTTGAAAGCTTCTCTTGTCCGAGATCGTCAATTTTTGCTGTATCAACATAGACACGGATCTCACGTCCAGCAGAGATGGCAAATGCACGCCTAACCCCTTCGAAGCTCTTTGCAGTTTCTTCAAGTTCCTTAAGCCTCTTAACATATGCCTCCATAGATTCCCGCCTTGCACCTGGACGAGCGCCAGAGATAGCATCAGCAGCTGCCACAACGAATGCTTCGGCAGTTTCTATTGGAATGTCTTCATGGTGAGCAGCGACACAGTGCAGCACTTCATCACGGATCTTAAACTTTTTACAGATTTCCACACCGATTTCTACATGCGTACCAGATACTTCATGGTCGAGTGCTTTACCCATATCGTGGAGGAGACATCCTTCAACAACAATCTGTGGATCAGCACCAATTTCCTCTGCCATACTTCGTCCAATGTGTGCCATTTCAACAGAGTGTTTGAGGATGTTTTGACCGTAACTAGTACGGAAACGTAGGCGTCCGATGATCTTTAGTAGCTCTGGGCTGTAGCCAGTAATACCAAGTTCTTCTGTCGCACGCTTACCAAACTCAACCATCATTTTTCCTACTTCCTGTCGCATTTTTTCGACAACTTCTTCAATGCGAGCAGGCTGAATGCGTCCATCCTTTATAAGTTTTTCCATTGCGAGCTTTGCAACGTAGCGACGTGCAAGGTCATAGCCAGAAATAATAATGGCACCTGGTGTATCGTCAATAATAATGTCGACACCCGTTGCCTGTTCGAAGGCTGTAATGTTTCGACCTTCTTTACCAATGATCTTTCCTTTGATGTCATCGCTCGGAAGCTGAACAATAGTAGAGGTAGATTCTGTCGCAACTTCAGATGCATAGCGTTGCATAGCTTCTGCCATAATATTTTTTGCGTCTTCTTCATATTTATCTTCCATCTCTTTT
>Ga0213866_10003363_pt1 | contig 10892 bp, 8 predicted proteins | sample PICome_11_FD_160079 | JGI IMG/M metagenome (GOLD analysis project Ga0213866, IMG submission 160079) | Coastal seawater microbial communities near Pivers Island, North Carolina, United States - PICO284 | ecosystem: Environmental > Aquatic > Marine > Coastal | place: USA: North Carolina... | reverse complement strand
ACGCATTAACGGTGAGGGGTCGAAGGTCGGCTTGGTATTGACCGCCCCTTGACCGGGACCGCCAAGCGTGACGGTAACAACAGGTGCATTGGGTTCAATCTCTTTGACGACATGAGAATCAGGCGAACCACTACCAAGAACATTGACGTTTTGCGATAGTGCGCTTTCAGCAATGCCATGTATGGTCACCTCGGTCGTGTACATGTTACTGTCACCATCGACCTTTTCAGCGATGCTACGAACTCGTCCACGAGTCATCAGTTGAAGCAATGTAAATGCACTGGCTTGATTATTGATAGGAGTGTTTAGTTTACTCAATTGATTGATACGATTACGATTGGTCGGTTGAATGTATATTCTACCCTTACCCCCATTACCCATGACTGTGTTATCAATAATATCAAATGTTTCAAATGTAGGGCTTTTCAAAAGCATAGGTGATACATCAAATTCACCAGTTGCGCTTTTATCAGCATCAGGTTGCAAAATACCATTTGTAACAGTAGATGTTTCTAAACTACTTTTAGGGTGGAAGTACAATTTATGGTATACTGATTCGTGTACGGAACTGTTGTGTGATTTTTTAACGACTTTCGGTGGAGATGCGGGTGTTGCATTGGTATCACTAACAGGTGTATAATTGACAGGGGATGTAGAAAAATCGAGTTCAGCATCAGATTCTTCCCCACCAGTGTTATCACCCAACAGCGAATGAGGAGTTTGTAAAATAAGATTCGATGTCATATCCGTTATCAATGTGTCAATATACCCACCGGCTGAATACAGCACTGTGTTTGCAAGGTCACTGGTAATTACATCAATAACACGAGTACCGCCACCCAAGTCAAAAGACCCTGCTGGTACGGTTTTTTCAACCATGAGCATTGGTCCACTAATCCCCATGCTTGCACCTGTTAGGTCAATTGCATTGTAATGAATTTCAACAAACGGTGCAAGATTATGAGCAGATTGCAATGCTGGTACTTTGAGTAATGCAATACGTGATGTTTGTTCAGGTCGTAAATGGTACAGACGAGTATCAGCATCGTCGTATGCTAATGGTACTGGACCTTTCAAAAAGAACGGCTGTGGGTCAAACGTAGCACCACCGATAGCGATAAGTTCTTTTTTACTTGCAGGTAATCCATTATTGACAATAGATTGCACAGGGCTTGAATTGCTGAAATCCAATATTCTTGATTGGTAATTACCAGTGTATGCATCTATTTTCGTGTTCATTGTAATTGCTTCACGAAGATGTGTTTGGCTTGAATCGAAAGACAGTGAAACAATATCAGCACTACCGTCCATCATTTGGTCTACACTCATGTTTGAGGGAGTTGGGTAACGTCGCATGTATTCGTGGCCTACAATATGTGATAACGCATGTCGTCCACTGTGTCCTACCTGAAACAATTCATCGAGGTGTGAAGGCCACGTTACGGCAAAAGGATTGTCCGTGTCTACACTGGATATTGCCATACGAGAAGAGTAGACTAAACCGTGGTTTTCATGCTCACTTTCATCCAACACCATTTGCCCTGTACGGTCAAAAATTTGCGAACCATAATGCGGAGGTTGATACGGTCGTCCCGTCCCATTATCAATCAATAAATCAGCATTGACAACAACAAAGTAATTGTCTACGTCAGCCGTTCTTGAGTGAAGCAAACCTCGTAATCCATTCGTACCATTTACAAAATCAACATGTATGCTTGATATGGTGACTGTACCGTTACTTCCATCAATTGAATGCAAGCGTACTCGTTCAGGTGGTTTTTGATTAGGCTTGAATGTGTTTTGATTGATAGCCCCTGCGTTGATGAGTAGGTTGTAGGGCGTGTGTGCTACAGAAAGCGTCGTTGGAGAAGCAGGTGTAGTATACAAATCATTGACTTTGTACTTCCCCATACTGTAAGGTGAATCAGTAAAAGTCGCAATAGGACTACTACTGTCGTATGCTTTACCTGTTAGTTTAGCAATTAAACTTTGAGCGTCGGCTGTTGCAATTGTAAACGTCGTTGTACTTCCATCAGTTGCGGCTGTCACTGCATTCATTGAGTATACTGTTTCAACAATATCAAGCGGTTCTTCAAATCGGTACATACCTGTAGTAGAATCTGTCATCGTAGGCATATCAGGAGCATACAAGTTACTCCCAGTACTATCAGAAAAATGCAATGCTTCTATTGCACCACGAAATTGTCCTCCCTTACCACCAACATAGATGTGTCCATCTACAGGTTTTACACGATACGATTCAGGAAGTTCCTGAAAAGCGACACGTTCACCATTAACGTACAACTCCATAAGGCTGTTTTTATACGAACAAACAACGTGATACAACGGTCGATGTTTAAAATTCAAACTTGTTGCTTCACCATAGGTGCTTGTATCAAAACGATTGTAAGAGTCGTGAATACCCCCAAACTCTTGTGCGGGGAACACAATACCATCATATCGAGTTGCTGATTTGGTGGCACTTGTAAGAAAGACGCTTTTATCACCTGTCGGTGTTCGCATCATAAGTTGAAACACAGCAGGTCCAGCAGTATCAACAGTACCAAACAAAATTCGGAATTGATTTTCTCGTTCAACAACAACACCGCCGCAATCAGGCATAACCCAAGCCTCAATTGCAAAATCTGAAGATTCAATGGCGGCAATTGAACTTTCAAACTCTTGCTCACCCAGTGTTGTAATAGGAGTTTTTACACTACCTCGGTGTACGCCTGTGCTCGCAAAACGACTTTGTGGTATGACAATTGAATCCGACACACCATCGAAAAAGAAAGCATGACTCGTTCTTCCAATGGCTACCATACTATCCCTCAAATAATTGTATTTGTAACTACCAAAAGAATTGTGAATGAATAAACATTCGGCTCTCCGCCTACTTGTACAAACGTTGCTTTATCAACAGCAACCTTCATACCGGTATACGTAAGACCCATATTCGTTACGTCAAAATCACTACCAGCAGTAAAAGAATTAGATGCAAATTTTATATCCTTGTCAGTAAATGCAGATGTGCTGAACCCCGAAGTTGTATACATTACTCTTGAAAGATACTTTTCATCTTGTGTTGAAGTCGCAGAAAGAAATGGTATTTGCACCCCAATAATGTAATGGGAACCTGAATGTTTGCTATCCCGCCATCTATTTTGAGAATTTGAAAGGATAGCATACAATTGCTGTACTGTATCACCTGCACTGTACGGCGAAGTAGCACTTGAAATCGGTTCAAATCCCCCACTAAACGTTGTATGTATTGGTTCATAATTCAAAAAATTCATTCTTGGATAATCAACTGTGTTAGCATATTGATTACCTCCGGGCTTATTGATAAATTGTATTTGGACTTTTGAATTACCACCATTTGAGCCAGTAACTATAGTTGCGCTCATCGTACCTATTTGTCCAGTTATTAAATTGTACAATCCAGTAGCCATTTCTTCCGCAGTCTTCGGAGATGTACCATCATGATACGATAAAATATACTCGTCAGCAGTAGCCGTTGTATCAAATCCTGTTGCTGAATCATTGACACCAAGAAAAATCTTGAAGGTTTTTTTTTCTCCACCAGTTATTGTACCTTTCCACAATTCAATTGTGTTTACAGTACGGTATTTATCGTCATTAACAACACCAACATCTGTTGGATTAAAAAATCCTCTAAATGGAACAGTATCGTTTGGATTGTTTGCATAATTAACAATCGAAGTAATAAAAGGAGTATCGTAATAAACAAACTCTTCACCACCAGTAACAGAACTAAAATCAATGGTTGCACTTGCTGAATTACCAGTTGATTGTAAAATAGCATCCCCGTCTGTAATAACCCCCTCAAGTGTGATGACGCTGTTGGTAAGATTCAGGTCAGCAGTGACTCTTGAAGAACCCATAGCAGGGAGAGGTATTGCCGTAACTTTTCTATCAACATCCATTGACACACTGGTACAGGCCAACTCATAGAACCGCCCGTTTTGACTTATCAGGCGTACAGGCGTAGTGGAGTGTCCAGTGCTCATCCGTATCGACCTCGCATGGTTGTGCCGCCAATACTACGTGACATCTCCTGTTGAATCATGTTACCAATCTCTCGTGCCAGTTGTCGCTTATCGGTGCGGTCGGTGATGCCACTGGCGTTTACATTGATGTTGAAAGTAGAGCCGCCTCCGCCTTTCATTTCTACTGGAATACCACGACCTCCTGATAGTGGTACAATTGCTTCTGTACCGTGTAGAGTAGCGGCATAACCTGTTGCTGGACCTGTCGCTATACCACCTCGACTAAATGACATACCGGGTGCGCCGCCGCTTGGACCCTTGTAACCACCAGTAACATCTACACCTGTTTTTTCAGCAATTGATTTACCCATATCAATCAACATATCGTATGGTTTTGTAAAATAACCAACAAGGTCGTCTGCTAATTTTCTTGCTTCACTTCTGATATGGTCAAAAGCCTCATCAATTTGGTCTTCAATTTCACCTGAAACATTTTCCCAAAATTCATCTTTTGACCATTCAGGCTCATCGCTGTCCGTAACCAACCCATCCCAAGCATCTTCAATTGCTTTAACACCATCTTCACCTTCTGTGGCTATTTTTGTGTTCAGGTTTTCCCATGTTTCATCATCCATCCAATCAGGTTTTGGTCCTTTACGGTGTAGAAATGTGTCCCAGTCTTGGTTTGCCGCACCTGCTGATACTTTCTGTAAGTTATTCCATGTTTCTTCAGTCATCCAATCAGGCTTTTCCGCATCGGGGGTAAAATATGAATACCACTCTTGTTCCGCAGCATCTCTTCCTTTATCTTTAAGTTCTTCCCAAAGTTCGTTGGTCATCCAATCAGGTTTACCGTCTTGTAGATTCAACATACCATCCCAATCTTGCGCCGCCATTACAGAAGACTCTTCCTGTAATTTTTGCCACAGGTCGGGGGTTATCCATTCGGGTTGTTCATCTAAGTGTAACATTTGGTCCCATTCTTTGTCGAATGCTTTGAGAACAGCAACTTCAAGAATTTTGGCTTGGTCGATATGTTTACCAAAAAACCCCGAAACTAAATCACTCGCAGTCCCTACAGGGTCGGTAAGTGCATCAAAAGCGGCGGAAAGAGCATTACCTATTTTTTTCGCCCCTTCAATAATAGGGTCAAGAAACGTACTTTTGAACCAATTCCATACAGCACTAATGGTATTTTTAATCGCTTGACCTGCCATTTCAAAAGCCGGTCCAATCGCTGTTGCGGCTTTGGACATCATAATGAGTGTGTTAAGTGCTGTCATACTATCCCTCAATCAAAATCTTCCGGAAAATTGTAATCCAGTTTCACTATCTCCCTGTCACCGACTTTAGCCCTTAGTCGTTGTTCCTCTCTTCTTTCCTCTTCCCTTTTATTCTGTCGCTCTTTGACTACCATAGCCCATGTGAATGATTGTTGAAAAAGTGGTCGTGGCATGGCGTATACTTCGGCAAGGGATATGTTGTAATGTGTTGCTATGATGTACGCCCAGTATTGTATTTGTAAGTTGTAGTCGCTGGATTCATCGAATTGTTCTTTCTCCATAAATTGCGTGACCGCTACTCGGTCACGTTGGTAAAATTTCCAGTCATGTCCTCCAAAATATCATTGGGTTTTGGAAGGACTTTCGCTATTTGGTCGCCTACGTACCCCTTGAGGTCAAGCAACTCTTTAGGCGTAAGTACAGGGTTGGTTTCGACAATCCAATGAGTGAAAGCGTATCTCCAGTAAGCCTGTAGGTCGAACTTTAGTGTACCATTGCCTTGAATTTGCACGAGTTGTCCAGTCGCTTCTTGTATGTCAAAGTAGGATATGTCCTTGACCCACACTTCCATGTATACGGATGGGTCGTCTTTATCCACTGCTATTTCATACTTCGTCGGCTGTTTGTTCTTCAACAATAGGTTCTTGTTCTCCATTAAGGTCTTCTTCATTCGTTTCCTCTCCATTGGATGCGGCTACCTCTTCGGTAGGGGCTTCCGAATCACCGTCAAGGGCTACTTCTTCGGTAGGGCTATCGGGTTCTTCTTCGGGAATAATACCTTCATCGTTTTGCTTTAATCGCAAAACTATCTCGGCTTTTGTACCGTATACGGGTAGACCTCGCTCTTTGCATAGGTCACGTAGTTCCGCTACGGTGAGTGAATCATACTGTAGTTCAGTAGGGAATGGGTTTGCATCAGCAGGTGGAGGTGCTACTGGGTCGCTCTTGACCTCCACTTCTTCAATGACTTCCTCAACAGGGTTGAGTTGACTTTCTACATACAAATGTATACCCACACCATCAATAAATGTTCTTTCTTCAGGTAGAGGTACGTCATTTGCTTCACAAACCCATACAAGATAATCTTTCAAGCCAAGTTTTCGACAAAGATATTTTGACTTAATCATACTTTCACCTCAATATTTCAAAATGGTATCACGAGCGAGCACTTTGATGCTCTTTGGCATAATCTTGAGCGTACTCTTCATTGCACCCTTGTCTTCAGGAATTTGCATTGGTGCTTCAACAATGTAGTACTCATCAATAAGGATAACAATTTTTTCAGTGTTAGAAGAAGTAGTGCTTCCTCGTGCTTGCTTTTCAAATTCAACAACAATTTGATTGGTTGTAGCGTTTTCGTTGTTTACGCTAAACGATGTACCTGCACGCATCTTGTGATAAAAGATAGGGTCATCGACAACAATCTCCATGGTCATCTCATAGGATGTTTGACCTTCGACCATAATCGAAGTGTTGCGACTACCCGCAAACGGTACAGCCGATTCAGCCGAATCCGCCACGTTGTGTGTATTATTGATGGTGTGGAATGCTTGCATACCAGTCGAGCCAGTAAGACTAAAACTCAATACTTGTGCTACAGTGATACCCGCAGTCGTGATTTGTCCATTGTAGAACATAAACGGTTTTTGTGTACCCTTACCAATTCCTGATTGTAGACGCTTAACGTGTGTATCGGCTACATCATCAAACATACGGTGTGCTTGGTATCGACTTGTTGATGAACCGGGTGCTTCCAAGCGTCCTACATCAGTATATGTTAGGGCTGAATTGAAATTGACAGACAATCGCAAAGCGGCATCGTTGTCAGTTGTGAGTGTAAAATCAGTAACTTTGCAACCTCGATAAATACGAGTAAGTTCCTTATTGTCTGTACCTGTACCAATTGCACCACTTGATGAAAAATTCTCATCTCTTCGACGTTGTGATACTTCGATACAGAATGATGGTACTTCACTGCGGCCAAACAATAAATGTGTTACTGAATTGGTAATGGTTTGTGTTGTTTCGTCAATTTTAGGAGCGTTGGTGTTTGGTAAATCACCGTAGTCAAAGAGTTGCACATCATCACCGCTTGTGTGTGAAAAACTAAGTGGCTCATCAAGATACACAAGAGTGTTTGCTGTTTCATGTTTTCCAATGATTCGACGTATTTCGTAGGCTTTCGCTTGGTCGAATTTTCTTGTATCTATGCTTCCATCCCAAACTCCACCAGTAGCGGCATGGTCAGTTACAATATCAACTGTTGCTGTGTCACTTGTGTCCTTGATGAGAAGATAACCACCTACAACAGCATTTGAAGTATTTGCAAGTGATACATGTGATTCCCCTGCAATAGCGTTTGCTGAAAGTGTCGTTGTTTCACTTGAAGTACCAATTGTCCCTATGAGGTCATGTCCTAAACAGTACTTCAACCATCGGGCTGAATGGAGATTGACTTCAAACGAACCACCTTCTGTAATGTATTTACCGGGTACTTGCACTGTTGTATCTCGACCAAGACCGACTACGTGGTATCGCTTCAAATCGACTTTTGTTTCAGGTAAAGCAATTGCATTTGCAATACCCAAAAATTGGTCAATCAAGAACGATTCTTCAGGGTCGGATGTTGCTTTGTTTGACCTTGTAAATGTAAGGGTAGTTGTGTTTGTTGCTGTAGCGTTTACATTTAATTCAAATGTAGTACTGTTTGTAATTGAAAGCACGTATGCGTTAGTTGGTATACCCGTACCTGAAACAAACATTCCTACTTCGAGTAGGGCGGTGCTGTCCATAGTCACTGTTGCGTCTGTATTTATAGTGTCACATGTAGCATTGGTAAAGGTGTCATCTCTATCTTCACAATTCTGAGTGTCCATTGGTGGTGTTTTGTATGGAAGAATGTACAGTGTATCTCCAACACTAAACGTTGTTGAAGACATAGCGGGTGATATTTTCAAAAATTGATTGTGATTTTCAATAATGGTAAAAATCTTACCATCAGTGTCGTCACCAAGACCACTAAATGTTACATGGGAGCCGACCAAACCGTTCTTTGGGAACTTCAATGACGACTTACCTGCGATAAATTGAGTTGTGTTGGATTCGCTTTGAAAGGTAATTGTAGTAAAGCCGCCACCGTTTGCAGCAGTCATGGTAACATCAGTACCGTTACGAATAATCATGCCCGTTTCGGGGGCGAATAAGACTTCTGAAACATCTCCCTTGTAGACTGTCGATGGCATTTTTTATCACCTATGGTATCAATTCTGCGAGTATCACTACTTCAATCTGAAACGTCATACGAAATAGAATTTTGCTACGGTCACTTAGGTCGGTTCGTGTCTTGAATACTAACCGGTCAAAATTCGTTCCATCCCCCTTACGCTTACTGTGGACAAGTCTTCGTATCTCGTTCTCAAGTAGTTCCAAGTGTTTCCTACCCTTAACTGTTCTCATGTCTACGGTTATGTTAATGCGTGTTGTAACAAAATCGTAGAACAGTTCGGGAGCCTCTTCGTTGTGCGCTGTTTCGTACAGTAGGACGTAATCGTGCTTTTGTAAATCAAGACGTTTGCCGTGTTCAGGAGAGGTATCAGTAATGTCCAAAACGACTGGCCGATAGTTACCAGTGTTGGCTCGATTCCAATCCGTTTTAAAGATGTCAAGCAATGACGTAAGACCCTCTTTCCATGTTGCAACCATGCTATCACCGCTTCTCCTTTAGGCGTAGGCCGTAGGTGTCGCCCATCGGTGCTCGACGTACTTCGGCTTCTTCAATGGTGTCTTGGTAGGTTTTCAAGACAATTTCGCCATTAACGTAGCGCATTCCATTGTTTGCAAGTTCAGGGTGTATTCGTAGCATACTCTCGTCCGTTGCTTTCTTTAGCCTGTTCTCTTCTTCCTTGTTGAGAGGCAAGCCTTGTTGATTGATAATTTCACCATCTTTCATCATGAAACCAAGTGCAACGAGTTCAATGTTTTGCATACGTTGTCGCAGGTCAGGTGGGCTATTGACAAGTTGCTCAATGAGGTTTCTTTGAAAATTGACATCCTTCAATATCAAAGCGTTGGCCTCTTCGTGGTATCTTTCGCCCTCTTTTGACCATTCACGAATAGGACTCTTCCTCAATTGAACACCACCATTTCGATGTACTTCGGCAGGGTTCGGTCGATTTCAGATTGATACAATTGTATTTTACTGGTTAAATCAACGTTTTGTGTACCTTCGGGAATCAACACGCTACGGTCATCAGCCATGAGCAATTCAATAGCCACCATCTTTGTACAGATGTCTTCAATGGCTTTCTCCAAGTAACGTTCACCGCAAATGTATGCTACCTTGATAGCGTTCCATTCAAAGAATGGATATGAGTTGTTGAAGTAAACAATACCTTGCTCATGGTCGAGCCACCAGTCACGTAGACGTGCCATATCCCCACTGCTTGAACCGCCTTGTAGGTCTACCAAAAGCGATTCTTGAGTGATTGTTCCAGTGATGTCTGTTAATGGTGAACCAGTGACAACAACGCATCCTGTAAACGATGTTGCTGTTTTACCTGTATAGCGAAATACTGTGTCGCCTTTAACACAAACACCCGCATCAACAAATCCAGTTGTGGAGTTTACATTGACAGTAGTCGATACAACACTGGTTACAGTAGCCGTATTTGTTTGCGTTTGCGATATTTCAATGTTGGAATTTGTTGTGACAATACTGCACGTTTCACCCGCTTTAACTTGACGCATTGAGGTTAATTTCACCACACCTGTACCGTAATCGCTGTTCGCTGTTGCTAAGAACTCGTTATGGACACCCACGTTTGATGTTGAGCCTTCCAGTGTAAACGCTGGTGAAAACTCAACAGTTGCTTTGTTCACACGGTCTTCTTTGTTTACCAAATCCGCAAAATTTTGAGCCACAGTTGTAGCATCAAAATCGTCACGCCATTGTCCTGAACCAGTGCCTTGTTCAAGAGATGCGACACTACCGTTACCGGGTGAAATGTAGATACCTGCGCTTGCCAAATCAGATACATCATCAAACTTGATACGTGCCTCCGCACCGCATATTTCTCGATAGTCAGCACCTTGCCACAACTCAATGCGTAACATCTGTTGGACATTGCGAAACAAAAGTGGTGCAGTACCAACGTAATCCGTATAGTATCGTCGTCGGTATGGCTTGTAAGTATCGAAGTTAATGTACTCGGCACTCACCAAGTATGGTCGCCAAGAGTTGTGTGTTACGTTATCAATGCGGTCTTGCATCTTGAGAATAACGTGGTCTACTTTGGCTTTGGTTATACCTCGTGTTTTACCGTTGGTGAACGAGGCTTGATTCTGTACGTACCCATTGTCGGCTACTTCGTATTCAGATGCAGTAATTGGTGAGGTTGTAAACGTAATTTTGACGTGACCTGTACCTGCACTGTCACCACTTTCACTTGCTCCTATATCGGAAATTTCCAAGTCTTCTTTACCGAATGGGTCAGCATCACTGTATATTCTTACTTTGTCACCAACGGTAAAACCGTGATTACGAAAGTCTGTACCTGTAATGTATATTGCATTAGTATCAGCAGTAGCCGACATCAAGACG
>Ga0213866_10003362_pt1 | contig 10894 bp, 10 predicted proteins | sample PICome_11_FD_160079 | JGI IMG/M metagenome (GOLD analysis project Ga0213866, IMG submission 160079) | Coastal seawater microbial communities near Pivers Island, North Carolina, United States - PICO284 | ecosystem: Environmental > Aquatic > Marine > Coastal | place: USA: North Carolina... | reverse complement strand
CCCTGCCAGCGCTCCAGATGCTCCGCCAGTAGCCAGGCCCGGCCGGCCTCCACCAGCACCGTTTCAAACAGGCCGTCGGCCAGCAGCAGGCCCCGATCGTCGAGCGGTATGGCCAGGTCAGCGGGGCTGCCCCAGCAACCATGCCCCGAGCCATCCCCCAGCCAGGCAATCGCGGCGGCCATGGGCTGGGGGCGATTCACGCCAGGGTCTCCAGCAGCGGTTGCAGTTTCCAGCCCAGCTCCTCTGCTTCGGCGGCGGGATCGGAGTCGGCCACGATGCCGCAGCCGGCGTGGGCCCGTAGCCGCTGGCCCCTCAGCAGCAGCGAGCGGATCAGGATGCTGCTGTCGAACTGTCCGTCGCCCCCCAGCCGGAACAGGGAGCCGCAGTAGGGCCCTCGGGGTACCGGCTCTAGGCCGTGCAGCCGCTGGCAGGCCCGGATTTTTGGGGCCCCTGTGATCGAGCCCCCCGGCCAGCAGGCCCGCAGCAGGTCAATGGCGCTCAACCCATCGCCCAGCTGGCCCCGTACGACCGAGGTGAGGTGGTGCACCTGGCGATAACTTTCCAGCCCCACCAGCTGGGGCACCTGGATCGAGCCCGCCAGGCACACCCGCCCCAGGTCGTTGCGCAGCAGGTCCACGATCATCACGTTCTCAGCCCGGTCCTTGGCACTGGTGACCAGGTCGGCGGCGGCATCGGCATCGGCCTCAGGGTGCTGGTGGCGGGGCCGGGTGCCCTTGATCGGCCGCGTCTCCACCTGCCCCGTCCCGTCCAGCCGCAGGAACCGCTCCGGGGAGGCCGACAGAATCGCCTCTCCAGCCGCTGCCGCTCCGGCGATCGCCAGGCCACCGAAGGGTGCGGCGCAGTTGCGGCGCAGGCGGCCGTAGAGCTCCAGGGGATCGACGGGGTTCGCCAGTTGCTGCTCGCAGCAGGCGGTGAGATTGGCTTGGAAAAGATCGCCGGCGGCTATCCAGGCGAGGATCTGCTCCACCTGATCGGCGAAGCGCTCGGGGGGGGTGTGCCAGTGCCAGGAGGCTGGTGCGATCGCAGTTGGCGGTTGGCTCGCGGGCGGGGTGCCCAGATCAAGCCGCTCCAGCAGGGCGGCGAAGCTGCTCAGCCGCCCGGGATCCTGGCCCTCGAGCCATTGCCTCTGGCTGGGGTGGTCGATCACCAGCACCGGGTCGTGGCGGGCGGCCCAGAGCAGGGCCATGTCGGGGGATTGCCAGTGGGGTGCGGGCTCCACCCAGGCCCCCGCTTCGTAGCTGAGCCAGCCCATCCAGTGGCCGCCGCCCGCCGCCAGCTCGGCTAGGGCTGCGAAGGGGTCGCCAGCCCCGACCTTACCCGGCAGGCCGCGGCAGACCCGCTGCTCCAAGGGTGCCAAACCCAACAAGCTGCGATGGCCCTGGGCGCTGCCATCGCCATCGAGCCACACCAGACCTTCCCTCCCCAGCTCGGCCGCCAGGGCTTGCACCAGGGGCCAGGGATCCCGCCAGGGCAGGGGGTGATGCAGGGGCTCGTGGTGGCGGGGCGGGCTCATGCTCCAGCTGCCAGCAGGGCGGCATCGCGGATGCGGCAGCTGTCGCACACGCCGCAGGGCCGCTCGCCACCCTCGTAGCAGCTCCAGGTGCGCTCGATCGGCACGCCCAGCCGCCGGGCCTCTTGCACGAGCCGGGTTTTGCTCCAGCTCACCAGTGGTGCCCAGAGCTGGGCGGCGTGGCCTTCGCGGCCGGCCTTGCTGGCCAGCTCAGCCAGGATCTGGAAGGCTTCGAGGTAGTCGGGGCGGCAGTCGGGGTAGCCGGAGTAGTCGACAGCATTCACGCCCAACACCAACTTCTCGGCGCCGCGGGCTTCAGCCAGGCTCAGTGCCAAGGCGATGAACACGGTGTTGCGTCCGGGCACGTAGGTGCTCGGGATCAAGCCCGCCTCAACCCCGGCGCTCGGCACGGCGATGGCGGTGTCGGTGAGGGCGGAGCCACCCCAGGCGGCCAGGTTGACGGCGATGGTGAGGTGTTCAGCCAATCCCAGGAGCGGGGCCAGTTCGGCGGCGGCCTGCAGTTCGCGGCGATGGCGCTGGCCGTAATCCAGCGACAGCCCGATCACCTGATAGCCGGCTTCGATCGCCAGGGCCGCGGCGGTGGCTGAATCCAGGCCGCCGGAGAGCAGAGCGATCGCGGTCGGCTGGCGAGCAGTGGATCGGCGGCCGGTGGGTTGGTGGGGGATGGACACGGGGGCGAGGGTCTGATTCGCGAGCCGCTTGGGGAGGTTGTACAGATGTACATCCTCCGTGAGGCGACCGATGGCCATTCCGGCCACGATGGCGGCAGTGCAAAGGCAAAGTGTCGATGGTGCGCGTTCGCTTTCAGGCCTGGGTTGCAGTGGCCATGCTGCTTGGGGGCTCCGCAGCCGCGATACCCCGGCTCGATCTCTCCAGCTACCCCAAGCCAGTCAGCGGCGATCGCCGCTGGGTGATCCAGCTGCCGGGGGTGCTGCCTCCCCAGGCCGATCCGGCGCTGTCAACCAACCCCGCCGACTGGCGGGTGCAGCTGATCGTGGGCCAGATGGTGGAGCTCGATTGCAACCGGCAGACCTTCGGCGGCAAGCTCAGGCCCGTGAAGCCCGCCCAGCAGGGCGGCCCCCTGCTCTATCGGGTAACCGATGTGGGGCAGCTGGCCTCCACCCGCATGGCCTGCCCGCCGGATCAGCCCCGGCGCCGCGCCTTTGTGCCGATGGCTGGCAAGGCCTTTGTGGTGCCCTACAGCGCCAGCCAACCGATCGTGGTGGATGCGCCCCGGCCGCTGGAGCTGCGCTGGCGGCTGTGGAAGGCCGAGGTCCAGGAGAGGCCGGCGCGCTTGCAGTGATCAGCGCAGCCCCAGCCACTTGTGGCTCTGGAGGCTGAGCCGCCATTGGGGATGCCTCAGCACGTGGGCCGTGGCCAGGGCCTGGCCGCTCTGCGAGTCCCAGCCCGGCTGCAGTAGTAGCGCCGGCTGGTTGCCAGCGGCGGCGGCCGCTGCCGCCATGGCTTCGGCGAAGGCCAGATCGATGGCCTCGTGCACCACCACCTTGAGTTCGTGGCAGCTCGCCAGCAGCTCAGTTGTGGGCGGCCGGTGGGTTTTGGGTGAGAGGGTGATCCAGTCGAAGCGGCCGCTCAGGGGATCGACGCCGCTGGTCTCCAGGTGCAGGGGCTGGCCAGTGCTGGCGAGGGCGGCGCAGAGGGCTGTGAGGTTGTGGTGCAGGGGTTCACCGCCGGTGACAACCACAAAGGCGGCCCCTGCTGCTGCAGCTGAGGCAGCTTCGGCGGCCAGCTCGGCCAGGGGGCGCAGGGGGTGGGGCGCCGCGGCCCAGGAATGCTTGGTGTCGCACCAGCTGCAGCCCACGCCGCAGCCCGCCAGGCGGATGAAGAAGGCGCTGCGGCCGACGTGGATCCCCTCCCCCTGGAGGGAGTGGAAGGTTTCCACCACCGCCAGGGCCTGGCTGGGCGGTGCCGGTGCCGGATTCGGTGTCGGTGGCTGGGGCGCAGGGGTCAAAGGGCTTGCCGGGGCCAGCAGGGAGATGCCATCGATTCTCATGGCAGAGGTGGTGGCTGTCCTACATGGCGAGCCAGCAACGTTTCATGCCTTCCAGCTCATGCCTTCCAGCGCCGAAGGGCCTCCAGGGGCGGAGCTTGGCGGGTAGTTGTTGCTCAAAGCCTTTCTGTCGCTAGGGCGGGCTGGTTGCAGGTACTGGCGCAGTTGTCAGGGTTTTAGGGTTCGGCACCGCCCTGCTGGAGGCCGTAGTCGGCAGCGTTGATCGACACGCCAAGCGTGGATAAACTTTTAGGGGCCCTTGGCCCGCCTGTGAACTCTGGTGAGTGCAGATCCTCGCCGTTCAGGCCTTCGGGACCTCCACAAAAGCCACTTGGGCGGCCCGCTGCTGGGCCGCTTCGATCAATCCCCGGAAGAGGGGGTGGGGCTTGCCGGGGCGGGAGAGGAATTCAGGGTGGTATTGGCAGGCGGTGAAAAAAGGGTGGCTGGGCAGCTCGATCAATTCCACTAGTCGGTTATCCGGTGATGTGCCGCTGATGGTGTATCCCGCTTCAGTGAAAAGGCTGCGGTAGGCGTTATTGAATTCGTAGCGATGGCGGTGGCGCTCATACACCACCTCGTCGCCATAGAGGCGCTGGGCCATGCTGCCGGCGGCCAGGCGGCAAGGGTAGACGCCCAGGCGCATGGTTCCGCCCAGATCGACCACGTCCTGCTGCTCGGGCAGTAGGTGGATCACCGGGTGGGGCGACTCCCCATCCAGCTCGGCGCTGGTGGCGCCCTCGAGGCCCGCCTGGTTGCGGGCCCACTCGATCACGGCGCACTGCATGCCCAGGCACAGGCCCAGGAAGGGCACCCGCTCTTCCCGCGCCCAGCGGATCGCCGCCACCTTGCCGTCCACGCCCCGGTTGCCGAAGCCGCCGGGCACCACCACCGCATCCATGCCCGCTAGCAGCGCTGCGGCCCCCTGGGTTTCGAGCTGCTCGGCGCAGACCCAGTGCAGATCTAGCGAGGCGTCCCGATCCAGGCAGGCGTGGCGCAGGGCCTCCACCACAGACAGGTAGGCGTCGTTGAGCTGCACGTACTTGCCCACCAGGGCCACCTTCACGGCCGGGCCGGGGTGGCGCAGTTTGGTCACCAGCTCCTGCCAGCGCCCCATGTCGCTTGGACCGTTGCTGAGCTGCAGCACGTCGAGCACCTCGCTGCAGAGGCCCTCCTGCTCCATCGCTAGGGGCACCGCATAGATGCTGTCGGCATCGAGGGCCTGGATCACGGCCCGCTGGGGCACGCCGCAGAAGCCGCCGATCTTGCGCCGCAGCTCTTCGCTCACCCGCCGGTCGCTGCGGCACACCAGCAGATCGGGCTGGATGCCGATCGAGCGCAGCTCCTTCACCGAGTGCTGGGTGGGTTTGGTCTTGAGCTCGCCCGAGGTGCCGATGAAGGGCAGGAGGGTGACATGCACATAGGCGATGTCGTTTCGGCCCACGTCGCCGCGGAATTCCCGGATCGCCTCCAGGAAAGGCAGGGATTCGATGTCGCCCACCGTGCCGCCTATTTCGCCGATCACCACGTCGGCATTGCTGTTGGCGGCCACCCGGTGGATGCGCTCGCGGATTTCGCCGGTGATGTGGGGGATCACCTGCACGGTGCCGCCGTTGTAGTCGCCGCGCCGCTCCTTGTTGATCACCGCCTGGTAGATCGAGCCGGTGGTCACGCTGTTGAGCCGCGACATGGCCGTGTCGGTGAAGCGCTCGTAGTGGCCCAGATCCAGATCTGTTTCGGCGCCGTCCTCGGTGACGAACACCTCGCCGTGCTGGTACGGGCTCATCGTGCCCGGGTCAACATTCAAATAAGGGTCGAGCTTGAGGATCGAAACGCTGTAGCCGCGACTCTTGAGCAGGCGCCCGAGGCTTGCGGCCACGATGCCTTTGCCGATGCTGGAAACCACCCCGCCGGTGACAAAAACAAACTTACCCATGGCCCGGCGCCAGACTCTTCAATCTACCGGGCATCCCACCGGGCACTCCAGCTGGTGCTCAGACCTCCAGCAGGCTGCGCAGCATCCAGGCGGTCTTCTCGTGGATCTGCAGCCGCTGGGTGAGCAGGTCGGCGGTGGGCTGGTCGTTGGCGCCATCGGCTGTGGCAAACACGCTGCGGATAGTGCGAGCCACCGCCTCGTGGCCCTCCACCAGCTCGCGCACCATGGCCAGGGCATCGGGCACGCCTTCGGTTTCGGGAATTGAGGAGATGCTCGCATAGGTGGCGCCGCCGTAGGGGGCAGGGCAGCCAAGGGCGCGGATGCGCTCGGCGATGGCGTCTAGGGCCATCCAGAGTTCGGTGTACTGCTCCATGAACATCAGGTGCAGGGTGTTGAACATCGGCCCGGTCACGTTCCAGTGGAAGCCGTGGGTCTTGGCGTACAGCACGGTGCTGTCGGCCAGCACCTGGCCCAGCCCCGCGGCGATCTGGAGGCGCTGGGCTTCCGGGATGCCGATGTCGATCGGGGGGGCGCCGGTGGGAGCGGCTGGCTTGGAGGCCATGGGGCTTATGCGTAATAATTCCGTTTTAGTTGGTCGGTGGGGCCTGGCCGCCCTGTGTTGAGCTTTGTTGTTCTGCAGGCCACCGGCGTTTCCGTCAGGCGGCTGAGCTGTCCCTGGAGTTAGACGTGCTTGCGCCGCGACACCTGAATGCTTACGGGAAATCCAGGCTTGTGATCAAGAGGCTTGTGATCAAGCGGCTTATGGCCCTGCTGCGAACCATCGAGAGAGATGGCAAGCACTGCGCCGATGAGGCAATTTTAGCGGGCCTATTTGTGGGCGCTGGAAGTGTATATATTGTCGAAAAGCTACACCAGTCTAATGCGTTTGGGCTCCTGTTACTGGTTAATGTATCGTTAAATCTTGCAGGGCCGATTGCCTGTGCTCTGCTGATCACCATGAGGTTGAGCCCCCATTGGGTTCGTTTTTATCGGCTCGGGATGGGTGCTGCTTGGCTAAGGGTCGTTGTGCCTGCAGCAATTACCGGCGCTATTTTGAACTTTTATTTTCTTTTGGCCTCCGTTGTTGCTGGAGTATTAATTAGTGACCGCCAGGATGTGATTGGTGAATTCCGGCTTGTTTTTTCTACCGTAAGGCCCTCAGACTTGGCTCTTTCAAGCTTGGAGGCAAGTGTTTATGTTATAATAGCAAGTACATGGGCTTTGGTAGAGTCTAGGTCTGGCCTCAGCAAGGGCAAACCCATTGCCCTGGTGATTAGCTCGGTAACGGTCCATGTCTTTGCTGCTGTGATGGCGACAAAAATTGCTTGGATCTTTGTGCGCCAAATGATTTTCTGAAAAGATGGTGAATGAAACGAGATAGTTGGATTTTTAGCTCCATTACCTTCGTGCTCCTTGGCGCCACACTGGTGGGGTTGGCCCTGGAGCAGGGCTGGATTTCCTGGTGGCAAAGGCCCTTGCGGATCACCTTGGTGGCTAAGTCGGCGAAATCCTTGAGCCCTGGCATGGAGGTCAAGTTGTCTGGCCTGACTGTTGGTCGGCTCAAGACCCTCTCGATTGCAGGCGATGCCCGTATACTTGGAAAGCTTGATGTGGACCCAAACTATGCAAGTTTTATCGGCCCATCTAGCGTTTTGAGGGTAGATCAGGAGGGGCTCATTGGGGATTCTTTTATTTCCATAACCCCAGATCTGACAAAGGTTAAGCCGAAAAAGGTCAATAGGGCGAGTGATTCAACGCTCGAGCTTCCTCTCGAGCCCGCGCTAGATACAAGGGAATTATTGATAGGCCTGGCGCAAACGCGTATGCGGCTTGATGCAACTATTGCCAACGCAGGCAAAGTCTTTGCCAGTGATGTCCCCATGACATTGAGTTCCATGCGTCAAGGGGCGGGATCTTTTTCTGATTTGGCCAAGGCTCTTCAAAAGGAGGCCGAAGATACGGCGCCAGTGGTGCGAGAAACTTTGCAGAGTGGCCAAGCAGGTGTCAGTCAGCTTGGCGCAGCTGGCGTGAGTGTAATAGTCACAAGTGAGGAATTGCGTGGTCTAATTCAGGCACTCAAGGCCATATTTGACCGGTAGCGGTTTTGTCATTTCTGGGGGAGGCTGGGGCAGGGGTTTCCAGTAATACGATCTCCGGCCCGAGCAAGTAATCACATCAGCAATCCAAGCCTTTGTGCTCCAATTCCTCTCCGGCTCATCCTTACCAGTGCACGAGCTAGACGCTGCACGTAGATAGCGTCACCACCGAAACCCTGGGGGGGAAGAAGGTGGTGATCAGGCATAAACGCATCGCCGCATCCTTGGTGGCCTAGGCACGTTTGTAATCAATTCTCTTGAGTAAGTTGCTTCACTCCTCCTCCGTCCAGGTGCTCGCCACGTGCAGCTCCTCCAGCTGCTTGTCGGCCACCCCGGCCGGGGCCTGGGTCATCAGGCAGCGGGCTTGCTGGGTTTTGGGGAAGGCGATCGTGTCGCGGATCGACTCCTCGCCCGCCAGCAGCATCACGATTCGGTCCACGCCGTAGGCCAGGCCGCCGTGGGGAGGGGCGCCCATATCGAGGGCCTCCATCAGGAAGCCAAACTGGCGCTCGGCCTCCTCCAGCGGTAAGCCGATCGTTTGCAGCACCTGGCGCTGCAGGGCTGAATCGTGGATGCGCAGGGAGCCGCCGCCTAGCTCCAGGCCGTTGAGCACCAGGTCGTAGGCCTGGGCGCGGGCCGTGGGCAGGGTGGTGGCCCAGGCGGCCGGATCTGCCCCAAGGTCTGCGGCGTTAGGGGCGCAGAAGGGGTGGTGCAGGGCCTCGAGCCGGTTTTCGCCGGCGTTGAACTCAAACATCGGGAAGTCCACCACCCAGAGGAAGTTCCACTGGTTGTTCTGCCGCTCGCCCTGCACCAGGCCCAGCTCGCGGGCCAGAAACTGGCGCACCCGATCGAGGGCCTTGTTCACCGTGGCGGTGTCGCCGGCGCCGAACAGCAGCAGGGTGCCGGGTGTGGCGCCGCTGCGGGCCAGTAGCTCGGCTTTTTTGTCGTCTGGGAGGTTGTCCTTGATGGCGCCGATCGTGTCGATCTCGCCGCCCTCGCGTCCCGCGATCAGCACAATCCGTTTCAAAGCTGGAATCTTTGCCCACCCCTGCTGACCAGCAGGACGCGAGGCCGTCGATGTCATCCGGCACAAGGTATCCACCATCGCCTTCACAGCCAAGCCGCAGGAATCCGGCGGGACTGTTCACGGGGTGCAACCGCCGCATCAACGCCCTCAGATCGGGCTCTGGCGTGCGGCGGGTGGGGAAGGCATCGACAGGGCCGAGCAGGCGAATGAATGCAGCGATCGAGCGCTTGTACATCGGCCAGCCTGTGCGGTGTTTGTGAAATGATTTTGGAGCAGGCCAGGATTACCTTGTGGGCCCCATGGTGACGAGCAAAAGCGGCATCGTCCTTCTGAAGGGCAAGGCCGGCTTGGGTAACCGCATTCTCGCCCTGCTCACGGCAATTCTTTATTCCAAGCTGGCCAATCGTCATCTCCTTGTCGACTGGCGTGATGGCATGTACGCAGATTCAGGTGTCAATGCGTTCCCGCTGCTGTTCAGCTGTCGTTCGGCAAGTGCTCTAGTTGAGGATCTCCCATCAGGTTCCGTCCATCCCTGGATGTGGATCCAAGGCCTGGGCCTGAGTGCTAAAGAAATGGAGCGCCTGATGGGAGTTGAGGGTGGATCAGGATGTCCATTCACGGGCGAGGTTTACTCCTTTGATCCGCGATGCCTGCATTACCAGGAGGATGTTCTGGTGATGTGGTCGTTGATTGCCAGGATCGCTCCGATGCGGCGGCATTTTCACGGCCCCTGGCGGCACTGGAGAGCCCTTGCCGACGATCAACTGCTTGCCCGCCTGCTCCAGGAGGAACTGGAGGTGCATCCTGCGATTCAGGCCCGTTGCGCCGAAGTGCAGCACGGCTGGCTCGATCGACCAAGGATCGGCATTCACGTTCGCCACTCTGACCGCACCACAAATCTCAATCGCCTCAGGCGCCGCGTTGCTGAATTGCGCCAGCGCCATCCCGAAGCGGTGCTGTTTCTGGCGACAGATTCCCAAGCGGTTCTCGATGATTTCCAGAGCCGCTTCGGAGAGGTGCTGACAGTCCCGAAGTGGCTGCCGGAATCCGGGCCTCTGCATCAACCCAGTGGGGCCTGCCCGGATCGTCTGGCCATGGCACGTGCCGCACTGGTGGACATGCGCCTGCTGGCCAGCTGTGATCAGCTCATCGTCAATGAGAACTCATCGTTCTCATTGATCACACGGTTGTTGTGGCAGGGGATCAGGGATGCGGATCGGGCCGGTGTGCGCCGCCATGTCCGCAATGTGGCCACGCTGGGGTCGATTCCCTTCCCGCTGCGCGAGCGTGTCTGGAGGAGCCGCGATCGAATCGTATGGACCCCATGGCTCTGGCAGACCCGCAGGCAGTTTTGTCGTCTTCAAGGGTCGCAGAGGGGTTGACCGTTCGCTTGCGGGTGGCTGTTTAAGGCAGCCACGCCATCAACAAGCAACCACAGCGTTTCCTGGCAAGGCCAGAACATCGTGTCTGGTGCTGGACACTCGTCGGGTAGGGGCTCCCTGCCCATCAGCCCTCCTCCTCCACCCAGGTGCTGGCCACGTGCAGCTCCTCCAGCTGGCGCTCGCTCACATCGGCCGGGGCCTGGGTCATCAGGCAGCGGGCCTGCTGGGTTTTTGGGAAGGCGATCGTGTCGCGGATTGACTCTTCGCCGGCCAGCAGCATCACGATCCGGTCGACGCCGAAGGCCAGGCCGCCGTGGGGCGGGGCGCCCATGTCGAGGGCGTCCATCAGGAAGCCGAACTGCTGGTTGGCCTCCTCCAAGGGCAGGCCGATGGTCTGCAGCACCTGGCGCTGCAGGGCCGAATCGTGGATACGCAGCGAGCCTCCGCCCAGCTCCAGACCATTGAGCACCAGGTCGTAGGCCTGGGCGCGGGCCGTGGGCAGGGTGTCGGACCAGGCGGCTTGGTCGGTGCCGAGGTCGGCGGTGTTGGGGGCGCAGAAGGGATGGTGCAGCGCTTCGAGGCGGTTCTCATCGGCGTTGAACTCGAACATCGGGAAATCCACCACCCAGAGGAAGTTCCAGACGTCGTTGTCGCGGTCGGCCGGCACCAGGCCCAGCTCGCGGGCCAGGAACTGGCGCACCCGATCGAGGGCCTTGTTCACCGTGGCGGTGTCGCCGGCGCCGAACAGCAGCAGGGTGCCGGGCTCGGCGCCGGTGCGTTGCAGCAGCTCAGCTCTCTTCTCGTCTGAGAGGTTGTCCTTGATGGCGCCGATCGTGTCGATCTCGCCGCCCTCGCGTACGCGGATGAAGGCCAGACCCCCAGCTCCCGCCTTCTGG
>Ga0213866_10003361_pt1 | contig 10897 bp, 12 predicted proteins | sample PICome_11_FD_160079 | JGI IMG/M metagenome (GOLD analysis project Ga0213866, IMG submission 160079) | Coastal seawater microbial communities near Pivers Island, North Carolina, United States - PICO284 | ecosystem: Environmental > Aquatic > Marine > Coastal | place: USA: North Carolina... | reverse complement strand
GGCATCACCACGTAGGTGACCTTGCAAAATACCACGCCTTATCGCCTGCGGCGCGAGGCAGTGTGGCGAAGTTTTGATGAACTCATGGAAGTGGCCGAGCCCATGGCCGACAGTCACCGCAACTTCGAATTTTTCTATATTCCCTTCTCAGGAATGGGCTTCACCAATGTGCACGACCTGACCACAGAACCGGTGTCCAGCACCGAGCGCCTGGACGGCAATAGCGCAGTACTGGACCTGGAACTGGCGCGCGACTGGCTGGACTGGGCTCCCTCGGTCCGGGAGTTGATCCTCGGCAGTTACATGAACACGCTGGAGGATGAGGTGGTGGTGGAGAATTCCTGGAAGAACTATGCCAGTGAGCGGAACATCCGCTTCAATGAGATGGAATATCACCTGCCACGCGAACACGGCCTGCAGGCCATGCGAGAGGTTCGCGAGGCGCTGGAATCCCAGCACCATGAAGTATTTTTCCCCATCGAGTTTCGCTACGTTGCTGCCGATGATCTGTGGCTCAGCCCCTTCCATGGCCGGGCAACCTGTTCTATCGCTGTGCATCGCATTTTTGATGAAGATTTCAAACCCTATTTCAGGACTATTGAGCCCATATTTCGCAAGTATGGTGGACGCCCGCACTGGGGTAAGCTGAACACCTTATCAGCCAGTGACTTCCGGGACCTTTATCCGCGGTGGGATGATTTTAAGTCGATCCGCCGAGAGTTGGATCCCGAAGGGCGCTTCCTGAACGAGTACCTGTCTGGCCTGTTCGCATGAATGGATCGCGATGAAGCGACGAACCTTACTGTTAGGTGGTGCCGCGGCCGCCCTTGGCGGCGCTGCCGTGTTGCGCCCCGGTGACCGTGGCGGTGCACACAATGCCTACTTCCAGACCATGCAGGAGGCCGTTCGGGACGCGGGCTTATCCGGGCCAACGTTACTGATCGATCGCGACCTGCTCGCGGAAAACGTCAAGACCTTGCAGGGCCACATCGGCAACCGGTTTGACTACCGGATTGTGGCCAAGAGTTTGCCCTCGTTACCGCTACTGCGCGAGGTGATGGCCAGCAGCGGTTCCGACAGGCTCATGCTTTTTCACCAACCGTTTATCAGCCAGGTGGCGAGCCAGTTACCAGCCTCTGACATACTGCTCGGCAAACCGATGCCAGTGCAGGCTGCCGCAAATTTCTACCGCGAATTCCAGGGCGGCGGTTTTTCACCCGAGAAACAGCTGACCTGGTTGCTCGACACGCCGCAGCGCCTGGCGCAGTACCGGGAGTTGGCTCGACAGACCGGACAGCGACTACGGATCTGTATCGAATTGGATATTGGCCTGCATCGTGGAGGCGTGAACAACGACAGCAGCTTGCTGGAGATGCTGGCACTGTGTAATGAGTCTTCTTCATTGGTTTTTGCCGGCTTTATGGGTTACGAACCACATGTGGTGAAGGTGCCGGGTGATGCGACGGCCTATCGCGACGAGGCGATGGCCCTGTATTCGCACTACCTGCGACTCGCCAGGGATTACCTGGGCGAGAGATTTCCGGCCAGGCCATTGCTTAACGCCGGGGGCAGCCCCACCTACCAGCTGTATGATACCGGCGACTTTCCCTTCAATGAGCTTGCCACCGGCTCCTGTCTGGTCAAGCCAACAGATTTTGACCTGCCCAGCCTGGCGGATCATTTACCGGCATCCTATATCGCCACACCGGTATTAAAACGACTGGATAGCCTGACCATTCCCGGCATCAACCTGGGCCCCCTGCAATCACTGTGGGACCCCAATCGCTCGCGCACCTTCTTCACCTACGGCGGCTACTGGAAAGCGCAACCGGCATCGCCGCCGGGCCTGTCGTACAACTCGCTCTACGGTCGATCCACCAATCAGGAAATGCTCAACGGTTCAGACTCGGTCCAGTTGGCGGTGGATGACTGGATGTTTCTGCGGCCCACCCAGAGCGAATTTGTGTTTCTGCAGTTCGGTGACATCGCGGTGTACGAGCAAGGCAAGATCACCGCGCGCTGGCCCGTATTTTCAGCCTGATCATGGTGAGGATATACAGGCAGTACCGCCTCTGCCGTAGATGCCTGAAGGGTGGCTCGTTAGTGCGGCCTTCACGCGGGCGCCTGCCATGAAGGCAATCGAGCAGGACGTTTTACAACACATCATTCAATGGCTGCTGAGTGGCTCTTCGGCCTGGCTGTGCACGATCGTCGACACGGTGGGTTCCTCGCCGCGCCCAGTGGGGTCGTTGCTGGCCTGTAATGCAGACGGTGAACAGGTGGGTTCGCTCTCCGGCGGCTGTGTCGAGGAAAATCTCCTGGCCCGCCTGGAGGCCGGTACCCTGGCACAGGGCGCACCGGTGTTGATCGAATATGGCGTTACGGCCCAGGAGAACGAGCGGCTGGGGTTGCCCTGCGGTGGGCGGCTGCACGTACTGGTGCAAAGCCTGGGGGAGGAGGATCTGGCTTGACTGCGCCCTGTGGTTGACGCCATCGAAAACCGGCAATGCATCCGCCGGCACCTGTCGCTGACCGATGGTGCAACCCGCCTTGAGGCGGCCGATCACTACGCCGTTCTCCGTGTCGGAGATGACACCCTCAGCCAGACTTTCGGCCCGAGCCAGCGCATGCTGCTGGTGGGTGCCGGACAGCTGAGTCAGTCGCTCGCGGAACTGGGTCTGGCGATGGATTACGAGGTGATAGTGACCGACCCGCGCGAGCGTATGCTTGCGCAGTGGGACGGACCAAGGGTAACGCTGGTTGATGGCATGCCCGATGATGCGGTGCGCGAACTCGCAGATGATCCACACAGTGTGATCATCACGCTAACGCACGACCCTCGCATCGATGACATGGCACTGATGGAAGCGCTTGAGAGCAAGGCCTGGTATGTCGGTGCGCTTGGTTCAGCTCGAACTACCGAGAAACGGCTCGAAAGATTGCGAGCGCTGGCGGTGCCTCCCGAGGCGGTGGCGCGCCTCCACGCGCCGGTGGGTATCGCCATTGGCAGTAAAACGCCGATCGAGATCGCAATCTCTATCATGGCCGAGTTAACCCAGCTTCGTCGCGCGCGGGAGCGGGCCGGGTGACAGTGGGCGTTTTACTGCTTGCCGCCGGCAGCAGCCGGCGCTTTGGCAGTGACAAGCGCTTGGCGACCCTCGCCAATGGAACGCGCCTGCTCGAGGCCGCCATAGAAAATTGCCTGCACAGTGACCTGCCATTGAAAATCTGCATTGGCGCCAAGGATCACGACCTCCACGAGGCGCTGGATCGACGCGGCCTGGACATCGTCCTCTGCCCGCGTTCAGAGCAGGGCATGGGTGCAACTCTTGCCGATGCGGCTGAGTGCCTGGCAGGCTGGTCGGCGGCACTGGTTGCCCTGGGTGATATGCCAATGATCAGGCCGGCCACCATCACCGCCATCGCAATGCAGGCGTCAAGGGATGTCATCTGTATACCGTACTACGGGCAGCAACCGGGACACCCTGTGGCCTTCGGCCAAAACTATTTTGAGCTGTTATTGCAGTGCGAGGGTGATCGCGGTGCGCGCTGGGTCATAGAGAAACACCCTCGGGCGATCCGGCAGGTGGCTGTCGGTGACCCGGGCATACTTCAGGATGTTGACACACCGGAAGCGCTGCGCGAACTGTGAGGTGGCTCTATTGGCAGGGCTTGCTATTCTCTAAGGACTTGCTCAGGGAAGGCGACAGCGTGTTATGACGCTCAAAGCGGGTTCGCTCAAGACACGAACCAAGGTGGCCTATGGCCTGGGCTCGGTTGCTTATGGCATCAAAGACGGCGGCTTTGGCTATTTCTTTCTGATTTTCTATAGCCAGGTCATGGGCGTAAGTGCCAGCCTCGTGGGCCTGGCATTGTTTCTCGCGCTGTTGTTTGACGCGTTCAGCGATCCACTGATTGGTTACCTGTCGGATAACACGCGCAGTCGCTGGGGGCGTCGACATCCCTATATGTATGCGGCGGTTATTCCCATTGCCGTTGCTTATTACTTCGTCTGGAATCCACCTGACAGTCTGCAGGGCAACGCCTTGTTTCCCTATATGCTGCTGATGGCGGTTCTGGTCAGAACCCTGATCACGCTCTATGAGATTCCATGTTCGTCCTTGATAGCCGAGCTGACCAGCGACTATAACGAACGCACCCGGCTCCAGAGTTACCGGTTCGCGTCGGGGTGGTCTGGCGGCATTCTGTTTACGGCTTTTTCCCTGGGTGTACTGCTGGTACCCCAAGAGAACGGTAGCTCCGGGATTTTTAATGTCGAGGGCTACGGGCGGATGGGTTTGTATGCTGCGTTCGTGATGGTTGCGTCTATCCTCATATGCTCCGTTGGCACTCACCGCCATATCCCTGATCTGCACCAGGTAGCGGAGCCGCTCAAGCTGTCACTGGGTCGCATTTACCGGGAGCTGATAGAAACGCTCGCTACCCGCTCCATGGCGGGAATAATGTTGGTGATGGTATTCGGCACCATCGCCTCGGGCATGAGCGCTGGGATCAGTTTTTACCTGTCCACATTCTTCTGGGGCTTTACAACCCAGCAGATCAGTCTGCTGACGGTTGCGCTTATTTTCTCAGCGCTGATCAGTATTGTGTTGTCGCCGCTGTTATCAGTCCGGTTTGGTAAAAAACGGGGCGCTTTCATTGTTGGCTTGTCGGCCTTGTTGCTTCAGCCCGCCCCGGTTGTGCTAAGGCTATTTGGATTGATGCCGGAAAATGGCGACCCACTGCTGTTCCCCATCATTCTCGTATTGCAGATTCTTGATGTTGGCCTGGTGATCGTGTTTCAGACACTGGCGTTTTCAATGGTCGCCGACATGGTGGAGGACAGTGAGGTTCGCACGCAACGACGATCTGAAGGCGTGTTCTTTGCAGCCATTAATTTCGCGCGCAAGATCAACCAGGGCCTGGGGCTGGTGTTGGCTTCATCGCTGCTCACCTTCATTCAGTTCCCAACCGAGGCGGTTCCTGGCGCCGTTCCCCAGGAAACTATTACCCACCTGGGCCTTGCCTATGTGCCGGCGCTGGTGGTGCCGTGGACGGTAATGATGTTGTGCCTGTCGCTGTACAGTATCAATCGCGCCCGGCACGAAGATAATCTTCGAAAGCTGGGGCGGGCCTAGCGTTAGCTGCCATGACGGTGCTAACGATCTACTTTCACTCCGACTACGATCTGGCATCCGATGCGCAGGCCGCCATCGGACTTTTTGTCTGGCCGTTGTTCGTAACCGCGGGCGGGCTTGCCGTGTTTGTCGTCGCGTTGGGGATACAGTCACTGGGGCGATGGTTTAACAGGCCCTCGGGTCGCGCCGATGAATGAGGTCTCCTGGCGATCCCTGGCGCTCAGGTCGGATATCGTCCGACGCAGCGCCAGGGTTGCCGTCGTGGTTGGTTCACTGCTTGCCCTGATCAACCACGGGGATCGCCTGCACAGCGCTGATGTGGATCTCGAACTCGTTATTAAAGTAACGCTCACATTCCTCGTGCCCTATTGTGTGTCTACCTGGGCGTCGGTACAGACGGCGTTGGCGAATTCTGACTAGAGTTTCCTTCCCAGGCGTTTCTCGACGATACGTTTTTCCCAGTCCGGGCGCTCGAATCGGATAATCTCGAATGCCAGCAGGCCCTGCGCAACCAGGCCTGCACCGACGCCCAGAAATACCCAGAACACGACATGGCCCTTGCCCTCGAGTTTGTCCATCCCAATAGCAACCAGGAAAACAATGGCAAGTATGATGTAGGCGATCACGCCCTCGTAGAACTCCTTGACGCGCTTGGCGTATCGAATTGCCTCGCGTTCGTCATCATCCAGTGTCGGGCGTGGTGCCTGCTCAGTCGTATTCATCTGCGTGTCCTCAGTCATGAAAGTTGAAATATCGACTTCGAACACCGCGGCGAGGGCGCGCGCTGACTCCAGGCTGGGTGTATTCCCTCGCTCAAGTCTTTGAACGGTCCGAACGCTGAGTCCTGTCAGTTCTGCGAGCTGGTCCTGGGACCAGCCGCGCTGCAGCCTGAGCTTACGAATAATCACCCTCAATACCTCGCATTCAAAGTCGCGCTCACCATTGACCAGGGCGGCAATTTAGGCAACGACAGCAACCTGACACATCGGCGACATTTCGCCGAAAATCTAAAAAAATTAATTATATCAATGGGTTGATGAGGTGGATAGCCACTGTAGAGGAAGGCTGTCTGTCGCCGAATTCATCATCTGTTTACCCGTTATCGGCAGACTACCCCACAGGTGGTACTGGTTGCTTCCACAAGCTTGGGTTATTTTGATTGTTCTGTGGGTGCGTATAGCGCGCGCCCGACGTTGTGCCAAGAGCTGTTGTATGACTTCTGAACTTCCCAAACCTGACACCGCTGACGAGTCACCGCCCGGTGGACTGGCGGCGCTGGAACGCACCTTTCACTCCGTGCTCGAGGCGGGCCGCGAGATATTGGCGCGTCGCAGGATCAGCGCGACGCCGGCGCAGTCGCTGGAAGCGTTACTGGAGCGCTGTGAGCAGCTGCTGGACCACCGTGGTGAGGCCTCTGGCCTTGCCCTTGCCAGTGAAATCACGGCCGCCTATAGCGGTTTGCCCGAGAGCGACCGCGAGGCGTTTTTCCTGCGGCTGCTCTCGGATTTCGGTGTCGATCGGCAGCGTATTCTTGCCGCAATGGAACAATACCGGGCGGAAGACGACTACGCCCAACTCGCTGAGATTGCCCGCAGTGTGGAAGCCCCCCGGCAGAAGCTGTTTCGGCGTATCAACATGGCTCCCGATGGTACGGCAACCCTCGTGGCCATGCGTGGTCACCTGTTGCAGGTTTTGCGTGCCAGGCCCGAGCTGAAACCGGTGGATGCTGATCTCAAGCATCTGTTTATCTCCTGGTTCAACAAGGGATTCCTCGAACTGCGCCAGATCAGCTGGGATTCACCCGCGGCGGTGCTCGAGAAGATTATTGATTACGAGGCGGTGCACCAGATTAACGGATGGGACGATTTACGCAGTCGCCTGCGCAACGACAGGCGCTGCTTTGCGTTCTTCCATCCGGCCTTGCACGACGATCCCTTGGTGTTTGTAGAAATAGCGCTGACCGAAGACCTGCCCGACGCGATTGCACCGCTGTTGCAGCAGGAGCGCGAGCTCGCTGCCCCGGAACAGGCAAGCACCGTTGTGTTTTATTCCATCAGCAACTGTCATCCGGGCCTGGCGGGGGTCTCGTTCGGCAACTTCCTGATCAAGAACGTGGTGGAGGAATTGCAGCGGGAAATGCCCTGGCTGAAGACGTTTGTCACGCTGTCGCCGGTTCCAGGGTACCGCAAGTGGTTGTTAAAAGCGGATCTTTCGGAGTTGGTGGACGAGTCTCTGGCCGGTGCCCTGCGCGAACCCGTGGGTAGTGTGATTCGTACTGAAGTGTATGAAGCCCACCTTAAGCTGTGCGCGCATTACTTGCTGCAGGCGAAGTCAGGCGACCTGCCGAAAGACCCGGTTGCCCGCTTTCATTTGGGCAACGGTGCGCGCCTGCATCGGCTGCATGGCGGTGCCGATCTCTCGGCCAAGGGGCGTGAGCAGTCGGCGGGCATTATGGTGAACTACCTGTATGACCTGTCGAAGATCGAGGTCAATCATGAAGCCTTTTTTGACGAGGGCAGGGTAGCTGCTTCACGCAGTGTACTAAGACTGGTGAGCTGAAACGCCTGACAGCAGTGCATTGATCTGCTCAGGGGCTTCGTACATCGCCCAGTGCCCAACGCCGGGCAGCACGTAAAACTCGGCGCCAGGTTGCGCCTGCTGGAACAGTTCTTGTCGTCTGGCGATATCGGTGGCGGATCCGGCCGTCGCATCCAGTTCTCCCCAGATGCCGATCAGCTGCGCTTCGATACGCGGTAATACGGCCAGCAGGTCGTTGCTGCCCGCCAACTTGCGACTGCGAAAACGATGCCTGGCCAGGTTGTCTGCGTGAACGAAAATTGCCAGATCGTCAATCAGCTCTGATTGCGCGATCATCAGTCGCTGCAGATTTTCCCGGTGTATTGCCGTTGCCTCATCTGCGGGTGCGGCGTCAGCCGGTGGTGCCAGTAGCGTTACCTGGTGATGCAGTTCGCCGCAACCCGCCGCTCCAATCAGGAAAAATCGCTGGCAGCGGCTGCCCGTGCGCATGGCGATGTGAGCACCTAGCATGGCGCCGAAGCTGAAGCCTGCCAGGTCGTACGCGGCGTTGCTGCCCAAAACAGTATCGAAACCCTCTGCGAGGACGTCTGCGAAGTGTGCGGTGGTTTGAGGCGCAGGGAGATCTCCGGATTCGCCCAGGCCCGGAATGTCGACTGTCCAGACATCTCGATAGGCCATGAGGCTGCGCAAATTTGCGACCCAGTGGGTCCAGGAACCGAAGCCGCCGTGCAGCAGTACCAGGGGTGGTTGCTCAGCCGGGCCCGGCCAGTGACGCCAGGCCAGCGATGTGCCCCCTACGTCAATCCTGAGCGGTTGCGAGCGAGCAGCCAGGGCAGCCACCCGGGATGCCGGCGAGGTCATGGAGAGTCTTTGAGCCTTTCCAGAACGCTGGAAAAATCGCGCTGCCCGTTACCTTCACCCTGATGTTCCCGGTAGAGCGCCTGGGCCAGCTGTCCCATACGATTATCGACCGACGAGTGTTCGGCAATCTCCATGGCAAGGCCAAGGTCCTTGACCATCAGGTCGACCATGAAGCCTGGCTGATAGTCATTGCTGGCGGGGCTGGTGGGCATCACGCCGGGGTAGGGGTTGTACACCTCCAGTGACCAGTTCCTGCCGGAGCTCGCCAGCATAATGTCCGACAAAACACTGGGATCCAGCCCATTACGCGCACCCATTTCCAGCGCCTCACAGGTGCCAATCATGTGAATGGCCAGCAGCATATTGTTGCAGCCCTTGGCTACCTGGCCGGCGCCGTGGGGCCCCGCGTGGAAAATATTCTTGCCCATGCCCTCCAGAACGATCCTGGCTTTTTCGAAGGTAGTGGCGCTGCCACCGCACATGAAAGCCAGCGTTCCTGCTGCGGCAGCGGCAACGCCCCCGGAGACGGGCGCGTCCATGAATCCAATGCCCATTGATTCTGCAGCAGTACCCACTTCCCTCGAGGTGGCGGCGTCGATGGTGCTGCAGTCCAGTACGGTGACGGAGGGTTCCAGGCCGGACAATAAACCAGTATCACCCAGGTAGGTGCTGGCGACGTGTTTGCCGGCTGGCAGCATGGATATCACGTACTCCACACCGTTTGCGGCATCCGCGGCCGTTTCGGCGACCGTTGCCCCGGCATCCGCCAGCTGCTGGCAGGCCTCTGGAACAAGGTCGAACACGCAGACCGCGTGTCCGGCGGCCAGGAGGTTTTTTGCCATGGGGCTGCCCATATTTCCCAGTCCTATGAATGCTATGTTTGCCATCATGTGTCTCCCAGTCGTTCTGGTTTCGGGGCGGCCGGCTGGTGCCGGGTGAATACTCTGCGATCAGCCCAGGTCAGTCGAGGTCAGCCAGGGGGTTGCTGGGCCAGGGGGCAACAAAAAAACCGTCCAGCACGGCGTCTGGCACCTCCGACGAGGTTGCGTATTGCCACTGTGGATTTCGGTCCTTGTCGATAAGCAGGGCGCGAACGCCTTCAGCAAACTCCGGGTTTCTCACCACGTGGGTTGCCAGCTGAATCTCGGCCTGAAAAATTTCTTTCAGCGACGCATGGCGTGTTTCCCACAGCTGTCGGTGAATCCAGCACGCGGCAAACTTGGAGCCATGAGAGAGGCTGTCTCGTGCTTTTGCCAGCCAAGGATCATCGGTGTCCAGTCCGGTGATGTTGTCGATGATGTCGTGAATACTGTCGCCGTCGCAAAGTGTGTTGATGGCGGTCATGTGAGGCTCAACCTGGCCATCGGGCAGGGCGTTTGCGCTCATGTGTGCGAAAGGCCGCAGCGTGTGCCTGACCAGGGCATGATTGCTCCCATCATCCGCGCTGAACGACTGTGCCAGCAGCGCCGCAATGACTGCCTTTTTGTGCTCGCTTGTGATGAAGCGGTCAGCGATGCCCGTGTAGATAGCGTCAGCGGCATTGATTGAAGCGCCAGTCAGGGCCAGGAATTCTCCGGCGTGACCGGGCATATGATTCAGGAACCAGCTGCCACCCACATCGGGAAACAGGGCGATTGTTATCTCCGGCATGGCAATGCGCGTGCGCTCGGTAACGATGCGATGCGAACAGCCCGCCATGACGCCCAGCCCACCGCCCATCACGATACCGTGGCCCCAGCAGATCAGCGGCTTGGGGTAGGTGTGGAGGTGGTAGTTCATTCGGTATTCGCGGGTGAAGAAGGTTTCCGCGTACTCGCAGGGACCTCCGGGAGTTGCCACTGCCGAAGCGTGCAATGCCTGCACATCACCGCCGGCACAGAAGGCTTTCTCGCCGGCTGCATCGATGAATACTGCGGCGATGGACTCGTCATCGCGCCAGGCATCGAGCTGTTGTTGCAGCAGGTCCACCATGTCCAGGGTGAGCGAGTTCAGGGTCGCTTCAACGTTCAGTGTTACGCGCCCCAGCTTTCCAGCGGCGGCGTTTATCTCTTCAAACAGAACCGGTGCACTCATCAGCAGTTCTTCCATTGCGGTTTGCGCTTTTCCAGGAAAGCATTCACACCTTCTTTCTGGTCTTCAGTTCCGAACAGGTCTACAAATTTCTGTCGTTCCAGAGGCAGGGCACCGTCCATGGCCGCGTCGCGGGCCTGGTGAATCAGGGTCTTGCAGAAGGTGACCGACATAGGGCTTTGTTCGCCGACCTGTTCTGCCAGCGCCATTGCGCGTTCCAGCGCCGTGCCGGTGGGCACCACTTCCTCAACCAGGCCGATTTTCTCGGCGGTGGCAGCCTTGATGCGCTC
>Ga0213866_10003360_pt1 | contig 10901 bp, 6 predicted proteins | sample PICome_11_FD_160079 | JGI IMG/M metagenome (GOLD analysis project Ga0213866, IMG submission 160079) | Coastal seawater microbial communities near Pivers Island, North Carolina, United States - PICO284 | ecosystem: Environmental > Aquatic > Marine > Coastal | place: USA: North Carolina... | reverse complement strand
CACGTCCAGAAGTGCGAAGCGATAGCGAGAACCACGCTGTTGTTCTTGCATCAGCGCTGCACGGCCATTGAACAGGGGCTTATCGAAGTCCACCAGCCAGCCCAGGCCCAGCTCAAAGGGAGATCGCGTACACCCCTGGCGGACGGCCGTTTCAGCTGGCACAAAATCCACAGCCGCCTGCAGAAATCCTGTCTCGATTCTTGCAATCTCCAGCGCCTCGGTACCTATAGGCTTGATCAGGTAAGGGGCACCTGCCTCAAACAACGCATCCCACAGGGGCTCAGCGTGCTCGGATTGCACCCAAACCTCGTAGCCAAGGTCCCCGGTGAACCCGGTTCTACTCACCATCAGCGGCAGGCCATTCCAATCAACCTGAAGGATCCCGAACGGCTTCAACAGCGCCAGCCCCGGCACACCCATTGCCTGCAACACTGTGCAGGAGGTCGGGCCCTGAACGGCCAATGCCGCCACGTTCGCTGTTTCATCCACAACCGTGACATCGAATCCCAGCGTGGACCAATACAACCACTCATAGGCCCGGGTGTAGGCGCAGAGCCGGTAATCCTGCGGACCAAGGTGAAACAAGGTGCCATCATCCATCACCTGGCCGTTGTCATTACACCAGATGCTGTAACCCACACGGCCTTCGGAAATCTTGCTCACGTTGCGAGTGAGCAAGCGATTGAGGAAAGCTTCCGCGTCCGGGCCAGAAATGCGGTACTTGTTCATCGGCGACAGATCAAATACGCCGGTAGCGCTGCGGATGGCGAAGTACTCCAACTCTATGTCGGTATAGGCATCTGCTTTTAGGTAACCGTTCCAATCGCCCCAGGCATGCAGCAAGTTGTGTTGGCGCTGGCGTTCATAAAAGGGCGTGGGAAGCAGTATTGGCTCAGGATGGTGCACTGTCATCGGCCTGTCTCTGATCTTGCAATAACGTCAGCTGCGTTCGCTCCTGCCAGCCCGTTAAGACCGCCGCCGGGATGACTACCAGCACCGCAGAGATAGAGGCCCTCTACCGGCGTGGCATACCGCGAGGCCCCGGGGAACGGGCGCATCATCAGCGCCTGGTCGAGACTGGGTTCAACATGATCCCAATGCCCGCGCGTCACGTGGTATTCACGCTCAATATCCGCAGGAGACAATACCTCAGCAGCAACAACCAGGGTGCGAATGCCGGGCGCATACCGCTCCAGGCAAGACAGCCAGTCATCGATCACTTGCTCACGCGACGCGGCCCAGCCGCCAGGGATATCGTAGGCCGCGTGATGCACGATCGCCGACAACACGTGGTGTCCCGCTGGCGCCAGCTGTGGGTCATTCACAGAGGGAATGCTGATATCCATGGTGGGTTCACGAGCATAGTCATTGTATTTCACCGGGTTGAAAGCGCGTTCCACGTAGTCCATATCGGGAGCGATCAGCAAGCGCTGCCCCAGGCCGGTGTCATCAAGACCGCTAAATTGGGGTAAGCCGCTCAGGGCCAGGTGCAGCTTGGCGGTGCCACTTTTCTGGCGAATCTGTGCCACTCGCCTGGCCGTGCCTGTCTCCACCCGCTGCAGCCCCAGCAGCTGCTGCAGGGTCGCAACGGGATCAATGCTGGACGCAATGCAGGCAGCGGAGATCTGTTCGCCGGAAGCCAGGGTGACACCACTGATCCGGTCTCCTTTCATAGTGATCTGCGCGACACGGGCACTGCAGCGAATCTCTGCGCCTGCCTTCTCTGCCGCCCGATGCAGCGCTTGCGCCAATCCCGCCATACCACCGCGCACCTGGCTGACGCCCGCACCCCAGGCCACCCCCAATTGACGTTGCAGTAAGGTGTACACGGTGTTGGGCGACCGTGGCCCGAAGTGTGTACCCTGCACCGCTTCCAGAGCCAGCATACCTTTCAGCAGCGGGTGCTCGAATCGCTCCTCCAGCAGGTCGTAGCTATTGTTCAGCGCCTGCCGCAACAGCTCACTCATGTCATGCCGCCCCATCATACGAAGCCGCAGTCCGAGGTCTGCCAGTCGCAGAGTCTCCCGGAACCCACCCTCCACCAGGTGAGGTGGCGGTCGCTGTGACAGCCTGAACAGCAGGCGGGTAACTTTCCTTAACCAGCGACGCAACTCCGCATACGCGGCCTCGTCCTCGCCCGAAAGTCCCGGGCCGGCGGCCTGATCTCCATCCAGCACCAGGTGATTGCCGCCGGGATCCAGGCCGACGGTGGCAACGCCGGCTGCGGCGATCTCCATGCCGTGTTGCTCCAGTTGCAGATCTTTTACCAGTGCCGGTGGCAACTGCGTTAACCACTGGGCACAACCTGGAGCAATATATCCGGGGGCAATTTCACGGTTGTTCGCCAGGCCGCCAGGGACCTCGTTGGCCTCAAGTACCAACACCCTGCGCCCGCGCTGCGCCAGGCGGGTCGCACACACCAGTCCGTTGTGACCCGCACCGATAACAATGACGTCGTAATCAGTCATCGGGATAACCCTCGGGCACCAGGTTGGGGTGGCGCAGATCAAACAGGATTTCCCGCGCAGCGTTGGCACCGGGCGCAGCCATCACACCGCCCCCCGGGTGAGTGGCCGAACCACACATATACATACCGCTGACAGGCCCACGGTACTGGGCGTAACCCGGGAAGGGGCGATTGAACAGCAACTGGTCAAAGGTCAGCTCGCCCTGGAAGATATTGCCCTCGGTCAATCCGACTTCCGCCTCGAGCTCACGCGGGGTGCGGGTTTCAACGTGCAATATCAGGTCGCGGAAGTCGGGGCTAAAGCGTGAAATCTGGTCCAGGACCGCTTTCTCGAAGCCGGCTTTGTCCTCATCGGTCCACTCCCGGCCCTTCACCTTCGGCGGCGCGTACTGCACGAACACCGTCATCATGTGCTTGCCAGGTGGCGCCATGGTGGGATCAAACTGGCTCGGGATGAGCATATCGAGGTAGGGGTCTGCCGACCAGGTCCCCGCTTTCCAGTCATCGTACGATCGCTCCAGGCGAGCCAGTGAATCGTGAAAATGGAAATCGCCGATCATCAGTCGACTGTCTTTGGCCAGGCCGTTAAATGTGGGCAGCCCGTCCAATGCGATATTGAGTTTGCCGCTGGAACCCCTGATCTTGAAATTGCGCGCACTGGCAACGAGCGAATCCGGGAGATCGCCGCTGTCCATAAGGTCGATAAAAGTTCGGCGCGGGTCCAGATTGGAGACCACTACCGGTGCGCGGTATTCCCTGCCATCGCGCAGCGCCACGCCCCTGACCTTGCCGCCGTCGACCAGTATCTGGCCCACGTCCGCGTCTGCGACGATGTCGCCGCCAAAACTCTTGAATGCGCTCGCCAGGGCGCCGGACACCGCGCCCATGCCGCCCCGGGCGAAACCCCAGGACCCGACATTGCCGTCGACGTCTCCCATGTAATGGTGAAGCAGTACATAGGCTGTTCCAGGCGAGTACACACCCAGTGCTGTTCCGATGATCCCGCTTCCGGCCATGTGCGCTTTGATGACATCGGTTTCAAAAAACTCTTCCAGATAGTCGGCGACGCTTTTGGTCCAGAATCTCAGCGTATCCGCCAGACCCTCCTCGCCCATACCGGTAAAGCCGCGGGCATACTCCGCCAGCTCTCTCAGGCGACTGGGGCGCAGCGAGGTCGGATCGGGGGGGCGCTTCATCAGGAACGGCCGGATCAGTCGGGTCTGCTTCATGGTGTCAGCGCTATAGCGCTGGTAAGCGTCCGCGTCCCTGCGAGAATGACGCGCCATTTCCCGGTAACGCCGCTCGGCATCCGGGTACTTCCCGAAGTGGTCACCATTTTCCATGAAGGTGACGCCGCCACCGTAGGGCACAACCTGCAGGCCGTGACGCGGTAGCTCGAGGTCACGGGCAATTTCGGGACGCAGGAGGCTGCAGACATAGGAACAGTTGGAGTACATCCAGCCCTTATGCAGCTCACGGCTGACCGTGGCCCCACCGATGTAGCTGTTGCGCTCCAGCACCAGTACGCGCAGTCCGGCCTTCGCCAGGTAGGCGGCGTTGGTGAGGCCATTGTGGCCTGCGCCGATAATAATCGCGTCGTAGTCGGTCAAGAAGTCATGCCGCCGGGGAAAGCAATGCAAGATAAGCGCGCCACCGGTGGGAGTCAATCGCCCCCGTGGGGCTATTTGAACTGACCGCCTGATCGCTTAGCATGGCGGATTATTCCTGCCACAGGCCGCTACCCACGATGGGAAAGCCGCACGCCACAGGCGTCGAATGTTCTACCGAAGACCTGGTTCATGCCCTTCGGGAGATCCTGCCGACAAACGCTGTCATCGTAGAACGCGAAGCGCTGAAACCGTTCGAAAGTGACGGCCTGATGCTCTACAGCGAACTACCGAGAGTGGCCGTGTTGCCAGAGTCCGCCGACCAGGTGCAGGCCGTGGTCCGCTGTTGCGCGGAACGGGATGTCCCGGTGGTAGCCAGGGGGTCAGGGACAGGTGTGTGCGGGGGCGCCATGCCCCATCCCGACGGCGTCCTGCTCAACCTGGCAAAACTCGACCGTGTTCTGGGCATCGACCCACAGGCTCGCACCGCCACTGTAGAACCCGGCGTCACCAATCTTCGCATCTCCGACGCTGCCGCTACCTATAGCCTTTACTACGCCCCTGACCCCTCCTCCCAGATTGCCTGCAGCATCGGCGGCAATGTGGCTGAGAACTCGGGCGGTGTGCACTGCCTGAAATATGGGCTCACCGTGCACAACCTGCTCAGTGTGGACATGATTACCGCAGAGGGTGAACGAGTCACTGTAGGCAATCAGTCGCTGGACAGCCCCGGCTTTGATTTCATGGCCTTGATCTCTGGATCGGAGGGACTGCTGGGCATTGTGGTGTCTATTACCGTAAAGCTGCTGCCCTGCCCACCCGAAGTTCGTTTGCTGCTGGCAGGCTTCGATAGCGTACGCGCTGCAGGCGATGCGGTCGGCGCGGTGATTGCTGACGGCATTATCCCCGCCGGCCTTGAAATGATGGACCGACTGGCCATCACCGCGGCCGAGGACTTCGCCCAGGCAGGTTACCCCCGAGAAGCCCAGGCGCTGCTGTTGTGCGAGGTCGACGGCACCCTGGAAGAAGTGGAGGATCACAGCGCCCGTATCGGCAAGCTTTTCAATGCATCGGGCGCAACCAGCTTGCGCATCGCCGTGGACCCGGACGAACAAGCGCTGTTATGGAAAGGGCGAAAATCGGCCTTCCCCGCCGTGGGCAGGTTGGCACCTGATTACTACTGCATGGACGGATCCATACCCCGGGGCAAAATTTCAGAAGTTCTTGAAGAAATCACTCGGCTCTCGCAGGTATACGCGCTGCCGGTTGCCAACGTTTTCCACGCAGGCGACGGCAACCTTCATCCTCTTATTCTTTACGATGCGGGCGATCCAGACGCGGTATCGCGTGCAGAACGTTTCGGCGGCGACATCCTGGAGCTAAGCGTTCGTGTTGGGGGTTCCATCACCGGGGAGCACGGCGTGGGCGTTGAAAAACTGGCACAAATGAGTGTCCAGTTTTCCGAGGCTGAGCTGTTGCAAATGGAAGATATCAAGGCGGCACTGGACCCAAGCCTGATCCTCAATCCGGGCAAAGGGATACCGATACTGAAACGCTGTCAGGAGTACCGCGCATTAACGGCCAGGGAAAACCCATGACTGACGTGGCTACCCTGGCAGGCCAGGTGTCTGAGGCGTGTGCCCACAAACGCCCGCTCTGCCTGCAGGGCGGAGGCAGCAAGGCAGCCTTATTGGGCAGGGACTGCGAGGGCGACGCACTGTCTACCCGTGAACTGACCGGCGTAGTGAACTACGAACCAGGCGAACTGGTGATCTCGGTTCGCGCCGGCACCACCGTGCGCGAGCTAGAGGAGGTGCTGGCGGCAGAGAACCAGTACCTGCCCTCGGCCACCCCGCACTTCGACGGCACCGCCACCCTGGGGGGCAGTCTCGCCTGTAATCTGTCCGGCCATACGCGCCCCTGGGGAGGGTCGCTGCGGGACCTGGTGCTGGGCACCGAGCTTATCAATGGCAAGGGAGAAACACTGCGCTTTGGTGGCCGGGTGATGAAAAACGTTGCCGGCTACGATGTATCCCGCCTGCAGGCTGGCGCCCTGGGAACGCTGGGACTGATTACCGAGGTCACACTCAAGGTCCTGCCACTGCCTGAGACCGAGGTGACCCTCGTGCACGAGTGCGAGGCGCCGCGAGCGCTGGAGATTATGCTGCAGCGCGGTGCCGAACCTTCCCCACTGGCGGGCGCCTGCTGGTTCGATGGCAGGTTATTCCTGCGCCTGGCGGGTGCGGAACCGGCGGTAAAACGCGCCGCCGTCGACTGGGGCGGCGAGACGACGGCAGACGAAGCGCCCTGGCGAGCGCTGAGCGACATGAGCCTGGCTTTTTTCCAATGCGACGAGGCCCTGATTCGCCTGTCGCTGCCGGTCACCAGCTCCCTGGCGCTGTCAGAATCGCGATTACTCATAGACTGGGGCGGCGCGCAGCGCTGGGTTTACGCTGCAGACACCATGCCAGAGTGGTTCGAAAATGCGGCCCGGGAAAACGGGCATGCCTGGAGTTTTCGCGGCGGCGATCGCAAGGCCGAAACAGCCCCCCCGCTGTCGCCACAGTTGCAGCGCATGCATCGACAGATCAAACAGGCGATGGACCCGGCGGGTATTCTCAACCCCGGCCGCCTGTACAGCTGGTTATAGGGCAACGACATGCACGTTGAACTACATCCCCGCTTCAAACATACCGCCGAGGGCCAACGCGGCGCCGAGCTGATCAGTGCCTGCGTTCACTGCGGTTTTTGCCTGGCCACCTGCCCCACCTATCTGGATGATCCGGACGAGCGGGACAGCCCGCGCGGCCGAATTTACCTGATAAAAAGTTTACTGGAGGACGGCAAAGCGGGAGACACCACCCGCACCCACCTGGACCGCTGCCTGAGCTGCAAAAGCTGTGAAACCACCTGCCCATCCGGCATGCGTTACGGCGCCCTGGCCGACCTGGGCCGGGGGCTGATGGAGAAAGAAGCGCCCCGCCCCTACAATCAGCGAGCGCTGCGATGGTTATTGCGTCATACGGTCACCACGCCGTGGCTCATGCGCAGCCTGCTAGGTGCAGGACAGTGGCTGCGACCCCTGCTGCCGGCCCGCTTGCGTCAGCGCGTCCCCGAGCCCAGGCCTCGACAAGCGCCGCCCCCCTCCCGCAACCGCCGGTTGATGATGCTACTGGATGGATGCGTTCAGGGCGCAGCAGCACCCCAGACCAACGACTCCGTCCGGCGCGTACTCGACCAGCTCGGTATCGACGCTGAACCGGCCCCCGGTGCCGGGTGCTGCGGTGCCGTGAACTACCACCTCGGCGCACATGACGACGGTCTCGATGACATGCGCCGCAACATCGACGCCTGGTGGCCGGCCGTTGAAGCTGGCGCCGAGGCCATTATCTCCAGTGCCAGCGGCTGCGGCGCTACCCTTGCGGACTATGGCCAACTGCTCGCTCACGACCCAGAGTATGCGGAGCGCGCCGCCACCATCGCCGGACTGGCACGCGATATTGGAGCGGTGCTCGCCAACGAGGACCTGTCCGCCCTGCGAGTAAACGTCTCAGCCCGCGTAGCACTGCACACCCCCTGCACCCTCAAACACGCGCTGGGCCAGGACACGCTGGTGAGGCAGGTATTGGAAAGCACCGGGGTCGTACTGACGAACACCATTGATGACCACCTTTGCTGTGGTTCTGCAGGCACCTATTCGATTCTCGAAAGAGAGCGGAGCCTGCGCCTGCGGGATCGCAAACTCGCCGCACTCACCGGTGATGCGCCCGATATCATCGCCACGGCCAATATTGGCTGCCAGTTGCACTTGCAGGAGTCGGCATCCCGGCCGGTTCGGCATTGGATCGAGCTGCTGGACCCCAAACCTGCCGACTAGTCCTGCGCCTGGACCGCCCCGAAGGGGCTCAAAAGTGTGAATATTACCAAATCGTTATATCGAGGCCTGCTGCTGAGAACAAAACGATGTTGGCCTTGCCACTCCTGCTCTGGTTTCATAGTTATGTGCCCTCAGGGGCATTCTTCGCGGTGCCCCCGCGCAATATCCGGCCGGGCACGCGCACAACATCTATCACGACCCGATACCGCATCCCCATGGATGTGTCGCCAGAATGTCCCCGGCGTTTGCGGTATCAGAGCCACTCGGAGGCAACCTCTATGAGAAGACAGAAGCGTGACGTGTACACCAGAGCATTTGATCGTGGCTACAACGCCGGTTTGTCCGGTCGTAGCAACGACTACTGCCCGCATGCCAATGACCAGCAGCGTCAGGCCTGGCTAAGCGGGTGGCGCGAGGGCCGTAGTGACCAGTGGGACGGCCTCACCGGTGTGTCTGGCGTACACAAGATTCGCACGCTCTGACAACTCAGGAGCTTTCGGCCAGAGATTTTTAAACGGCCGCTATCGATTGCCACCGAAAAGAATCCGCCGGGCCTAACTACTCCCGGCTGCTGCTTTGCGCGAGGTCAAGGAGTTCCCGATTAGCCACCGCAAACATGGCAAAGTCGGGAGCACTGGTCGCATGTAACTCAGTCAGCATTTCCTGCCAGCGCAGGATAAGTGTGCCTTCGTGTTCTTCCCAGGCACGCAGGCACTTCACCAGGTCGCGTTCCTCGTTCATGTGCTTGAGCACCCCAACGGCCAAGGTGCGCTGCTGCCATTCGAGGTCTTCCAGGTAGGTATCACGCGCCATGGCCTGCCACTCGTTATCGACCTTGCTCGCTAATATCTGGCCGCCGAACCAATCGAGCTCCAGCCGCTCACCCAGCACGTAGTAGAGCTGGGCCACTTCCAGTAACGGTTCATGCGTTTCCACCGCTGCCTGAATAATCCCCATGGCGGTGTAGGCCTGCAGCGTGGCCGCTACGGTCGCGGCTATCTCCTCATCCACACGGTTTTTGACGTAGTAGTCGAACTGCGCCTTGTACTGCTGGGCGGCGCGGCTTCGTCCGCGTAACAGGGTTGGTAGCGCCTCGCGAAGCTGCGCCACGCCATCGCTAAATTCGGCAATCACCTTGGTGGGGGTGAGTTCATGACGGCGGTTACGCAATAACCAGCGCGTCGTCCGTTTGACCAGGCGAATGAGGTTTACCATCATTTCCATCTGCACGTCGGCGCCTACGCGATAGTCGAGCTGCTCTAGCTTTTCCCAGACTTCTGACACCCCGAAAATTTCTATCACCGAGGCATAGGCACGAGCCACGTCTGCCACCGGGGCACCCGTGGCCTTGCGCTGACGGAGGATGAAATTCAGGCCCATGCGATTGACGATGTCGTTGGCAATCTGGGTGCACATGATTTCCCGGTGCAGGCGGTGCTCACGCACCTCGTCGGGGTAGGAATTAACCAGCCTTTCCGGGAAAGCCGTCGCGACGGCGTTCGCCAGGTGGGGGTCCTTACCCAGGTCAGAGTCCAGCAGCTCTTCCTTGAGAATGGCCTTGCTGTAACTCACCAGCACGGCAAGCTCGGGACGTGTCAGCCCCTTGCCCTGTACCCGACGGTCGGCGAGTTCTTCATCAGAGGGTAGGAATTCCAGATCGCGATCAAGTCGCCCTGACGATTCCAGGGTGCTGATAAAGCGCCGGTACTCGCCACTGCGTTCCAGTGCCTGGTGCTCTGCGAGGCTGATAGCCTGCACCTGCCGGTAGTTGTTCGCCAGTACCAACTCCGAGACGCTTTCTGTCATCGCCTCCAGTAACTCGTCACGGTGCTTCTGGGTGAGATCGCCACGGGCAACCACGGCGTTCAAAAGAATCTTGATGTTGACCTCGTGGTCCGAACAATCGACACCGCCGGCGTTGTCAATGAAGTCGGTGTTGGAGCGCCCACCATGAAGGCAGTACTCCATTCGGCCCAGCTGAGTTATACCCAGGTTGCCGCCCTCTCCCACGACCTTGCAGCGCAACTCATCGGCATTCACCCTGACACCATCATTTGCCTTGTCGCCAACATCTGTGTGGCTCTCCAGGCTGGATTTCACATAGGTGCCGATACCACCATTCCACAGCAGGTCGACCGACGACTTAAGCAAATAGGTGATCAATTCGTTGGGCGTCAGGTGATCCTTATCAATATCAAAGGCCGCCTTCATTTCCGGCGAGACAGTGATCGACTTCGCGCTGCGATTAAAAATGCCACCACCCTTTGAAATCAGGCCGGTGTCGTAATCCGCCCAGGAAGAACGTGGCAATTCAAACAGCCGCTGTCGTTCAGCAAAGCTTGTCGCAGCGTCGGGGTTGGGGTCTACGAAGATATGCAGGTGATTGAAGGCCGCCTGCAAACGGATGTGCTCGGACAACAGCATGCCGTTACCGAACACGTCTCCGCCCATGTCACCCACGCCTATGGCAGTAAAGTCTGTCTCCTGCACGTTGACATTGAGCTCGCGGAAGTGGCGCTGCACCGACACCCAGGCACCGCGGGCGGTAATACCCATCTTCTTGTGGTCATAACCGGCACTACCGCCCGAGGCAAACGCATCGCCCAGCCAGAAGTCGTACTCCGCTGAAATACCGTTGGCGATATCGCTGAAGGTAGCGGTGCCTTTATCCGCGGCCACAACCAGGTAGGGATCTTCATCATCTTTGGGAACCACGTGGGTCGGTCTTACCACACCGGAATCAGTGCGGTTGTCGGTGATATCCAGCAAGCCACGGATAAACAGTTTGTAGCACTCGATACCTTCCTGTTGCACCTCGTCGCGGCTCATTTCCTGGGTCAACTGTTTGGCGACAAAGCCGCCCTTGGCACCTACCGGCACGATGACCGCGTTCTTGACTTGCTGCGCTTTCACCAGGCCGAGTACCTCGGTCCGGAAATCTTCCATCCGA
>Ga0213866_10003359_pt1 | contig 10901 bp, 7 predicted proteins | sample PICome_11_FD_160079 | JGI IMG/M metagenome (GOLD analysis project Ga0213866, IMG submission 160079) | Coastal seawater microbial communities near Pivers Island, North Carolina, United States - PICO284 | ecosystem: Environmental > Aquatic > Marine > Coastal | place: USA: North Carolina... | reverse complement strand
CATCGCCCGGGCGGGGCGAATCTCCAGTTACGCGCTGCCCAGTTCGCTGATCAAGCAGAAGCTGGCGGTGCTCAAGAGCGGCCGGCTTGCCCCCGCGTCCAAGGACCGGGCGCCAGAGCCGGTTAATGGGTCAGAACGGGAATAGCTGCTTTTATTTGGCTGTGTTTTAGCTATTTGCCTGCAAGGGTTTATAGCGATCTGAACCCCGTACGCGATTCAAGGGGCCCCCTTTAACGTGTCGATAATCCAGTGTAGGCGCGGTGCGCCTGTACGGAGTTCGATCCATGGGACAGATCACCACCGGTGTTGGGCTGATCAGCGGCTTGGACATCAATGGCATTGTGGAGCAGTTGATCGCGATTGAAGCGCGGCCGCGCGATCTCGTGAACCAGCGCAATGCCGTGATCCAGTCCCAGCAGGTCGCCTTTCAGGACATCAACGCGAGGCTGTTGGCGCTCAAGGGCTCGGCCGATTCACTCTCGGGTTCGACTTCGTTCTCTGGGACGACCTCCAGCAGTTCGGACGAGTCGGTTGTCAGTGTGAGTTCGGGCATCGGCGCGACGCCGGGCACGTATCAGTTCACGGTTGGCCGGCTTGTTGCGGCGCAGCAGTCCATCACGCGCGGCTTCCAGGACTCGAACTCGACGCCGATCTCGGCGGCCGGCGGGACGATTTCGTTCGACCGTGGCGAGGCGCGTCTCGACAGCGAGACACGGTTGTCCAACCTTAACGGCGGCGCGGGGGTCAACCGCGGCTACATCCGGATCACCGACCGCTCCGGTTCGACCTCGCTGGTTGACTTGCGTGCGGTTGTGAGTGTGGACGACGTGGTCGATCGCATCAATACCTCGACGGGCACCAATGTGCTCGCGCAGGTGGACGGGGACGGCCTGACGATCACGGATGTTTCGGGCGGCGTTGGCGACCTGCTCATCACCGACGTCGGCACGTCGGGCACCGCGACCTCGCTGGGGATCGCGGGCAATTCGACGCTTGACGGCGATGGCGATGATGGCGTGCTCACGGGTACCACGATCAACACGGTCGGCCGTGACTCGTTACTTAGCTCGCTCAACGACGGCAAAGGCATCCGGACCGATGGCGGAAACGACCTTGTCATCAACTACAGTGGCGGCGCGGCGGCGATCGACCTGACGGACCTGCTGACGCTTAGCGACGTCTTTGATGCGATCGATACCGCGACCGGCGGCATCGTGAGTGCGTCGCAGAGTGCGGCCGGTTCAGGCATCGAGCTAACGGATTCGGGTGGCAGTGGCGCGGGGTTTAATGTCAGCTCGGGCAACGGCTCTAACGCGCTGGTCGACCTCGGATTCACGGACGGCCAGGCGGACGGGGACGCCGACGGCGTCATCGGAGGGGATCGTGTGATCGCTTCGATCAATTCCAAGCTACTCAAGGACTTGCTTGGCGGCGCCGGGATCAGCGGACTGACGATCGAGGGGCAAGTTCCCGTCAACAGCGCGACGCTTATGTCGGATCTTTTCCAAGGCGCGGGAGTGACGACCAACGGCGGGCCTAACCGCGACATGATCATTTTCGACAAGGCGGGGGGAGGTACCAGTGTTGATGTTGATTCATTTACGACGCTCGGTGACTTTGTCGATTTTGTGAATAACTCAGCTGCGATTGAAGTCTCCGCTACGATTGTGGATCGTCGGCTTGTGCTGACTGATACCTCGGGGGGGGCTGGCAATTTCAGGGTGCTGGACGATCTCGGTGGTAATGCCGCGACTGAGATGGGGATCGCTGTTGATGCTGATGTGACCTCATCGGCCGGTATCAACCTGGACCCCGCGGGGTTGCCTGAAAGCGGGTCGGAGGTGTCCATCACCGATTCGCTGGGTAACGTGGCATTGGTCGATTTGAATAGTGCCAGTTCGGTGCAAGACGTTGTCGCGGGGATCAACGGCGCAGGCATTGGTGTCACCGCGGCGCTGAATACCGCGGGTAATGGGATACAGATCACCGACACGGCAGGCGGCGGGGGCGATCTGATTGTCACCGACACCGTGGGGAGCCTGTCGTTGGAACTCGGGCTCAGCGGTACGCACACCACAGGCACCGTTGATTCGGGCGACCTCGAGTACGCCTACGTCTCCGGCGGCACGCGTATCGACGACCTGGGTATTACCCGAGGCAAGTTTACGATCACCGACAGCCAGGGCACCAGCTTTACCGTTGACCTGACACAGGGCAATGAGCTGACCATCGACGACGTGATCCAGGAAATCAACGGCGCCAGCCCCGGCGGACGAATCACCGCGGAAGTCAACGCGACCGGCGACGGCATATCCATTATTGATAATGGGCCCGGCACGGTTGCGATCTCTGTCGTGGATGAGGGCTCGACCACCGCAGCAGAATTGGGTATCGCGGGCACGGCCGCCAGCGCTGGTGCGGACATTGCGGGCGGCTTCGAGACCGTCATCACCGTCGACGCGGCCGACACGTTGCAGACGCTGAGCAACAAGATCAATGATGCGGATGTGGGCGTCTCGGCCTCGATCATTAACGACGGCTCGCCGGGCGCGCCCTTTAGGCTGAGTCTCAGCTCGGAAGACGCGGGCACCGACAGCGCCTTTGTCTTTGATGATGGCGGGCTGGGCCTGAATACCATCACGCTCAGCCAGGCGCAGGACGCGGTCGTGTTCTACGGCGGCAACGACCCGGCGAACTCGATCGTCGTCGAATCCCAGTCCAACACGCTCTCCTCGATCATTCCGGGCGCAGATATCAGCCTGCTCTCGGTCAGCGACACACCCGTGACCGTGACGATTGCGCTGGACGACCAGTCGATCGTCGACAGCGCCGACTCGCTGGTTGACTCGCTCAACGGCGTGTTCGACACGCTGGATCGCTATGACAGCTACAACGCCGACACGGAAGAGCGGGGGCTGCTGCTGGGCGACTCCACCGTCGCGCAGGTCCGCAATGCGATCTACAGCGCGCTGATCGCGCCGAACAACGAGCTTACCGGTCAGTTCACCTCGCTGTCACAGATCGGGATCCGTGTCGGCCAGGGCGCTCGCGTGGAGTTCGACCAGGAAAAATTCAATACCGCGTTACAGACCGATCGTGATGCGGTCGAAGCGCTGCTGACGTTTGAGCAGTTCGAGCTCGATGACGAGGGCGAAGAGACCGACACGATCGTGGCGCAAGGCGTGGGCGTCGAGATCAGCAAGCTGCTGGATCGGCTGACCGACGACATCGACGGTGTCGTCCAGACCAAGCTCAATACACTCGACAGTCAGGTACAGCTCAACGAAGACCGCATCGAAGAGTTGAACATCCGGCTGGAATCCAAGCGGCTGAGGCTGCTCGCAGAGTTTCAAGCGATGGAGTCCGCGCTGGCGCAGTTGCAGGACCAGAGCTCGGCCCTGGGACAGATCCAGCAGCTCTCCATCCCGCAGAACAACGGCTGATCGCTGATCGCGCTTCGGCATTTCTCAGATTATTGGACGCCACAACCACCGATTGATCCGCCCGACACGCCAAGCCGATAACGCCTGAGCAGGAACCGATTCAGTCTCGTCCACGAAGCATCAGTCATGAACCCGACCCCGACCGCCAACCCGTACCTCCGCAACCAGGTGCTCTCGGCCAAACCTGAAGAGCTGAGGCTGATGCTCTTCGACGGTGCGATCCGTTTCTTGAGTCATGGCCGCAAGGGCTTGGAGTCCAAGGATTACGACGTCTCGTACACCAACATCAGCAAGGCCCAGAAGATCGTTCTGGAGCTCTCCAACTCGCTGAACCCCAGCGTGATGCCCGAGGTCACCGAGAAGCTCAGCGCGTTGTACACCTACATCTACCGCCTGCTCATCGAGGCCTCGACGACGCGTGAGACCAAGCCGCTGGACGAAGCGACCCGCCTGCTCAAGTACGAGCGGGAGACGTGGGCGCTATTGATCGAAAAAGCAGCGACCGAGCCCGCGGGCAGCGGCGCGGCGTAAACAAACAAATTAACTAAAACAACTTGAAGCCCACGGATTCAATTCGTGGGCTTCTGTCATTACAAGCCCGCTGCCATGCGTGCGCGTTCGGTGACCGCCGCGACGCGCTCGCCCGCGGCAGCAGCGCCGTCTTTGAGGACCTGCTCGACGTAGGCGGGGTCGTTGGTCAGCTCGCCGCGTCGTTTGCGCGCTTCGCTGAACTCGTCGAGGATGAGTTCGAAGAGCGCCTGCTTCGCGTGCCCGTAGCCAAAGCCGTCCGCCGGGGGGTTGACGTATTTGTCTCGCAGGTCTTTGGTGCGTTCGTCGTCGGTTCCCGCCAGGGCGGAGAAGATCTGGAAGGTGGTGTCGCCGTCCGGGTTCTTGGGCTGGTCGATCGGGGTCGAGTCCGCGACGATCTTCATGATGCGTTTTCGCAAAGGCTTCTCGTCCATGAACGGGTCGATGCCGTTGTTGTAGCTCTTACTCATTTTCTGCCCGTCGATACCCGGGACGGTCGCGCCGCTGTCTTCGCGGATCATGGCGTCGGGGACCTTGAAGACCGCCTTGGTCGGGTCATCCTTGCTCCCGGGTGCGAAGTGGTGGTTGAACTTCTGCGCGAGGTCGCGGGTGATCTCGATGTGCTGGCGTTGGTCTTCGCCGACGGGCACGAGGTCCGGGTCGACGCTGAGGATGTCCGCCGCCTGGAGGATCGGGTATGTGTACAGCCCGATCGACGCGGGCAGGCCCTTGGCGGTCTTGTCCTTGTAGCTGGTCGCCTTGTCCATCATGTGCTTGGGGCAGACGCACGAGAGCAGCCAGGTGAGCTCGGTGACTTGGGGCACATCCTGCTGCAGGTAGATGTTGGTCTTACTCGGATCGAGCCCGAACGCGAGGTAGTCGATGACGACCTGCCGGATGTCGGCCCGAAGCTGCTCGGGGTCGCGCGAACTGGTTAGCGCGTGGTAGGAGGCGACGAAGACGAACATCTCGTGGTTGTCCTGCATGCGGATGAACTGCTTGATCGCGCCTGCGTAGTTGCCCAGGTGCAGTTGGCCGGAGGGTTGGAGACCGGAGAGGACACGTTTCATAGGGCGGGGATTGTAACTTGAAATGGGATCGGTTTTTACCGCAGAGGTCGCTGAGGGCCGCAGAGAATATCTCTAAGGAATGCAGGAAAGCAGGAACTAAGGCCGTTTTCGTTTCCTGCCTTCCTTACTTCATGCCTTCCTTAGCATTGCCTTGCTTCGCGGCCCTTTGCGTCCTCTACGGCAAATCATTCCGAGTCTGCTTCGTGCACCGCTTCGCAGAACGCCTTGATCAACCCTACATCTTTCACCCCACGTGACGACTCGACGCCGCTGGAGACATCGACGGCATCGATTGGGTAGTAGCTTCCCATGGCGTATGCGACATTATCTGGTGTTAGCCCGCCTGCCAGAATGATTGGTTTTTCAAATAGTGGGGGTGGCATCTTCATCAGTTGATTCCAATTAAATGCCTCGCCACTGCCACCGGTCAGGCCAGTTGTATTTGTCGGTGGTGTATCCAACAGAAGCCCACACACGGCGGGGTGTTTATCCCACTCCCGAAGGTCTTCGATGTAATCCAGATCAAACGCTTTCGCACGGATGACTTGAAGCCCATTGAGTTCATCTAAGATTGAGATGGGCTCGTGCCCATGCAGTTGTATCGTTTTGAAACCTACGGTTGATGCGATGCGATGGATGTCCGCTGCGGGGGTGTCAACGAACAGCCCAACGGGTTCCACTTCGGGAGGTAACGCCTGCACAACGGCTTTCGCATCTTCGATCGTCACGTACCGCGGCGACTTCTCAACAAAGACAAGCCCGATGTAATCGGCGCCAGCGTCCGCCGCTGCGAGCGCGTGGTCGGGTACTTTGATGCCGCAAATCTTGATACGGGTGCGCTGCATGATGGTTGTTTCGTTAGCCGCCGCCTGGAAAGCGGCGTGCGCGTCGCCTTGCAGGCGACGGCTAAACAGTTTGGTCGTTAGATCGGAATATCATCGTCGAAATCAAACGACGGGTCATGCTCCGGCGGGCCGCCGAGGCGTTCGAGGTTGGCATATTGGAGGATTAGTGTTTTTCGGCCGTGGGTGTTGAAGCGGACGGAAGCTCGGGTGATCGAGCCCATCGCCTGGACGTCCAGCACTTCGCCGACCCCGAACTGCGGGTGGCGGACACGTGTGCCCTTGGGAAACAGCGACGCCTGCTTGGCCGCGGTCGATCGCAGCTCCCGGCCCGCGAAGGGGTCGTGGTCCTCGAAGCCGTCGCCCTCGGGCTCGACGAACTGTACCGCGTGTTCGGGCAGCTCGTCGAAGAACCGGCTGCGCATCGTGGACTGGGTCTGACCGAAAATCGTCCGCGACTTGGCATGGGTGAGGTAGAGGTTCTGCTTGGCGCGGGTGATGCCGACGAAGGCGAGCCGGCGTTCCTCCTCGAGCTCGTTTTCATCATTGTTGGCGCGCTGGTGGGGCAGCAGCCCGTCCTCAAAGCCGATCATCGCGACCGCCGGGAACTCCAGGCCCTTGGCCGCGTGTAGGGTCATCAAAGTCACCTGCCCCTGATCGGAGCTGACGCCGTCGATGTCCGCGATCAGCGCGATGCGTTCGAGGAAGGCCAGCAGCTTGTCCTTGAGCGGGGCATCGGTGTCGCGCCCGTCGCTGTCCGCCTCGATCTCGATGAGCATCTCCTGCTCAAATTGCTGGGCGGCGCTGACCAGTTCGCCGAGGTTCTCCAGGCGGGTGCCGTCGGGATCGGACTTGTCGTTGCGGTAGTGGTCTTCCAGTCCCGACTCTCGGAGGACGCGCTCGACGAAGTAACGCAGCGAGGTGCGGTCCTGGTTGTTATCGGTGCCGTCGTTCTCAACGGTCTTCTTCCAGTCGGTCAGGATCTTGTCGAACTTGGCGATCGAATTCTGAGCGCGGGTGTTGACCGAGGTGAGCAGCAAGGGGTTGGCGAGCACATCGTCGATGGGCGTGTTATGAGCCAGCGTGTAGGCCTGGATCGTTTTGACGGTTGTCGTGCTGATGCCACGAGCGGGGGTGTTGATGATCCTCAACAGGTTCACTTCGTCTGCCGGGTTCGCGACCGCGCGCAGGTAGGCGACGGCGTCTTTGACTTCTTTGCGATCGTAGAACGCCGTGCCGCGCGCGATCTGATAGGGCACGCCGCCGTCGCGGAGCGCCTCTTCCATCACACGCGAGAGGGTGTTGACCCGGTAGAACACCGCCATGTGGCCCCACGGCATGCCCTGCTTGTCGTGCAGGTCGCGGAAGGTGTCGACGACCCAGCGGGCCTCGCCGCGCTCGTCGTACTGCGTGATGATCTGGACCTGCTCGCCATCGGGGTTTTCGGTCCAGAGCTCCTTGTGTTTGCGGCCGCGGTTGTTGCGGATCAGCGCGTCGGCGGCGTTTAGGATCTGTTTCGTTGAGCGGTAGTTTTGCTCGAGGCGAACGATCAACGGGTCAGGGTAGTGGTCCTCGAACTCGAGGATGTTCTGGATGTTCGCGCCGCGCCAGCCATAGATCGACTGGTCCGGGTCGCCAGTCGCCATGATGTTTTTGTGGTCGGCGGCCAGGGTGTTGGCGATCATGAACTGCGCGTGGTTGGTGTCCTGATACTCATCGATGAGCACGTACTGGAACCGGCTGCGCAGCTCCTGGAGTGCGTCGTTGTCCCTGCGCATCAGCTCGACGCTTTTGAGCAGTAGGTCGTCGAAGTCCAACGCGTGGTTTTTCTGTAGGACCTCGGCGTAGCGGGTGTACACCTTGGCGACGGTGCGGTCGTAGAAGTTGGCGGCGTTGGTCGAGAACTGCTCGGGCCCGACGAGCTCGTTCTTCGCGTTGCTGATGGCCGCGAGCATGGTGGCGGGGGGGAAGTTCTTGGTGCTGATCTCCAGATCGTCGAGCGTCTGCTTCATCGCCCGCTTCTGGTCAGACGTGTCATAGATCGAGTAGCCGGGGGGCAGGCCCAGCTTCTCGGCGTACTGGCGCAGCAATCGTGCGCAGAGGCTGTGGAAGGTGCAGATGGTGACGGCCTTGGCCTGGCGGTCGGTGAGCAGCGCCCCGACGCGATCGCGCATCTCGGCGGCGGCCTTGTTGGTGAACGTGATCGCGAGCACGTTCCACGGCGCGACCCCACAGCGCTGGATGAGGTGCGCGACCCGGCGGGTGATGACGCGCGTCTTGCCCGAGCCGGGCCCCGCGAGGACGAGCAGCGGGCCGTCCAGGTGTACGACCGCCTGTTGCTGGGGCGCGGTAAGCCCAGCTAGCAGCGGGTCCTGCTGCGCGTATTCGTTTAAGTCTTCCGTGACCGGGTGAGGATCCATCGTCATATGTGCAGTTTAGTTTAGCCGCCGCCTTGGGGCGGCGAAGCTCGCCTGAAGGGCGAGCGCTAAACATGGCGTGCCCTTAGTTCAACGGCAGGCCGGTGTCGCTGGTGCACGGGCCCATCTGCTGGGCGATGGCGAGCGTCTGCCGCGTCTGCTGGAGGTACTGCTTGAGCCGGTCACATCGCTTGAATACGCACGACTCGGCGAGGATCTCGTATCGCTGCTCATGATCGCGCGACGCCGCTTGCCACGCGAGGTCGATCACGGCGGGCGTGGGCAGGTCCGGGGTCAGCCAGTTTCGCACGTTCTGGATGCACGCGAGTTTCTGGAGGTACTCGTCTTCCAGGTAGGCCTCGAGTCCGGTGCGCTGTTCCTCGAGGTCGATCTCCATCACACCTTTTTCGGTCGGGCGGACGATGGCTCGGCGGTACCCCTCGTCGGTGGGATCGAGCTCTTCCTGGATCTCTGCACGGGCGATGCCTTGCAGCAGGATGTTGTACCGCCCGTCGTACAGCCGGTCGTGGTGGACGATGTACCCGACGCAGACCTGCGGGCGCACCGCGGGGTTGCCCTGGTAGTTGTGCTGGTATTCGTCGCCATCAAACATCGCCATGGCGATGAGCCCGTCGGAGTCCAGCGCATCACGCGTCATCGCCCGGTAGCGCGGCTCGAAGATGTGCAGCGGGATCGTCGCGTGCGGCAGCAGGATGCACTGCGCCAGCGGGAACAGACGGATCGGTCGGCTGAAATCAACGGTGAGGGTGTGGGGCATAGCAGCAACGAATGAACAGCCCTGATCCGAGATCCACAAGAACCCGAGGCTGTTTTATCATAGGCAACGGGCGAGGCGAATTCGTCGAAGGACGCAAGAAAAGCCCTCAGATCCCGCCGCCCAGATCCTGCTCGGGCGAGGGCTGTTTCGCGGCGCGACGGGCCTTGACTTTCGGGGTGGGGTGGTCGGCGAGGACGGTGTGGTCCGGGGGCACGGACTTGGTCATGAAGACCGAGCCGGCGATCGTCGACCGCGCACCGATGGTGGTGTCACCGCCGAGGATCGTGGCACCCGCGTAGATGGTGACATCGTCCTCGATGGTGGGGTGGCGTTTGCGTCCGCGCCAGGACTGGCCGCCCTTGGTCGACAGCGCGCCGAGGGTGACGCCCTGGTAGACCTTGACACGGTTGCCGATGATGCAGGTCTCGCCGATGACGACGCCTGTCGCGTGATCGATGAAGAACGACTCGCCGATGGTCGCGCCGGGGTGGATGTCCACGCCCGTCTCGTTGTGGGCGTATTCGGACATGATGCGTGGCAGCATCGGGACGCCGAGCGTGCAGAGCTTGTGCGCGACGCGATGGATGAAGATCGCATCGATACCCGGGTAGCAGAAGACCGCTTCGTCCGTGCCCTTGGCGGCGGGGTCGCCGTCGAAGGCGGCCTGGACGTCCAGCGAGATCGCGTCGCGCAGTTCGGGCAGGTAGGCCAGCATCGCGTCGGTCGCCTCTCGGGCTTTGCTGTCGTATTCTTCGCAGGCGTCTCCCGAGCCCTGGTCCTTGAGGTTCTGGCCGTAGCGCAGGGACTGTCGGACCTGTTCGTAGAGCACCTCGTCGAGTTCGCTGAGCAGCTCACCGATGTGGAAGCGGACGTTGTCGGAGGTGATGCGTCGCTTATCGAAAAAGCCGGGGAACACGATCCGGCGGAGCAGCTCGATGATGCGGATCGCTTCCTCTCGGCTGGGCAGGAAGGTCGCGTCGATGTGCTGGGTCTTGGCGTCCTTGGGGTAGGAGTCCATGAGCGCGTCGACGACCTTGTCGATCTGGTTGGATCGCGTGAGGTCGGTGTTGTGGTCGGGCGGGGGGGCCATAAAGGTAGTTTAGCTTGGTCCCAAGCCCACGCGTTGAAAGCGTGGGCTTCTTGAGGTTGTGTAAGAAAAAACCCGCTGCATGAGCGGGTTGGTGAGCTGCACGGTTTCGGGAGGCCGTAAGGCGGATGTCCCGAACCCCAATTCGAGGTGGGTGCGTCGCCGGGTCGTCCGGGCCTTCCACTCGAGGAGGCATGACCGTTGCGCCCAGTACCAGCTCCCTTGGGGATCGACAGGTTCAGAAGCATTTGGCCTTAGGACCGGCCTCTCGAAACCTGTGCAGCTGACAGTTTTACTTCGTCCATTCTACCTCTGATTCATGAGCGGGCCAATGATTTTGCGCAATCATTGTCATGAAGTCCGCTTACTCTGCGCCTTCGTAGGCCTGCGGGATGATCAGTTCCATGCCGACCTTCAGCGCATCGGGCCGCGGGCCGATCGCTTTGCGGTTGCGTGCGTAGATCAGGTCCCAGGCCTCGCTGTCGCCGTAGAAACGCTTGGCGATCTTCGAGAGGTTGTCGCCCGGGCGGACGGTGTAGGTCTGGTCCTGGCCCGGTGCGGGCGGTTGGACCTCTTCGCGTTCGCGTCCGATGGATTCGCGGTTGGGCAGCACGATGACCTGACCGACCTGCAGCCGCTTGGGATCGATGGTGGGGTTGGCTTGCGCGATCTGGAACCAGGCGGACTCTTCGCCGTAAATTTCCCGAGCGATGGAGGAGAGGGTGTCGCCGGACTT
>Ga0213866_10003356_pt1 | contig 10907 bp, 10 predicted proteins | sample PICome_11_FD_160079 | JGI IMG/M metagenome (GOLD analysis project Ga0213866, IMG submission 160079) | Coastal seawater microbial communities near Pivers Island, North Carolina, United States - PICO284 | ecosystem: Environmental > Aquatic > Marine > Coastal | place: USA: North Carolina... | reverse complement strand
ATAGCCCTGTATGAAACCGCGATTGTGGCGGGGTTTATAAGAGCGCGCTTCAGGCTTGAAGGAGAGGTGCGAACAGGTCTAAGCCTAGATGCGTCAGACAAGTGACGGACGGGGCAGTATCGTGGACAAACCCATTTCTCATGGCACCAGGGGCCCGATTATTGTGTCGCGCCATGGCCGCCCGGCCCTGGACCGCTCAGCGGGGCCAAAGCTGGACTGGGTTGATTATCGGGACTGGTGGGAAAGATATGAGCTCGGTAGTCTTGCCGAGGATCAGGCACCCCCTGAAAGCTTGATGGAAGCGGTCGCCGACATGTCCTTGGTGCTGAGCTCGGCCCGTCAGAGAGCAATCGAAACGGCCCGTTGGGCGACAGGGGGGCGGGAACCGGAGGCTTTTCCCGTGTTCAATGAAGCTCCGTTGCCGCCGCCCCGGTTAAACAATAGGTATTTCCTCCCAAAAACGTGGAACATTCTGGCGCGCATGGCGTGGCTACAGGGGCATCACCTTGATGGCGAGAGCGTTAGCGAGGCGCGCGAAAGGGCAAGGAAAGCCGCTCTTCACTTGCATCAGGCGGCAGAAGGGAAAAGTGTCTATCTGGCGGCACATGGATGGTTCAATCGGATGTTGCGGCGCCCGCTGAAACACTTGGGATGGGTGTGCGTAAGGGATGGTGGAGATGGGTACTGGAGTTACCGCGTCTATGAATATCGCGGAAAAGACCCTTTGAAGGATTGAGACTGCGGACGCGCGTGTCTAGGGTGCTGTCCACAGGACTGGAGGTGCATGGGAATGGCTGCCGAAAAACCCGTTGAGACCATGAGCTTTGAAGAGGCGCTCGCGGAACTGGAAACCATTGTCAGGCAGCTGGAGCAGGGCGATGTCGACCTTGAGCAGTCCATTGCCATTTATGAAAGAGGATCGGCTCTCAAGGATCATTGTGAGGGACGTCTCAAAGCCGCAGAGCTCAAGGTTGAACAGATTGTGCAAAGTGCCGATGGCTCTCCGGCAACGGAGGCGATCAGTTTAGAGGGATGACGGGGCAGGCCGATATGGATTTTGGTCAGAGGCTGACAGAAATCGCCGATCGTGTGACGGTCGCGCTTGATCAGCTCATTCCGCCTGCGCAGGGGCCAGAGGCCGATTTGATGAGGGCTATGCGTCACGCCGCCTTGGCGAACGGCAAAAGGATGCGTCCCTTTTATGTGATCGAAACCGGTGCGCTTTTTGACGCGCCACGAAAGACCCTGCTCCGGACTGCTGCGTCGCTCGAATGCGTCCACACCTATTCGTTGGTCCATGATGACTTGCCTTGCATGGATGATGACGATTTTCGACGGGGACAGCCAACCGTTCACCGCGCGTTTAGCGAGGCAACGGCTGTTCTGGCTGGCGATGCCCTCCTGACCCTCGCATTCAAGATTCTCGCCAGCTCAGAGACTCATCCGGATCCCGCGGTGCGCCTGCGGCTGATCGAACGGCTTGCCGACGCGTCGGGGGCCAGCGGCATGGTTGGGGGGCAGATGATTGACATGCTGGAACATAATGCGCCCCGGGACCTGAACACGATTACCCGCATGCAGCGGCTCAAAACGGGCGCTTTGATTTACTACTCCGTCGAAGCGGCTGGAATCATTGGTGGTGCCAATGAGATCGAACGAAACGCCCTGCATGGTTTTGCTCATGATCTGGGCCTCGCTTATCAGATCGCAGATGACATTCTGGATGCGGAGGGCGATGCCGCTCTGGTCGGGAAATCCGTGGGTAAGGATTTTGGCGCGGGGAAAGCCAATTTCGTGACCCTGCTGGGGGTGGATCAGGCCAGAGACAGAGTCCGGATTCTGGCGGATCAGGCGCGGACTCACCTCTCCGTTTTCGGTGGGCGGGCAGAGATATTGTTGCAATCTATTGATTTTGTTCTGGATCGTCCGCGTTAAACAGGTCAGTATAGGCTACAAGTTTTTTCGGAGCCGCTCAGCATGACTGACCTTCCTAATGCCAGATTACTGGATTCGATTAACGAACCGTCGGATTTAAAAGGCCTGAGCCGAGACCAGTTGAAACAGGTTGCCAATGAAGTTCGGGATGAGGTCATTGATGCGGTCTCCGTCACGGGGGGACATTTGGGCGCAGGGCTCGGGGTTGTTGAACTTACGGTGGCCATCCATGCGACCTTTGATGCGCCCGACGACAAGCTGATCTGGGATGTCGGACACCAGTGCTATCCACATAAGATTCTGACGGGGCGACGTGACCGGATCAAGACCTTGCGTCAGGGAGGCGGTCTGTCTGGCTTTACCAAGCGCGCCGAAAGCGAATACGACCCGTTTGGTGCTGCTCACGCTTCAACATCCATATCTGCGGGCCACGGCTTCTCTGTCGCGCGGGATCTGAAGGGCGATAATTTTCATGTAATCTCTGTGATCGGGGACGGGGCCATGACGGCTGGCATGGCATATGAGGCCATGAATAATGTTGGCGGCGATCAGATCCGTCAGATCGTGATTTTAAACGATAATGATATGTCGATCGCGCCGCCTGTTGGCGCCATGAGCCACTATTTCTCTCGTCTCGTGTCGAGTCGGTCCTATCGGGGGCTTCGGGAGTTCGCCAAAACCGTTGCGAAGCCAATTGGTTTAGAGAATGCCGGACGCAAGGCGGAAGAGTATCTTCGCGGGTTTGCCATGGGCGGTACCATGTTTGAGGAGATGGGGTTTTATTATGTCGGTCCTGTCGATGGACATGATCTCGACGTTCTCATTCCGGTGCTGGAAAACGTCAAACAAATGCAGCGTCCCGTTTTGCTTCACGTCGTGACCCAGAAGGGTAAAGGTTACCATCCCGCTGAGAACAGCGCCGATAAATACCATGGGGTAAGCCGGTTCAATGTTGTGACGGGTGAGCAGCACAAAGGGCAGCCCTCTGCGCCGAGTTTTACGTCGGTATTTGGTCAGACGCTGGCCAAACTTGCCGAGACGGATGACCGTATCTGCACCGTCACGGCCGCGATGCCCTCGGGGACCGGCGTGAATATTTTCGCTCGAAAATTCCCTGAACGCGCCATCGATGTGGGTATCGCTGAGCAGCATGCCGTAACCATGGCGGCTGGCATGGCGGCAGAAGGCCTTCGGCCTTATGCCGCCATATATTCGACGTTCCTTCAGCGAGGATATGATCAAGTTGTCCACGATGTGGCGATTCAGAAACTGCCAGTTCGGTTTGCGATAGACCGGGCCGGCCTTGTAGGAGCCGATGGCCCAACCCATGCCGGAAGCTTTGATATTGGTTATCTGGGCGCGCTGCCAGGAGTGGTCTGTATGGCCGCAGCCGATGAGGCTGACCTAGTGCACATGATCGCAACCGCGAATGAAATCGACGACCGGCCCAGTGCCTTTCGCTATCCGCGAGGGGAGGGCTTCGGTGTTGCTCTGCCGGAGGTGCCATCGCCGCTTGAGATCGGCAAAGGCCGGGTCCTGCGCCAAGGGACCACAGTCGCTTTGCTGTCTTATGGTGCGCGCTTGCACGAATGCTTCAAAGCTGCCGATATGCTGTCGGCGCAGGGCCTGACGTGCACGGTCGCCGATGCGCGCTTTGCAAAGCCTTTGGATGCGGATTTAACCGAGCGCCTCGCCAAAGAGCATGAAGTGCTAATCACGATAGAAGAAGGGGCAATGGGTGGATTCGGAGCCTTTGTGCTTCAACATCTTGCGGCGGTTGGCGCGCTGGATGCCGGGCTTAAGATACGGACCATGCACTTGCCGGACCGTTTTCAGGATCAGGACAAGCCCAAGCTGATGTATGCCGATGCCAGACTTCTGGCTGGTGATATTGCTGCAAACGCGATCGCTGCCCTTGGGCGAGGCGATACGGCCGAGATCCATCGGCTGGCGGAGGCGTCGCCAGCGTAGTCTGGTCTCTCTGTTTTCTCAGTCCTGCCTTAGTTTGACCATGCGCCGACCCGATCAATAAGGGCAGATCAGCGAATGGAGATTGGCATGAAATATCTTGGTGCGGCCTTTTTTTCGATGGCTATCCTCAGTTCTTGTGCGTCGGGTGGCTCTGGGAGCTCGTCCGCGGTTCCGGAATCGGAGCCGCATTCAAGCCCTGTCACAGTACCGGGGCCGGTCACAATCGCCCTGAGGACCGTGGGCCAGTTGGTTGAGGCTGGTAACGAGCAAAAGGCGATCGACAGATTGACCCAATTGTTGGGGCGGCCGGACCTGACGGATCAGGAGCGGGGGGAGGCGCTCTATCAGCGCGCGCTTCTTCGACGCGGAGCCGGGAATGATGTTGAGGGAGCGTTGCAGGATTTTGACCTATTATTGACGCAGCTTCCGGGCACCTCTGCGGCTGCGCGCGTCGGCTACTCCGCGACTGAAACGCGCCGTGAAGCAGATGCCTTGCGCCATGAACTCGAACACGGCTCGCTGACCCCGACCGAGCAATTTGAGACCCTGTTTCGCCTCGGTCGGCATCAGGAGGCCGCGGACCTGATGTTCGTCCGGGACCTCAGTCCTGAAGAACCATATATTCTGGATATGTATCAAATTGGTTTTCTCTGTGCCGAACCGGGGCTCAGCGGCCCAGTTTACGAAACCACAACGCCGGACGGGGTCACGCTGGAGGTCAATTTTTGCGATTTTGGTAAGTAGGAGTGTACTTCCGGCTTGACCGGTGTTGCGAAGTAAGATGACTGGCACGGGGGATGCATGGGGTCGGGGTATCCGAAAGTGAGTAGAAGACCATGCAGTTCCTTTTTACCATCGTTTGTGCAGCCCTGGCGGCGGCCTTCTGCGCGATTATGTTGACCCCGGACCCGGTGGTATCGGTCGAACGGCTGTCTGCAGAGGTCGCGGCTTTGCCGGAAGCGTAAGCCTTTTCGATAGTGAGCCTAACGCAGCGTCGCCCCTTTTCCTTGCCTGTTTGTTGGCGCATATCCAAGGGATAACAATCACTTGGAGGATCCGATGTCAGCTGCGCTGCCGGAAAATTGGCCCGTCATGTCTATCGCTGCAGCCAATGCGGCCATTGCTGCATCTGATACACCTCTCCGGCTGGGAGATGGCTTGGTGAATGGTGTGGAGATGCAGGTCTACGTCGATGCGCCGCCCACCATTAGAAGTATCCTCGAAATGGCTGAGGCATGGGGCGATCGTGATTTTCTGGTCTATGAGAATGAACGGGTCACCTTTTCCGCATTCCGCCGCGCCGTAGAGCATTTTGCCGGCCTTTTGAAAGAGCGCTACGGTGTCCGCAAAGGAGATCGGGTCGCGATTATCATGCGGAACTATCCACAGTGGCCGGTTCCATTCTTTGCCGCAGTGTCCATCGGGGCCATCGCGACACCAATGAATTCCTGGTGGACCGGGGATGAATTGGAATTTGGCCTGCGAGATTCGGGGGCCTGTCTGGCCGTGGTCGATCCGCTCATTCTTGAACGCATCACGCCCGTTCTCGACCAATTGCCGGACCTGAGGAGTGTGGTGGTCGCGCGATCCCGCGGCGTACATTCCGACCCCCGTATTCGGTCTCTGGAAGATCTCATTGGTCCCACAGATCGCTGGGCACATCTGGCGGAGATTGGGCTGCCCCCGGTGGAGCTTGCTGCCGACGATGACGCAACGCTGATGTATACCTCGGGGACCACGGGACGGCCGAAGGGCGCTCTGGCGACACATCGGGCGGTTATATCCAACATCCTCAATTCGATGACCTGTCAGATGCGCATGTTGCTGCGGCGAGGCGAGTCACCTCCAGCGCCCGAAGACAGGGATCCTGGCGCCACGCTTCTGGCCATTCCCTTTTTTCATGCAACAGGAGCTTTCGCGATTCTGATCCCGAGTGTGCTGCGGGGGGATAAGATCGTTTCCATGTACAAATGGGATGCCGGTGCAGCTCTTCCTATCATTGAACGAGAGAGGGTGTCGGCAGTGGGAGGTGTTCCGGCCATCGCGTGGCAGCTTCTGGAACATCCCGACCGCGATCAATATGATCTGTCCTCGGTTCAGGCTGTTTCCTACGGCGGAGCGCCGTCTGCGCCGGAGCTTGTCGCGACGATCAAGAAACATGTCCCGGATGCGGCCCCTGGAAACGGGTGGGGTATGACGGAGACCTGTGCGACTTCAACGCTGAACATCGGAGAGGATTATGTTAATCGGCCCAACAGTGCGGGAGCACCGCCGGGAGCCGTTGAGCTGAAGATCGTCGATCCTGACGGAAACACGCTGCCACCGGGCGAGGTCGGCGAGCTTTGGTGCAAGGGGCCGATGAATTGCCGTCTGTATTGGAACAGGCCGGAAGCTTCAGCTGAAACCTTTATCGACGGCTGGGTGGTGACTGGCGACCTTGCTCGCCTCGATGAGGAGGGCTTCCTGTACCTCGTTGACCGGGCCAAGGATATGCTGATCCGGGGTGGCGAGAACATTTACTGCATCGAGGTAGAGAACGCCTTATACGATCACCCTGCAGTTATGGACGCATCGGTCATAGGCATCCCACACAAGGTACTTGGGCAGGAAGTGGGAGCCGTCGTTCAGCTTAAACCGGGTATGTCTGCATCCGAGGATGAGCTCCGGGCACATGTGCGGGCGCAGATCGCGGCTTTCAAGGTGCCGGTTGAAATCCAGTTCCAGGACGAGCCGCTTCCGCGGAATGCAAACGGTAAGATCTTGAAACCCGAATTACGGGATCGGTTTTCACCGCGCGGCTAGGATTTGACCGTATCTTTGTCCCGGCGGCCGTCTTGAGTGTTGCCGTGTAAATGATAAGCCGAACTCAGATTGGATCTGAGTGCCCCAGCGACGAAAAGATTTATCGTGGTTGATTTGACGTTCCTTCGCGGCGCATAGGAGTTATTGATGACGATTTTTCGCGAACTGCCGAAATTTAAAGAGGTTTTTGTCTGTGGGGCTCTGGCCTTTGCTGGTGGACTGGGCGGCTGTGCGGCCCTGGCGACGCCCTTGGATGGACCGGGGGTCAACTCCCTGTCGAGCGGAAGCGTCTCCGGCGTGCCGGTGGAGCCTGACTACGGATCTGTTTGGGATCTCAGGGATATTTATCCTTCCGTCGATGATTGGGCGGTCGCCCGCCGCGAGGTAATGTCTGACATCGCTGGGCTGTCAGCATTTCAAGGCACTTTAGGGACGGACTCTGAAACCCTGCTTGAGGCGTTGAATGCGATTTTTGCTGTTTATAAGAATGTGACCCGTGTTTACGTCTATACCAGCTTGAACGCTGATGAAGACCTTGGTGATGCAACCGCCAATGCCCGGCGTCTCGAGGCCGCAGCCACGTATTCCGAGCTGATTGAGGCCACAAGTTGGGTTGATCCCGAACTTCTGGACATAGGGTCGGACAAGCTTGCGGCCTTCATCGATCAGACCCCTGGCCTCTCGGACTATCGCTTTTACATCGAGAATGTCCTTAGGGGCGCGCCCCACACACTCTCCCCACTCGGAGAACAGCTGCTGGCCGCGGCTGGGAAGGTGACCGAGGCGCCATCCGAGATTTATTCCATCCTGGCCAATGCGGATATGCCCTGGCCTGTAGTGACACTGTCGACGGGTGAGGAACTGCGCCTCAGTCAGGCCGGTTATTCACGCGGTCGGCAACTGCCAAATCGAGCAGATCGCAAGCTGGTTTTTGATGATTTTTGGGGCGTTTGGAAGGCTTACGAAAATACCTATGGCGCGATTTTGGGGGGGCATCTCAAAGCCCTGCAGTTGAATACGCGTGAGCGGGGTTATGGAAGCGCGGTGGAAAGGGCATTCTTTGGGGACGCGATGCCCCCAGAGGTCTATGAAACGCTGATCGAGGAGGTCAACGCCGCGCTGCCGACCCTGCATCGCTATTTCAAGTTGCGCAAGCAGATGCTCGGGCTTGAAACGGATATGGCTTACTATGATATCTACCCGCCTCTTGTCGCCCTAGACAAAACCTTCACATATGAGACCTCAATCGAGTTGACGCGGCAGGCGCTGACGCCGCTTGGAGAGGAATATCTCGAAGCGTACAATCGAGGGGTTGAAGGGGGGTGGGTGCATGTCTACCCAGATGACGGCAAGCGGTCCGGCGCCTACATGAACGGATCGGTTTATGACGTACACCCCTATGTCCTGCTCAATCATAATGACGATTTCGACAGTGCGTCGACCTTCGCGCACGAGTATGGTCATGCCGTTCATTCGGTTCTGGCCAATGCCGCCCAGCCGTGGCCAACAGCCGGGTATTCGACGTTCATCGCCGAAACCGCTTCGATTATGAATGAAATGCTTCTACAGGACATGGTCATCGGCCAGGCACAATCCCCGGAAGAGCGCTTGTTTTATCTGGGATCAGCTCTGGAAGGTCTGCGTGGAACCTATTTTCGTCAGGCCATGTTTGCCGAGTTCGAATTCCGCGTAAACGCTCTCGCAGATCGAAATGAGGCGCTGACCGGGGCTCGCTTGACGGAGATCTACCTTGATCTGCTGCGCCGCTACCATGGCCATGAGGAGGGCGTGGTCCAGATTGATGAGTTATATGGGATTGAATGGGCCTACATTCCCCATTTTTATTATGATTTTTATGTTTTCCAGTATGCGACATCCATTGCGGCGGCGTCTTCTTTGGCTGAGCAAATCAGCTCTGGGGACGTTGTCGCACGTGATCGTTTCATTTCGCTCCTCAAAGCCGGTGGATCTGATCACCCTTATGCCCTGATGAAGGACGCCGGCGTCGATCTGGCGACTCCGGATGCCCACCGGGCCCTTATTCGCCGGGCGAATGCGATCATGGATGAAATGGAGGCGATCCTCGCGGACATGGATAGCTAAGCTCTGTCCCACGTGCGGTGGCCCTGACTGCAGCCCCTTTTGGTTTAACAACTTGCGCTGGACGTCGAGCCGCAGTAACCGGACGCGCAATGTGTCGCCAAATGGGGTTCAATATGAGTGAAATCGTCGATGTGCATGCCCGTCAGATTCTCGACAGCCGGGGCAATCCCACCGTCGAGGTTGATGTCACACTGGAAGATGGCTCCTTTGGCAGGGCTGCTGTGCCCTCCGGCGCGTCAACAGGGGCCTATGAAGCCCATGAGCTGCGGGACGGGGTAGACGCCTATAAGGGCAAGGGTGTGCTCGGGGCCGTCGACGCGGTCAACGGGGAAATCGCAAATGCCCTGACGGGTCTGGACGCCACCAATCAGAGGCTGGTTGATGGCCTGTTGATTGAGTTGGATGGCACTGAAACGAAGCAGCGCCTCGGAGCAAATGCCATTCTTGGGGTTTCTTTGGCCACGGCTAAAGCTGCCTCCGAAAGCTGCGGTCTGCCGCTCTTTCGCTACGTTGGAGGGACCAATGCACGGATCCTGCCCACCCCGATGATGAACATCATCAATGGCGGAGAACATGCAGATAACCCCATCGATATTCAGGAATTCATGATCATGCCGGTTGCTGCCGACAGCATCGCCGATGCGGTGCGTATGGGATCTGAAATCTTCCACACCTTGAAGAAGACCCTGAGCGAGGCCGGACATAATACGGGTGTCGGGGACGAGGGTGGCTTTGCACCGAATTTGTCGTCTACCGATGACGCGCTTGGCTTTATCATGAAGGCGATTGAGGCGGCGGGTTATCGGCCTGGAGAAGAGGTGGCGCTTGCCCTCGATGCGGCCTCAACCGAATTCTACAAGCAGGGCCAATACGTTCTGGCGGGAGAAGGCAAGTCCCTTGATGGTGCCGGCATGGCCGCTTATCTCGCGGATCTGGTCGACCGCTATCCGATCTTGTCGATCGAGGATGGTATGGCCGAGGATGACTGGGAAGGGTGGAGCATACTGACTGAACAAATCGGTGATCGCTGCCAGCTTGTCGGTGATGATCTTTTCGTCACCAACCCGGAACGCCTCGCCATGGGCCTGCAGCGCGGGGCGGCCAACTCGATCCTGATTAAGGTCAACCAGATCGGCACGCTCTCGGAAACGCTGGACGCGGTCGAACTCGCACACCGTCACGCCTACACCTCGGTCATGTCACATCGTAGCGGCGAAACCGAGGACGCGACCATCGCGGATCTAGCGGTCGCTGTGAATTGTGGCCAGATCAAAACGGGGTCCCTGGCCCGCTCAGACCGGCTTGCGAAGTACAATCAGTTGATCCGGATCGAAGAGGAGCTTGGGGCCTCAGCGCTCTATGCCGGTCGATCCCTGATTAACGCCTAAACTTTTTATTAACCGTGTTGCGGTGTCACTCAGGCTCATTGATCGGAGCCTGATGATGACCTCAAGGTGGTCGGCCGCTTTGCTGACGCTCATTGTGGCCTATTTTGCCTATCATGCGTTTGCCGGTGAGCAGGGCTTGGCGCGCTGGCGGGACATGCAGCGCGATCTGACCGAAAAGCAGGCCCGTCTGGAGCGTCTTGTTGAGGCGAATCTTGCGCTGCAAAAAGACATAGCTCGCTTGATGCCGGGACGGGTAGATGCCGATTTGGTTGAGCTGCTCGTCCGTGAAAAGCTCGGTTTTGTCTATCCGGAAGAATTGGTGGTGCTAGAAATGGATCCCACTTATGCAGAAACGAATAGGTAATCTGCTGGACGCTTTCGGCTTTCCATGTCTATGCAGGGGCAATTGGCAGGGAGGCCGAAAATGGCAAAAACCGGCACAACGCGGCGACCAAAGCCGAAGTTGAAAAAGACTGAATCTCTTAAGTTTTATCGCGAAATGCTCCTGATACGGCGGTTCGAGGAACGTGCCGGTCAGCTCTATGGGATGGGCAAGATCGCAGGCTTTTGTCACCTTTATATCGGGCAGGAAGCCGTGATCACCGGCATGCAGGCCTGTCTGTCTGAGGGAGATCAGGTGATCACCGGATACCGGGATCACGGCCACATGTTGGCGTGTGGCATGGATCCCCGCGGTGTCATGGCTGA
>Ga0213866_10003355_pt1 | contig 10908 bp, 12 predicted proteins | sample PICome_11_FD_160079 | JGI IMG/M metagenome (GOLD analysis project Ga0213866, IMG submission 160079) | Coastal seawater microbial communities near Pivers Island, North Carolina, United States - PICO284 | ecosystem: Environmental > Aquatic > Marine > Coastal | place: USA: North Carolina... | reverse complement strand
CCCCACTTTCCGGCGAAGCTTGGTGAATCGCCAGAACAGGATCATTTGGCCAAAGAATTGGCGAACCCTGCCCGCTACTGCCGTCCCAAAACTGAGCTTTGGCAATCTGCGTCGAATTATGGGCCGTAATTTATAGGAGAAAAACATCGCTTCGTTCCAAACATTCAAAACCGCCATAGGCTCAAACCGGAAATCGGGAAGATCCAGATCTAGCTCTGCAATTCTCGTCTATGACTCGCCCGCTCCGCCGGAATTATCGGTCAAGACAATCGCGGTGTTTGTCCGATAAATCACGACACTGGTGGGGTTTCTTTCGACCGAATCATTGGCTGTCGTAATAACAAAGCTCCATAACAGACTCGAACCAAATACCGGGGTCACGATGAAGCCCGAGTTTTCAGGGCCAAAGTTCAGGTAATTGGTGAAAGCACTGCCATCCACAATCAATCCGGGGCCTTCGCCAACTAGATAATTGCGACTTGATGCAATGTCCTCATCGATCGCGAGAACCGGATCTCCAGGCGAAATGATGAGATCGTCTCCAAAGACCTGCCGTAGAATAGACACCGAAATCGAGGCAAGACAGATGAGCATTTTAAATTTCATATTTCGAAGTGACGCCGATAGATTTTGAAGTTTCTGAATTGGCCATGGTTTGACCGCAAAAAACCTTTTCGACTTTTTCAGAAATCAACTCATTCCTCCTGAAAAGCACTCCCCTCTTTCACATTCCGGAATTGGCACCACACTCAGACTATGAAACGTTCCTTCACTTCTGCCCTGCTGGCTTCAACCCTCAGTGCAGCTGCCAATCTTGATCCCGAGCCGGAGAGTCGCTCACCCATGACCGCAATGCCGGGGCGATCCGGAGTCATCTTTGGAGGTGCCTCACCCGAAAATGGCGGGAGCGACTTTAGCTGGGAACAACTCACCCTTCAGGGCGGGTTTGCCCTCAACAAAGAGTTCAGCGACGAAATAAAGATGTTCTATGGAGTCAATTACCGCTTCACCCGCATCAACACGGGGAGTTTTCACTCCAGGGCGGATCTCGGCCACCTGCATGACATTATCGTCCCACTGTCTTTCAGCTACGACCCCTCCGACTCACCGTGGTCCTTTTTTGCTCAAATCTCCGGTCAACTCGCCACTGACTTTAACAGCATCACCAGTCATGATTTCGACTACTTCGCTCGCGTCGGCGCCCGATATCAGTTCTCCGATACCTTCTCGCTGAATTTTGGAGCCGCCCGCGTGCGGAACTTTGGCGAAGCCATAGTTCTTCCCGCGCTCGGTTGCACCTGGCAACCCACCGATGACTGGGCCTTCACCCTGCTGGGACCCCGGATCACTCTTTCCTACAAAATCAACGATCGCCTCATCATCCGCGGAGGAGGTTTTCCAACGGGCGGCCTCTGGAATGTCGAGAATGATACCGGGAACTCCGTCGACTACGGTTTCGCCAGCTACAACGCCGGGATTGGGATCGATTTTAAATTACGCAGGGGCTTTTGGCTCACCGCTTGGGCCGGAACGAACCTTGCGAACGAACTCCGGGCCGAGCAAAATGGCAACACGATCTTCGAAGAGGATCTCGATAACGGATTCTTCGGCTACCTCGGGATTAACCTCTATGAATGGTAGTCCGGCTGAAACAGGAAAAGGGCGGCTCCGAAGAACCGCCCTTTTCATACACACAATCGACAATGACAGCAGGGCAACAAACAAAACCCCGGCTCAGTCGAACACTACCAACGCAGCCCCCGTGCCAGCTTTAATTGAATCAAATACCTACTCGTAATGAATTGCATTACTAGTCACAACTCCACCAACCAGCGACGCTTCCCCCCTAAATGAAATCCGTTCTCATCGCTCTCGCCCTGATCATTCCGGCTTCCGCCCAAAGTCCGGATGTTTCCATTTTTGAACAATCCCGGAATGGCCTGCGCGCCGAGGAAAAGCGGATCGCCAAGCAAGCCGAAAAACTCGTCGAAGACGGAAAGCTCTTGGGCCTCGAAGCCACCGGCGAACTCATCAAATCTCCCGCCGCGGCCAAGCTCGAACTTCCCGCCGCGCACCAAACCGCACTCACTCCCACCCAGATTGCCACACGGGCCAAAGCAAGTAGCTACCGCGTCGGCTGGGCCTACCTCTGCAACAACTGCGATAATTGGCACATCAACCTCGCCGGCGGCTACGCCCTCACGACCGATGGCGTTTTAGGCACCTGCGCCCACGTCATTAAAATGGACAACAAAAAGATGCGCAAAGGCGGCCTCATCGCAGTTGATCACTCCGGCAAGGTCTTCCCGGTCACCTCCATTCTGGCCAACGACAACAAAATCGACGGTGCCCTCATCAAGATCGATGCCAAAACCACTCCTCTGCCTCTCAACGACCAGGTCTCGCCAGGGGACTCCGCCTTCTGCCTCAGTCGCCCGCTCAAACAAGGCCAATACTTTTCCCAGGGAATGGTCAATCGCTTCTACTGGGACAGCGACCAGCGCGGTGATGATCCCAATTCCATCAAGGCTCTCGGTGCCCTCAAGCTCAATGTCAGCACACGCTGGGCACCGGGCTCCAGCGGCTCCGCGGTGCTCGACACCTTCGGCAATGTCATTGGCCACGTCGCCACCATCAGCACCATGGGCAATGGAGGCTCCCGCAAGGACAACGACAAAGGGCGTACCCTCATCACGCTGCACTCCGCCACTCCGGCCCGCGCCATGATGGCTCTGGCCAGGCTTCCCGAAGACACGGACTAATCACCACTCATGCCCGCTCCCCTTGTCATCACTCAAGGCGACCCCTCGGGAGTCGGCCCCGAATTGGCGCTCAAACTTCTGGCAAATCCACCCTGCCCCAATCTCAAAATCATCGGATGCGCCCGCCACCTTTCACAGGTCGCCGCTCATCTTGATCTCCCCCTCCCCAAAGATCAACTTATCGATCTCCCCCTTTCAGGATCAGTGAAAATGGGCGAGATTTCCGCAACCGCCGGACAGCATTCCTTCGACTGCCTGGAAGCCGCCGTCGAAGGCGCCATGAGCGGCGCCTACGCCGGCGTGATCACCAATCCCATCCACAAGGAAGCCTGGCATCGCGCAGGCAAACCCTACCCCGGTCACACCGAGTATCTCGTCGAGAAGACCTCCTCACCCGACCACGCCATGATGCTCACGTCGGCCGAAATCACCTGCTCGCTCGTGACCACACACGTATCCCTTGCCAGCGTGCCCGGACTTCTTGAAGAAAAACGCATGCTGGAGGTCATCGCCCTGACCCATCGCGCCATGAGCGCCATTCACGGACGCCCCGCCCGACTTGCCATGCCCGGACTCAACCCCCACGCCGGCGAAGGCGGACTTTTCGGTCGGGAGGAAATTGAACTCATCATTCCTGTCCTCGAAAAAGCGCGCACTCTCGGGATCAATATCATCGGCCCGCTCTCACCAGATACCGCCTTTCTCCCCGCCATTCGCGAAAACCTCGACGCCTACGTCTGCCTCTACCACGACCAGGGCCTTATTCCCCTCAAAACCCTGGCCTTCGATATCGGGGTCAACGTCACCCTCGGCCTCCCCATCGTCCGCACCTCGGTCGATCACGGCACTGCCTTCGACATCGCCGGCCAGGGAATTGCTTCCGTCACCTCGCTGGCGGAAGCCACCAAATTGGCTCAAAAACTCGCCGCGTCATAACGACGTGTCAAAATGACCCGGAACGCGTCATTTTGCGCTAAATATTTGCTATGAATTTAGCTCAAAATTCTTGTTTTCTCCAGTAGTTAAAGGATTTCGTCTGATTTTCAGCCAATTGGTCTACGTCCTGCCATAGAGGATAGACGTTAACCAAAAACCATAAATTCAATCAATGAATCTGACCCACTACACTCCAAATCGTTTCCTCGGAAATCTTGACGAATTCCTGAGCCAAACCCTCCGCAGCTTCGGCCCCGCTCCCGCCATCCGCGCACCCGGAGCCTACCGATACGAGGAAAAGGACTCCTACCGGCTTCGCCTCGATCTGCCCGGTTTCACCCGCGAGGAAGTCTCCCTTTCCGTTGAGAAACGCGAACTCTCCGTGACTGCCAAAAGCGAGCGCGAAGACGCCTTCCATACTGATTTCGAGCGGACCTACACCCTGCCCGAGGACATCGACCCGAACGGCGTCACCGCCAAGCTCGAAAACGGCGTCATTGACCTCACCTTCAAGAAGCTTGCCGATGAAGAGAAGGGCGTCCGTAACATCGAAATCTCATAATCCTTTAATTCCAAAAATATAGAATCATGAACCCTCAAATTTCCACCGAAAGACCACGCTTTAAAACCCGAGCCCACGAAGCCGGATTCGAACTCGTCGTTGCCCTCCCTGGTGTTGGCAAGGAAGACCTTGAAGTGAACCTTGAAAAACGGATCCTGACCGTCGGCGGCGAACGAAAGGAGATCGAAGGCGACTTCGAAAACCGTGAGCACGAGGCTCTCCGCTTCGAGCTCAAAGTCGAACTCCACGAGGATCTCGATGTCGAGAACATCAAAGCCACCCACCGCGGTGGTGTCCTCACCCTGTCGCTCCGGAAGCCACAAGAACTTGCTCCCCGGAAAATCGACATCCTCGCCAATTAAAGACTTTTCATGGTGTGTCTGCATCGTGCGACATGGCGCCTCCCACCCGGAGGCGCCATTTTTTTGGAGTACAAACGCCCTCCTCCTCGCAGAAGAACGGTCTGTCATGGGTCTCAACTACCAAATCACAAAGCCAACCCGTTCGTTCGTTCATTCCGCCATTGTCCATTCCTTCATTCCTAGTCACCTTCCCTCCATGAAACTCATCTCATGGAACGTTAATGGCATCCGCGCTGCCCTTAAAAAGAACTTCACCGACTTCGTTCTCGCACACGATCCCGACATTCTCTGCCTCCAGGAAACGAAAGCCCGCCCCGAACAAGTCGAACTCCCCCTCGACCTCGCCGGATACAAAACCTACTGGAACTCTGCGGAAAAACCCGGCTACTCCGGAACTGCCGTCTTCACCAAACTCGAACCCCTTTCGGTACGCCTCGGTATCGGCTCCGAAAAAAGTACTGAAGGCGACCGCGAAGGCCGCGTCATCACCCTCGAATTCCCCGACTACTTCCTCGTCACCGTATACACCCCAAACGCCAAAAACGAACTCCTCCGCCTTTCCTACCGCATGGAGTGGGATATCGCCTTCCGCGACTACCTGAAAGCGCTCGAAGCCGAAGGCAAACCCGTCATCGCATCAGGAGACCTCAACGTTGCCCATCAGGAAATCGACCTTGCCCGCCCCAAAACCAACCACAAAAGCGCTGGTTTCTCACCCCAGGAACGGGCCGGCTTCACCGAACTGGTGAACGCGGGATTCATTGATACCTTCCGTCACTTCCACCCGGACCAAACCGACGCCTATTCCTGGTGGAGCTATCGTGGTGGCGCCCGCGCCAAAAACGTCGGCTGGCGCATCGACTACTGGATCGTCTCTGAAGCACTTATCCCAAAACTCAAATCCGCCTCCATCAACGACGACGTCCTCGGCTCCGACCACTGCCCCGTCACACTCGACATCGACCTCTAAATTTTAAAAAAATTCAGCCTAAAACTCCCGAGACTTTCGGCTACCTCATCTGCGCCAAAAATTCAATGTTGCCGTCCGTTCCCGTAATTGGCGAGGTAATGACTCCGAACCATTCGCGGCCCAATTCTTCAGTGATGAAGGTTCGGATCTTATCGACTGCTTTTTGATGAAGCTCCGGCTCTCGGACGATTCCACCCTTCCCCACTTCCTCTCTCGAAAGTTCAAACTGCGGCTTGATCAGAGGAATGACAAAACCGCCTTCATCAAGGATGGAGAAGGCGGCGGGCAAGACCTTGGTCAGGGAAATGAAAGACAAATCCATCACTACCAATTTCACTTTCTCGCCAATGTCTTCAACGGTAAGATGTCTGGCGTTGAAACGTTCCATGGAAATCACACGCTCGTCGCTTCGCAACTTCCACACCAATTGATTGGTTCCAACATCAATGGCGTGAACTCGTGCCGCGCCTTTCTGGAGAAGACAGTCGGTAAACCCTCCGGTGGACGCACCGAGGTCAGCACAGACCCAGCCAGCCGGATCCACCCCAAATTCCCGCAATGCCCCCTCAATCTTAAAACCACCACGCCCGACATACTTTGGCTTTTCCTTTACCGATAAATCAGCGTCTTCATCAAGCTTCGTACTTGGCTTGGCAATACGCTCCGTTCCAGTCATAACTTCCCCAGCCATGATCAACCTTTTGGCCTGCTCGCGGGAATCACACAATCCCCGCGCCACCAATAACGCATCCACCCGTTGCCTCGCCATCAGTTTTCTACTTCGGCCTCATTGAGTGCATTGATAAATTCCCGCAAGAGTCCGAAGTCGCAGCGTCGATGACGCAGCACGATGCGAGGTAACTCGGCCAACTCGGGTTCGTTGCTCTCCTCCTTCAATGCCGGCCCTTGCTTGATCTCCCCCGACTTTACCATTGCGGCAAATTCCTGATTTAAATCTTTCAACGCGGCTTCCGACAACGCTGTTTGCAAGCGAATTACCAAGCGATCCCCGACATAGCGGTAGGAATGGAAATTTACATAAAACCCGGTGATTTCAGTAATGGCTTCCTCAACGTCATCAGTCACCTTGAAGAGTGAGAAATCGGATTCGGAAATCATCCCCAGTCTGAAAAGGTGCTCTTCCACAAATTGTTTCCATGCCTTCCAGTAGGTTCCGCCCGGAGCATCGAGACACACGATGGGATAGAGCTTGGCCTTGCCGGTTTGAATGAGAGTCAGGGCTTCAAAAACCTCGTCCTGCGTACCCATCCCACCCGGCATCCCCACTCCGGCATCCGCCTCCTTCACAAAAGCCAACTTGCGGGTGAAAAAGTAATTGTAATCGATGAGCTTGGGATCGCCGGAGATAAATTCGTTCGCCGACGCCTCAAAAGGCAGCGTGATATTGAGACCGAAACTGTGCTCGGCAGTCGCTCCTTCGTTTCCAGCTGCCATGATTCCCGGACCCGCTCCGGTGATTGTCATAAATCCCTCCTCCACCATTCGGCGCGAAAACTCGACCGCAGTTTGATATTCCTTTTCTTCGGGCTTCGTCCGCGCCGAACCAAAAAGGGCAACCTTACGATTCCCACGAAAAGGTCCGAAAATCTCACTCGACTTCTTCATCTCCTTGAGCGCGCGGTTCGCCAATTTGAAATCGGCGTTGTCGGCGGTGCCCCGGGCCATTCCAACCGCAGTGGCAATCATTTCTGCGAGCAGACAGAAATCATCGACTCCACCCACTGACTTGGCGAGCTCCAGAATCCGCGCATCGAGTTCCTTGTCCTCGGTTGAATCGATGTAATTGCATGGCAAATCTAAATCCGGCACCATTCCGGCGGTGAGATCACGGCGCAGCGGCGGCTGCCGTTTTCGCTTCTTGGACATGGTGATTAAACTGGACCGTATCCTGCAATCTGACAAACCTCCACTCTTGAATTTCTCAAAAAACCTTAAAGACTCCGCCCGTGGCCACCACTAACACAGACGACCTCCGCATCGCCCGCATCGACCCGCTCATTTCGCCGGCCGTTCTTTCCTATCAACTCCCGCTAAGCGAACCAGCCGCACAGCTCGTTTCTTCCGCCCGTCAGGGAGCCGAAGCAATTTTAAAGGGTGAGGATGATCGCCTGCTCGTGGTCGTGGGTCCCTGCTCCATCCACGATCCTTCGGCCGCCATTGAATATGCCGCGCGGCTCAAGGGAGCGGCTGAGCTTTATAAAAAAGACCTTCATATCATCATGCGCGTCTATTTTGAAAAGCCACGCACCACGGTGGGCTGGAAGGGACTCATCAATGATCCTGGTCTCAACGACTCTTTTGATATCAACCGCGGACTGCGGACCGCCCGTGAACTTCTCCTGCAACTTGCCGAAATGGGAGTTCCGGCCGGCACCGAATTTCTCGATGCCATCTCGCCGCAATATGTTGCCGATGTGATTGCCTGGGGAGCCATCGGGGCGAGAACAACCGAATCCCAGGTCCACCGTGAACTTGCCTCCGGGCTCTCAATGCCCGTTGGTTTCAAAAACGGAACCGGCGGCTCGATACAAATCGCGCTCGATGCCATTGGCGCTTCCTCAAAGCCCCACCACTTCCTTTCCGTAACCAAGCAGGGCGTCTCCGCAATCGTCACCACCACCGGCAATGACGCCTGCCACCTTATCCTCCGGGGTGGTAAGAGTGGTCAAAATTATACCCGTGATGAGATCGATCCGGTCAGTTCAAAACTCCGTGAAATCGGGCTACCCGAGCAACTCATGGTTGATTGCTCCCACGGAAACTCGAACAAGGACTACCGCAACCAACCCAAGGTGGCCGCAGATCTTTGCGAACAAATGGCGAACGGAGCCACAGACATTGCCGCTGTAATGATCGAGTCCAATATCGTTGAGGGAAATCAAAAGATCTCGGATGACATGGTTTACGGACAATCGGTCACCGATGCCTGCATCAACTGGCAAACCACCGAGGAAGTCCTGCAAACTTTCGCAGAAGCGGTGGAAGCCCGCCGTGCCAAGAATGACTAAGGACGACGTCATCTCCAACCTGCTCCGGCAGATGGAGGAAAAAATTGCCATCATAAAATCGGCCCTCGCTGAAACCAACGAGAGCGCCAGCGGTGACGAGACGAAGTCGGAAGGAAAATACGACACTCGCGCCATCGAGGCCGCTTATCTTGCCGAAGCACAGGCAGGGCAATTGGAGCTCGCCGAGAAATCGCTCGCGACATTCAAGCGATTCGAACCCCGCAACTTCGAAATGACGGAACCAGTGGGCCCAGGGGCCTTGGTCGAAGTCGATCAGGACGGCGAAATTTGTTTCTACCTTCTCGCGCCCACTGGAGGCGGGCTCATGACAAACTATCTCGGCTGTGACGTCACCGTGATCACTCCGGATTCACGACTCTATCAAGAGCTCAACGAAAAGAAGATGGGCTCAGAACTGGAAAGTCGTCCTCTTACGATCACCGGGGTCGAGTAGCTTTGGCAGTCACTTTAATTCCATGGCAGTTTACACCTTGGCAAATTGAGCCTGAATTCCTACCGTCGCCTCCACCTTCTCCGCCCGGATTATTGACTTATGAGAATCTTCAACTTCCGACGCAGCTTCTTCCTGCTTCTCTTTCTTGCGATCCTTCCAGCCTCAGCCTCTAAGGTTCTCTGGAAGGTTAAGGAATATCGCAACAACAAGTATGTTCCCCTTTCCCAGGTAAAGGGCTTTTACGGCCTCACCAGCATGACCAAGTCGGGGAGCTACATAATTTTGAGAAACTCCGATGTCGAACTCAAGTTTCGCGCTGGTGGACAGGAGGTCCTAATGAACAATGTAAAGTTCATTTTTAGCCACGCCGTGGTTTCACTTGGCACCTATCACATCTCGATCGTAGACCTGAAAAAGGTCATCGACCCGGTCCTGCGGCCCTTCAAAATCAAGGAGGCTAAAGGCTTTGACACCGTGATCATCGACCCCGGACACGGAGGTCAGGATGCCGGCGCAGTCAATTCACTCGGTACCGAGGCAGGTTACAATCTCAAGGTTGCAAAGATGCTCCAGGAAAATCTCACAAAGCGTGGCTTCAAGGTCATCATGACCCGCACAGACGATGTTTTCCTGACTCTTCAGGAGCGTGTTAAGCTCGCCAACAGCTACAAGAACGCCATTTTTATCAGCATCCACTTCAACTCCGCCGGATCACGGGGCCGCTCTCAGGCACGCGGAATTGAAACTTTCACCCTTTCGCCCGTTGGAGTCGCCCACTACGGGCGAGGGCTCAAGGATTCCGATAATATCGAACGTATGGGGAATGCCCAGGACTCGGCAAATATCGCTCTTGCAACCGCCGTCCATTGGAGTAGCATCCAACTCTTAGCCCGAGCTAAACTGGAGGTCCCCGATCGTGGGATCCGCCGCGCCCGTTACAGTGTTTTGACCGGTATTAAGCATCCTGCCATTCTCTTCGAAGGGGGTTTCATGAGCCACCCGAAAGAGAAATATTTGATTAACAATCTCACATACCAGCGCACCCTTGCCAGGTCGATGTGCGAAGCCATTGTCTTTTACCGCAAAGCTACAATGCAGAAAGTGGGAACCACAAAACGTTAATCGTTCTCGCTGCCAAAACATCCATTGAGAAAGGGGCCGATCGGTCCCTTTTTTTGTTTATCCGGCCAAAACCCGAGCTTATCTTGTCGAGGTACCCCCAGTTTATGAAGGTCGCACACTCTCTTATCGCTCTCACACTTGTCACCGCCGGCTCACACTGTGGCGAGGAATCGATCATAATCAACGAATTCATGGCCGGCAATGACACGATTGTCGTTCCAAATTCTGTTCCCGGTCGATTTGATGATTGGATCGAGCTTCACAACACAAGCGACTCCTCGCTAGATCTGGGGGGCTGGCGTCTGACCGATGCCCCGGATGTTCCTGACGCATGGATTTTTCCAGCCGGAGCCATCGTCCCCGCCAATGGCTACCTCGTAGTCTTCGCCTCCGGCGACGATACTCCCGATCCCAATAACAATCTCCACACCAACTTCAGGCTTTCCAAAAATGGTGACTACCTTGCCCTGATTACACCTGACGGCTCCACCGCCTCCGAGTTCGGACCTGCCGGCAGTCCTTACCCAAATCAAACAGACGATATTTCCTATGGCCACCATCCTCTTACCGATGAAGTGGTCTTCTTTGACTCCCCCACTCCCGGCGCGGAAAACAATGAGGACGGAATCGCACGGGTTGAGCCCCTCGAGGTCATCCCTTCCCGTGGACTCTATCAAAGTGCCCAGCAAATCACGCTAACCACTCCGACTT
>Ga0213866_10003354_pt1 | contig 10909 bp, 9 predicted proteins | sample PICome_11_FD_160079 | JGI IMG/M metagenome (GOLD analysis project Ga0213866, IMG submission 160079) | Coastal seawater microbial communities near Pivers Island, North Carolina, United States - PICO284 | ecosystem: Environmental > Aquatic > Marine > Coastal | place: USA: North Carolina... | reverse complement strand
CTCGCAGCAATCAGGTTTCCCAGCGCCTTGGAGGTTGCGCCGCCCAACCTCAAGGGCCGAGATGGGCCTCTCATAGGAGATGCTTTTCGACTGAGGCCGTGGTGCTATCAAAGCGTCGAACCCTGTAATGGTGTAACTCGAGCAACCAAAGCCTCGGCGACGCTTGGGTCGTACGTCACGTCAGGAGCGGCTGCACCTCCTCCTTGAAGCGCGCCATCTGCTCATCGGCCTGCTTGTAGCTGTCACCTAGAAGGTGCGGGAAGATCGTGATCGACTCGAAGCCGAGCAGGTCTTTTAGGAACTGGACCTCCGCTGCGACATCCTCCGGTGTGCCCACAAGCATTGTCTTGTTCTCGATCGACTCGTCCAGTGACGGGATGAGGCCAGGCGGCGCCGGTTTTCCGTCCGGGCCCATGTAGCCCCTGCTCCAGCCGTACGGCCCAAGAAACTTCCAGAACTCGTCGTGCCCGGGCGTGGCCGCAGCACGGGCGGTCTCCATAGTGTCTTCGATCCGTACCGCCACGACGAGCATCCGCTTCTCGTGCGACGCGAGTTCGTGGCCGTCCCAGGCTGCTGCGTACTTCTCTCCGTAGGTATCCCAGAACCGCTTAATGAACGAGTAGTGCTGGTTCCAGAACACGGCACCGTGGCCGACGACAGGAACGTAGTCGAGAGTTGGAGGCGAGGTGACTGCCTGCCAAATCTCGAAGGGATAGACCGGGCGCGGGATCAGAGTAAGGTCCTGCACCGTCGAGCCGCGGTCCGGAATGCCTGGGATCGGGATCTGAAAGTGCTCGCCCTCAAATGAGAACGTCTCCTGGGTGAGCGCTCGCCGAATGATCTCCATCGACTCCTCAAACACCTCGCGGTTGTGGATGTCGGCGTCTTTCATGTCGGGATTGTCGTGCGATCCGATCGACACACCTTTGTCGTTGAGGTGGAGGACTTCGCGCGGCACCGTGCCGCGCCCGACGCCGAGCATCGCCCGCCCACCCGACAGATTGTGGAGCGTGGCAAAGTCTTCAGCGAGCCTCATCGGGTTCCACTGCGGCACGACATTGAACATTGCGCCGAAACGAAGCCGCTTGGTCTGAGCAGCGATCCATGTAGAAATGAGAAGCCCGTTCGGGATCACCTCATACCCCTCGTATTGAAAGTGATGCTCGGTGGTCCAGAACGAGTCATACCCGAGCCGTTCAGCCTCGAGTGCCGAATTTACGTAATCAAGGGTGGCTTTCCAGCAATCGTCGTTCGAGAAGCGCCGGTCCGTTGGTGCCGGCGGCCCAGCGCCAGCGTCTTCCATCTCGACTCCCCCGAAGAAAAACGCACCGAGCTTCAGATCTTTTGCTGCGACCATTTCCCCATTCTCGCACACCGGTGGGCCGTGTCTGATCCCGTTCAAACAGGATTCACGTATCCCGAACGCGACGGAGCCCGCCCCACGAATGAGACGGGCTCCGTAAACCAGTTCAGCACTGGTGTCTGCGGCTGACGGTCAGCGGCCGGGAGCGCCCACGCAGTAGCTATTGTCGACGAACTCATCGATGCTGCCGGCGATCTCGGTGCCTTGGGCGTCGTAGATCGGCGACAGAATGTCGTACAGGGCTTGGACACGATCCAGGTCGAAGCTGCAGTACGTGCCATCGGGGCTGTTGGCTCCGAAGCCGTTTGACTCAACCAACGCCATGCCGGCTGTGTTCAACCCTTCGCTGAGGCTCCAGAAGCCATCATGCTCCTCGTTGATCGTGATCAGGCGATCGGTCATCGGCTTGGGGTCGTTAAGGAAGTCGATCCACGCTTGCTGCATCGCAGGAACGAGCAGCTCGAGGCAGCTCGAAAGTTCCTCAGCGCGGGGCTTCAACATGGTGATGGCCGCCGGATAGTTATCGAAGCCGAGGTCGCCGACCGTAAAGAAGCTCACATCTGCGGGGGCCCCATCCTTCCAAGCGATGTCGTTCTCGTACTTGTAGACCTCGTTGGTCGCAAAGCCTTGCTGGATCATTGAGCCACCATCGGCAACCCAAGCGCCGTCGGACCCGTCGTAGCTCGGGTTATCTTGATCTTCAGTCATGATTCCTTCGGCGATCATGGAATCGATGGACGCCGTGCCCGGAAAGTGCAGGACCTGGGCGCCGCTGGCGGCGATGTCGGCAGGCTCCTGGATGTCGTTCTGGGTCGGGTCCCACATGACCATCTGCGGATCGAGATCAAGGGTCTTCGCGATGGCGACGAGCGGGATGGCGCCTGAGTCCTTCACGACGTCGGACATTGCGATGTAGGCCATGTCGGCGTCACCATCGGCGAGTACCGATGCATTGGACTTGTCGAAGTTGACCGTGCGGATTGTGAGGGTCTCGAGACCACCGACTGCATAGGCCTCCTGCACCGGACCCGAGTAGGACACGGTGTCCTTGTTGGCGTTGCCGTCAGGACCAATGAGCTGGTACGTGCCGCCGTGCTCGAGCTCGGGGTACCAGTCGGTCTGAATGGTGAGATCAGTGGGACACACCGCTGCGTCGACAGGGGCCTCAGCTGGCTCTTCAGCGGGCTCGCTGCTAGACGCATCGTCGGGTTCTGCCGCCGGTGCAGCATCATCGTCCGAGCCGCAAGCTGCGAACACAACCGCAGCCGCACTCGCAATGGCAATAACTTTGGATCGCTTCATGGTTTCTCCCCTAAGGGTGTGTGGTGGGTGGATGTTGGGGTGTTGGTTAGCTGCTGGCGCCTGCGGAGTCGTGCCAGTCACGAATGGCACGGTGCGTTATGGCGCCTGCAATGAGGAACATCAAGACGCCGAACAACGAGGCGGTGATGGTTCCGGCCAGCATGTCGGGGCGGTCGGCCGCAGCCTGCTGACGAACTCGGATGAAGTAGCCGATGCCTTTGTCGCCTTGGTTGAAGAAGAAGTCGGCAACAATCGCTCCAATCACAGCGAGGCCCGTAGCGATTCGGACGCCGGTCATAAGGGCCGGGATCGAGCTGGGCAGCTCAAGTTTCCAGAGGCGGGTCCATCGGTTCACACCATTGAGGGTGAACAGATCATGGTGGAGTCGATCGGTCGACTGGAGCCCGAACAGAGTGTTCGTGATAATCGGGAACACGGCGATGAGGAACACCACAGCGAGGCGAACACCAAGGCGATCGCCGAAAACCTGGGTCAACAGCGGGGTGATCGCCAGGATCGGTACGGTCTGGGCGACGACGGCGTACGGAAAGATCGCTCGTTCCATGTACTTCGACATGTTCATGACGATGGCGATGCACACTCCAATAACGATTGAAATGGCGAGGCCAAGCAGGGTGACCTTCACGGTAGGCCACATGTAGCCAAGGATCTCTCGCATACCCTGGCGTTCGTCCCAGAGCGGCAGGAAGCCATCTTGGATCACCTCGTGCGGGTACGGGAGAGCGTTACGCCGTTGGAACGCCTGCTCAAACGCAAGCGTCGAGTACAGATACCAGATACCTATGAAGATCGCGAGCATGATCGTCGGCGGAAGCAAGCGGCCGACGATCCCGTCGCCGCGATCGGGCTTCGACACCGATGCGATAGCAGTGACCGCCTCGACCTCCGTCGATGCCGCCGCGATGAACGGCGCTTCAATTTCAGCATCAGTCAGATGTTTACTGTCGTCAAGGGCCGTCATACGTGGGCGTCCTTCAAGTCGTCGTTGATTCTGCCGCAGAGCTCAGCGAACTCGGGCTCAAACCGGAGATCGTGCGGACGTTCGGCGTCAAATGGCACCTGATAGTCACCGATGATCCGGCCCGGTCTGGCCGACATGACCAGCACGCGGGTGCTCAGGAATACCGCCTCTGCTATCGAGTGAGTAATGAAGAGGGCGGCGAAATGTTCGGTCGCGTGCAGACGCAGCAACTCGTCGTTCAGGCGCTCACGTGTGATCTCATCGAGAGCACCGAACGGCTCGTCGAATAAAAAGACCGACGGGTTGAGGACAAGCGAGCGGGCGAGAGAGCAGCGCATCTTCATACCGCCCGAAAGCTGCTTGGGGTACTTGTCTTCGTGGCCGACGAGATTGACGAGTTCGATGGCTTTAGCCGACCGTTCAGCTCGCTCCAATTTGCTCACGCCATGGAGTTCGGCGTTCAGCTCAACATTTCGACGCACAGTGCGCCACGGCAGCAGCGTGGCGTCTTGGAAGACATAGCCGATGGAGTCGCGGTCAACTTCGCAACCGCCTGTGAAACCCCGCTCGAGCCCTGACGCGATGCGGAGGAGCGTGGACTTGCCGCAACCAGACGGGCCGACGACAGTGGTGAACTCCCCTGGCGAAACGGTGAAGCTGATGTCGTCAAGCGCGTGGGTCCCATCGGGGAAGACCATCGACAAGTGTTCGAACGTGAGTCGAGGGGCGGCCACGGTGCGGCTTGAGCCGCTGGCAAACGTACCCCCGGTTGCAATCGTCATGCCCACCCGACTCTAGTCGGCGCGAGTTGGCCGCTGAACCGCCCGGTCGTGAACATCCTGTTTCACGACATGTCGTCCTCGTTTCGGAGCTCGGCGGCTCCATCTCACAAGATGCGTCCGCGGCTGTCCCTCAGCGCACCGCCGTCAGGATCGTACGCCAGCACGCCACCGATGATGTGGCGGACGCCCGTTCGCGATGGCCTCACGGACCGTCGCAGCCTCAATCGCAACCAGATCAGCAGGTACCCCTGTACAGATACCTGACGGGCGTCCGATGACGGCTGCGCTAGCTGCGCTTACCATATGCCACGCATCGTGCGGAAGCCGGTGGCTTGCCATGATTGTGAGGCCAGCTGTTTCAAAGGCGCATGCCCGACCGACTGGGTTAAACGGGTCCTGCAGGTTGTCGGCGCCCGCTGCCACAGTCCCCCCGGCTGCGATCAACTCCTCAACCGCCGTGAGTCCTCGCGGCATCGGCGACTGATCGCGTCCCTGCAGGAACAAGTTGGTGTGCGGCAGGGTCACGATCGACACTCCGGCCTCCCGGACGACGTCAATCGTTTCTCGACGGACCAATTCGTCCATCTGACCAAGGCTCACACAATGGCTTGCCGTAACCGAATGATCGAAACCTTCGAGTACTCGTTTCGCAATGTGAGCGAGCCCATTCACCGTTGGATCAAGGGTCTCGTCGGCGTGAAAATCAATCGGCAGACCTGCCTCCGCTGCGAGTTCAAACACGACATCGGTTGCTTCTTCGGTCGTGCCGCCCCCTCCGCCAAGATGTTCGAGATGTGGGCATCCACCGACAACGTCAATCCCGGCATCGATCGCCATCCTGGTGAGGGCCCGTTGGTCGGCGCCTGGCCTGCCCACGATGGGCCAGCCCGAGAGACCGACGATCTGAACGTCGATCACATCGGCTACTCGGGACCGCAGCTGAACGAGAGCCTCCACCGAGGTCAACCCGTTGTCTACGTTTAGATCAGCGTGAGTCCGAACTGCGACGAAGCCGTTTGCAGCCATCCAGCGGGCGGCGCGTTCTGAACGTTCCAGGATGTCGGTTGCGATCAGCTTGTCCTGGTTTGCTCGCATCGCTTGCACAGCACCGACCAAATCGCCCGTTGGGTTTTCGACAACTTCGGCGAGGAATGCCTTGTCGAGATGGGCGTGGGGCTCGATGGGTGCCGCAAGCACGAGCAATCCGCGCAGTTCTACGATCACGCCGTTGGAGTGGTCAGTAACGTCAGTGCCTGCCGGCCTGACTGACTCGATCACCCCATCGTGGCCGATCGAGATGTCGACCGTAGAGCCGTTCATCAGGGTGGCGTTTGTCAGCTTCTGCGAGAGAGGCATCCCCGCAACCTAGCGATTAGTCGTACGCACAGAGATCGAAGACATAACCGGCTGGGTCGCAGAGATTTGCGATCGACCCGTACGGCTCGGTCCGACGATCCACTAACTCAGCACCTGCGGAAACTATTCGATCAAGCTCCGCATCAAACTCTCTGGAATCGCAGGCCAGATCGAGATGCACGCCTCCGGGCCGGATTTCACCCCGTTGAATGCCGACTCGGCGGGTCCCATCAGGCTCGCCAATCACGATCCACCGATCTTTGTCCTCCCGCTCGACCTCGACCAGTCCCAGCACAGATCCCCAGAAACTGGCAAGTCGCTCGGTATCGGTCGTGTCAAGCGTAACTAGATCGAATCGTGCAGACACCCACCCGAGGTTACTGGGAGTGCCGAAGTCGGTGACGCGCTTAAATCTACGATCCGGTGCATGTCAGCACGCGCTTTCCGCATTGCAGCAATCATCGTTGCTCTTACGGCCGCCGCATGCTCCAGCGGCGCCGGTGAGCAACCGGCCGGGGAATCAATTGCGCAGTCGACGACCGAGGCTGCGCCGGGCGTGTCCATTGAAATCGAGCCGGTCGTTCCCGAATCGCGTCCGGTCTTGCAGCTAGAACAGGTGTGCCCGCACCGAATAGTGATCCAGGTGAGCGGACTTCCGACGCCGCGGCTCGGGCCTCTCTACACGCTGTTGGCTCCGGGAGCAGAGATTGCCGACGATGGCCGTTCCGTTTCGGGGCCGCTACGTCGACCGGGGCGCCCCGACGACGATGTGATCCTCGAGATCCGTACGGGTGGGCCGAGCGTCAGCTTTCTCCCTGCCATCGAAGTTGGGGCCAATGACGCCTCAATTCATCTCGTGACGACGTCGATCGCTCATCTCGCTCGCCGGCTGGACTCGAAGGCGAGCGCAGTACTGACCCTCTCTGAGTCGAACGACCGCATGTTAATGTGGAGTTCGGTTGCACAGCCGGGGGTCAGTGACCTTGACGACCTCGGATCATCGGGGGTCGAGATTCGGCATGTCACCGACGAACTTTTCATCGAGTTCCTCGTCGCGAAGGGGGTACTTGACCCCAATCAGCTTGTGCCCGGTGGCAGCGACGCAATCGCTGCGTTCATCTCTGAGGCGGGCGGTATCGCCCGACAAGGGGACTCGATCATTGACCCTCTCCTCTTCGCGACACTCCCCGAGTGGAGCGGACCGTTGACGATCGGCGAGGCGAGCAGCCGAGGATGGCTCGACATCGAACCAGTACTTGCAACAACGGGCGATAACCGGCTCGAGTCAAGCTGTCTCGACCAGATCGTTCCGGCGATCCAACAGGCGATTCCCATTTACGCCGCTGATCCCGTCGCAGTCAATCAACTGATGTCAGAAATCGGTGAGAAAGTAGATCCATTCAGCCTGGTCAGCTTCTCTGTGATGAACGCTGCAGCGGAGACCCTCACGGTCGCCGAGTCTCCGGGTACGTTCGATCTTGAGCGCGTCGAGGCGTTTCTTCCAGCTCTCGCAAGCGCCATCGACGCCGATGTCAGAACCATCGACGACATTATTCAGATAGCCCATCTTGACCCGACGGATTGACGTTGCCGCCGACAGTCAACTCATTGGAAGTTCGAACGAGTTGATCTCGCGAAGTGCCATCACCAAGGTGTTGACGGCTCCGGCGAAGATGTCAGCCCCTCGCTCGGCGGTAGCGTTGCTTGGGTCACCGATGTGGCCGACAGGGCCGAAGTCATTCGACAGCCAACCGAATGACACCGATCCACCGAAGCGCACGTGTGCGTTGTTGGCGAGCGCCTCGGGAACGTTGCGCCGGCCGGCGGAGAGGTCGACCAGTTCGGGTGCTAGATGAAGCATGAGCGAGGTCTCATCGAGCCCACCGTGGATGCCCATACCGAGTTCCTCTGCTGGGGATGCACCGCCTTGGTCTGGCGGTACACCCGGGTGGGCGAGAAAGGTCATGAGATTGTGAGCGAGTCGGAGCTCGCGATTCGCGACGTTCACGAGCGCCGAGTTCCCACCATGGCCGTTAAAGAAAACGAGCTTGCGGGCGGGGGTTGCGGTGACGCAGCGTCCGATGTCGTCGAGCACCGACAAGAGGGTGGTCGCCGACAGCCAGATGGTGCCCGATGACCAGGCGTGTTCGTTCGACTTTGTGTAAGCGAGAGGCGGGAGAAGCCAGACGTCGAGATTCGCTTCCTCGGCAGCCAACGTGACGGCGGCCTTGGATACTTTGTCGGCGATGACCAAGTCGGTGTTGAACGGTAGATGCGGTCCGTGCTGTTCGATTGCTCCGAGGGGCTGGATGAGGATCGAGTGCGTGTTGAGTGCACCAGCTATGTCGGGGCTGCGCAATTCGTCGAGGCGACGGGTTCGGAAGGGTTGTCGATTGTCAGACACGACTGGAACCCTACGCGTACGCCACAGCATCGGGCGCGACGCCTAACGCGTTCGTATGCTTGTCATCGGCGCGGGTGGACGAGGTAGGGGCGACGGGCGAGACTAGAGCGATGTTGCCCGACCGCTCACGCTTCGATGCCATCGTCATCGGTGCAGGCCACAACGGACTAGTCACGGCGGCCTACCTCGCTCGCGGCGGAATGGACACGTTACTCGTCGAGGCCCGCTCGTCGGTCGGCGGCACCGCCGCCAGTGAGGAATTCGCGAATGCGACGGTCAACATCTGCAACTGCGATCACCTCACGTTCCGCACGACCCCGGTGCCCCGTGAGCTCGATCTCGCAAGCCACGGGTTGCGATACCTCGAACTCGAACCGCGCCAGCACAACGTTGCCTGGTCGTCTGTCGCTGATGGCGTTCTCTGGTCGAGCCATGCCGACGTCGAGAAGACGGCCGATGAGATTGCCCGCTTCTCCCCCGGCGACGCCGACGCCTACCGCCGGTTCGTCAGTGATGCCCGACCCGTCGTCGAACTGATCCTCGAGGCGGCGAACGAGCCGCCGACCCTAACGGGACTGACTAAGCGAACAATCCGAAGGAGGGGGCGGGGCCTGGCTCGGCTGCTCGCATGGTCGCGTCGCAGCGCCCAGGATGTGCTCACTAGCTACTTTTCGTCGACCGAGGTTGCAGCAACCGGGGCTGTTACCGGTCCAATGGTGTGGGGCATCTCACCACAGCTTCCGGGGACCGGACTAGGCGCTCTCACGCACGCTATGCGGCACGTCGCAACCGTTGCACGACCGATTGGTGGTAGTGGCGCCCTGACCGAAGCGTTGCGGGCGGCCTACGAGCTGAACGGCGGCCAGCTTGCGCTCGACACAAGGGTCAACCAGATCCGCTGCGATCCCGACCGGGTCGTCGGTGTGAGCGTGGTCAGTAACGGCGAGATAGTCGACATTGATGCCTCGATCGTCGTGTCGGCCTGCAACCCTCACAGCACCTTTTTGCGTTGGCTTGGTCACCCCCCAGCTGACGCTGCGCGGCTAATCGAGCGCTGGCGAGCGGCACCACACGCGGATGGCTACGAGTCAAAGCTCGATGTCGTGCTGACGGCCGAACCTCGACTACGCGACATCGAGCAGCCGCTGGGCCCCACCACGGTGATTTCGCCGTCTCTGCAAGAGATTCACCAGGCAGCCCAGCTCATACCGAGCGGTCAGGTTCACGACCGGCCGGCATTCCTCGTGAATGTCCCAACTGCTATCGATTCCACTATGGCGCCCGAGGGCTACCATGTGCTCAGTATCGAAGCGCTCTTCACTCCCTACGCCCGGCCGGGGGGTTGGGCTCGCGACGACGAACCGCGCCGGTGGCTTGAGTTGTTCGCTGGCGTCTGCGAGCCAGGACTGGTCGACTCGATCGTCGATTGGCGAGCGATGACTCCCGATCGGTACGAAAACGAGTTTCACCTGCCCGCTGGGCATGCAACTTCGTTTGGAGGCGGTCCGCTCGCTGCACTCCGGAACCCGAACCCCGAACTCACGAAGTATGAGACAGCGGTACCGGGGCTTTTCCTAACGGGTGCTGCCACATTTCCCGGAGCAGGTGTCTGGGGTGCCAGCGGACGGAACTGCGCCACGGTCGTCCTCAATCATTCTTCATAGTGCAAGGCCCACGTGCCACGAACATTGCAATCGGGCTGCTCGCGCAGCGAAACGTCCATATCCGATCTACGGTTAGACGGGTATCGGAAGGATATTTCCACGATGAATACGTCGATGCTTCTGGGTCGAGTCGCCGGAGTTCCGGTCCGCGCCCATTGGAGCATGGCCCTGATTGCAGCGCTCTTCAGCGTGACTCTGACCCCCGAGTACGGCGCAGTAACTGCATTGTTTGTGGTCTTCGCGCTGTTCGCGTCGATCCTCGCCCACGAGATCGGTCACGCAGTAGTCGCCCGCCGCTTCGGGGTAAACACCGAGTCAATCGATTTGTGGGCGCTCGGTGGTGTTGCGCGTCTCGACCGCGAGTCGCCCACCCCTCGCGCCGATGGCCTGATTGCTGTCGCTGGCCCAGCTACCAGTTTGGCGATCGGCCTCATCGCCGGTGGCGTTGGCATCGTGTTGCAGGTGCCAGTCGTGTTCTACATCGGCTTCCTCAATATTGCCCTTTCCGTGTTCAACATGCTGCCCGGGGCCCCGCTCGACGGCGGCCGGGTCATTCGGGCTTGGCGCTGGTCACGGACGGGCAACCGCTACCGGGCGACGCGCGACGCAGCACAGGCGGGACGAGTACTCGGTTGGGTGCTTGGCATCGTCGGTATCGCTCTCGTGCTGTACGGCCAGCCGGGCTTCTTCGTGGGACTGGTCGGCATGTTCGTCGCTCTAAACGCTCGCGCTGAACTGGCGGTGTCGTACGTCGGTGAACACCTCGACGGCATGCGTGTCGGTGACCTCACCTGGTACGGCGTGGCGCACGCCGGATCCGACATGGATGTCGACTCGATGCTCTGGCAGCGCCAGCGACTGGGGCGGGCAGGCGCAGTTGCAGTCGATGCGGACGACAACGGCACCCTCGATGGGATTGTGCTCGAAGATCAGCTCTGGGCGCTCCCCGACCACGAACGATCCCTCACGATGCTTACTTCGATGATCGTGCCGTTCGAACAGACCGCTAGGGCCTCAGCTGGCGACGACCTGATCTCGGTGATGGGCCGCATCAAC
>Ga0213866_10003353_pt1 | contig 10910 bp, 10 predicted proteins | sample PICome_11_FD_160079 | JGI IMG/M metagenome (GOLD analysis project Ga0213866, IMG submission 160079) | Coastal seawater microbial communities near Pivers Island, North Carolina, United States - PICO284 | ecosystem: Environmental > Aquatic > Marine > Coastal | place: USA: North Carolina... | reverse complement strand
GAGACTGCAGCACACCGTGCATTGGCTAACAACTCAGTGTGTTACACAGAGAAGCCAGATGTTGAAACATTCATGCGTGAGTGGACTGCATTAGTAGAAAGTAAGTCAGGTGAGAGAGGAGTATTCAATCGTGAAGCATCTAAGAAGCAAGCTGCGAAGTATGGCAGACGTGATCCTAACTATGATTTCGGAACTAACCCTTGCTCAGAGATTATCCTTCGCCCCTATCAGTTCTGCAATCTTACTGAGGTGGTGGTACGTGCAACAGATACTATTGACGATCTGGCACGAAAGGTACGACTGGCTACGATACTTGGTACGATCCAATCCACATACACCAAGTTTCCCTACTTGCGAAAAGTGTGGCAGAAAAATACAGAGGAAGAGAGGTTGCTTGGCGTGTCTCTTACAGGCATAATGGACAACCCTCTAATGACGGTAAAAAATGCAGGACTTGATAAAACTTTGCAGAGACTTCGTGAAGTGGCTGTTGATACAAACGCTGAGTGGGCTGCTAAACTTGGCATTACTCAATCTGTTGCTGTTTCTGCTGTTAAACCATCTGGAACAGTCTCGCAGCTTGTGGATTCAGCCAGTGGTATCCACGCCCGTCACTCACCCTATTACATCAGAACCGTTAGAGGAGATAACAAAGACCCGCTGACACAGTTCATGATTGATCAGGGTATTCCTAACGAACCGTGTGTGTTCAAGGGTGACACGACTACAGTGTTTAGCTTCCCTATGAAGTCACCTGACAATGCAGTCACACGTAATGACATGACCGCAGTGGAGCAACTAGAGACATGGTTGATGTACCAACGTCACTACTGTGAGCACAAACCAAGTGTGACTATCTCAGTTCGTGACAATGAATGGCTAGAGGTGGGTGCATTTGTGTACAAACACTTTGATGAAATGTCAGGTGTGTCATTCTTGCCACACTCAGATCACACCTATCAACAGGCACCCTATCAGGACTGCACTGAGCAAGAGTACAAAGACATGCTAGAGCAGATGCCACCACGCATTGATTGGGATAAGCTAGGTGAGTATGAGTCAGAGGATAACACCGTTGCTATGCAGACAATGGCATGTTCAGGTGACTCATGCGAAATCGTAGACCTAGTGTAGGTAACGTACCATCACCCTGCATTCTCGTATGCCGAATTGAAAACGGTGAATGTGCAGGGTGCAAAAGAACTATTGACGAAATCAGAGATTGGATTATAATGAGTGAATACGAACAAAAGAAACTGATACATGAATTAAAATGGAGGAAAGATGTACGTGATAATCACTCGTGATCAATGCAACTTCTGTGATGATGCAAAAGCATTGATGAAAGGAGCAGGAATAAACTATGTAGAATATAACATTCAATCAGGCAGTAGCAAATGGCTATTGTATTTATTAAAACGTTCAAGTATAACCACAGTACCACAGATATTCAACGACAAAGGAACGCATATCGGTGGCTACACAGAACTGAAGGAGTATCTAACGTGACACCTACTCGTAAGCAATTTAGCCGTGCCTTGTACGCAGCCTATGACGCACCAGCAAAAGAAACACTGGTGCAGTACCTAGAGAGTGCAGGACACACAATCGTAAACACAGAAGAGAACTATTCAGTCGATGTGGTATCTCAGAAAAAAGACTACACATATTTCAATGAGGCAGAAGTAAAGGTTGCATGGACAGGTGACTGGCCCACACACTGGGAAGACATTCGTATTCCAGAACGTAAGGGTAAGCTATTGACTAAGTATGAGGGGGAGAATGGTGTGCTTAACTTCTACATATTCCGTAAGGACATGAAGCAAGCATGGCGTATCAAGGACACAAGCCTGACACAGGATCGACTACGTGAAGCACGTGGACGTAACATCCTAAAGGGTGAACAGTTCTATCACATCCCATACACAGAAGCTGAATTAATCAACGTAGCATAGGAGGAATTACTATGAACAATACTAAACGACTAACACGCAAAGAACGTGGCTTAGGTAAGTATGATGCGCCACTACGTATGCAATACGAGAAAGGCTATAGTGATTTTAAGAAGGGGAGATTGATGAATCCTTTTCACGAGGACACTATGCAGTTTCGTGAATGGAACAGAGGCTTTAACGTTGCATACTTTGAGCAGTTAAAGAAGGTAAAGGAATATGAAGCTAGAGGACGAGGCTAAGAAATTTATGGAACAGAAATATGAAGCATTAAACTTTCGTTCTTACCAAGACATGGCAGCAGAGACTGCTGTGTACAAGAGTGAGCATCAAGTAATCTACCCTGCACTAGGTTTGGCAGCAGAGGCAGGTGAAGTAGCCAATAAAGTAAAGAAGATATTACGTGATGGGAAGTTTGATCGGAGTGCCATAGCAGATGAAGTGGGGGACTGCTTATGGTATATTGCGGCACTATGCCGTGACCTGAATGTAGACATGAAAGAACTTGCAAAGAACAATCTTCGTAAGCTACATGACAGGAAAGCAAGGGGTGTCATTCAAGGGTCAGGTGACAACCGATAAGAAAAGAGGGGGCTGTGATGGCCCCCTTTGTTTATTCTTCTAAGTAACTCATGCTGCTGTAATTTGAGTACTCTAACAAGTCAGACAAATCAGTTAAATCAGGTAGTCTACCCTCATTTTTTTCCTTGAAAGTTACAATACCGTAGCGTCTATCGTCAGCATTCAGTCGTGATAGTTGATCAATTATTATAGCAGTCTGTGACGCACCGCCTATTTGCGGATCATTAAACTCATTACGCAGTCTTTTAGATGCTTTTCCTATTTCTGAACGGGCAAACAAATGTTGTTCACGTGTGTTGTCAGGGTGCATATTCTCAGCTAAGTTTTTTACAACCTCTACTATTGTAGGAAACACGGCACTGATAAATTCATTCTCAGCTAGTCTATTCTCAGGTATACGTGACTTACTGCCTAACTGATATGTAGCATCAGAGAAGCCAATCTCTTTCAAATAATCAGCAATGTCACTATCTCGCTCAGTGATTGTCAAACCTGCGTACAGCTTAGATGCAGGGTCAGGACGTGACATCTTACCTGTGTCTATACGTACACGATTAGGAAGTTCTTCTTCAAATGAGGGCGCAGCTAGACCACGTTGACCAAACACTTCATAGAAGGCACGAACACTTGCATGTTCAGTGTATGGTAGGTTGGAATCTCTGTCTATACTGCCCTTGAAGTCCTTAGCCTCAGTAGTACGAGCATCTTGAGCACGTTGTGCCTCAGTTAGCTGATACACAGGTGTTAAGAATGTAGCTGCATACTGACCTACCAAACGTCCAATAGTCTTAGAACGCTTTTCTTCATCAATAATATCTTCAGTACCCGAAATAATGTCGGTAACTTCTTCTACAAACACATTACTTGTACCAACACGGAGAGTAGAACCTAAGAATGTCTCAGCAATCTCTTTCATTTCCATACCATACCACGTATCAAGTGTACCTTCTTGTTTACGGGCAGCAAACTCAGTGATCCAAGCCATCTGACGTAGTGGGAACTGCGCTGAAATGTCTACCTGATTTTCACCGTCACTTACCATAGTGTAATCTTCAGTGCTGTAACCTGCTTGACGCATGTCATAGAAGGTTTTCATTGTAGCCAAGCCAACTAGGTTACGTGTAATATCCTGACGGTCACGAGCAGTAATACCTGCAGCACGAGACTCTTTAAACATAGCCTTACGGAATGCCACAAGACCTACACCACCTGTATTCTGTGCCATATACTCAAGAGAGTTGAACATGAAACGTGGGAAAGGTACAACAACGGTCAAACCTGACTTAGTGATAGTGTCAGAGATAGCTTTAAACGGTGCAAAGTCAGGCTGTTTAGCATATGTAACATCCAATGCTCTGTTAGTTGCAGTTTCAACCATGTCTTGGAACGATGTTGCACCCTCTGGACGCACACTAGGTGCATCACGTAGCATGTCATCTATCTTGCCCTCTTTCAGAGCAGTCTGTAGATCAATTTCCCAGTTAACCTTTACCTGACGTTCTAGTTCAGATAAGAATGTAGCACGACGAATCATGTGTTCCTGCCAACGGTTAGGTCCATTGACTGCCCAGACCATATCTTCAGTACGTGACATGACTGTATCATAGCCTTTACCTAGTTTGGTAGTAGCCTGACCACGCCCTGTGTACTCTTGGATTTCGTTGATGTTGTTGAACATACGTTCAAGCTGTTCGGTTAGCTCAGGACGTTCAAGAATATACTTAGTAAAGTCCTCAGCACGTGCCTGATCCATGAACATGTAACGTAGATTATTGAATGAACCTGACCATGTACCGTCACGTACAAGTGGGTTAGCTGCATTGTGGAATTTCAGTAGTGCTTTAGGTGTAGACTGACCAGTAGCACGTGCCTGTTGGTACGTAAGCATGGATGTGTCCATGATGTCAGCTAGACTTTCCATAGGAGCACGTATTAAACCTGACTGTAGGTTTCGCATAGTTGTAGCTAGTGATGAAACCATCAAACCACGACGAACATTTTCAGTACGTAATACTGTACTTGCCCAGAACTTACCAAATGCTTTCTGTGATTCAATCTTAGCTTTGGTTTCTTGTGCTTCACGTACAGATGTAGGCTTCACACGTTTAATCTGTGACAACTGGTTAAGTATCTTACCAGCCTGTGATCCTGAACCTACAACACCAAGCACATACTCTTCAAAAGCTAGACCATTTTTAGTTAGTTCAGCTAATAGTTCTTCAGAGCCTAGCAAGTCTTTGTTCAATGTAAGATCAAACAACTTGTCTACTAAACGTCCACCTTTAGATGTGTCTAGTGCATCAGCAAACTTAGCATTCTCTTTCAATCCTACGACTGTAGCAACAAACATATCCATTTTGTCAGGGTCTAGGATAGGAATAGCAAGTGATTCATCATTAATTGCATAGTCAGTTAGCCTGACTGTTTTATCATCCTTACCAACGTAACCCATGTCAGTAAAGTAATCACTTACTTTCTTCTTACCCGTTTCACGAACTAGGACAGGATCAACTGCTAAGTTACCATCCTTGTCAGCTACAGATATTTTAACATCAAACTGCTCTTCAAACTCTTTAATGATCTGTGTACGTACTTCAGGATTATTCTTAGAGATAGCACGTGCTTGCTTTTTAATCTGGTACGCACGGCGTGACTCGTTAGCCATAGCCTTTTGCACATCGTGATATGCACCTGTACCACCACTTAGCTTACGCCAACCAGAAGAGATACCCTTTGATAATACTCTAGCAGCAGGTAGTGCAGCAGCTAGATTAAGACCTGCCATCAACGATTCAAACGCAGCAGCTTTGTAGTTACCTTGACGTAAATGTTCCTGCATGTCAGCCCAGTTGTGTGGTACTTCAGCGACTGCAGTTACAGGATCAAAGATTTCATCTGCAGTCATGATTCCATTGAATGTTTCAATGTCAATCACACCAGTCTCTACACCTACAAACACGTGACGTGACAGTTCTCTAAGTGCTACGTTGCGGTTCTTAAGAAAGTATTCAGCAGTTTCAAATGATTTATTAACACGTTCCTCTGCATCAATAGAGGCAAACAATTCAGCTTCACGTGGGGTACGGGCAAACATAGTACCACCTTCACCCTCTTCCATAACACGTTTAGCCTCTTTCATTTGGTAGTTATATTTAGCTAATGCTTTTTCGTAACGTTCACTGTCTTTACCGTGAACCTTTTCAACTACGTCAAGTTTACGTTTAAACTGATTAGTTATAGCAGTATAATTTTCTAGCTTGTACTGCATGTCAGCTAGTAGCTGTTCACCAGTAAGACCTTCTTTATTGTCTATCTCTTCATAACGTTCTAAGCGAAGATCAGTAAGTAGTTCATCTAGTGTCATGTTGGCACGACCAGAAACCCTAGCCTCTTTATCTGAGGTAGGGGGCAAAAGCATTTGTGTCTGTGCTTTAGTTAGATCGTCACCACCAACCATAGCAGCCTCAGCTTCTATGCGTGGTAGACCTAATATGCTAGTGCCTGTCTCTTCTTCCTCTGCGTAAGCATTGATAAGACGCTCAAAGGCATCATCATAAGTTGTAGTAGGTAAAGGTTCTATATTTTCAACATAAGGATCAACAGGAACTTCAAGTTCTTGTTCAATGTTATCCTCTACCAATTCATACTCAGTGTCGTCTTCTTCTATTAATGTGGCTGTAGGTGAAAATGTAGGTGTTTCAACCTGTTGATTTTGACTTGTCTCATCAAACGCCTCATCTAAAACTATGACATTTTTGTTTTCATCCATTGTGCACCTCTAATATTGAGAAGGTTCGACAATCATTGATTTAGTGTAGTTACCCGCCTCCATGAACATACTTTGTACCTCAACGCCATCTGTAAATCTATACGTTTCTCCAGTTGGCATTCCAGTATACACCATAATAGTCGGAACTGTTTCGCCATTTACAGTCTTATTTACAACGATAACATCACCAATTTTATAACGCCCATTGTCACCATCACGTAATGCTTTACCCATAGTAAAGGGTGTTATTGAACCATCGGTATATTCAGATTTAAAGTAACCAAACTTTTTTTGGTTTTCATCCCCGCCTTTTGTAGCGACAATGTTACGAGCGTAACGCACTAAACTGCGTTCTGCGTTTTTACGTAGTGTGTTGGCCTGTTGTATCAGTCGTTGATCTGTTGCTACTACATTATCTTTATCGTCTTTTATAGTAGCAGTGTCTATAAGGTTAGATGCGGCCTCTATTCTAGCTACGTGCCTAATACCTTCTCTACCTGCAATCTTAGAGGTAATATTACCTTGCATATCTGTGCTAAAGTCGTATGCTTGAAAAGATTCACTAAGAGCGTCTTTATAGATACGACCACGACTATCATCATTAAACAGTTGAGTAGCTTCAGGTTCATCCTCATTGCGTGTAGCTTCATCAATAATTTTTTGTTCCCACTCACCCAATACGCCTTCTAGTCGTGCTACTTCGTCAGTATCACCTTTAGCTTTTGCAGCCTGAATAAGAGAAAAAGTACCAGCATAGCCAGCTTCTAAAGATGAATATTCTTTAGGTTTCTCAGGCTCTTCAACTTCACCTAAAACACTAGTCATAATAGTTTGATCTACTTGAAATGGTTCAGCCGTAGCATATTCACGTTCAAAGCCTAGAGTAGCTGCCACTGCAGCCTCATTACGAGGGTCTTGTTGATCGGATACAAAAAGGCTAGTGTCTAGCATTGTGTTTACGTCAATACCACGTGCCTGTGCTTTCTGTGCGTAGTCTGTATACATAGAAACAGCAGCAGAACCACCCTTCATAATCCATGAGGCTTTAGCATCTGAGTATCCTAGAGTTTTTAGTAGTGCAGCATTTTCAGCATCAGCCTTACGTTGTGCTCTACGTTCAGAGGAACGAGCTAGACGCATCTTAGTTGCTTCTTCCTCGGCAAGCATCTCAAGCCTAAACTCTTTTTGTCGTTCAAACTCTTTTGCTGATTCAATGTTTTCTGAAACTTGACGACCAAAGCCACCAAGTGCTGCCATAAAATTAAACGCCATCTGCACTTCTCCGTGACATTAAACCACCAGTAACTTCTTGTGGTACTTCCTGTTCTTCAGGCACAGGCATATCTTCCATCTTAGGTTCTTCACCTTGCTCCTTACGAACCATAGCAATAGCACGAGCAATACGACTGTCTGAAGGTTTATCAGGATCAGTAGTAATGTTTGATCCTTCTACATATTCAATGTCAGATTCCTCTGCAAGATACGCCATCGTCTCAATCAATACAGGCATGATAAGTAAGCCTACATCAATAGTGTGCTTACCTTCCATAACACCTGCTGACTGCATTGCATTAGCAATAGTAGTAAGTGGGATACCAGTTTCCATTACATCAAAAAGATTTTCGGTAAACTCAGGATTAGCTAAACGAGGTACATAATAATCTAGTGCCTCTTCTACAGTTGCATACTGAGGAGGTTGCTGCCAAGGTCTATTGCCTAGTTCAGCAGTCAGTGACTGTCCTGCAATAGGTCTATCAAATGACGGGCTAGGAATATCAACCATTTTTTAATCCCATTCTTGCTTTACGAATATCAGCCACGTATCTACCAACACGTTCTCGTGGCTCTAAGTCCATAATACTTTGCTCTTTTGATTTAGGTTTACGTGAAAGAAGACTGTTACTAGGTTGTGTCATTTCTTCAGAAGCGTTGTCGTCAGGCAACACAAGGTTATTCAGTACCTGAAATCCTATGTTATACATTTTTATATTCTCCTACCTAGAAAATTCCACCTAAGATACTACCAGCCAGTGTCTTGCTTAGGTCTGATGTGAATAGTGATCCAATCAAAGAACCAAAACCTGCTGATGATTCTGCATCTGATTTATATTTTTGTGCATCAAACTGTGAGTCAGCTTGTAGCTGTACTATAGCTAAATCATTAATACGCTTACGCTCATTCTCCGCTGATGTCCATGCCCATTCCATGTTATCAGCATAATACTGCCACAAGTTATTATAAGCTGACTGTGACGTACCTAGAAGTGAACTAGCATTGATCTCATTAGCACGATTAACTGCTGCTGTATCTGCTGTAGCAATCTCTCTACGCCACTGTGCATTAGCCTGATCAATTACTAGACGGTTCTGTGCATTGAACTGTTCACGCTGGTTATTAATTTCAGCATTAAACCGTTCAAGAACATTGATCTGACCTGCATTAAACTGTGCCTGAGCATTAGCTTGTGTAGCATTAAACTGTGAAGTATTAGAAGCTAGACTTGCAAAGAACTGATCAGTTTGGTTCTGTGATGTAGCATTAAACTGCTGCGCTGCATTGATTGCAGCTTGATCTGTAAACAAAGATTGAATACGTTGTTGTGCGGTAAACATTTCTGTTTGCTGTTGATTAGACAAGTTAGCCATGTTTACGCTTAGGAAGTTTTGTGCCTGTTGTACAGCAGCCTGTTGTCTGTTGTTCAGGTTTTGCATATCCATACCAGCAATCTGTGCTGCATTTTGCAGTGTAATTGCCTGTGAAGCAGTTAGGTTGGATAGCCCAATAGTCTTCATCAACTCTGAGTTATGCAGTTGCTCTTGTTGATTTGCGGTAAAAGTTATGTTAGCTGCTTCAGAAAATCTAGCTGCATTTTGTATAGCCGCTTGTTGTTGTATATCTAGTTGCTTACCTTGTAGAGATGCAGCTAGTTGAGCATTAGCTAAGTAAGACTGTTGTTTGTTTGACAAGTTAGATAAGTCTACTTGAAGACTGTTAGCATTATTTACTAGTGCTGTTTGCTGTCTATTGTTTAAGTTCATGTTAGCAACTTCAGCATATCTACCAGCAGTAACCAAGTTTACTTGTTGTTGATTGCTTAAATTTTGCCCTTGTAATGCAGCTTTTATTTGGGCATTAGATAAAAATGTTTGTTGCATATTAGACAAATCTTGAGTCTGCAATGAGAAAGCATTTGTACTATTTTGTAATGCAGCTTGTTGCGCATTAGAAAGATTCTGTAAGGCAAGACCTTGTTGTGCAGCAGCATTAGACAACGATACTTGCTGACGTCTGTTAAGGTTGCTCATATTCATTTCATTAAATGTTTGAGCATCTTGTGCGGCAATGGGTAGTGCAGACTCCATAGCAGCTTGCAAAATAGCTGAACCTGCCATTGAGCTACCACCTAATCCTCGTGAAGCCATAGCAGCATTAGCAGCTCTTAAAGCTCCTGCTGCCCATACTGGCGTACCATCATCAAACTGTTTCATCAACTTTTCTAGTTGACCTTGTACAGTTCCCAATGGACCTACTTCACCTTGAATAGCCTGAGCTAATGTATTATTATCTACATCAAAGGAGTTTAACTTAGCTGCATAAGCTACAGCTTCTTCCCTTAAAAAACCACTAGATTGTGCAGCTTGAGCTTGAGCCATGTTAGACTCTTGAATCTGCGCTGCTTGTGGTAGTTCATTTATAGATACTGTAGCTTGTTGAGCTATAGCAGGATCAATACCAGAAGACTCTGCAATCTTAGCTGCTGGTGCAACTTCATCCTGACCTTTGGCTTCTACTAGTTGATCTGCCGTTACATTTAAATCACCAGACGTTACTTGAGCTACAAAGTTAGGATCAAACTGTGGTGCAGTTGGTGTAGCTCCAGTAGATAGTTGACCTTGTTGAGCTTGTACTTGTTGCTCTTGAGATATAGTTCCTTGTGCAGCCTGTGTCTCAGCCGCTACTTGAGAAACTTGTGGCGTTGCAATGGCAGGTGCTATTTGTCCTGCAGTAGTAGCCTGTTGTTGCTGCGCTTGTGACGTAGTAGCTAATGCAGTTGGTACTGCAGTTGAACCTGCTACCTGACCTGATGTAGGTGACACAAACTGTTCAGAAGTCATTTGTGTACCCATAGGAACCACAGTAGAACCAGTAGGCAATCCTGGTGTTTTAGCTTGTGCTACCATTACATCTTGTAGATTCATCTCAGGTGTAAAGTTAGTCTGTGGAATATATTGTTGTGGTATTGCACGAGGGTCAGCGGATGTTGTTGTAGGATCAGGCAAACCACCAGGTGCAAACTTTTGAACTGAACCGCCCATAGCCATCTGCATAGCTTTGTTATTATACATATCCATAGTTTGCTTTTTATCTGGATTGTCCATCAGATACTGTTCAAAGCCATTCATATCCCCTTGATAGCCAAGAGTACCTGCAATTCTTTGCAATGCTTCTGGTTTAAATCCTTGAAACTGTATCATTGTTTATTCCTAAATTACCATCTACCTTGGTTTTTACCAACTATGTATATTAACGCAAACAGTATTGTTGCACCACATAAAAAAGCTAGTATACCTACTACCCAACTTATAATAGTATCCTGTAGTTCTTG
>Ga0213866_10003351_pt1 | contig 10914 bp, 10 predicted proteins | sample PICome_11_FD_160079 | JGI IMG/M metagenome (GOLD analysis project Ga0213866, IMG submission 160079) | Coastal seawater microbial communities near Pivers Island, North Carolina, United States - PICO284 | ecosystem: Environmental > Aquatic > Marine > Coastal | place: USA: North Carolina... | reverse complement strand
CCTTGTCCGCTGCTGCTTTGTCCTGAATAGCAGTACGACGCTCGCGGGTTTCATCACTAAGGAAGTCATTTGCGATACCATCGGTTATATATTGTCTAATCTCAGCGTCCAATGCGGCTACCTGTGTGGCAAGATCTTGATCAATCTGCGCTTTGCGGGCCTCCAACAACTCGCGCTGATCAGCAATGGTATCCACCTGCACCGTGCTAACATCTCGCGCTGCAAACGCTTGATCGCGCCGCTCCGACAAGGCCTCCAGCCCGAACCCAAAGGCATGAAGAACAACGATCACAGACGCAAACGCCCCCAACAGCCTAAACGTCCACTTGCCCGGTATATCCTTCATGGCACACCGCGCCGCGGCCATCAGGAATGACGCAGCAAAGAACCGATAAGCCCAGCCCATCGCCTGGAAACTCAGTGGCTCAATGCTTTCCGGTGCCAGCGATCTGGAGAATATGCCATCAATGTAAAGCAGCACCGCAAACGCAATGCCCACCACCGCCCACAGGATTGCGTAGAGCCAACTGGTCGTGAACCATGCCGCGAAACTGTCGCGGAACCATTTCAGGGTGGATACAGTCGTAATTTTCTCAGCCATCAGAACACCAGTGCTAGAGCCAATCTAAACAGACCCACGGCCTGCTCCGGGTTTGCCGCTGCCGCGACGAGTATTATTATCATAATTATGTTCGTATTACGCACAATCGCCCGCCTAATCGGGTGAACCTTGGGGCCGATGCTGCCGTCTGGTTTGCGTTCCAGCCCAGCCTTGACCAGACTGTCCTCAAACTCTGCCGCCTGACGCTCCTGAACCTTTTGGACTTCTGCCTGCACAAGCTGCTGCGTTCCTGGTATCCCGCGCTCAAACGCCCGATCCAGTTCGCCCATCAACGCCTTGGTGCGTTCCTCGTCTCGGCTGATGATAAAACCCTCAAGCCGTTTTTCCAGCCGCAGCAGGTCGGTCTCACGCACCATGTCAGTGCGTAGCCGCTCCAGTTCAGCCTTTAGCCAGCCCGTCTGCTCAAAGAGTTTCTGGCTCGGTGTGAAAGGGTAGTCATCTGGTTCCATCGGTTCCATGACATCAGATGGCGTTAGCCGTTAGCTGGAAATATCCGGTTGAAAGAACAGGGCCGGTGCCATCGCGGATTTCCACTCGAATGACGCCGGACAATATGCCAGACGTTGTGAAGTAGCCCCAGGACCGGTTCGTTGTAAGTGCCAACCATGACGTGCCGGAATTGATTGTCAGCGCAGAGCCAGACATCAGGCTGGTCCTGATCTGATACGTTCCCGGTGCCAATGACGTAGGTGTTGCCCAATTGGTCAGATTCACCGTTGTAAACGTCGCGCCAGTGACCGTTGCGGTGCCGTTGCTAAGAAAGTTGACTTGGATCTGCGAACCGCCGGGTGTGCTATCAGCATAAGCATCCGGCGATCCAACCGTGGGACCGCCGTCAACAAAGATCGATGTTCCAGAACCAGAGCCTGCCCCCAAAACCCCCATCAGATCCAGCAGAATATTGCTCATGTAACACCTGCACCGCCAACCAGCACATTGTCCGCGTCAATGTAGAAGATGAACGCCACACCATATTGAGCAATCGCCCGTGATCCCGTCGTAGCGGTCCCCGCCAGCCTCATGTCTCCGGTAATCGTCCCCGCAGTGATGTTGATTGCTGACCCGCTATTATTGGCAACAATCACCACGTCACCTGCTGACCCCACACCCGTGTTGACCGTCACATCGGAGTCCGTGGTGATCGTGGTGTTCATGTCACCACCAGCCAGCGTATACAATGCCGACTTAGTGCTGTTTACAGCAGGGGCCACAACGGTCCCCGTAAATGTTGTCGGCGTTCCCGTCAGGCTCGCCTTGTCATCTAATGCCGTTTGCAACCCGGTAACATTCGAGATGATATGATTGTGGCTCCCATCAACCACTGTAGCGCTCAACTGCGCCGTGCTGCCTGCCGCAATAGCCACCGAACCTGTAACGTCACCAAGAAGCTGTAGCGTTGCCGTAGCGACGATCTGAGTGGTGTTCTGTGCGGAGTAGACCAAGGTGCCAGTCTTGTCCCTGACAGTAATCGAAAAATCCGTAGCGTTAACGTACATCGTGCCAGGCGAACCGACATAGGACGGGTAGCCGTTAGTCGTGCGGATCGGCTGCGTGACCGGGATCGTCAGAGCCTTGTCCCAATACGCTGTTAAAGGATTGCTCTGGGCATCAGCGCCTGCGGTGCCAATGTAGATGTAGCCATCATCGAGGGGAGCGCCAGTCAGGTCGCGGTAGCTGGGGTAAGCGGGGAGAACGGAGATGGTCATTGTGATGCCCCTTGGTTACGAGCCTGTCGTTCCTGCTGGTATATATCAAACTCTTCTTCAGTGTATGTGTTGCCCGCGGCGTCCACGATTGGGCCGCTTGGTGTGCGGTAGAGGTAGTCGGTGGGCTCTCTGACAGCATTTGTAGCCTCTGCCAAAACTGCCGATGTGGCAATCAGCCATGTGTCAGGATTATCAATGCCAACCACCTTGGCCCAGCGCTGATATTCTGGCGTCGCCATGACGTTTTCAATCCGTTCGCGGCGTGTTTGCGGGCTTGCAGCAACGTCTAAAATTAAATCCTGAAATTCTGTTGTGCCAACAAAATCGTTGACAGCGTCCACGTTCTTTTTAGGCGCTTTAGCCAACGATCTCATCAAAAATGGCAAAGCCGCACCAGCCGCGGCGGCCACCTCACCGCTTGCAGACCCAAGAGTCGCCAATACGCCTGATTGCACTGCCGTGTTCTGCAAGACCTGCGACAACATTCCCTGTGCTTGTATCTGCATCAGGATGTTGTTTGCCACGCCGGTGTTTCTTTTAAATTGACTTTGTTCCCTGAAGCGGTTGGCGATGACTGTCAGATTATCAAGCATTTCACCGGCCCCTGGCGGCAGCTTGCTGAAAATGTAATTTTTTGTTGCCTGCTCGCGATTGAGACCATTCATAAATTGGGAAAATTTGGTGAAGTTGAACGGTTCAACAAATTTTTCATCAAGATCATCGCCACTAATCCTGAGAGACGGGCCCCCGCCCTTGCGACCTATGCTAAATATGCCAGAAAGCAGTGCCTCGCCCTGCATGTCTTCTGGAATAATTTCCATTAATTCTCGAAGCGGCGCATCGTTGCCCCGTGCGACACCAGACACACCCGCCCCGCTTCCTAACGCTGTCTGTAGTCTTTGAGCGATGCTTCCTTTGGCATCTTTTCCGAATCCTTGAGTCACCAGTCCTGCTATTTTATGGCCAGCTTCCAAATGCTCAAAGGCTTTGTCCGCCAATCTCGCAACATCTGCACCTGCTACTTGTTCAATAGTCGCCATTTGGGCTTGGCGCAAAACAGAATATAGACCCCGTACATCTTGGTCATCAGCATCAAGATAAGCGTTTTGCTTAAAGCTGTTGATTTGCTTCCCAATCCGGCGACGCTCTTTATTGAGACTATCATAAGTCATATCGCCAGATGTAAGGCGAGTGTAGAGACGTTGCAGGTCTCGATCCAGAGCATCAAAACCTTCTCGGCCAGCGTTGGCAATTATCTGATCAATGTAGTCAATAGCTGGTTGGGCATTAATGTCTGAATCTCGTGGAACCAGGGGCCTGACTTGATTGGTCAAAATTCCCTCCCCAAGATCGTCGAGGTCTTTTTTTGTTACTTGCAGCTTGTCAAGAGTGCGCCGACTAAGGTCTCCTAAATCTGCTGTAGCGTTAAATTCGTTGAACAGCTCCTCAACACGACGAAGCACATTTTGGCTCTGTTGGGACCAGGCAACTTCTGCCGGAGATGTCGGTTGCGAGCGCAAATAGCCTAAAATGTTCTTCATGCTGTCGGATTGGACAAGCACCTCAAAAGGCAAGTCCATTCCTAATCCGCTTGCAATTTCTGCCACGCGCGGATTCGTTTCTGCGCGTCGCATAAGTTGACGCCTAGCCGATTCATTGCCTAATGCAGCCCGGCGCAAAAGTGTTCCGGCCTCTTCTTGCGTAAGAGGTGGCGGTGTCGGAGCGCCCCGCGGCGCTGTCGCTCCTTCAGCCGTTTCGTCTGCGCCACCATCTGCTCTACGGGCTTTTCCTGCCGCCGCCCCAAGCAATCCGCCAGTCAGTGCAGTCACACCAACTGCCATTGGATCAGTGAGAAATTCTGCCGCTTCCCGCCCTGCTCCGGCAAGGCTTGGGGCCTCACCTCTAGCCGCTGCTCTTGTAGTTTGACCAGTCGTGGCTTCGTATAATGCGCCTTCACCAATGCCAGCCGCGGCCCCTATTCCAGCTTGTGTGCCTCGTCCGGCTCCGGCAACGCGCCCGGCTGTCGCCGCCGTCAATGCAGCCTTGCCCATTTTTGCCGCCGCCGTGCCTGGTGCAAAGAAACCTACAATATCGCCAACGCCCGCCGCCACTGGACTAGCTTCACCCGCTTCCGCCACCAGTTCGCGGAAGTCCTCACTTGCTGACGGCAGGCCCAGAAGCGCACTGTTAAGCGCCCGCAAGGCCAATGCCGCCCGCGGGTCCATCGGGACTTCATCCTCTGGCAGTTCGGCATAGACTTCCGTTTGTGCTTCCTGGAGCGCCCGCAGGCGACCATAGGGGCCGGTGCCACCCTTGGCTTCAGTGCGCCGGGCGATCTCTTCGCGCACTTCCGGGCGCAGCTTTGGCCCCATTTCGATTGGGGCGGTTCCGGGGAAGATTTGGCCGGTGCCGCGGGTGCGGGTGTCGCTTGATTGCGGCGGATACTCCCGACGCATGACTTCCGCGATCTGTTCGTCGGTCATATCAGCCGGAAACCGCAATTCTGTTCCATCTGGAGCAAGGATGCTTTGGAAATCTTCGGCCATTATTCGTTGCCCTCAACTTGAGTGCTTTCAAATCGCTGAGTTGCTCTATTCCATTGTTTAATTGTCTGACCTTCGCGAGGCCCTGCGCCAGCCCTATCTGCTGCCTCATTTTCTTCCAACATCTGCTGAATTGACGGAAGTTGACCGCTCCATCCTTGTGAAGTGCCGTAAGTGTCAAAATGTTGATTTAACGACTCAAGCGCTCTTGCCCTTGTGTCAATGCTTTGAATGAGCCGCCGCAAACGTCTGGCATTATATTCTTCAGGCAAGCTCGGATTGTATGCTCTTGCGATGAGCGCCTGCCCTTCTTTTTCTGTAAATTGAGCGCCCAAAACCGCCTTCAGGTTTCTTTGAACGATTTCTGCAACCAATTCCTGTGCGTCTAGTGCCGACGGGTTTACAATTCCCAACAGCAAGTCTGGCGTGTTCCCAATAATCCAGCCACTCAAATTTTCTTCGCCGCCCTCAATTCGATCAGCAACGTCATTTAGCTGGTCCAGACTTTTAACGACATCTGCTCCACCTGTGATGTTCCAATCAACCAGCATATTTGTATATGCGTCATCCATTTTTAGCTGCATTGGACTAAGTGTGTCCTTTGATGGCCCACCTTCAGCTAACGTAATTTGTACGCCTGGAGAGTCTTTTTTGGCGTCTATATATTCTCGCTGTGCGCTTCTGTGTTGTGGAGATCCTCGTTCAAAACCTTGGAGGTCTGCATAATTGACCGCATCTCTTTGCAGCGTTGTGGGATCTGCTCCGCGATAAGCGCTCCAAACATTATCTAGCCCCTTCATCAGGACTTCGCCCTCATCGCCTAGTCTGCTGCCATACATTGCAGACGCCTGATATGCCATTGATGCAGCGGCTGTTGGGTCAGCAGACAAAGCCGCTTTTATGCCTTGAAACACTTCTGCTCTTTCCGTGTTGCCAGACGCTTGAGCGGCCTCAATATTTTGATCAAGCAAAGCAGCAGCTTGCTCTGGGTCGCTTAACGCTGCACTAAAAATTCGTGAACTAACGCCAAAATCTGCGCGTAACTGCTCATCGGTTTTGTCACTCAGATATTGCTGCGCCGCGTCGGCCAAATTTTCACTAATATATGGATTAGCCAAAAACTCCCGCGCCTTATCGCCAGTCATTGTCCCATCGGAAATGCTTGTGTAAAAATCCGCCTGTAACTGCTGCGCCGCCTGCGCCGCTGCCGTCGCCCGCTCGTATTCCGCCATCTTGGCGTCATGCAATTCCGCCGCCATCCGATCCGCCTCTCTTTGGCGACGAACGTCATCAAGCTGCTGGAACTGCCCAAAGCCAGCCTGGTAGCCTGCCATTGCGGTTTGCAGTGGGTTCAGGACTTGCATGTTGTAGTTGACAGGTGTGAGACGTGCCATGTTTTACCCTCCGAATGGACTGCGAAGGCCAGTCGCCGTGCCGCCGGGACCACCGAAATTAATTAGACTGCCAAGATCAACGCCGGTTGGCTGCGTGGCTGTCTGGCCTAAACCACCAAACGTCTTAAACCCCGCAAACTGCCCCAATCCGGTGCCTATCGCCCCTGCAATATTCCCAAACATATTGGCCCGCGCCTGTCCCTGCGCCAACGCGCCTTGCGCCAGCGCAGCCCCAAGGTCTGCCTGCGTCTGGGCAATGCCTGCCGAGATTTGACTACCCTGCGCGGCCTGTCCGGCGGCGCTTGCCTGTCCCAACTGCGTGATCCCACCGAGGCGGCTATACTGCTGGTTAATCAGATTAGACAGCACCTGCGGTCTAAACTCAGCCAGTGAGCGCTGGACGTTCCCGCCACGGAGCCCACCGGTTGCCGATGCCTGCTGGAGGATCGCCTCCTCACCGGCCTGCACCAGTTGCTGATATTCAGGCCCCATGCGGATCGCATCGATTGCGGTCTGCTGCGCTTCAGGGCCACCGGCACCAATCAGGTTAAGCTGCTGGGCCAGCGTCCCCGTCCCCGCCTGAACATAAGGCTGGAATAGCTGCTGGACCACATTGAACTGCCGGCGCTGTTCGGCAATCGACATCTGCGCTTGTCGTTCCTGCGCCTGCGTTGCCCGCCGCGCTGCCCGTGACTGCGCCCGACCGGCAGCTACAGAGCCAATGCCACCGACCACCGCTGACCCAATGATTGCCGCTTCTATGCCCATTTCTTGCTCTCCAACACGTATGTTCCGCCGTCGCGCTCAACGAAACCTAGCCGCTCCAAAATCCCTACCATGAATTGACCGCTTTGCGAAATACGGGTCTCCACCCGATCCCTCGCAAATAATTCACGCAAAATGCCCTTCGTCGCCCACCGTTTCCGCCAGGCCGGCAGAATGGAAACGTGGACTTCATCGCCCTTGAAAAACGCCGCCCCAATAGCCTCATCATTCCGGCAGATCGTCTTGACGTCCCAGTCCGCGAGGAACTCCACATAGCTGCAAAAACGAGGGACGGAATCCCAGTCGGTAGCAACATACCCGATGTTCTGGCCCGTTTCCCTGTCGTCCTTAAGATACGTCGCCATCACTGCACCACATGAGTAATTGAAACATCCGCCGCGCTCGTCGCGGGACAAAATGCCGTCGCCGGATCATGGTGGATTGTCAGGGCAGTATCATCCACCGCAAACATCAACTGGATGTAATCGTTTGCCGCCAGATCAAGGAAGTGATTGCCCCCAACCTGCACAAAACCGCCATTGATATTATCGGTCTGGCGATTAGCGCTGTCGGGAACATCAACGCCGTTCTTGCGGAGCCATGAGTAAATGGTTTTGGCTGAACCGCTGCTGCTTTGCACCTGAATCGTATAGCCTATCTGGTAAACGCCCGGATTAAGGATGTCGAACCTGTTATTGCCCGATCCCAGTAACACGCCATCAGAAGCATCTGTATTTGTAAACGTAACCGCATTCGCCGTATTTGTGCCCGTAGCAACCTGATCCCCTAATTTGCTGAAATGCCCATACCAGATATTCTGGTCAAACACCTGCTCAAACGCACGAATAGCCTGAAAATCGTTATTCACGATCCGTGCGATCTGTTCCCGCGTCAGACCACCCACCGGCCTCATCAGAACGCCAGCGGCTCTAGCCGCGCCTCTAGTCTGGCAATGCTCATGAACGCATCAGAATTGCCCCGGAACCGCTGTCCCCGGAAGTTCTGCATCTTGCCCTGCGACAGCCACCGCAACCGCTTGCCGCGATCTCCTTCCTTGCCAGCCGCTATCGTCTTAGGCTGGCTCCAGGACAAGCCATCCAGCGTATATTCTGCCGATATGCGAGGATCATCGCCCAATGCCGTGCGGCCTGTCAGCGCAACCAGTTCCAACTCATGAACGATAGCGCCCTTGCCTTCATTGTAGATAAGCAGTGTGGTAAACTCCCAACGCACCTTCTCATCCCAATGCGTGGAGATTTCTGGCGTCAGATAGCCCAGCTTGTTCGATGCGGTGTCCGCTACGTTCCACTTGTCATAGCACCAGATAATATCCGTCGCCCGGTAGGCACCGCCTGCCTGATCTGATGATAGTTGGAACCAGATCGGGTTTTGCAGTGCCTGGCTGGCAGCCTGATCAAAGACAAAGGTCGCCCCATCGGGCATCCTGATGTGGAGATGCTGGTGGTTGCGGTCCACACGGGTCGTCAGGATCAGGTTCTGGAGTTCGGCCTCAGTGTATCCGGCGAGGATGTCATCGATTTCCCGTGTGGAAATCTTGGTAGACCCGCCGCCTTTTGCAGCGATGTAGACCCCGATAGCCTCGTTGAAGCCCGATCCCACAAACACCACCGCATCCATGAACACCGTGCAGGCATCGCGTCCCACAACGCCCTTTTCGATCTGAGCGCCGGGGATGCGCTGGAACGGGAAACCAGATGTGCCTACGTTTGCAAACACCTCTATGGTGTAGCGGTTCATGGCATAGGCTTCGTTGCGGACCTTCAGCAAAGCCAGAATCGGATCGGGATTGATCTCGGACGATCCATACTTCAGCGGATCAACGGCAAACGGGTCATTCAGTTCTGTAACCACGAGGAACTCGCCATCGGTCGTCATGAAGTAGCCGTCGATGAAGATAACGTCCTTCGCATTGCCAAGGTCTACGTCCGTTACCTGCGCCAGTGTGGAGCCGTCATAGAGCCATAGCTGGTCGCTGGATGCGATTGCGAGATGATCGAAGCTGTACGTCATCCGCACCCGGCCAGTCCCGCCAATGGTGCCAATGGGAACCGCATTGCCAATATTCGTAATGCGATACAGGTCTTCGCCAATCACGCGGTAGAGGGTGCCGTTCCAGTTGATCCCGCCGCGGTTGATGTCGGTGGCCCGGAAATATTCACGCACCTCCACATTGTCCAAATAGAGCGGGAAGTTGGCCCCCAGGACATAGATCGTCCCTAATATGATACGGGTCGATGTCCCACTGGCGGTAAACTCCAGCGCCTGGCTTGTTGTCTTGAGCCCTTCAACGTAGAACTGCTCGTCCATCAGCGTCGCGCCGGTGAAGACATCAATCACCTTGCAATACCCAATGCTTGGTGGCCTCCCTGCAACTGGGGCCTGCAAGCGGGTCATGTCAAACGTGACTTGATAAGAAACGTCCGCAACCGTTGTGACATCCTGATACGATGCAGGCTCTGACGATCCGCCGCCAGTATAGTTGATCTTCATGGACTCCGTGGCAGCGTCCCATGTGATGTCTGCGGTATTGTAGTCGGTCCAGCTAGCAATGTCCGTCGCAAACGTGCCATTGGTGATGAGGTTGGGGAAGTCATCATCCCGCCCTGCAAGGGTTGCGATCCCGTCCGCAGGTCGCAGGTATCCATCACTGATCCCCTGGGCCATTGGCACGGGAACCATGTTGACCGGATAGGCCGTGCGGAAGTCCGCATTGCCGTCAGTGGTGATGCCTGCGAAGAGCGGGATCTGAGTCACTAGACTAACTCCGTCTCCTCAATCAACGCCAACCCATTCGCGCTAGCAACATGATCCACATGAGCGCGACCATAGAGCGTTGCCTCGTCTACCACCGGATCGGCTGAGACGATCATCTGGGATCTGAGCGCATCGACCGTTGCCTGGTCTATTCCATCAGTTTCCAGCAGCGCAGCCATGTGAGCGTCATAGATGGCCCGATCTGCATTAACCTCATCAGCCGCCTTGATGGCCCTCTGGCGTTCGCTTACGGCTCGGGAATAAGCGTGGAGCGGAGCGCGGATGGCTGTCAGCGCATCGTGGTAGGCGACCAGATCAGCATCGTATGTTTCGCTTTCAGGATCGGGGAAGACCAGTGCGGCCTCTGCGTCTTGGATCGCCTGCGTTTCCTCCTCAGTGAGCGGTGTTGGCTCGTCAGGAATAGCGGGTGGGTCCAAGGGCTGTCCAGTAACCAGCCAAAGGAAGTGGCGTCTGGCAGTAGCATGGAGGCCCCGATGGGTGGGTTCACCTGTTCCACTCGCGGAGAACGGAATAGCAAACCCTGCCTTGTACCCGATGGCCCCTGCCATCTGCTCAATGCTATCCAGCGCAGCGACGGGGGCGATGATCACCATAGAGCGGACTGTGTATTTGGTCATTATGCTGTTTTCCTCGAAATCATGAAGTTCTCCAGAAGATCACGGTTGCGGCCATCCAGACGGGTGTCCACTGCGGCCCATGCGTAGAGGCGGCCTGTGTTGTCGAAGTTGGCTCCATATTCCCCGCCGATGTAAAAGCCGGAGGAGGTCCACGTTGAACTTGCCGAAAGGTCTGCCTCTTCGACCCCAATGGTGTGATCTGTGTTGTCCACAAGGGCTGTAAAAAGAGCAGCCCGGTCAGCATAGGATGGAATAGTGGCATCCTCACGATACACAAGGGAGCCTACACCGCTGCTCAGGGATGTGCTTCCGCTTCCACTTTCTGCCGCAAGAATAAAGGGCCCCGCATTTGTCCCAAACATTATCTGCCGAGTATCCGTCGTATCCCCCCGGAACGTCTTGTAGAGCGTCGCATTGGTGGACGACCCAAAGTCAGTCCCATCAAGGATCATGTTGTCATCGACCCCATCG
>Ga0213866_10003349_pt1 | contig 10917 bp, 10 predicted proteins | sample PICome_11_FD_160079 | JGI IMG/M metagenome (GOLD analysis project Ga0213866, IMG submission 160079) | Coastal seawater microbial communities near Pivers Island, North Carolina, United States - PICO284 | ecosystem: Environmental > Aquatic > Marine > Coastal | place: USA: North Carolina... | reverse complement strand
GCAGAGCCTGCTCGAGGAGCTGCCCAACGTGTTCGAAACCAAATTTCGACAGCGCCTGCAGCCCTTGCTCGAGCAGCAACAGCGGTTGCTCAGCGAAAACACCGCCCTACGCCAACACGTCCATCACCTGCAAGCCGGCAACCCTGCGGCACAGCAACCCCTGTTGTTACCACCGCAACGGGAACGTCCCCGGCTTCGCCGGGCCCTGCGCCATGCCTTCGGACTCCCTGACAGCAGCGGTCTTCAAAACAACCGTCGCGCCGCCTAGCGCCGACGCCCTGCCCAGAGCCGGGTCGGCAGGCCCCACACGTAGATGAAGCCCTCGGCGGCCCGGTGGTCGAACTGGTCGCCGGCGTCGTAAGTGGCCATCGACGGCACGTAGAGGCTGTCCGTGCTGCTGGTGCGGCCCACCACCGTGGCGTTGCCCTTGTGCAACCGGATCCGCACCGTGCCATTGACCGCGCTCTGGGTGCGGTCGATGAAGCCGTCGATGGCGTCCTTGAGCGGGCCATACCAAAGGCCTTGGTAGACCAGATCGGCCCATTGCTGCTCCAGCTGGCGCTTGCTGCGCAGCACGTCAGCCGCCAGGGTGAGGCTCTCGAGCTCCTGGTGGGCCTTGATCAGCAGCAACAGCCCAGGGGTTTCGTAGATCTCGCGGCTCTTGATCCCCACCACCCGATTTTCGATCATGTCGAGTCGGCCGAAACCATGGCTGCCCGCCAAGGCATTGGCCTGGCGGATCAGGGCCACCGGAGCGAGGCGCACCCCGTCGATGCTGACCGGATTGCCCTGCTCAAATCCGATCTCCACCAGCTGGGGTTGGTCGGGCGCGGCCTCCACACTGACGGTGAGGGCATAGATCTCCTCGGGGGGCTCCAGGTTGGGATCCTCGAGTGGGCCCGCCTCAATCGAACGGCCCAGCAGGTTGAGGTCGATGGAATAGGGCGACGCCTTGCTCACCGGCGAAGGGATGCCACAGCGCTCGCCGTAGGCGATCGTCTGCTCGCGGCTCATCCCCCACTCCCGCGCCGGCGTCAGCACCTTGAGATCGGGAGCCAACGCGCCGATGGTGACATCGAAACGCACCTGGTCGTTGCCTTTGCCGGTGCAGCCATGGGCCACCGCATCGGCCCCGAGCTCCCGGGCAATCTCCACCAGTCGGCGGGCGATCAGGGGCCTGGCCAGGGCCGTACTGAGCGGATAGCGACCCTCGTAGAGCGCATTGGCCCGGATCGCTGGGAAGGCGAACTCGGTGATGAAGGGCTCGATCAGATCGCCAACAAGCGACTGGCTGGCGCCGGAATCAAGCGCCTTCTGGCGAATCGGCTCGAGCTCATCGCCCTGGCCCAGGTCGGCGGCAAAGGTGATCACCTCCTCCACGCCCCATTCGTTCTTCAGATAGGGGATGCAGACGCTGGTGTCCACCCCACCGGAATAGGCCAGCACCGCCTTCTTAGCCCGGCCCATCGATGCACTCCCAGTGCTCAGTGCTTCGATTCTCCCCCGTCGGGGTCGGCCAGGGACCAATGGGTCAGCAACCACAGCCCCAGGACCAGCGGTGGTACGAGCACCAACCCCCACACCAGGGCCGGTTGCAGGGGCAACGGCGCTGGCCAGCGCTGACCCGCTGCAACCAGCAAGGCACTGAGCGCCAGGGCCAGGGCCCAGAGACGCGCCATTCCAGCCAGCTTCATGGACTCCATCCGTGACACCGCTATGGTGATGGATCGGACTTGTTGAGCGCAGCCCCAGTCATGAGCAACGTCGCGACCAGTGGCAGCAGTCGGCTCGACAGCATCAACCCTTCGCTTACCCGCTATGGCCGGAGCGAGCCCGCACCGGTGCTGCCCCTGCGCGATGAGCCCGACCTGCTGAGCTGGCTGGAAACCAGCGGGCGCCTGGTGGCTGACGAGGAAACCGCCAGCACCGACGTCAGCACGGTGGAGGAGGAAGAACTCTCTGCGCTGATGGGCGAGAAAGAGGATTACAACAAGGACGACGAACAACAGGACGAAAACTGGGAAGACTGAGGTCGGTGGTGTCTCCAGGTTCCGGCAGCCAGCCGATTGCCGTCCTGCTCGGTGTCGCCCTGTTGGGGGCCTGTCTGCTCAGCGACTGGCAGAGCCGCAGCCCCCAACTCACCGCCCCCCTGCTCGTGGCCGCCCTGATCAGCTGGGCCGTCACCGCCTGGGGTGTGCCCCAGTTGCAACGGCTCAAGATGGGCCAGGTGATCCGCGAGGAGGGCCCCCAGGGCCACAAAAGCAAGGCAGGCACGCCGACGATGGGTGGCCTGCTGGTGGTGCCCGTGGGGGTGCTGGTGGGCGGCCTGATCACACCGGGTGATCCACGGCTGCTGGCCGTCGCCGCCGTCACCCTGGCCTTTATGGCGATCGGCGCCATCGACGACTGGCGCAGCCTCACCCGCCACACCAATACGGGACTGACCGCCCGGGCCAAACTGCTGCTCCAGGCCCTGGCAGCCGGGTTGTTTCTGCTCTGGGCTGGCTCCGGTCAGTGGCTGGGAGGGGCTGACGCTGGAGACATCGCCTTGCCCCTGGGCTGGGTGCTGCCGATCGGATGGCTGATCTGGCCCCTCGGGCTGTTTGTGTTCATGGCTGAAAGCAACGCCACCAACCTCACCGATGGTCTCGACGGCCTGGCGGCCGGTTGTGGCGCCGTGGTGTTCAGCGGCATGGGGCTGCAGCTGATGCTGCGCGGTCACGGCGGCGACGCCTCCCTGGCGGGCTTCTGTGCCGCGATGGCCGGCTGCTGGCTGGGATTTCTTGCCCACAATCGCCATCCAGCCCGCCTGTTCATGGGCGACACCGGTTCCCTGGCGATGGGGGCAGCCCTCAGTGCGGTGGCCCTGTTGTCCAACAGCCTCTGGCCGCTGTTGCTGATGGGCGGGGTGTTCCTGGCCGAATCCCTCTCGGTGATCCTGCAGGTGTGGGTGTTCAAGGCAACCAAAAACCCCGTCACCGGCCAGGGCCGCCGGATCCTGCGGATGGCGCCACTGCACCACCACTTCGAACTCGGCGGGCTTGGCGAACAAACCGTGGTGATCCGATTTTGGATCGCCAGCCTGCTACTGGTAGGGCTCGGTTTGGTGCTGCTGCCCTGACCCCCGCCATCGCCACCATCCTGCGAACCCATGGCCTACTTCACCTGGAAGGACACCGGCCTCAGCTCCGACTGCGCCAGTCTCGCGGCCATGGCGTCCCGCTTCGAGGAGGCCGCCGGCCTGATGCGTCGCCTGGCAGCGGAGGGTTTCCAACTCGAACGGCATGGCGATGGCCAGCACATCACCCATCCCGATCCCGGCGTGTTTGAGGCCTACGGCTTCATCAGCGAGGAACCGCCCGTGCGGCAACTCACCCTGCTCAGCTGAGCGCTCAGCTGCGCCGCAGGTAGCCAACCACCCACACCACCACGAAGGCCAACGAGGACAGACCCAGATAAATCAGGGCCCACTTCTGGAACGTGGCCATGTCCCAGCCAAACAACAATCCATTGGCCGCGTCGCCGGCTGTGCTGAAACCCAACGGCCAAACCATCGCAGTATCCCGGTATAGAAGAAGATCATTCTGATGGTGTCGGGTGCCAACCATCAGTGCGGCCCTCAGCCCCTGGTGCATCAAGGATTTGGTCCTTACTGTGCGCTTAGCACAAGCACCCATGAGCCAGGCCCAACTCCGCCAACGCCGCAGCGAAGGCGACAGCCGCAGTGGGGCTGTGGTGACTGATTTGCGCAGCCGCCGCAACCAACCCAAACCAGCCCAACGCCGCCGCTTGCCCCTGCTGCCCTTTGCCCTGGGGATTGCCCTGGGCTACGGCCTGGCCGGCCCCCTGCCCCAACTGGCCTCGGGGGCCATGGCGGCCCTGCTGCATGGGCCCCAGCAGCTCACGGGACTGATCAATCCCTTCGCCTTTTCGAACCGACGCGTCCTGGTGATCGGCACCGACAAAGTCGGCGAAAACACCGATGTGATGTTCACGCTGCAGCTGAAGGACGGCAAGACCACGCTCACCCAGGTGCCCCGCGACACCTTCGTGGAGTCCAGCGATTACGGCATCGTCAAGGCCAATGCCCTCTACGCCTTTGGGGGCGTGGATGCCCTGAAGAAGGAGCTGGGCAGCCTGCTGGATGCGCCGGTGGATCGCTACGTGCGGGTGAATCTGCGGGCTGTGGAGCACCTGGCCGAAGCCCTGGGCGGCGTCGATGTGGATGTGCCCAAGCGGATGTACTACGTCGACAATGCCCAGAATCTCTACATCGACCTCTATCCAGGCCGCCAGGTGCTGAAGGGGGAACAACTCGAGGGTTTCCTGCGCTTCCGCCACGACGAACTGGGCGACCTGGGCCGGATGGAGCGCCAGAAACTCGTGCTGGCCGAGGTCTTTCGCAAGTTGGCCCAGCCAGCCACCCTGACCCGCCTACCGGAACTGCTGAAGGTCGCCGGCAGCGACATCAAGAGTGATCTCTCCCCTCTGGAGATGGGCCAGCTGGTCACGGCCATGGCCAGCACCCAACTCAGCACCGGCCAGCTGCCCGGCAGGCTGTTCTGGCACAACGATCTGAGCTACTGGATGCCCGACGGCAACACGCACTATGCCGGTATTGCCAGCCAGGAACCGGAACCCTGATCCTCCCTGGGTTCAACGAAACATTGGGGGAATATCAATACAATTCAAAGAAAAGGGAGCTTATCTATGTTCCCAAAACGAGAATTTTCTCGAACAAAGATCGGCCTATTGAGAAATAAAATTAAAGCATTCAGCGCCCCGCTCTTCCGGCTTGCCGGAGAAACCACCAGGTTCAGGCACATGGGCCATCAGCACATCGGCAACAAAGCGATCCGATGACTCCTTGGAGTCCCAAATTGCCACAATCAACACACCACCATCGACCGCTCCAGCTGCGTGATGGAGCTGCCCCTTTGGCAAGCCACCCTTTGGATGAACAGCTGCGACTTCGTCGCGATACTGCTGTTCCGTTGCACCTGGCCAGAAATGGGTAAGGATGTAAGCCATCAGCGAAAAGGAAATAATAACCTTCCCACAGTAGCGACTGTAGCAAAGCAATCATGACTTCATTGTAAATGTTATTGTTGTAACAGGATGACTAAATCCTTATATCCTCTATTATATCAGGCCACCACAACCTCAGGAGGATGTTGCTCCAACACCTGCTTGAGATAGCGCCCCGTGTGACTACTGGGATGCTCGGCAACCTCTTCAGGGGTTCCGGTGACAACGATCTCGCCGCCCTTGTCGCCCCCTTCTGGACCCAGATCCACGATCCAGTCAGCACAACGGATCACATCGAGGTTGTGCTCGATCACCAGGATTGAGTTGCCCTTATCAACCAACCGCTGCATCACATCCATCAGCTTGTGCACATCAAAAAAGCTCAGGCCCGTGGTGGGCTCGTCGATCAGGTAGAGCGTTTTACCCGTGGCCCGTTTGGAGAGCTCGGTGGCCAGCTTCACCCGCTGGGCTTCTCCGCCGGAGAGGGTGGGTGCCGGCTGGCCCAGCTTCACGTAGCCCAGACCCACATCCACCAGGGTACGCAGCCGATCGGCCGCCTGGGGGATGGCTGAAAACACATCAGCTGCCTGTTCCACGGTCATCTCGAGAACATCGGCGATAGTGTGGCCCTTGTAGGTCACCTGCAGGGTCTCGCGGTTATAACGGGCGCCCTTGCAGACGTCACACTGCACATAGACATCCGGCAGAAAGTTCATCTCAATCACGTTCACACCCTGGCCACTGCAGGCCTCGCAGCGGCCACCCTTGACGTTGAAGCTGAACTGACCCACCTGATAACCGCGGGCCTTGGCTTCCACCGTTGCGGCAAACACCTGGCGAATCGGATCAAAGGCGCCGGTGTAGGTGGCGGGGTTGGAGCGGGGCGTGCGGCCGATCGGTGATTGGTCGATCACGATCACCTTGTCGATCGCCTTGATGCCGCGCAATTCCCCCAGCCCGGCCGGGAACGGCACCTTCATGCCCAGCTGGTGCTCCAAGGCTGGATGCAGCAGCTCATTGACCAGGGTGCTCTTGCCGCTGCCGCTCACGCCGGTGACGCAGACCAGGCGCCCCAGGGGGATCTCCACATCGAACCCGACAAGGTTGTTGCGGGCACAATCGACCAGGGAGATGCGCCGGGTGCCGCTGCTGCGCCGCTCCACCGGGGTGGGAATGGAGCGGCGACCGCTCAGATAGGCGCCGGTGAGGGAATCTTCCGCCGCCAGCAAATTGGCCAAACTGCCCTCAGCCACGATGTGGCCGCCATGCACCCCTGCCCCAGGACCGATGTCCACGAGGTGGTCGGCGGCGCGGATGGTGTCTTCGTCGTGCTCCACCACGATCAGAGTGTTGCCCAGATCCCGCAGTTTCAGCAGGGTGTTGAGCAGCCGGTCGTTGTCGCGCTGGTGAAGGCCGATGCTCGGTTCATCCAGCACATACAACACCCCGGTCAGGCCAGCACCGATCTGGGTGGCCAGCCGGATCCGCTGGGCCTCACCACCGGAGAGGGTCATCGCTGGACGATCCAGGCTGAGGTAATCGAGCCCCACATCCAGCAAAAACTTCAGCCGCAGGCGAATCTCCCGCAGCACCAGGTCGCCGATCTGGATCTGACGGGGCGTCAGCAGGGGATCGGCTCCCTCACTTTCCCCCACTCCCATCAGCGACTCAATTCGTCGCAGGGTCTCACCCACGCTAACGGCCGTGAGTTCATGGATGGCATAGGGGCCCACCCGCACCGCCAGGGCCTCCGGCCGCAGCCGCAGCCCATGGCAGGTGGCGCAGGGCACCAGCTCCAGGTATTTCTCCAGCTTCTGCCGCACCGATTCACCGCTGGCATCCCGCAACTGGCGCTCCAGGATCGGCAGGATCCCCTCGAAGGGCCGCTCAAAGCCGGCGCTCTTGCGGTAGCGGCTGTCGGCCTGGATCAGGATCGGCTCCCGGCTGCCATTGAGCAGCACATCCTGCTGGTCAGCCGTGAGCTGGTTCCAGGGCGTTTTGATCTCAAATTTGAACGCTTCCCCCACCGAATAGAGCAGGGAGAAGTAATAGGAGTTGTCCTTATCGGCCCAGGGAGCAATCGCCGCGTAAACCGGCTGAGCTGGATCGGGCACCACCCGCTCGGCGGTGAACTTGCGCAGGTGGCCGATGCCGTGGCAGTCGGCACAGGCGCCGTAGGGGCTGTTGAACGAAAACAGCCGCGGCGAGAGCTCCTCCATCACGGCGCCGTGCACCGGGCAGGCGAAGTTCTCGGAATAGAGCCGTTCCTGCTCCACCCCCTCGGGGAGCTCCTCGCCCGTCTTGGGCACCACCTCCACCAGGGCCAGGCCGTCGCCCCGCTTGAGGGCCGTGCGCAGCGAATCGGTGAGCCGTTCCTGAACCCCCTCCCGGGCCACCAGCCGGTCGACCACCACCTCGATGTTGTGGGCGTGGTTCTTATCGAGCTCGATGTTGTCGGCCAGCTCCCGCACCTCGCCATTGATGCGCACCCGCGCAAAGCCTTCCGCCACCAGGCCGCCTAGGAGCTTCACGTGGGTGCCCTTCTTGCCGCGCACCACCGGCGCCAACAGCTGGTAGCGGGTGCCCTCCGGCAGGGCGAGGATCTGGTCCACCATCTCGTCGATGGTCTGGGGCCGGATCGAGCGGTCGCACTGGGGGCAGTGGGGTTCGCCGGCGCGGCCGAACAGCAGGCGCAGGTAGTCCTGAATCTCCGTGACCGTACCAACGGTGGAGCGGGGGTTGTGGCTGGTGGATTTCTGGTCGATCGAAATCGCCGGCGACAGCCCCTCGATCGCATCCACATCGGGCTTGTCCACCTGGCCGAGGAACTGGCGGGCGTAGGCCGAAAGGCTCTCGACGTAGCGGCGCTGGCCCTCGGCAAAGATCGTGTCAAAAGCAAGCGAGCTCTTGCCGCTGCCGCTCACGCCGGTGAACACCACCAGCCGGTTGCGCGGGATGGTCAGGTCGACGTTCTTGAGGTTGTGCTGGCGGGCGCCCCGCACCCGAATCACATCCTCCAGGGAGCCGCCGTTGAGCACCCGGGTTGGGTCAAGGGCCTTTTCGTGAACGGTCTGGGCGAGGGTTCTGCTGGGGGCGGCTGAGCTATTGGCAGCAGAGCTCTTGGCGCGGGGCATCCAGACGGCTCAACAGCTGATCACTCTACGGACGGCAGCCGCCGGCCAGAGACCGGGCCCTCCACTGCGCTACCGGGGCAATCAGCCCAACCCAAGGACGGGTTTCAAGCGGCCCGATTCAACAGACTGGCCGCATAGCTGCGGGCTTCACCGGAATCCCCGCCGGCGAGCTCGGCCAGTTCCACCTGACGGGCTTGGGTGTCCCGCAGGTGGGACACCCGGGTGTGGGTGATGCCGTCCACCACCTGCTTGGCAACACGGAAGTGATGGTCAGCCGCCGCGGCCACCAGCGGCTGGTGGGTGACACAGAACACCTGATGTCGCTGGGCCAAACGGCCCAACAAAGCCGCCATGGCACCACTCACCTTGCCACTCACGCCCGTATCGATCTCATCAAACAGCAGGGTGACGTGCTGGTCAGCTGCAGCCAGGCAGGTTTTCAAGGCCAGCAGAAAACGGGACATCTCGCCCCCAGAAGCCACCTCCGTCAGGGGCGCCAGGGGCACTCCCGGGTTGGCGGAAAACTGAAACTGCACCCCATCGGCCCCCTCCTCACTGGCCGCCGCCGGCGTGATCGCCACCGCAAAGCGCACATTGGCCAAGCCCATCGGCCGCAGGGCCTCCATCAGCTGCCGCTCCAGCTCTTGGGCACTCTGGAGGCGGGCCGCACTGAGGGCCGCATTGGCCCGATCGCGATCCTGGCGCGTCGTGAACTCGGCCAATTCCAGGGACGCCAGGGACGCCCCACCGCCACCGGGCGCCAACTGGTCCCGCAGGCGGTCGCGCAGGGCGATCAAGGCATCCAGCCCCTGGCCATGGCGGCGCTCCAGGGCCTTGAGCTGGGCCAGCCGTTCCTGCAGGGCCCCCAGGCTCTCCGGGTCGCTGTCCAGGCCAGCGCCATAGCCATCGAGATGGCGGGCCAGATCCTGGAGTGCCGCCAGGGAATCGGTGCAGAGGTTGCGCAGGGGCGCCACGCTGCCATCGAGCCCCTCCATCTGGAGCAGCTCCTGTTCGCAGGCCGCCAGGTGATCCAGCACGGACGGGGCCTGCTCCGCCCCCTCCACCAGACGACCCAGCAGAGCCATCACCCCCTCCTGAAGGCGCACGCCGTGGGCCAGGCGGTTTTCCTCGTCCAGCAGCAGCTGCCGCTCCTGGGGATCCTCCAGCTGGGCGGCCTCCAGATCGGCCAACACCTGCTCCTGCAGGGCCCGCTGCTGCTCGATTTGATCGAGGTCCATGCGAGCCTGATCAAGCTGCCCCGCCGCCCGTTTCCACTGACTCCAGGCGGTGGTTACCGGATCCAACAGGGCATGGACAGCCTCACCGCCAAAGCGATCGAGCCAGCGCCGCTGCTGGCCAGGCCGGCCCAACTGTTGGGTTTGACCCTGCACGGTGAGATCGAGCAATAGGGGCCTGAGCTCCTGGATCTGGGCCCGACTCACCACCGCCCCATTGAGTCGATGGCGGCTGGTCAATCGCTCCTCACTCAGCCGCCACTCCCGCGTCAACAGCACCTCATCGTCAGGCTCAAGCTGCTGCTGCGCCAACCAGGTTTGCAGGGGAGGGGTCAGGCTGAAACTGGCTTCGATCACACCGCGCTCGGCACCCCGGCGCAACAGCCGTGCCCCCGCACTGCCCTGGGCACCCCCCAGCAGGGCATCAAGGGCATCGAGCAGGATCGATTTGCCCGCTCCGGTTTCGCCGGTCAAAACGGTGAAGCCGGCGGAGAAGCTGAGCTCGAGCCGCTCAATCAGGGCGATGTTCTCGAGACGCAGTCCAGTCAGCACAGGCCCGTCCGACAACCTGAAGGTAATCGCCCCGACCGTAGCGGCTGGGTCTTTCGTTTAGAAGGGGGCAACATCCAAATAGTCCAGCGGCATGGTGAGCCTCCCCCCAGAGCCAGCTTCGGAAAACAGTTCGAACCACGGCGCCGAGGTTGGCGACCTGCGCGACTTCATCGAAGCCTCCGGCCTGCTCAGCTACGACCCTGCCGCGATCACCCGGATCTACGCCGGCCACCCCCAACGGTTGATCCGACGGCTCTGGCAAACCTTGGTGCCCATCGGGCTCTATCTGCTGGGGGTGGGATTTGACTGGTTCACCGGCCTGCTCAAAAACACCGACCGGGCCCGGGCCCGGGCCCAGGAAGCCGCCGATCTGATCGCCTCCCTGGGCCCGGCCTTCATCAAGGCTGGCCAGGCCCTCTCCACCCGGCCCGACATCGTGCCGCCCCTGCTGCTCGAGGAGCTGGCCCAGCTGCAGGACCAACTACCCGGTTTTGATTCAGCCCTGGCGATGGCCTGCATCGAGGAAGACCTGGGCGCCCCGGTGCTGGAGATCTATGAACAGCTTGATGCCGAACCGATCTCCGCCGCCTCCCTGGGCCAGGTGCACAAGGGGGTGCTCAAGGGTGGCCAGGCGGTGGCGGTGAAGGTGCAGCGACCGGGGCTGCGCGAGCAGATCACGCTCGATCTCTACATCGTGCGCAACATCGCCGCCTGGCTGAACCAGAACGTGGGCCTGATCCGCAGCGACCTGGTGGCCCTGATCGATGAGCTCGGCAAGCGGGTGTTTGAGGAGATGGACTACTGCAACGAAGCTGCCAATGCCGAGCGCTTTGCTGCCCTGCACGCCCCCAATCGCCGCATCGCCGTTCCCCGCATCTATCACCAGGCCAGCGGCCGCCGGGTGCTCACCATGGAGTGGATCGAGGGGGTGAAACTCACCAATCTCGAAGCCGTGCGCGGCATCGGCG
>Ga0213866_10003347_pt1 | contig 10922 bp, 8 predicted proteins | sample PICome_11_FD_160079 | JGI IMG/M metagenome (GOLD analysis project Ga0213866, IMG submission 160079) | Coastal seawater microbial communities near Pivers Island, North Carolina, United States - PICO284 | ecosystem: Environmental > Aquatic > Marine > Coastal | place: USA: North Carolina... | reverse complement strand
ACCTATTTCATCCAAAATTTCCTGCAAATCAGAAAGAGCATTTATTCCATCGTTTGGTGCAGAGTCTCGCCCGTCTGTGAAAACGTGCACCGCCACATCCTTCATTCCTTTTTCTTTTGCCAATTTCAAAAAAGCAAAAAGATGCTCGCTGTGTGAATGCACTCCTCCGCTCCCCAAAAGTCCCATGACATGAAGTGTCGAATCATTTTCTTTAACATGAGAAAAAAGTTTTCCGAAAGATTCATTTTCTGAAAACTCTCCATTATCAATAGATTTTTTAATCCGGACCAAATCAGTATCTATTATAGTTCCAGCACCTATGGTAGTGTGACCTATTTCGCTATTTCCAACTTGTCCTTTTGGAAGTCCTACGTGCTCTTCACCTGCGTGAAGCAAGCTGTGCTTATATGTATTCCAAAGATGGTCAAAGTATGGAGTCTGAGCAGTATGTACTGCATTGTATTCCAAATCCTCTGTATGCCCCCAACCATCCAAAACAATAAGTGCAACTTGCTTATGTTTCTTCATATTAGACCCTGAATACATCCTTACCTCGATATAGTGCCTTCTTTCCTAGTGATTCTTCGATTCGTAGAAGTTGATTATATTTTGCAGTTCTGTCGCTTCGTGAAAGTGAACCAGTTTTGATTTGTCCTGCTCCAGTTCCTACTGCAAAATCTGCAATTGTAGAATCTTCTGTTTCTCCTGATCGGTGTGAGATTACAGATGTATATCCATTTTTAAGTCCTAGATTTATTGCGTCGATTGTTTCTGAAACTGTTCCGATTTGATTTAATTTAATCAAAATTGAGTTTGCCACATTTGTGTCGATTCCTTTTTGAAGTCTTTCGATGTTTGTTACAAACAAGTCGTCTCCTACAATTTGAGTTTTCTTTCCTAGTTTTTTGGTAAGAAGTTCGTATCCTGCCCAGTCGTCTTCGTCTAGTGCATCTTCGATTGAGACAATGGGATATTTCTTCGCAAGCATTTCGTAATACGCTACAAATTCTTCTCTTGAAAGTTTTTTGTTTTCTGTAGCTAGTACATACTTTCCATTTTCATAGAGTTCAGATGAAGCAACATCAAGTGCTAGAGAAATCTGAGTCCCTGCTTTGTATCCTGCTTTTTTAATAGCATCTAAAATAATAATGATTGCTTCTTCGTTACTTTTTAGAGATGGAGCAAATCCTCCTTCGTCTCCGACTGTTGTGTTTAGTCCTTTGTCTTTTAGAATTTTCTTTAGAACATGAAATACTTCTGTTCCTGCTCGAAGTGCTTCTTTAAAAGATTTGAATCCGTGAGGGACAATCATGAATTCTTGGAAGTCTGTAGAATTTTCTGCATGCTTTCCTCCGTTTAGGATGTTCATCATCGGGACTGGAAGTTGAATCTTTTGTTTTGTTTTTGAAATCTTACTAAAATATGAATGTAGAGGAGTTTTTTTGCTTGTAGCTGAAGCTCGAGCAAAAGCCATAGATACACCAAGGATTGCATTTGCTCCTAATTTTTTCTTGTTTGGAGTTCCGTCTATTTCGATTAGTTTATCGTCTAGACTTCTTTGGTCAAATTCTTTGCCTTTTAGAGCCTTTAAAATAGTTGTATTTACATTTTTTACTGCTTTCTCTACTCCTTTACCAGCGTATCTTTTTCCTCCATCTCGAAGCTCTACAGCTTCATAGCTTCCAGTAGAAGCACCTGATGGTACTGCAGCTCGCCCCATTGAGCCGTCTGATAGTGTTACATCTACTTCTACGGTAGGGTTTCCTCTTGAGTCCAGTATCTCTCGTCCGATGATGTTCTTGATTTTCATATATTTAAGCGTTTATTTAATGTAATGTTAGGGAGTTATTATACGGTTATTGAGCTTTTAAGTCTAATTTAAATATAAACAAAACAAAAGGCGCCTCACGGCGCTTTTTGTTTTTCCATCTTATGGCATTTGATTACTACTTGATGAAACGGTACTACAGCATGCCTTGCAATTACGCTTGTGCCCAAAGAGCTCAAGAATAGCTGAAAGACCTACGAGTACATAAACAATTTTAGAAAGTGATTCTCCTGCACCAAAAATTGATGCAACAAGATCGAATTCAAAAAGTCCAACTAATCCCCAGTTCAACCCACCAACAATGAGAAGTATCCAGGCGACAATATGTGCTATTTTCATGATCTATTTTATTTACTTTCTTCAATCGTCTCCTTAATCATTATAGCTTGAATAAATTTTTATATGTAAAGGCTGTGTCCACAGCTATACCAAATTTGCGCGCCGTGCCATCTCTTCTTCTTCTTGTGTATGAATAACTTTTATTTGTACAGGTGCGTCGTCTATTTCGATATTAGATTCTAATATTGTTTCATTTTTATTTTTATAAGGATCAAGATGAATTCCTAAATATTCTAGATCTGTACAAATTCGTTCGCGCATTATACTCGAACGCTCACCAATGGTTCCTGTAAATACTATAGTGTCTAGACCGTTTAGTATTGCAGTCAGTGCGCCAATTTGTTTTTTGACTTGGTGTGTGTAGATTTGGAGCGCGCGCTTTGCGCGCGCTCCTTTTTCATCACCCTCTTTCTCTGCCTCTAGCAAAACCCTGGTATCACTACTCAAACCACTCATACCTTTTATTCCACATTCTTTATATAGATAATTTTTAAGCTGAGATGCATTCAATCCTTTTTCTTCTTGCAAAGTTATTAAAGCTAGTGGATCTACATTTCCTGGACGAGTCGCCATAACCAAACCTTCAAGTGGAGAATAACCCATGCTAGTCTCGATACTTTTTCCTTCAGAAACTGCAGTCATACTAGAACCTCCACCTAAATGACATACAATTATTTTTTCAGAAAGAGCATTTTCTTCTCTCAATTTCCTCACGACAGATTCTACAGAAATCCCATGATATCCAAATCTATGTAATTCAAACTTTTCAACATCTTCATATGGTAACGCATATAACTTCGCTTTATCAGGAATTGTCGTATGGTAAGCAGAATCAGAAATACCCACGACTTTAATTCTAGGAAATATTTCTGTCACATTTTTATACATATCTAAAATTGGAGTTATATGAAGTGGATCTCTGGATTCTATTTTTTTAAGTCTTAAGATATAATTTTCATCCAACACTCCATCTTTTGTAAAATACAATCCAGGAGCGACGATCCTCAGAGCAATTATCCCTATAACAGAATCACCTATTTTTTCCTTTACACATTTTAAACTCTGAGAAAATACATCACTCGAGATTTCTTCCGTTTTCTTTCCATCACTATTGTGTACTGTCAGCAAAAAACTACTTCCATTAAGTTCAAAATGAAGAGATTCTCGCAATTCAGTACCGTCATATAGTGCATATTTTTTAGACGTACTTCCTGTATTTATAACTAAGACTTGTTCTCCCATTTCCAATTTGTTATTTCTTCTGGATCTGTACCATTCTTTCGGATAAATTCTCCGTGTTTCTGAATCTTTTCTCTATATGTTCTGATAATAGAGTTTGCTCGATTTTCATCTATAGTTCCTTCTGATTTCAAAAATATACATGCATCGATAACTAAATCATACCTACTCGTACCATTCCTGACGTGCATATCAAAAGGTGTTGTAGTAGAACCATTTTCCTCATATCCATTAACCTTAAAGCGATTTGATGCATTTGAATAATCAAAAAGAATTTGTTTTAGAGTCTGAGGATATCCATGGAAATTAAATATAACGGGTTTATCTTTTGTAAAAATATCTTCAAAATATTCGCTAGTCACACTACATTCATCTCTACCTAATCCAAGTGATGATAATGTCATAATGTTTACAAAACGTATTTTTACAGAGGGAGCTTCTTTTTTCAAAATAGTAATTGCAGCAAGTGTTTCTTTTGTAAGATAATCACCAACAGAAGTAAATACGATGTCTGGATTCTCATCACTAGCAAAATCCCAAATCCCGTATCCTTTTTTCAAAATATTTTTAGCTTCAGAAACTGTAAGCCACCTAGGCTCCAAAGTCTTTCCTGCTACGATTATATTTATTTCATTTTTAGATCGTAAACTTTTTTCAAGTACCGCAAGTGTAGAGTTTCCATCTGGTGGAAAATATACATTCACAAAGCACCCTTGTCTTTGGAGCATGTCGTCAATGAATCCTGGATTTTGATGAGAGAAACCATTGTGCTCTTGTCTCCATCCAGATGATGTCAAAATATAATTAAGAGACCCGACATCCCCTCTCCATGGCACCTCACGTGCAACTTTTAGAAACTTTGCATACTGATCCACCATACTGGTAATAATCTGAATAAACGCCTCGTACGAAGCAAACACTCCGTGTCGTCCTGTCAGACAGTATCCTTGTATTAGACCTTGTAGTGAATGTTCTGAAAGCATTTCCATAACTCGTCCGTTGTAGCTTATATCTTTATCCCAAGTTTTATGTGGCCACAAAAAAGCACGGCTTGTAGTCTCAAATACTTTGTCTAATTTATTTGAATATGTCTCATCCGGAGAAAACAATCTAAAATTATTTTGTTTTTTATTTAATTTAAATACATCATTCAAAAATTCACCAGCGCGACGCATACTAGAAGAACCTACAGTACCAGGAACACTCGCATCCTCTGCATGTTTATGAGAATCAGGTAAAATCAAATCCTCAAATACAGGAGAACCACCAAAAGCGTGCTTGTTTAATCCCATGACTTTATCTTTATCTGGAATTACAGAAGTTACACTTTCAGCAAATCCTCTATACTGATCAAATAAATCTTTAAACCTATATGAACGCAACCAATTTTCCAACATTCTAAGTTGTTCTGAATTTTCTTTTGCTTCTTTTAAAACAACTTGATGAGAAAGACAATTTCCTTCAATTTTTTCTCCATCAAATTCTTTTATTCCAGTCCAACCTTTTGGAGTCTTCATCAAAATCACTGGCCATTGTGGCTTTTCAAAACGTCCAAACTCCCGAGCGTCTTCTTGAATCCTTTTTATATCTGCATATGCATAATCAAAAACTCTCATCGCTTCTTCGTATATATCTTCTTTTTCTTCTAAGATATATGGCTTGTATCCATAACCTTTGAAAAGATTTGTAAGCTCTTCATTATCCATTCTTCCATAAAATGTAGGGCCAGAAATTTTATATCCATTTATATGTACAATAGGCAGAACTGCTCCGTTTGTACGTGGATCTACTAGTTTATTTAAATGCCAAGCCGTAGCAATTGGTCCCGTCTCTGCTTCCCCATCTCCAATAAGACAAGAGACAATAAGGTCTGGATTGTCCAAAACCGCACCGTACGCAGTAGACAATGAGTACCCAAGCTCTCCACCTTCCAAAATAACTCCTGGAGTAACAGGACTTGAATGACTTGGAAAACCATACGGCCAACTAAATTCTTTTGAAATATATTGTATTCCTTCTTCTGTATGTTTTGCTTGAGGATAAAATCTTGAAAGAGAACCTTCTAGAAAAAGGTTTGCTTGAAGTGCAGGAAAACCGTGTCCTGGTCCAAGCATAAACATCATATTTAAATCATTCTCTTTTATAAGGCGATTTAAATTTGCATAAACAAAGTTTATACCAGGACAAGTACCCCAGTGTCCCAAAAGTCTAGGTTTTATATCATCAGATCGTAACTCCCTATTTACCAAAAAGTTATCTTGCAGATAAATTTGCGATGCAGAAAGAAAGTTTGCCGCCCTTACATAATTACGAAGTGAATCAGGAGTTATTTCCATACTTCTATTATTCTAACAGAGAATGTGGGAGTTACAATTTGATTTGTGGGGATGCAGGGCAAGTCTTAACAGAAAAACGCCCCAGGGGTAGAGGGCGTCTTTATGCATAGGTTTTTTATTCTTCGGCAGGAGTGTCTTGTCTTAAAACATTGTCATTTTGAAAGAAGAAGTTTTGAGGTGGAGGAGCAGTCTCTCTGTGAATGTGTTTTTTTGGCGCAACCGGCGCCTGCGTGTTTGGTGATCGTAGAACATAATTTTTTTTAATTAACTGATCATGGATTCATTTTATATTACACGTCATGCTTGTCAACTTTTCTAGATATACGGTACTGTGGATAACTTATTGATTTTTTTCTAGTTTTTACTATAATAGTAAGTAATTAAAAGCTTAATCCACGAAACAATATGCACACAATCCAAGAAAAAATAATGAAGCTTGTAGAAACAAAGAACCTTAGCGGACTTACCTTACGACAAATTGGAGAACTCATTGGTGAGAAATTTCCTCAAAAAATAAAACATCACCTAGATCAACTTGAAAAAAGAGGAATGATAAAGATAGACAAAAAAACAAAATCTATCACCCGTGCAATCCGTGGATCAATTAAAAATACAGGTCTCATCTCTATCCCTATTGTAGGTTCGGCAAACTGTGGTCCTGCCACTATTTTTGCCAACGACAATATCGAAGGGTACTTAAAGATATCTAAAAAGATTTTACGTAAGTGTCGAAATATATTTGCTATTAAGGCTCAAGGTCTTTCTATGAACAAAGCTATGGTTGATGGTCAGACTATAGAAGACGGAGACTACCTACTTATAGATAGTGAGTACACTTCCCCAAGAAATGGTGATGTAATACTTTCAATCATTGATGATATGGCAAATATAAAAAAATACATCTGGGACGAAGTTCACAATCAGATTATTCTTGCATCTCAATCTACTCAGGATATTCCTCCTATCTATATTCACGAAGACGATAGCTTCATGATTAATGGAAAAGTAATACAGGTTATTAAAAAACCAAAAATAATTTAATTAAAAAGATTCTTAGTCCTACACCAGAGTAAATAAAAAATAAGGAGTCTGAACGAAAATATCTCGACTGTTTGAGATTTCTATAATAAAAAAGTCAGGTATTCTGAAGTGGTTGGGCGTAGGTCCTGGACTTCAAACACCTGACTTTTTTATTATAGAAATCGAGTTTAAAGATTTTATCGTGAAGACGACTATATTTTTAATCCATGAAGTGTCGGTACCAAGAATCTTTTTAAATTAATTTTGATTATCTTTTTAATGAATCTCGGATCTCTGTAAGAAGTACAACCTCCTCAGAAGGTTTAGTTGGCTCAGAAGGCTTAGATTCTTCTTTCTTCTTGGCTTTATTCAAAACTTTAACAACCAAGAAAATAGCCCATGCAATGATAATAAAGTTTATGATTGCATTTATGAACAATCCATAACCAAATACAACAGAAGGTGCATCTCCTACTGCCTCTTTCAAAACTATAACTTTATCTGAAAAATCAACTCCTCCCAAAACAAGACCTAAAGGAGGCATGATGATATCACTTACTAGAGAAGTAACGATTTTACCAAATGCAGCTCCAATAACAACTCCGACCGCCAAATCAATTGCATTCCCTTTAACTGCAAATGATTTAAATTCTTCTAACATTTTTTTCATAAAATATGCTTTTTATTTAATATACTGACAATAATACATTATTTAATAATTTTTAAAAGAATTTACCTTTCCTTAATTCGTACATACAATTTACGAATTTCTTCTACCAAAATGACACTTAGACCTATAGTTAAAACAAGTACCCATTCAGATATGGACAATGTGGTCAGTTTCAATATGTTTTGCATGAAAGGTGTATATATTGCAAACAGATGAAGTGCTACAGCTCCAATAAGACTGATTATAAGGTAGGGATTACTAAGTATATTTTGTTCCAATACAGACTTCTTCGATGATCTAATATTAAACAAGTTATACCATTGGAAAACTGTTAGCATCGTAAGAGATACTGTCCAAGCTTTTACCATTCCATGAGGAATATACATAATGAAGAGAGATAAAGTTCCTATTGTCATGACAGTACCCACTAATACGCTTCTAAAAATTAACTCCTTATCAAGTAGCCACTTACTAGGCTTAATGAATCTTTCTTTCATCAATTGAGCAGATTTTGGCTCCATAGTCAGAGCTACTACCAAAAAAGTATCTGTTACCATATTTAACCAAAGTATCTGCGTAGCAAGAAGTGGTAAAGGTAATCCTACAACAATAGCAATCGAAATAACGGCAAGTTCCCCCAGATTCGTAGATACTAAGTACAAAATAGCTTTTCTGATAATCTGGTACATATTTCTACCCTCTTCTGCTGCATATATAATATTTCCGAAATCATCATCTAACAAAATTATATCCGATGCTTCTCGTGCTACTTCTGTACCAATCTTACCCATAGATACTCCTAAATCGGCAGCTACCAAAGAAAGAGCGTCGTTTATACCATCACCAGTCATCGCCACTATATTTCCATTACTTTGCAAAGCTCTTATTATCCGTAGCTTATGATCAGGAGTTACTCGAGCAAATACAGTAGCACCTAGTATTGAATCTGCTAATTCTTCATCGGTCATTGTTTCAATTTCCGGTCCAGATAATACAAAATCCCCTTCTCTATATATTCCAACTTTTTGCGCGATAGCCTGTGCAGTTACCTTATGATCTCCTGTAATCATAACGACATCCATTCCTGCATTATGTGCAGACTCTACAGAGGCAGCCACACTCTCACGAACAGCATCTGCTATTCCGACAAATCCAAAAAAGGTGAGTTCTGGTAAATCAGTTCCTTCTATCTTTTCAGGTGGATTAAATGATCCGGCCAAAGCCAATATCCTATATCCATCTTTTGATAAATATTGCAAAACAGATTCCAATTTTTCTCTATCTGAATTATTTACATTTTCTATTTTTCCATCTTTCCAGATTGTTGTTACTTTTTTTAAGATAGCTTCAGGGCTTCCTGTTGTAGATAATACTCTCTTTCCATCTATCACATTAATTGTTGTATGGTGTTTTGTTTGAAGTTCAAAAGGAATTTCTAATTCTTTAGGATATTGTTTCTCTAGATCAAATTTTTCAAATCCCATTTTTTTTCCAAACACCAACATAGATACCTCTGTAGGATCTCCTGAAATTCTATTCCATCCTCTGGTTTCTTCTTCAAATGCAAAACTACCAACTGAAGTAAGTGAAGCTGTTCGAGCAATCAAACTTATACCTGGATGAGTAGGAAAATTAACTCTTTCTCCTTCTAATAAAATATCTCCTGTTGGATCATATCCAACTCCAGTAACTTCATATAAAAAATTATTTACAAAAACTTTTTCTACCATCATCTGGTTCTTTGTAATTGTTCCAGTCTTATCTAATGCCAGAACATTTGCCTGCCCAAGAGCTTCAACTGCCTGTAATCTCTTTACGAGAGTATTTTTCTTACTCATTCTCCATACTCCGGTAGCAAGTACAAGAGTCACAACAACAGGTAAACTCTCTGGTATAGCAGAAACCGCTACTGCAACTATTACAAAAAATAATTCTGAAATACTGTTACCCTGCAAATATCCTGCAATAAAAAGAATTACTGAAACTGTACCAACCAAAACAATTACTAATTTAGAAAAATTATTTATATTTTCTTGTAATGGAATATCTGTATGAAGATCACTTAATTGGCTAGCTATAGTACCTATTTGTGATTCATTTCCAATACTAACCACCACAGCCTTAGCATATCCAGAAAGCACGTAAGTTCCTCGAAATACCATATTTTGTTGATCAGATATAAATATATCATCTCCCTTTATCATCTCATCTATTTTATGAACTGATTCTGATTCTCCAGTAAGAGATGCTTCATTTACTTTTAGCGCATTGCAACTCAAGATCCTAGCATCTCCTGATATAATATCTCCGTCTTTCAATACTAAAATATCTCCAACAACAACTTCAGTATCCATTATTACAATCTCTTTCCCTTCTCTAACAACCGTAGCTTTACCTTTTACAGCATTACTAAGAGCTTCGAGGATATTTTGTGCTTTTCCTTCTTGAAAAGTCCCAATAATTGCATTTAATAAAATTATTCCAAAAATAATAGAGCTGTCTATTATTTCTCCTAAAATCAAAGCTGTAGTTCCTGCAAAAATTAATATATAAATAAGTGGACTCTTGAACTGCTCAATGAATAAAGTCAGGTAACCAGTCTTTGAACTAATATTAAGAGTATTAGAACCATGTACACTCTGTCTCCTCTTTACTTCAGTCTGACTTAATCCAGAAATTCCAGTCTTTAAGATGCCTAATGTTTTTTCTTTATCGTATGAATACCAAGAATTATTCATAATATACAAATCTAAAAGATTTTAGCATGCGATCTTTTACCCCATCTAAATCTTTTGAATTAATTTTTCCCGATCTAGTAAATTGGTCTCCTGAATATGGATCACATTCTTCTATTGGTATAGAAGACACACCATTGGTACATCCATAAGTCTGATCTTTAATTTCATACTCAAACCACAAAAATCCCCAATCTTTCCAATTCTCTGAGGCTTTTATAGGATTTATAGAAGTAGCCCACACTACCCCATCTGTTAAGGTAAAATCTGTTTTCTTGTCGACTTCTATCGATAATTCGACATTACTTTCCTGTGTCTCTCCACGAACACCTTCTGTTGGAATACCTAATGGGTAAATAGAGAAATGAGTGACGTTATCATGTGGTGTGTATTCACTATCTGGATTTTTTACTGTTGGTGGATAGAAATTTATAGCTGGTAAATCACTTGTGTTGATAGACCAATGCTCTGGATATTCAACTTCGAAACCATATTCTTTATTGGTATGTTTTTTCCAAACAGTTTCTTCAAATGTTTCTGGAATTTTTGGAACATTTTTTACTACTTTATCTGTTTTAAAAAACATATATAAACCAACTGCAATAAAAATAAAACATATGATTAAGACGCCAATTACTACTACTGAGCCCTGTTTTTTTGTGATGTTTATTTCCATACTTTTTAAGAGTTACTTACAATATTTGGATCTACTGTATCAGATTGAACTATCTCTTGATTAAGTTCATTATTCTCCT
>Ga0213866_10003346_pt1 | contig 10923 bp, 12 predicted proteins | sample PICome_11_FD_160079 | JGI IMG/M metagenome (GOLD analysis project Ga0213866, IMG submission 160079) | Coastal seawater microbial communities near Pivers Island, North Carolina, United States - PICO284 | ecosystem: Environmental > Aquatic > Marine > Coastal | place: USA: North Carolina... | reverse complement strand
GCGGGGCTCAGCGTTGAGGTTGAGTCCTGACCATCGGAACAGTCCGAATCTGACGAAATGGAGAGAAGACATGGCAGAAGCCTTTATCATTGACGCCTGCCGCACCCCGCGCGGCATTGGCAAGGTTGGAAAGGGGGCTCTGGCTCACCTGCACCCTCAGCACCTCGCCGCCACGGTTCTGGCCGGGCTGCGCGAGCGCAACGACCTCGACACGTCGAAGGTGGACGACATCATCTGGGGCACTTCCAGCCAGCGCGGCGCCCAGGGGGCCGATCTGGGACGGATGGCGGCGCTCGATGCCGGCTATGACGTCAAGGCGTCCGGCGTGACGCTCGACCGGTTCTGCGGGTCCGGCATCACTTCGGTGAGCCTCGCGGCGGCACAGGTCATGTCCGGCATGGAGGACACGGTCATTGCCGGCGGTACCGAAATGATGAGCTACACCGCCTCTACCGCGGACCCGACCAAGCCCCCCATGATGGATGCCGGGAACCTTCACCTGCGCGATCTGCACCCTCAAAGCCAGCAGGGCTGTTGCGCCGATGCCATTGCCACGCTCGAAGGCATAGATCGGGAAGCGGTTGACCAGCTCGCGGTCACCAGCCAGATCCGGGCGGCCCGGGCGATCGAGGAGGGGCGTTTCGACAAGGCCCTGGTCCCGGTCTACAATCGCGATGGCACCCTGGCGCTGGACAAGGAAGAGTTTCCCCGTCCGGGCACGAGCATGGAGAGCCTGAGCGGTCTCAAAACCGTGTTCAACATGTTCTGGGGGATCCCGGTCGACGAACAGGGCACCACCTATGGAAACATGATTGAGAAAAAATACCCCCAGCTTGAGGGTGCGATCCAGCATGTCCATCATGCCGGCAACTCCTCCGGCGTGGTGGATGGCGCCGCGGCACTGCTGCTGGCCTCAGAGGGGGCGGTTCAGGCCAATGGCTGGACGCCCAGGGCCCGCATCGTGGCTACGGCGAATATGGGTGACTGCCCGACCCTGATGCTCAATGCGCCGGTCCCGGCCGCGCGCAAAGTGCTCGAAAAAGCCGGCCTGACGACGGATGACATTGATGTGTATGAGATCAATGAAGCGTTTTCAGTGGTGGCGGAGAAATTCATTCGCGACCTCAGGCTCGACCGGGAGAAGGTCAACATCAATGGCGGTGCGATGGCCCTGGGCCATCCCATCGGTGCCACCGGCTCGATCCTGATTGGCACCGCGCTTGATGAGCTGGAACGTTCTGGCGGGCGCTATGGGCTGGTCACCATGTGCGCCGCTGGTGGCATGGCCCCGGCCATCATCATCGAGCGCATCTGATCCCCGTGACCGGGGCCGCCCGTCTGGGTGGCCCCGACAGACGATCTGACCGCTCTGATCCGCTGGGGTCTGACCCCGCGGACGGACCCGGCCCGGGGTCGTGGAAATTTCCATCAAATTTGCCGGACGCGTTCAACCATACCCTCATCCCGCTGTGCCATATCGGGGCGTAGCAGAATGAACCAGCCCGGATGATGGCTGGTCAGGTGACAGGGTAAACACGATGGCCAAGACAGTCCTGATTATTGATGATGATCCAACCCAGCGGCGGCTCCTGACGGGGGCCGTTGAACGCGCGGGATTCGCGGTGCGTACCGCGCCGGACGGTGAAACCGGTCTGTCCATTGCCACCGACCGGAATGCCGGGGCCGATGTTGTCCTCCTTGACCTGACCATGCCCGGCCTGTCGGGACTGGAGACGCTGGAACGCCTCAGCGAACGCGAGCCCGAGCTGCCGGTCATCATGCTCACAGCGACCTCCGGGATCGAGACCATCGTGTCGACCATGCGGGCCGGAGCGGTGGATTTCATTGTCAAGCCGGCCAATCCCGAGCGGGTGCTGGTGTCGATCCGGAATGCCCTCAAACTGTCATCTCTGTCGGGTGAGGTGCAGCGCCTGACCCGCAGGGCCAAGGGCGGCATGACCTTTGATGACATGATTGCCAGTGCGCCCGCCATGCGCCAGGTCATGCGGCTCGGGGAACGGGCCGCTGCGTCCGATATTCCGGTGCTGATCCTTGGCGAGAGCGGCGTGGGCAAGGAGGTCATTGCCCGGTGCATTCAGGGGGCCTCCGGGCGGGCCGGAAAACCCTTTATCTCGGTCAATTGCGGGGCCATTCCCGAAAATCTGGTCGAATCCATCCTGTTCGGACACGAAAAGGGCGCCTTTACCGGCGCGGTGTCCCGGTCCCCTGGCAAATTCGTCGAGGCGGATGGCGGAACCCTCTTTCTCGACGAGGTCGGTGAACTGCCGCTCGACACCCAGGTGAAGCTGCTGCGCGCCCTGCAGGAAGGCGAGGTGGATCCCGTCGGGGCCCGGCGGCCGGTCAAGGTCGACGTCCGGATCATTTCCGCCACCAATCGGGATCTGGCTCTGCGGGTGCAGGAGGGCGCGTTCCGCGAGGATCTGTATTATCGCCTGAACGTCTTTCCTGTTGAGATGCCGGCGCTGCGCGAACGCCTCCAGGATGTTCCAAGCCTGGTGCAGCACTTCATTGATCGCTTCAATGCGTCTGAAGGGACCAAGATTTTCGATGCGGCGCCGGAGACACTGAAACTGCTCAGCGCCTTCGATTGGCCGGGAAATGTGCGCCAGCTGGAAAACGCGGTCTTCCGGGCGGTCATCCTGTGCGAAAGCGACAGCCTGCAGCCGGAAGATTTCCCCCAAATTCTGGGGCATGTGGATGCTGTGGCCGACCTGCCGGTGCCGGTGGCGGCAGATCCGGCCGCCCCGACCAGCACCGGCCGGGGCCCCGTTCCCGTCTTTGATGGTCAGGAGCTGCGGTCGCTGGCGGATGTCGAGCGGGATCTGATTGCCTTTGCCATGGACCATTATGCCGGTCACATGTCGGAAATCAGCCGACGGCTCGGGATCGGACGCTCAACGCTGTATCGGAAGGTTCGCGAATATGGCCTCGATGAGGACGACCGCCAGGTGGGTTAATAGCGGGGCTTGCGGTCCCGGATCCGTTCAAAGGCGGCCTTGATGGCGGCAAACCGCATCTCGACAAGGGGTTCAAACTCATTGTCTGTAAAGATGTAGTCCCAATCTTCCTCAATGCCCTCGCGGACAAGTTCGCCGACGTAGAGTGGGTCAATCCCCGCCTCGATCCGGGCGCGGAAGTCCTTCATGAACGCTTCCTGATCCGTGTCTCCGGCCAGCTGAAGACCCGGTGCTTCGGTGCCGTACCGGGCCTGCATATTGCGGTCGGAATCCATGATTGCCGTCCGGATAATGCCGGGGCAGAGCACCGAGACGCCAATGCCCCGGGGCGCCAGTTCGACCCGCAGGCCCTCTGACAGCGCGACAACGCCATACTTGGACACATTATAGGGGGCGCCGCTGCCCGAGAGCAGGCCCGCGATCGAGGCCGTCGACACGATGTGCCCCCCCTCGCCATGGCTTTCCAGAAGCGGGCCAAAAATCTCGACGCCCCAGACCACAGACATCACATTGACGTCCAGCGTCCAGCGCCAGATGCCGTCCTGCCAGCTGCCATAGCTGCCACCGCCGCCGACACCGGCATTGTTGACGACAATATGGACCTTGCCGAACCGCGCGATGGTGGCGTCGGCCGCGGCCTGTAAATTGTCCTTCAGGGACACGTCGGCGCATATGCCGGCCACGTCGGCATTGGTCGCGCTCAGCCTGGCGACGGCCGCGTCCAGCGTCTCGCTTTCGATATCACACAGCATGACCTTGACTCCGGCCTGGGCGAGCGCGGTCGCGATCCCAAACCCAATGCCCGATGCCGCGCCGGTGACAAAGGCCACGCGTCCTTCCAGATCCCTCATGTCCGTTTCTTTCTGTAGTTTGTCTTCCCCGCCTGTCTGCTATGCCCTGCAGCCGATGGCAAGAAACGGGTGGCCCCGACGTCGCGTCAGGGGCATGGTGGCGCCATGACGAGGACGCAGACCTTTCTGGACCGCTGTGGGGCCTATGACCGGATGGCGGCGGCCCTGTGCGCGCTTGGAGAGAGCTGGCGGGACTGGCCGGACCTGGCGCGGTGTGCGTCTGGGGCAGGCCTGTCGCCGCGCCACTTCCAGCGCGAATTCAGCCGCTGGGCCGGCATCAGCCCGCGCCAGTACCAGGCCATGCTGGCGCATGCAGAGGCCGGCCGGCAGCTGCGGGAGGGGGCGACCCTGCTGGAGACGACCTATGAGGTCGGCCTGTCCTCTCCGGGACGGCTGCACGACCTCTTCATCGCGCATGAAGGCCTTTCACCCGGGCAGGCAAAGGCGGGGGGGGACGGGGCCGTGCTCCGCCTCGGCGAGGCGCCGACGCCTTTCGGTCTCGGCGTGTTCCTGATCTCGGCGCACGGTCTGTGTGGTCTGGGCTTCGCCGATCCGGGACAGGGACCGCGCCAGGGCTTTGTCCATCCCGGCTATGATGCGGCACATGTCCGGGCCGATTTGAGCGGACGGTACCCCGCCGCCGAGATCCGCGTGGACGACGCGCTGGCCCGGGACTGGGCGCAGCGGATCTTCGAGCGGGACGAGCCCCTGCCCGTGGCGCTGTATGGCACACCGTTCCGGCGCCAGATCTGGCGCGCACTGCTGACCATCCCGCCGGGGGAGACCCGGACCTATGGTGAGGTCGCGGCCGCGGCGGGGCGTCCTGGTGCCGCCCGGGCCGCGGGCACAGCGATCGGGGCCAATTCGCTGGCCTGGCTCATTCCCTGTCATCGGGCGCTTGCCGCAGACCAGCGGCTGCACAACTACCATTGGGGGCTGGAGCGAAAACGTGCCATGTTGACGTTCGAAGCCGCACGGTGCGCCTGAGGCACCGCCGGGCGTGGGGAGAGGGAAGAAGATGGATCTGGTGACGCTGAGCTATTGCGGCCTTCTGGTCGGCCTGGTGACCTGGGCGGGTGCGCTGGTCTGGCGCTGGTGGTCCCTGCCGGCATTTGCCCGGCAGGTTTACGACTCCAATGTCGAAAAGGGGCTTCTCGACGCCGAGCTGGACCGCGAGGCCTATGTGACGGCCTATGTGCGCAGCGAGGGCCCGCGCGCCGGAAGCTATCGGTGTGCGACGGCGTTCGTATCGCTTCTGGCGCTGCCCGGCCTGATTGAGCTGTTCAACCGGCTCTGGGACGTGGTCTGGCGCTGGATGGGGGCCATTGAGGGGCCGTATGAGCGGGGATACATGCTACATACATTCATGACCTTCGTGTTTGTCATGGGCGTGATTGTGGGCTTGCTCTACCTCGTGACGGCCTTTTATTACCGGACGCGTCCGCCGACCCTGGCGGCGGAAATTGACCGTCTTCTTGGAGGTGAGACATGAGCGTGGAATTCCTGCACAGCATGGTACGTGTCAGCGATATCGAGGCCTCGGTGCGCTTCTACAGTGCCGGCCTCGGCCTGCAGGAGGTTGCCCGTTATGACAGTGAGGAAGGACGGTTCACCCTCGTGTTTCTGGCGGCGCCCGAGGATATCGCCCGCCACGGGGGACTGCCGGAGGGTGTGCGCCCTACCCAGACCCAGATCCCGATGATCGAACTGACCCACAACTGGGACCCCGAGCCCTATGAGGGCGGACGGAATTTCGGTCATCTGGCCTATCGGGTCGACGACATTTACGCCGCCTGTGCGCGGTTCCAGGCCCTCGGCGTTACCATTAACCGGCCGCCGCGGGACGGGCGTATGGCCTTCGTCCGATCCCCCGATGGGATCTCGATTGAACTGCTTCAGAAGGGTGCGCCCCGGGCCCCGGAAGAGCCCTGGCTCAGCATGGAGAACAGCGGCAGCTGGTAATCCTGTGCCCGGACAAGCCCGGACCTAGAGCTCGCTGATGCGGGCCTTTCGCGCCTCGAGGATGGGCTTCATCTGCCAGTAGGCCATGGGGGTCCGGTAAAGCGGGATACGCGGGTGCAGGTGATGGACCACGTGATACTGCATGCCCAGCGATCCAATGTTGCCGAGAAGCGCCCTGAAGCTGCGTGTATTGCGGTATCGTCCCTGTTCGGTCCCGGGATGATGAGGGGCCCAGCTGAGATAGTAGGTGATATAGCTCAGCGCCACGTGGCGCGGCAGCCACCACAGCAGCGCCGCTTCAAGGGCAAAGCCGGTCCAGGCCAGCGTGATCAGGATGGTGTAGAACACGACCTCAAAGATGACCCCGTCGAGAAGGACATCGCTCCGGCCGATCCGTTCCAGCGTGGCGCCGTAGGAGGCCAGTCCTGACTTGGCCCTCGGCTGGCGATTTCGGATGGAGGTCCAGATGGCGGCCAGTGGCCCACTGGCCATGTTGCCATAATCGGGGTCCAGCTCGGGATTGTTGGTGTGCTTGTGGTGTTCCAGATGGGTATAACGCAGAACACGGTAAGGTGTTACAAGCGGCAGGACGGAGAGATGGCCAACCAGTTCGTTCAGCCAGCGAAGGGGCTCTCCCGGGCGGGCGATGATATCGTGCTGGGCCTCGTGAGACGGCAGGTAAGCCAGCGAAATGGTAATGCAGGCGATCAGGAAACCGAGCCAGAGGGGCAGGGTCCCGGTCAGGACCAGTGGCCAGAGTGCCAGCCAGACCGCCAGATTGGTGAAGGCCCAGGTGACAGCAAACCAGGGGAACTTCCCGATATGCTGACGCGCGATTTCACGCTCGGCGTGCATCAGCTGCGCGTCGTCCATATCCGCCACATTCAACTCGGTCTGTGTCATATCCAGCGCCCCCGCCATTGTGCCACTGCCCCCAAGAGGCCGGCGATGAGAAGTCCGGCGCTCAGCGGCGTCAGGTCATAGGGTGGCGTCACGCCGGACAGGCGAATGATCTGCGCCAGAAGAGGCGCGATGAAGCCGAAGGCAAAAATCAAGGGTCCGAAAAAGAAGATAAGCCTGATCACGCCCATGAAGATGCCTCCCGGGTAGAAAGATGACGCAGGCGTCATTAATTGTCAATCTCGGTCGGCCCGGCGCCTAGTAGAGCGTGGCCAGTGCCTTGGCGTCATAATCATCGAGTTCGTCGACCCGGCCCTCGCGGATCTTCTGCGCCCAGAAAGGATCCTGCAGCAGGGCACGACCGACGGCCACCATGTCAAACTCGCCTCTGTCGAGGCGTTCGATAACATCGGCAATCGGACGGGTTCTGGAGTCTTCTCCCCGAAAGGCGCCGATAAAGTCCGAGGAGAGGCCAACAGAGCCCACCGTGATCGAGGGTAAACCGGTCAGTTTCTTGCACCAGCCCGCAAGGTTGAGGCCGTTCTCACCATCAATGTCCGGGAACTCGGCATCCCACCAGCGACGCTGGGAGGCGTGCAGCACATCGACACCCGCGTCGACGAAAACACGCAGGAAGGCCTCAAGTTCCTGAGGCGACTGCGCCAGACGCGCCGTGTAGTCCTGCTGTTTCCACTGAGAGAACCGCAGGATGATGGGAATGTCGTCACCGACCTGTTTGCGACACTCGGAGATGATGTCGCCGGCGAAGGTCGCCCGGGCCACCAGGTCTCCTCCATATCTGTCGCTTCTGGTGTTCATCACGCCCCAGAAGAATTCGTCGATCAGATAACCGTGAGCCCCATGTATTTCCACACTGTCAAAGCCGAGCTTTGCCGCCTCACCGGCGGCATTGGCATAGGCCATGACCATATCGGCGACCTCGGAATCGGTTGGCTCCGGCTGGACCTGTTTGCCCTTGTGGGTTCGCCCCGACGGGCTGTCTGTGACCGCGTCGGGTACTGGGCCCGTTCCGGGCTTGCGCATCATGCCCATATGCCAGATCTGAGGGGCAATTTTACCTGGCCCGGCATGAACCGCGTCGACCACATTTCTCCACCCGTTCAGCGCCGCTTCCGCGTGGAAATTGGGGACGCGGGGATCACTCGAGGCTCCGCCCCGGTCGACCGTCGTGCCCTCGGTGACGATGAGGCCGACATCGGCATTGGAGCGGCGGCCATAATACGCCACGACATCCGGCCCGGGGATTCCGCCGGGCGAGAAAGAGCGTGTCATAGGGGCCATCACGATTCGATTGGGGACGGTCATCCCCCTTATCTGGATCGGCTCGAACAAGGGATTCGTTGAGGACATTCATGGACTCCTTCGGGATTTCGTGGCTTGTTTGCCGGGCGTGTGGAGGCGCCGCAAGCCTGCCGTTGCGTTAGTTCGCTCTCGCTGCATGCAGCGGGCCCTGCCGGCGAATGATCGGGCGGGGTTATCCGGTGGGGGAATGTTCAGGTGAAATTCATTTGCGGTCTGACACCGTGAAGAGGGAGGAAATCCAGATGATGAGACCGATTGCTCTTCTGGCCGTTCTGGGGACGTTGGTGGGCTGCACCACGCCGGGCCTGAATTACAACACCACCCTTATGGCGAGCAGCCCCGCCGCGGCGGCGACCCGGAATGTCAGCGTATCCCATTTTGCCGGCCCTGCGGGTGGCTGGTATGCTCGTCAGTTCGAGGCCATGCTGGCCAACACCACGCTGGATGGTCAGGCCTGGTTTGCGCTGGCCGATTATGAATATCTCGCCGGGCAGCCCGTCGGGATCTATTCGGGCACCATCAATATCGTGCGCTACGACGTGTATGATTATACCCGGATGGAGAAGAAATGCGTGGAGTGGGATGGCCTTTTTGATTGCGAACGACGCGAAGAGGTCCTTGAATATTGCGTTGAGGAAACCCTTGAAGTTGATGTCCGTCCAAGGCTGAGGGATGCGGCAACAGGGGAAACGGTGTTCACCCATGTTTACGAGGGTCGGGCCGGGAATAAGCGATGCCAGACCGACCCCCATTATGGCTGGTCTCACGGGGTGGGGAACTATGCAGGCTATGGCGACCTGATCGATGGTCGAGGTGTCCTGTTACGGGAAGCGTTGTCGCGTACCCTGCACCGGGTTCGTCGGGACATTGCCCCGCGCAATGTCACGGTTAAGGCTGTTTTCGCGGCCAAGGCGATTGATCCCGAGGTGGCGGCTGACCCGCGTTTCGAAGAGGCGGTCAAGGCCGGGCTGTCTGATCCTGTCCTGTCCTGTTCGCTGTGGACGGATCTGATCGCGACCTATCCGGAGGCGCCCGCCGTGGTCCATAATCGCGGGGCGTGCGCTGAGGCCGAGGCCGACTTTGCGGCGGCTCAGCAATTTTACGGTCAGGCGGTTTCCCTTGCCGGGGCCTTTGCCGGGCTGGACCCGTCTCTGCTCGCGCCCATCCTGTCGTCGCTCGAGCGGGTTTCGGATCAGCGCTACGATCTGGAGCTGCTTGATGATATGACTGAGGGCGGCGACGCCGAGCCACCCGTCCTGAAGCCATCTGAGTCTGGCGCCTGAGCCAGGGTAAGCCGGGACCGGATCACTCGGTCTCGCGCTGGTGGCCATCAAGTCCGGTCTCGAGGCGTTTGGTCCGGAGCCGCTCGGCCTCTTTTTCGGCCTTGGTGCGCCCATGGCGGAGCCGGTTTTCCTCCGCCTGCTGAGCCCTGGCGGCCCGGGCACGCTGTTTGCGGGCCTTGTTCAGATTGATAGGCGTGACCATCAGTCCTTCTGGGCGTTTCGCCACTGTTCCATGGCGAGCGAAATGGCAAAGGTTTCGCGGTATTTCGGACTGGAGGCCGGGCGCGGCGCCCGGGCCGCGGTCAGGGCCATGATTTCGGCCAGCTTGTTATGGGCCGCGCCGGACTGGCCCGCGCCGATATAGGCATGAAGTTCGACAAGCGCACTCGATAAGGGGTCGTTGGCCCGGATGACAAAATAGGGCTCATCCTCGCTGAGACGGGACAGAACGTCGAATTGAGACGGATTGGCCTTGGAGCCGATGGGCGCAGTGGTCATGGATGAAGTCCTCTTGAGATGCGGGCACAATGCCGTTCAAGCGGGCGATTCTGCAAGTCTGCTGCGCCCGCCTGCTGCGATCACCCTGGGCTGATCATGTTTTCAGGCCGGACGATCGCGTCGAAATCCTCTGCCGGAATGCCATCCTTCACCGCCTCCTCGCGCAGCGTGGTGCCATTTCTGTGCGCCAGTTTGGCAATTTTTGCGGCCCGGTCGTAGCCATATTTCTCTTTCAGCGGGGTCACCAGCATCAGGGAGTTCTCCAGGCCACGTTGGATATTATCGAGCCGGGGCTCGATGCCAACCACGCAGTTCTCGGTGAAGGATACCGCGGCATCGGAGAGGAGCCGAATGGACTGGAGCAGATTGTAGCTCATCATGGGATTGAAGACATTCAGCTCGAAATGTCCCTGGCTCCCTGCAAAGGTGATTGCGGCATTGTTGCCGTGGATGTGGGCACAGACCTGGGTGAGTGCCTCGCACTGGGTGGGGTTGACCTTGCCCGGCATGATCGAACTGCCCGGTTCGTTTTCCGGCAGAGCAAGTTCGCCGAGTCCCGAGCGGGGACCTGAACCAAGGAACCGGATATCATTGGCAATTTTGAAACAGGCCATGGCGGCTGTGGTGATCGCGCCATGGGTGAACACCATGGCGTCGTGGGCGGCCAGCGCCTCGAACTTGTTCGGGGCCGTGATGAAGTCCAGTCCGGTAATCTGGGCAATCTTGGCTGCAACCCCTTCGGCAAAACCAACCGGCGCGGACAGGCCGGTGCCGACCGCGGTGCCGCCCTGAGCCACTTCCAGCAGGCCCGGCAGGGTCTGCCGTATCCGGTCAATGCCCCGTCTCACCTGATGGGCATAGCCGGAGAACTCCTGTCCCAGCGTGACGGGCGTGGCGTCCTGGGTGTGGGTCCGCCCGATCTTGATGATCTGTGACCAGGCCTGCGCCTTGTCATTGAGCGCATTCTCCAGTTGCTGAAGCGCGGGCAGCAGGCGGTGGCTGATTTCCTCGGCCGCGGCGATGTGCATGGCGGTCGGGAAGGTATCATTGGAACTCTGTGACATGTTGCAATGATCATTGGGGTGGACCGGTGTTTTCGAGCCAATCTCTCCGCCGAGAAGTTCGATT
>Ga0213866_10003345_pt1 | contig 10923 bp, 27 predicted proteins | sample PICome_11_FD_160079 | JGI IMG/M metagenome (GOLD analysis project Ga0213866, IMG submission 160079) | Coastal seawater microbial communities near Pivers Island, North Carolina, United States - PICO284 | ecosystem: Environmental > Aquatic > Marine > Coastal | place: USA: North Carolina... | reverse complement strand
AATGAACTACGCTGGAAGCAAGGATGCATATGGGTTCTTTATGGAGATGGGAACAGGCAAGTCGAAGGTCCTGATCGATAACCTCGGCACTCTGTTCCTCAAAGGTAAGTGCAACTTCGCTCTTATCATTGCACCAAAAGGTGTGTACCGCAACTGGGTTGCGAAAGAAATCCCAGAGCATATGTCGGATGATGTACCGCATCGAGTGATACGATGGGTATCGTCACCAAACAAGCAGCAGAAACAAGAATTAAATAGTATCAAAGATGCATACTCTGGCTTGACCATTTTCGTGATGAACGTCGAAGCCTTCTCAACTGTCAAAGGACAGAACGCAGGGATATGGTTGGCAAAGAGATTAGGCAAGTTCGGTATGATTGCCATCGATGAAAGCACCACCATCAAAAACCACAAGGCCAAACGCACCAAGGCTCTCATGAAAATTGCAGCAGGGTTCTCGTACCGTCGGCTCTTGACTGGTTCGCCAGTAACGAAGTCGCCCCTCGATGTGTATTCGCAGTGCGAGTTCCTTCGACCTGGTCTCCTTGGATATGATAGCTACTGGGCATTCCAAAGCAGATACGCCGTGGTCAAGAAACAGAACATGGGTGGTCGCTCGTTCACACAGGTGGTCGGATACCGCAACCTCGAGGAACTGACCGAGCGCATCGACAGGTTCAGCTATCGGGTACTCAAGAAAGACTGTCTTGATCTGCCCGAGAAAACATACACCGCTCGGTATATACCACTGACCAAAGAACAAAAGATGATGTACGAACGCATCCAACGGGAAGCCTTGATGCTGTTCGATGATGGCGAGATGGTCACCGCACCTGCGGTAATCACGCAGCTACTCAGGTTGCAGCAGGTTCTTTCGGGCCACATCAAGACTGACGAAGGCAAGGTTGTTACCTTCCCGACCAAACGCATGGATGCTCTGCACGAAATCATGGACGAGCACGATGGCAAAGCAATCATCTGGTCACGCTTTCGCTACGACATACAAGCAATCGTTCTTACGTTGAAAAAGAAATACGGGGAACATGCAGCCGCAGGATACTTCGGGGACACAGGGGATGAGGAGCGCAACAATATCGTACGCAACTTCCAAGACCCCAACCACCCGCTTAAATATTTTGTCGGCAACCCATCTACCGCAGGATACGGTTTAACTCTGACCGAGGCTGATCTTGTGGTATACTACGCCAACGATTTTAATCTGGAGACAAGGATCCAGTCTGAAGATCGGGCGCATCGTATCGGTCAGAAGAACCCTGTCACCTATGTGGATCTGATTTGTGAAGGCACTATCGATGAGAAGATCGTCAAGTCCCTCCGCGCCAAGATCGATATCGGTGCCAAAGTATTAGGAGAAGAGGCACGAGAATGGCTAACACTAAAAGCAATAGACTAAAACACGAGGCTGCTATCGAAACAATCGTAGACTACAAACGTGGTCTCAGGCACCTCGATACTGGAGCCAAAGAGTTTTCGATGCAGACAGGTTTGGATGAGGACGTAGCCAAAGCATTCTTGAAAGGGATGAAGAAGCACAACGTCACGCAGATCCGAGGCTACACCAAAGAACCTGACAGGTTGCGCGAAGGGAAGAAAGGTAAACCAAACGAGGCCAAGCTATGACACAGACAGAGATGAACTTCACCCGTGATCGGACACGCTACGATCAGATGGAAGAGGCCGCACTGAAATATCACAAGGAACATCCTGAGATATACGAACTGTTCTGTCGGTTTACCTTCGACATAATCAATCGAGGGTTCCAGAATTATGGGGCCGACGCTATCTTCGCACAGATCCGTTGGCACACTGACCGTCCCGATGTGGATGGTAAAACCACGTTCAAGGTGAACAACAACCACAAGACTTTCTACACCCAGTGGTTTGCTCGAGACTATCCGCAGTACGCTACCTTCTTCCGACAGCGCGTGAAGATCAGCATGTTTAAACCTGCGTCTCGGTTCGCGGAACTAACTCCACAAGACTTTGAATAAAAAACCCCCCACCGTTGCAGTGCGAAACCTAGCCAGGTGGGGGGAAGTTTGTGAGGCGATAAAGCCACAGGCGTGGGCCTCATCGAGCAGTGTATGGAGCTTGTCCTACGAAGCAACCATACCAGATTTGTTTTTCATTTCATAGGCTTTTCTTATCAAGACAGATAACTGTCGAGCCATGGACCTCTGGTCCTCGGTTGCCAATTCATGCAGCATCGCGTGATCGTCCAACAAAACGGCTACGTTCTTGAACTTCGGTGCCTCCTTCTTTTTTGCTTTCGCCATGTCGATCTCCTGTTGTACGAAATATGTTGCCTATCCCTACACCAGTCGCATGCAGAATGCAAGTCACATGTAGTAGGCGGTGGTGGACATGACTGACTTGTCCTTAGACAACAACTCATCCACAACTTTAACGTCCACGTCCAGTTCCTCCGCCACTTCGAGCGAGGTCCAATACCCGTGGTCCTCTTTCAACAGGCGGTGGATCTTGTCACGCAGTGTCGTCGGGCCAACCTCGATGTTCTCTTGATCGTGGGTCACCTCGACACGCATCGCCCTCCATGGAATGCTTGCCCTCTTGTCAGGGAAGTTGGGCACAAGGTACGCTTGCACCGTCTGACCCCCCTTCAATCCCATCTTCTGCACAATCCGAGAGTTGAAGAACACACCGTCCCCCTCCTCGGTCACACCAAACGCACTGTCCGCGTACGTCGTCTCTTCGATTATTACTTCTTTTACTTCTGTTAGCATTTAAAAATTCGGCTCGTATAAGTCGCCGTCCTCTTCTCGTTTCTTGTAATCATTTAATTCGCGCAGCAGCCCCTCGATCCTCGGATCCTGCGGGTCTGCCCATTCGATGTCGTCCAACTCTTTTTCTTTCTTGGTTATCAAATCTCGTATTGCCTCTATCCTGGCTTCCATTTACTCTTCCTCCTCGGGGGCGGTGGCTTCGGCCTCGTCCTCACGACCCCACTCCTCAAATAAAAATTCAATGTAGTCGGCGGCATCCTCCAAGATCGACACCGCCTCGGGACCTCGAACGTCAATCCCTTTTCGTATCGCTAGGGCCATGATCCGCAGCTTCTCGTCGTGCTCGTTCATCCTCCTCTTCCTTCTCGTCCCACGGCGCATTAGACAACGACACCTTCATGCCATAAGCCATCTTGCGCTTGTACCCCTGCCACTCTTTATCTTTCTTTGTCCATCTGCTCATATCTTGTATCCTCCATCTCTCAGAGCCTGAACATAATTATCTAATTCTTCTCGAGCAGCAAACAACTCACGGTGTATATTCGGACGCGCATCTTTCCTGTACCTTTCGTCCTGTAAGTTATCCACTTGCTGCTTGAGCCATCTCAATTGTGCAGCTTGGAACGTAGTCAACTGCTCATCACCCATCGGCTTCCTCCTTCTCTGGCCTCAGTCTTGGTCGAATGTATTTCGATACCTTGTCTGAAGCCTCGCATGTCATCATGATGTCGTTGCCATAAAGATCGTACAGATGGTTATAGATCCCATCTGCACTCCCACTGTTCATCGCAGAAGAACAATGCTTCTCGCTCTCAAACCAAACAGTCGTATTAATCTCGTGATCTTGTACCGTGTACGAAATCACAAGGGCCGTGAAATACTCGATCACTTCACAACCTCCCACACGCCCTCGGTCCCTGCATCTTGACCCGTGTCCCTGATCAAACCCTGCTTGTGTAGTACAGACAAGTTCGTGCGGACAATCGTCAGCTTCAATCCCATGCGGTCAGCCAACTGCTTCGCGGTCCCCGCACCTCGGTCCAACTCAGCAAGGATCTGCTCCTTCCTCGTCAGCTTCTTGTTGCTTTGACGCTTACGCGTCAGCCGTTGCCAAAATTCTTTGATCATGTTTCTTCTCCTTCGCTAAAACATTCTTCACAAATATATGCATCGTGGCCCATGCCCATCGTCACGACCTCTCCGCACTCACACAGTCGCTCCGATTGACCATCACCGTCACAGGTCGGGCATACTTCCTCAACCTCGTCCAGATAGCCAATGTCACGGCTGAAACTTTGAGGTCGGGCCACCTCGTAATAGACACGGCCCACCCCATCACACTCGGAACACTTGTCAAGGATCGGTGTCTCCATCTCCTCGATCAACAGGTTCTTGATCTTGCCCATCACGCTGCATCCTCAAACTTGGGCAGCACCTCGTTGCGAAACTTGTCCGCCATCTGCACATAGAAACACCCGAACTCCGCATCCATAACCTCGGACAAATCTCCGCCGTTTGCTTTAACAAACTCCTGTGCCCACAGATGTACATGGTGCAAGATAAAGTTTTCCAACTGCTCTTGGGTCAACGGTAAACTAGGCATCCTCCATCTCCTCCTCGTCCTCTGGTGTCCAAGTGGTGTCATCGCCGTCGATGTACTCGCCCTCGAACATGCCGCCCTCGTCCTGATAGGTAGCATGAACCCTGACACCCAACTCGTGCAGCTTGTCCCACACTGGAACAGGTGGACCCCAAGCAGTCCAACAACGAAACTCGAACCATGACCTAGTATCAGCCTCCAAAATTCTTCCGTTGTCTTCTCTGGTTTCATGGTCCAACTCTTCGTCGATCTCAACCTCACACACGTCCCACTTCGTACCCCAGTTTTCGCAACGCCAATCATACCAACCTGCAACCTCAACCCTTTCGTTGTTAAACGGTGATATTCGTTTGCTTTTGTTCGGCGTAGCCCACTGCTCGAACGGCATCGGACAAACCAACTGACAAAACTGTGGGTTCTTGGCTCGACCCCCACGGTGGGGATCGTAACCGTTCTCAGTCAAGCCATTGTAAAGCATGGACACCAAGTAATGTGGCCCCTCAACTCGGACCTGTTGATAACAATGATTAGGCATGACCTGACACCGCCTCCTCTAACTCGCGTTGAAACCCAAGTTGAAAGGGCGTATCCGCAGGGTCCAACTCAAATAATTTTAGCGCAGTGTAGATTTCAAAATCCTCATGCAACATTTCCTCAGACGCAGCCTCTCGACCTGCCTGATAATCTTTAAGATCCATCTTCATACTTTCCTCCTGATTAAAATCTCCCGTACATCACAATCGTAAGTGATCACGACCTCATCGCCAACACGCAACTTGCTGTTCACAATCTCCGCTCCAACGATGTCAACTATCGGGCGGTCACCCTTCCCCGATACCTTGCGCTTGCCAGTGCCCTCTTCATTCTGCACCAACAACATACCACCATCACGCAGCGGTAATTGAATTACGTTATACCGAACGCCGCGCTCGTAACCTGCCTCGACCAACCGCTTGCCCTCCAACCAAATGCGAGGGCGACCACGGTTCGCTCGGATCGTATATTCCTGTAATAAAATCATGCCAAGCACCCCCACTGCATAGCCATCGCATCAGCAATGCCCTTGTAAAACTTAGACCGCAGCTTCCAACGATCCGCGCTCGGCGGTAACTTGTGACACTCATCACGCGCCGTCGATCCATCAAGACTGCCAGTGCGGTTCAGCTTCGGTAGGTTCTTGAGCCACAGGCACGTCCGCTTCTTCACATTGTCAGGACAATCATCCGACTTGGCAAACTCCCAAGGCTGTATGCTCTGGGCAAACGGTACATAATTTCTGATCCGAGCCTTCGCATGCTTGTGCATCACTGGGTTCTCAACCGCGACCATCGATATATGCGGCACGTTCCAAACAGCCGAGAACAACTCCGCGCCCTCGTCCAACTCACGCCACATCTCCTCGAGCGTACGGTTCGGGGGCGGCGACGATAACCAACGCACACCAGAATTGCACAACCGAGTGCAAGGTGGATGCGCCACCATCAACAAGTCCCAATCATCCTGCATCACGTTCCGAATGTCATCCTGAATGTGACGGTTGGTCGGCGTGTCCGCAGGTAAAATATCACAGGACCACGCATCATGGCCCCTCTCCAAAAATGCATCGCGCACTGTGCCCGATGTCTCGCAACCAATAAGTACCTTCATGATTTCTGCTCCTCTTTCCATGTGCGGATGTTCTTGGTCGCGTTTACAAATCTCCAAAAGAAATCCTCAACCTCCTCCGCTGTCGGGTCATACTCGAACTCATCGCCAGACACTGAACGTGAATGATCGATCAGACTTTCCAATGTATCTGCCATCGACTTGAGGTGACGCGCAGACATAAAGTCTTTGTTAAATGTTGTAGTGATTGTCATGTTTGCTCCTTCTAATATAAAACACTTGTGGTGTACTTGTGACCCTGCCACAACAAACAGGCCAAGTCAAACATTTTTTTCTGTGTTTACATATAGAACGCTGCCACAGTTTTTTATTTTTTTCATCTCCGACGCGTGTAAAACTTGTAAACAACGTAAACAGGGTAGAGCACAACCGAAAAAATGTAATAGAACCAAGAGCCTAGTACCTCGGTCCTTGTTTACGCTCATCTTTAGGTTGCCGTAAACAGTTTACAAAATACCGTAAACACTAAGGGTGTTTTTTAATTTGCATAATCAGCCCATGTCTAAATTAGGCCAAAGTGTTTACACTTCATCTGTGGAGAAAGGTTATATAGAAATCTTGGCAATAGAAATTACTTGTACTATGGTTGTGGAAAATCGGAGACAGGCATGGGTTCAGTCAAGAAGATCGAAGAAGAACATGGTCGTCAGCTAACCAATCGGCAAAAGACTTTTGCTCGGCACATTGTGGAAGGTATCTATTCCAATGCAGAGTGTGCAAGGAAATCTGGGTACGCACAAAACGTGGCAAGGAAACAAGCCTCGATCTTATTGAATGGTCGGGACTATCCCCATGTTGTGGAATACATCCAAGAGTTAAGACAGGAACGCGAACGTAAGTATGGGGTGACAACCATCGGGCAGCTTGAGCGTTTGTTTAAATTATCTCTGGGTGCAGAAGAGGCAGGGCAATTCTCTGCCGCAATCAATGCAGAAAAAATACGCTCTGCTCTTGGTGGTCTGACCATCGACAGGCGTGAAACAATCAACACAATTGATCAACTTTCGAGGGATGAAATAACTGCCCGACTTGCAATGTTACAGAAACAATATCCGCAAGCCTTCGTGATCGATGGCACAGCGGAGGATGTGACAGATGAGCAAGGGACCAGAGGCAAACTTTTGGAACCAATTGAGATCGAACCTACCCAAGAAAGCGTTCGCAACTCGGATTGAAAACGTGCATGGGGGCGGTGTTCCTGATGTTCATATTATCTGGGATGGCTTGCCGTTTTGGATGGAACTCAAAGTAACAAAGGGAAACGTAGTAAAAGTCTCATCTCATCAGGCAGCGTGGCATATGGCTTATTACGCCCGAGGTGGTCTTAGTTTCTTCTTGGTAAAGGCCCTCTCTACGAAGGATCTATATTTGTTTGGGGGGGATCAGGGTCCAAGTCTCATCTTTGGGGGGATCAAAGGTGCGGAGGGCCAACGGTTCTCGAACCCTGCGGCCTTGTTCGAAAGTCTGCGGCCTCGTTTGCTCGATCATTACTCTGCGACCCTGCGACCCTGCGACCCTGCGGCTTAGTTTATTTGTATGCCTGTGCCGATGGCACAGAAAAAGGGGGCCGTGGCCCCCTGGTCTTAGTTTTTCTTGCCCGTGCGCTTGTGAAAGTTAACGATCCGCCCTGCGTCGGGGCCTTTGAGTCCCTCGCAGATATAGAAATCGGCGGTTTCGCTTATGATTTTGTACAGGTTTAGGTCGCTGTCCCGATAATACATGCTTAATGCTCCACGATTGCGATTGATTTTGCGTTACTGGATCCCTTGCACAATTTGCATGCTGTGCATTGGACGCGGCGACCCGCCTCTTTTGACGCGGGACATAGTGCCTCGTTTGTTTTGTCGATGTCGCCTAAATCTACAATCACGCGGAAAGTGCGGCGACCTTCGGCCCAATGGGCCTTGGCTTCGTCGTAACTGTCGGCGGATTGCATCGCGATATCTGGACGCCATGGTTTCTGGTGTGTGTACGCTGTCCAAGTTTCGCACTCGGACAATAACTCATCCCAAACGTGAGACGGGACCGCAGCGGGGTCGCCATACGTCCCGACCCTTACGAATCTATCGCGGCCCATATCCCGAGCGGATCCCTCTTTATAAACGCCGCGCTTGTATGATTTAAAAACAATTAAAACGCCTTGGCCTAAGTTAACGTAACACTTGCGGCCCTTGGCAATTTTGCGCTTTGGATCCGTCGTAACTTCCCCACGCATGGGGCAAGATCCGCAAATTGAAAAGTCTGCGCCAGTCTTGCTGGCTTCCAATGGGTTAATATCCGAGCGCAAGATATAAGTTTGTACGACCTTGCCCGTCTTGGTGTTGCGGTTTGAATATGTGGCAATAACCACAATTGGCTTTCCATCCAATAGGCTTGGCCCGTTGTAGATGATAGCATGTTGCATTTTTGTTTCCTCTTTCTAGTTAACAATTTGATATTAGCAGAGCACAAGTAAACCACAAGTAAAAAGTTTTCTTTATATCTCTGCGACCTTGCGGCCTTGTCTGCGTCTCTGCGACCCTGCGGCCTTGCCGCCCTGGTCTTTATTATGCTTTTGTAAAAGTGAAGGGGCCTTGCGGCCCCCTGGTTTACCATTCTTTGAAGTAATCCTGGTCTTCGTATGCTTTGAGATAGGCTTCGATCTGCGCCCTGGTCATGTTATCTTTCTCGACCCGCTTGCCTTTGTAAGTTCCGTCGGGCCAGTAATGCGGATCGATTGCTCTGCCGTAGTATGCATCGGCCCCGCCTCGATCTTCTGGTGATCCATGTATCATAATAAAAATCGGGGGCCGTAGCCCCCGCCTCCTTAATCCATAAGTTCGTAGTTGATTGAAGACTGCACATCCTCGAGGATCTGGCGGCGCACTGTTTCCAGTTTGCTGCGGATCGAACTATCCTCTGGCAGTTCGCGGATGACTGAACCAAGTTCACCAAGATCCAAGCGGATCTCTGCTTCAAGACGGGTGTGTGTAATATAACCTTTTTTCATAAGGTTGCTCCTTCTGGTTTAATATAGGCCCGATTGCCTATGACTCATGGTTGCACAGATCCAACAACCAGTCAACAACTAAATCACAGAGACAGCTATCATTTTGTTGACGCCAACAAAATGATCAACCCTGCGACCTTGCGGCCCCATTAAAAAACCCTGCGACTTTGCAGTCACAGGGTTCAAGGAGCATGGCGCATTTACCCTGCGCCTGGGTATTAGTTTTCTAGCACAGGTCGCAGACCCAAACGTCTCCGTTGTACTCAGCTTTGAGTGCGCCCAGGGGATAGTCGCTGTGCTCGAACATGATGTAAGGTCGAGCGGTAAACTCACAGATGTTTTGCTTGTGGATCTTGACGGCGGACAAAGGTAACTCTGTCCGCTCATCGTAATTAATTGCGCTGTTGAATATGTGGATCATGGTGTCATCCATAGCAGAATGAACAGCATGGCAAACAATGCCACGCCGCCCAGGATATCATCGAGCACCGTGGTCTGACGACCACGGCACCATTTGATTAGAGTTTCAATAGCGTGAAACATTAGCTGGCATACTCTTCGAGCCAGGTGTCATCGGCTAGAACCAGATGCCCATTGTTCATGATGTCTCGAGCATAGGTGTCTCCCATCTCGAATTGACCGTCATGCATCATGGGTGACGTGGCAGCGACGAACCATCGAGCATATGGATCCTTGCGCTCGGCATCAGAATGCTTGTAGGTTTTCAGTACGCGCCACTCCCATCCGCTGGTGTTCTTATAGATTGCGTATGGTTTTTCTTGTGGTCTGGTTTTTCCGAATGATGTTCTAGGCATTTGTTTACTCCTTCTGATTAAATGCAAGTAGAGTGTACCCCGCCAACAAGCGGGGCACAAGTGTTTTTTATCTCAAGATTGTATCGGCAGCGTATCTCAACCGACGATCGATGTCGTTCTTAAACTTCGCATTGGTTAAGTTTGATGCGTTAGTCTTGAGACCGATGTGTGACTTCACGTCCTCTGGCGTGATGGGTCGGGGCTTCCCGTTGAAGTTTAGCCAAGATCCATGGATGGTCTCGATCATATAGCAGCGACGATAAAATTCTTTCCAGTCTACTTCACTGATGCTGTTCATGCCCACTGACATCGTGCCCCAGATTAGAGCGTTGGTGATGGGCCATACAGCGTCGTCGTCGTAGTCCGCTGCCACTTTGGTTAGATCATAATTTAAAGACATTTGTTTACTCCTTGTTAAATGGTGGGGAGCCGCAGCTCCCCGTTTGGTTTACTTCCAAGTGAACCGATCATAGGTTGATACGGTGCAATACTTGGCCCATGACTTGGGCTTGTTTGCTTTCCACCATGCTAGGTTTGGCACGTTGGTGCGTTGGCATGGTTTCATCTCAGCGATGCCGTCCTCGATTGCCATCTCTTGAGCGGCTTTGATCATCGCGTCAACGTCGCTTTTGATCTCTTTGAGAACCGCTAGGCGCTCTTTGATATCATCGATGTTGGCGACTTCTGGATCTGATCCGCTGTAAATCTCAGCATCGACGAATTGTTGGACTTTAGTAAAAGGCATTTGTTTTGCTCCTTGTTAAAATGAAAAGCCCCTTGCTTTCCATATCTAAGATATGGGGACTGATTTGTGGAATGTCAACAGGCAGACCACAAGTTTTTTACATTTATTTAAATTAATTTTCGAGAATATGTCAGCTGCTGAACGCTGCAATGCAGCATCCCCCTCCCCCTCTAGGGGTTACTTTGCCGCAATGCAGCATTGGCTCGAGCAACATCGACCCCCCATCCCCCCTATTTGGCGGTACACGTCAACACATACGCGCTATATATACAAGTTTGATAAATTCATTCATTGGTAATTCCATTGGAGTCCCTTGGCCCCCAAAAAATCGCGGGTATATTTTC
>Ga0213866_10003343_pt1 | contig 10927 bp, 11 predicted proteins | sample PICome_11_FD_160079 | JGI IMG/M metagenome (GOLD analysis project Ga0213866, IMG submission 160079) | Coastal seawater microbial communities near Pivers Island, North Carolina, United States - PICO284 | ecosystem: Environmental > Aquatic > Marine > Coastal | place: USA: North Carolina... | reverse complement strand
CTGTCGGATCAATACGTGCGCATCAACGCCGACTACACCACTTGAAGCCTCTGGTCTGGATTCCTGTCACAATCCGAGTCTCCGTCAGACCCACCCGTGGACAAGACCACCTCCCCTGACGCTCCCGTTGAGACCCAGTCCCGTTTCTGGGTGGGGCCCCTGGTGGCTGGTTGTTGTTTCGCTTTGGGCTATGGCATCACCGAGCGGGTGATGACGCTGCAGACCAATGCTGAAGACCCTGTCCCTCAGGCCTTTACACCGCTCGAGTTTCCTGGGAATTCCCTGCAGGAGATCCGGGCCCGGTTCAGCGACGACGATGCAGCGCTGCAAGTGGATGTCACAGCCCTAGAGGCCGCCGAGGCCGCGAGCCGGCCGGACAAGCCAGCGCTCAAGGAGGCGACCCAACCCCCTCTGGCTTTGCAAACGCCCAAACCTCCGGTGTGGGCGGCCCCAGCCTGGTCGGACCCCCAAACCATCGCTCCTGAGCTTGACGACAGCAACGCCGATTCCGTGGTTCTCCCGGATGGGGCAGCAGAGGTCATGCCTGCGGTGGTTGTCCCTGCCGGTGATTCACCGGTGTTGGTGGCCGAGCCGGAACCAGCTGTGCTTCCCCCAGGCGCGGAAGCCTTCTTTGAAGCCATCGAGCCTGTGACTCCGCCTCAGCCCTGATCACCGGTTGGATCTGCCACAGTTGAGCTTGTCTGCAATCGGTCCATGGGCTCGTCGGAGGCCTTGATTCGCGCCACGGTGAATCGCATCAGTGCGCGCCTTGGCCACGGCTTTGCCGATGCGGCAGCGGAGTTGGCGGTGTTGGCGCAGGACGCCCCCCAACGGTTGCGCCAGGAGTGGGATCTGTTTCAGGACGAGGTGCGTGCTGAGGCGGAACGGATTGAACGGGGTGATCAGGCCACGGTGAGCACCGATGGGGCGTCGTCATCGGAACCGTCGGAGAACCCACAAGCGGTGATCGATCGGCTTCGGGCCACGGTGGCTGATCTGAGCCAAGCGATCGAGGCACGCCCCTGATGCTCGGACTGCTGCGAGCGCTCCGGATCTGGCGCGCTGTTCTGACGCTGCTGCTGCTGCTTTGGTGGGATGGTCAGCCCTGGACCTATCGCGGCGGCCTCACCGCCGAGCGTCGTCTTCGCCGTCAGCAACAGCGAGCCAGTTGGCTGACGGGCGAGTTGCTGTCTTTGGGCTCCGCCTTTATCAAGCTGGGACAACTGCTCTCCGCCCGCCCAGACATCCTTCCTGCGGGCTGGGTGGCCGAACTGGCAGCGCTGCAGGACAGCGTTCCAGCGTTCAGTTTTGATCAGGTGCAGACTGTGCTCGAACGCGAGCTGGGTCCGCGCTGTGCCGAGGTCATCGACCTCGACCCCGAGCCCCTTGGTGCTGCATCGCTGGCCCAGGTGCACCGCGCCAGCCTGCGCAGTGGCCGGCAGGTGGTGCTCAAGGTGCAGAGGCCTGGCCTCGATCGTCTGTTTCGCCTTGATCTTGAGGTGATGCAGCAGGTGGCGGCTGTGTTGCAACGCAATCCCAATTGGGGGCGTGGTCGCGATTGGCCGGCGATGGCACGCGAATGTCGACGTGTCTTGCTGCGTGAGCTCGATTTCCGTGTCGAAGCCCAATACGCGGCGCGTTTTCGTCAACAATTTCTGGATGACGAACGCATCAGGATCCCTGGTGTGATCTGGGAATTGAGCACGCGTCGCGTGTTGTGTCTCGACTACCTGCCTGGCATCAAGGTCAACGACCGTGAGGCATTGCTCGAAGCCGGCATTGACCCGGCCGCGGTGGCTGAGGTGGGTGCGGCCAGCTACCTCAAACAGTTGGTGCGGTTTGGCTTCTTCCATGCCGACCCCCATCCCGGCAACCTCGCCGTGGCGAGTGATGGAGCGCTCATCTACTACGACTTCGGGATGATGGGCCTGTTGTCGGACGGCTTGCGTCGACGTCTGGGAGCCATGGTCCGCGCTGCTGCTGCGAGGGATTCAGCGGCATTGGTGGAGGAGATGCAGGCGGCCGGGGTGATCTCCGGAGGCATTGATGTGGGTCCGGTGCGTCGTCTGGTGCGGCTGATGCTGCAGGAGGCCCTCACCCCACCGTTCACGGCCAATGTGATCGACAAACTTTCCGGTGATCTTTACGACCTGGTCTATGGCCAGCCCTTTCGTCTGCCGGTCGAACTGATCTTCGTGATGCGGGCGTTATCCACCTTCGAGGGGGTTGGCCGCAGCCTGGATCCCGCTTTTAGCTTGGTGGCGATTGCCAAGCCTTATCTCCTTCCTCTCATGACCTCCAGCGGCTCCGGCAGCAACGATCTGTTCAACGAACTCGGCCGTCAGGTCGGAGCTCTCAGCAGCCGTGCTGCGGCCTTCCCGCGGCGGCTGGACGAAAGCCTGGAACGCTTGGAGCAGGGTGACCTTCAGCTCCAGGTGAGGCTTGGGGAATCGGATCGGCAGTTCCGCCGGATGGCCCTGGCCCAGCAATCGATCGGTCAATCGGTGTTGCTCGGATGCCTGGCTTTGGCCACGGCCATCGTTGGTGCCAGTGCCCGCCCCCTCTGGTCGATTCTTCCGGCTGCTGCCGCATTGCCGGTGGGTTTGGGCTGGTTCCGAATGCAGGTCAAGATCCGTCGTGATCAACGGTTGGAGCAGTTGCCCGGTTCCAACCGTTGATTGATCCTCTGGGGGCCTGAGGTCAGGCCTTGCCGTGGGGACCTTGGCCAACAGCGCCGGCGTAAACGGCCTGGCTGCCGAGCTCATCTTCGATGCGAAGCAGCTGGTTGTACTTCGCGACCCGCTCGCTGCGGCTGAGGGATCCAGTCTTGATCTGCCCGGCGCGGGTGGCGACGGAGAGATCGGCGATGGTGGTGTCTTCGGTTTCGCCACTGCGGTGGCTGATCACGCTGGTGTAGCCGGAGCGGCCCGCCAGATCGATGGCCTGCAGGGTTTCGGTGAGCGAACCGATCTGGTTCACCTTGATCAGGATCGAGTTGGCCGTGGCGCTGTCGATGCCCTGCTGAAGACGCTGGGTGTTGGTCACGAACAGGTCGTCACCCACCAGCTGTACCTTGCCGCCAAGGCGTTCGGTGAGCAGCTTCCAGCCGTCCCAATCGTCTTCCGCCAGGCCGTCCTCGATCGAAACGATCGGGAACTTGTTCACCAGTTGTTCCAGCTGGCCCACCATCTCTGCGCTGGTGTAGGTGCCGCCATCGAAGGCATAGCGACCGTTCTCGAAGAATTCGGTGCTGGCCACGTCCAGGGCGAGGGAGATCTGTTCGCCGGGCTTGTAGCCCGCCTTGCTGATCGCTTCCACCAGGATTTCGCCGGCTTCCACGTTGCCCAGATCCGGCGCGAAACCGCCTTCATCGCCAACGGCGGTGCTCATGCCCTTGTCGCTGAGCAGTTTCTTCAGCGTGTGGAACACCTCGGTGCCCATCCGCAGCGCTTCACGGAAGCTCGGAGCCCCGTGGGGAACGAGCATGAACTCCTGGAAGTCCAGGCTGTTGGCGGCATGGGCGCCACCGTTGATCACGTTCATCAACGGCACCGGCAGCAGGTTGGCCATGGGGCCACCCAGGTAGCGGTAGAGGGGAATGCCCAGGCCGTTGGCGGCCGCGCGGGCGGTGGCCATGCTCACCGCCAGGATCGCGTTGGCGCCCAGATTGGATTTGTTGTCGCTTCCATCCAGCTCCAGCATCGCGGCGTCCACGGCTGCTTGATCCAGGGCGCAAAGGCCGCAGAGGGCAGGTGCGATCCGCTCTTCGATGTGGTTCACGGCCTGGCCAACGCCCTTGCCCATGTAGCGATCGCCGCCGTCACGCAGTTCGTGGGCTTCATGGGCACCGGTGCTGGCACCACTGGGAACGATGGCCCGTCCCATGGCACCTCCTTCGAGCAGCACTTCGGCTTCAACCGTGGGGTTACCGCGGGAATCGAGCACCTCTCGGGCCACGATGGTGTCGATGACGAGGTCGAGGGAATCGATCACGTTGGGACGCACTTTTAACCCGGCGATCTTATGGGTCGCCCCTCTCTCTCGTGTTGTGACGGGTCATACCTCGCCAGAATGATGGCAGGTTCACGCTGCACGACGCTCAACCATGCGGATGCTTCACACCATGCTTCGGGTCGCTGATCTGGAGCGGTCTCTGAGCTTCTACACCGAGGTCCTGGGCATGCAGCTTCTGCGTCGAAAGGATTACCCCAGCGGTCGCTTCACCCTGGCTTTTGTTGGCTATGGGTCGGAGAAAGACCACACGGTCCTGGAGCTCACCCACAACTGGGACACCGACAGCTACACCCTGGGTGACGCCTATGGCCACATCGCGCTGGGGGTGGAGGACATCCACAGCACCTGTGCCGGCATCGCTGATAAGGGCGGTCGTGTGGTGCGAGAACCTGGTCCGATGAAGCACGGCACCACCGTCATCGCCTTTGTTGAGGATCCGGATGGTTACAAGGTGGAATTGATCGAGTTGTCCTCCAAAGCCCACGCCTGAAGAACCGGATGACTTCATCCCCAGCGTTGAACGGCAGCCTCACCCATGAGCCGGATCGCTTCAGCGAAGCGGCTTGGGACTTGTTGCTGAGTGGTCAGGATGTCGCCCGTCGCTGGCGCCATGAGCAGTTGGACGTGGAGCACCTGATCCAGGTGCTGTTCACCGATCCCTCCTGCCGTCGCCTGGTGGAGCGATTGCCCCTCCCCATCGATGCGCTTTTGGATCGCTTGGAGGATGTGCTGGCCGATCAGCCCTCAGGGCGAGGCGATGAGTTGTTCATCGGTGACGATCTGGAGCAATTGCTCGATTCGGCTGATGCCATCCGTCGGCGCTGGAATAGCGAGCTCATCGATCTGCCGGAAGTGCTGATGGCGATCGGTGCCGATCCGCGGATCGGCGCTGATCTTTTCGCCGGCTTTGGTCTCTCGGCGGATGCCCTGGAGCAGCTGATCCAACGGAGCGTGGACGATCGGGTCGGTGCGGTTCCAGCTCCGCCCCAGCCGCGCTCGGTGCCGCCCTCTCCTCCAGAGATCCCGCAACAGGCTCCCCGTCGTGAACGGGTGGCCCGTGTTCCGTCCTCCTCCCGTGTGGTGCGCGAGCTAGAGCCTGTCGCTCCCCAGCCGCTTGCCCCTGAGGCCCCTGAGGCCCCAGATGCCACGTCGCAGGAGCCACCCACGGCATTGGAGTCCTATGGCCGGGATCTCACTGAAGAGGCGGAAGCAGGCCGCCTCGATCCGGTGATCGGTCGCGATTCCGAAATTCGCAACCTGATCAAAGTGCTCTCACGCCGGAGCAAGAACAACCCTGTGCTCATCGGTGAACCCGGTGTTGGCAAAACAGCGATTGCGGAGCTGTTGGCACAGCGGATCGTGGCCGGTGAAGTGCCGGAGTCGTTGCAGGGCCTGCGTCTGGTGGCGCTGGATCTCGGGGCCTTGATCGCTGGTGCCAAGTTCCGCGGTCAGTTTGAGGAACGCCTGCGCTCGGTGCTCGAGGAGGTGAGTGGTTCTGATTCCGGTGTGGTGTTGTTCATCGATGAGCTGCACACCGTTGTGGGAAGCGATCGCAGCAGCACCGATGCCGGCAGCCTGTTGAAGCCTGCTCTTGCGGGTGGTGACCTGCGCTGCATCGGCGCCACCACGCCGGAGGATTACAGGCTCACGGTGGAAAAGGATCCGGCCCTCAACCGCCGCTTTCAGCAGGTTGTGATCCGGGAACCAGATCTGGAGTTGAGCCTCGAGATTCTGCGTGGACTGAAGGAGCGTTACGAGCTGCATCACGGCGTCACGATCACCGATGAAGCCATTCAGACCGCCAACCGTCTCGCCGACCGCTACATCAGCGACCGCTGCTTGCCGGACAAAGCCATTGATCTGATCGATGAAGCGGCGGCGCAATTGAAGATGGAGGTCACCTCCAAGCCGCAGGTGGTGGAGGAGGCCGAGGCGGATCTGCGCCGCGTTGAACTGGCCCTGCTCGCTGCTGAGCAGGCCCCTGAGTCGGAGCGAATTCAGCTCCAGCGCAACCGGCTTGAGGTGTCCACGCGACTGGATGATCTGCGGCGGCGCTGGCAGGAGGAGCGCGGTCAGCTCGAAGAACTCGGTCAGCTGCTCCAGCAGGACGAAGACCTACGCCACGCCATCGCTGAAGCCGAGCGGGATGGTGATCTGGAGGAAGCGGCCCGACTCCAGTACGACCAGTTGCACCGGGTGCAGCAGCGCCGGGACGAACTGGAGGCGTCCCAGGCAGAGGCGCAGTCCTCCGGTACCGCCCTGTTGCGCGAGCAGGTGGAGGCCGGCGACATCGCGGATCTGGTGGCCCGCTGGACGGGGATTCCCGTGCAGCGGCTGCTAGCGGGCGAGCGGCGCAAACTCCTGGACCTCGACGCCCATCTCGCGGAACGGGTGATTGGCCAGGGCGAGGCGGTGACGGCCGTCGCTGCTGCCATCCGCCGGGCCCGTGCCGGCATGAAAGACCCCCGTCGTCCGGTGGGTTCCTTCCTGTTTCTTGGCCCAACCGGCGTCGGTAAGACCGAGCTGGCGAAGGCGTTGGCAGGGTCGCTGTTTGATGAGGAGGAGGCGCTGGTTCGCCTCGACATGAGTGAGTTCATGGAGCGGAACGCCGTGGCTCGGCTCATTGGTGCCCCTCCGGGCTATGTGGGCTACGAGGCAGGGGGTCAGCTCACCGAGGCCGTGCGACGCCGTCCCTATGCGGTGTTGCTCCTCGATGAAGTGGAGAAGGCGCATCCCGATGTGTTCAACCTGCTGCTGCAGGTGCTGGATGACGGCCGGCTCACCGATTCCCAGGGGCGCACCGTCGATTTCCGCCACACCGTGGTGGTGATGACCAGCAATCTGGCCAGCCCGGCGATCCTCGAACATGCGCGTTCGGGATCCACAGACGAGTCAGCCCTGCAACAGCAGGTGGATGCAGCGCTCTCCAGCCAGTTCCGGCCTGAATTCCTCAACCGCATTGATGAGGTGATTCGGTTCCGTCCCCTGGAGGTCTCCGATCTGGTGCGGATTGTTCAGCTGCAACTGAAGGATCTTGCTGCTCTTTTGGCCGAGCAGGGCCTGGCTCTGCTCGTGGACGATGCGGTCGCTGAGGCCGTGGCCCGTCAGGGCCATGAACCGGAGTATGGAGCGAGGCCCCTGCGTCGGGTGTTGCGGCGCCAGTTGGAAAATCCGCTCTCCACGCTGCTGCTGGAGGAGCGCTTCGCCGGAGCCAGTGGTGTGACGGTGAAGCTGGGGGAGGCCGGCGCAGATGCTCTCGTATTCGAACCGGTGGGGGTTTGAGGGCATCCGGTAGGGTGTCTGTTTGGCGAAGTGCCTACCGGCACCGTTGTCAACTTCCGGTCCCATCCCCGTGACCAGCCCCATCTCTGAGGACACCACCACTTCTGACGGCTCAAAAGCCGCTGCCGCTTCCACCAAATCCGGTGGTTTTCTGGCGGACACGGTTGATGAGTTGAAACTTGTGGTTTGGCCCAGCCGCCAGCAACTGTTCAGCGAGTCGATCGCTGTGATCCTGATGGTCAGCCTTTCGGCCGCCACCATCGCGGCTGTCAGTCGCTTCTTTGGGTGGGCTTCGTCCCAGGTGTTCCGCTGACTCGATATCACCTTTCTCGCCGTGCCCGACGACCTGACCACTACGGACGCCCCTGAGGTGCTTGATCTGCCGGCCCCGAATGAGGGGGAAGCTGGCACCTTGCCCATGGAGGCTGTCGCCAACACGGCCATTGCCCGCTGGTATGCCGTTCAGGTGGCCTCCAGCTGCGAGAAAAAGGTCAAGGCCACCCTTGAGCAGCGGGCCGTCACCTTGGGTGTCAGCAACCGGATTCTTGAAATCGAGATTCCCCAGACGCCTGCCGTCAAGCTGAAGAAGGACGGCACCCGTCAGTCCACCGAGGAGAAGGTGTTCCCCGGTTATGTGCTGGTCCGGATGGTGCTGGATGAGGACACGATGATGGCGGTGCGAAGCACCCCGAACGTGATCAATTTCGTCGGTGCTGAAGATCGGCGTGCCACCGGAAAGGCCCGTGGTCACATCAAGCCCCGGCCTCTGAGCCGCTCTGAGGTGGATCGCATCTTCAAGCGGGCTGCCGAGAAGAAGACCGTCGTCAAGGTGGATCTCACCGAAGGCGATCAGATCCTGGTGACGGCTGGTCCGTTCAAGGATTTCCAGGGCGAAGTGATCGAGGTGTCTGGCGAGCGCAACAAGCTCAAGGCCCTGCTCTCCATCTTTGGTCGAGAGACCCCGGTGGAACTCGAGTTTTCCCAGATCAGCAAACAGAACTGATCGTGCGGCGGCCGTCTCCCTGCGGAGGGCGGCCTTAGGAGTGGGCAACCATTCCGCCGCATCAGACCCGAGGGTCTGGTGATCCGCAGCTGTCCAAACCACCCAGCCGATGGCCAAGAAAGTCGTAGCTGTGATCAAGCTGGCCCTAGATGCCGGCAAAGCCAACCCCGCGCCGCCGGTGGGCCCTGCCCTCGGTCAGCACGGTGTGAACATCATGATGTTCTGCAAGGAGTACAACGCTCGGACGCAGGACAAGGCCGGTTATGTGATTCCGGTGGAAATCTCGGTCTTTGAAGACCGCAGTTTCACCTTCATCACCAAGACGCCTCCGGCGTCGGTGTTGATCACCAAGGCCGCGAAGATCCAAAAGGGATCTGGTGAGTCCGCCAAGGGCAGTGTTGGATCGATCACTCGTGCTCAGCTCGAGGAAATCGCCAAGACCAAGCTCCCCGACCTCAACTGCACCAGCGTTGAGTCCGCCATGCGGATCATCGAAGGCACCGCCCGCAACATGGGCGTTTCCGTCAGCGACTGACGTCGCTGAATCGCATCTCCAACCCATTCGGGGGAGACATCACTGATGTCGCCTGAACCCCACCTCTGAACATGCCCAAAATCTCCAAGCGCCTGGCCAGCCTGGCCGGCAAGATCGAGGACCGTGCCTACGCACCCCTCGAGGCGATTGCCCTGGTCAAGGACAACGCCAATGCAAAATTCGACGAGACGATGGAGGCCCATGTGCGCCTCGGCATCGATCCGAAGTACACCGACCAGCAGCTGCGCACCACCGTGGCTCTGCCCAATGGCACCGGTCAGACCGTGCGCATCGCCGTGGTGACCCGCGGTGAGAAGGTGGCCGAAGCGAAAGCCGCCGGTGCCGAACTCGCTGGTGAAGAAGAACTGGTGGAAACCATCAGCAAGGGCGAAATGGATTTCGACCTGCTGATCGCCACCCCCGACATGATGCCCAAGGTGGCCAAATTGGGCCGGGTCCTCGGCCCCCGTGGCTTGATGCCCAACCCCAAGGCAGGCACCGTCACCACGGATCTTGCGGCTGCGATTAATGAATTCAAGGCCGGCAAACTGGAATTCCGTGCCGACCGCACCGGCATCGTCCATGTTCGTTTCGGCAAGGCCAGCTTTAGCGCCGAGGCCCTGCTGCAGAACCTCAAGACTCTGCAGGAGACCATCGACCGCAACAAGCCCAGCGGTGCCAAAGGCCGTTACTGGAAGTCCCTGTATGTGACCTCCACCATGGGTCCTTCTGTTGAAGTCGATTTCTCTGCTCTGCAGGACATCGAACAGGGGAGCTGATCCGGCTCTCCTCTACACTTAACGATTGGCGAAAGCCAAATCGGGCACGCGCCCGGCCAGAGACAGCAGGATGTCCCTGGGCATGACGTCAGTCATCCCCATTGATGTAATCCCTGCCGAGGCAGACGCGACACGGTTATGTCCCATTCGGGATTGGATCGGCACGCGGCCTCGTCTTCCTTTCGAAGACTCGATCGGCCGTGTGCCCAGCTTGTTCCTTTGATCCGATCCAATCCCTATGGGCCGCACGCTGGAGAACAAGCAGCAGATCGTCGGAGAGCTCAAAGAGCTCCTCGCCGACGCCGAACTGGCACTTGTCCTTGATTTCAAGGGCCTGTCCATCAAGGAAATGTCTGACCTGCGGGATCGTCTGCGGGCCAGCGACAGCGTTTGCAAGGTGACCAAAAACACCTTGATGCGCCGTGCCATTGATGGCGACAGCAACTGGGCCAGCCTCGATTCCCTGCTGACCGGAACCAACGCTTTCGTCCTGGTGAAGGGCGATGTTGGTGCTGGTGTGAAGGCCGTTCAGACCTTCCAGAAGGAACTCAAGAAGTCCGAGACCAAGGGCGGCCTTTTCGAAGGCAAGCTCCTCTCTCAGGACGAGATCAAAGCCATTGCCGATCTCCCCTCCAAGGAGCAGCTCATGGCTCAGATCGCCGGTGCCATCAACGCCGTGGCCACGAAGGTCGCTGTGGGCATCAACGAGGTTCCCTCTGGTATGGCCAGGGCACTCAAGCAGCACGCCGAAGGCGGCGAAGGCTGATTCGGCCCTGCCGAGACCACTGTTCATTGATCTGTTGCTTCCCCTTTCAAAACCATGTCTGCAAAAACCGACGAAATTCTCGAATCGCTGAAATCCCTCTCCCTGCTTGAAGCTTCCGAGCTCGTCAAGCAGATCGAAGAGGCCTTCGGCGTGTCCGCCGCAGCATCTGCTGGTGTTGTGATGGCTGCCCCCGGCGCTGCTGGTGGCGGTGGCGAAGCCGCTGAAGAGAAGACCGAATTCGACGTGATCCTCGAAGGCTTCGACGCCTCCGCCAAGATCAAGGTCCTCAAGGCTGTCCGTGAGGCCACCGGTCTGGGTCTGGGCGACGCCAAGGCTCTGGTCGAGGCTGCTCCCAAGGCCGTCAAGGAAGGTGTCTCCAAGGAAGACGCCGAGGCTGCCAAGAAGGCCATCGAAGAAGCAGGTGGCAAGGTCACCCTCAAGTGATCCCCTTTGGAGAGGGCTTGTCCCTCTCCACCTGTTTTTCATCAGTCACCGGTCCTTTCGAGGACCGGTTTTTTTGTTGTTTTTTCTCTGGTCAACAAAAAAGC
>Ga0213866_10003342_pt1 | contig 10928 bp, 11 predicted proteins | sample PICome_11_FD_160079 | JGI IMG/M metagenome (GOLD analysis project Ga0213866, IMG submission 160079) | Coastal seawater microbial communities near Pivers Island, North Carolina, United States - PICO284 | ecosystem: Environmental > Aquatic > Marine > Coastal | place: USA: North Carolina... | reverse complement strand
AAGATTTAGGTCAAAATTTCGTTGGAACGGAACATATCCTACTTGCTGTTATTAGCGAATCTGATGGTATTGCAATGCGAACATTAGAAAAATTGGGTGTAAATATTCCTAAATTACGAAATACAATTTTAATGTATATCGAAGAAAACCAGGAAGAAATTTTACGTCCATTAACGCAAGCAGAAAAATTCTTATTAGAACGTGAGAAAAAAGGTAGTTCAACACCAACTTTAGATGAATATTCTGAGAATATTTCAAAAGAAGCTGTGGATGGTAAATTAGATCCAGTTATTGGACGAGATACTGAAATTCACGAAGTTATTAAGGTTTTAGCAAGACGTCGAAAAAATAACCCAGTATTAATTGGGGAACCAGGTGTAGGTAAAACAGCAGTAGCTGAAGGATTAGCACAATTAATCTTAGCTGAAAAAGCTCCTGATTTCTTAGACGGTCATTTATTAATGGCATTAGATTTAGGTTCGATTTTAGCAGGTACAAAATATCGAGGTGAATTTGAAGAACGAATTAAACGAATTGTTGAAGAAGTTCAAAATGATTCAGCGGTTATTTTAGTTATTGATGAAATTCATACATTAGTAGGTGCTGGTGCAGCTGAAGGTGCAGTAGATGCTGCAAATATTTTAAAACCGGCATTAGCACGAGGTAAGTTCCGATGTATTGGTGCAACAACGATTGATGAATATCGTAAATATATTGAACGTGATCCTGCCTTAGAACGTCGTTTCCAACCCGTTCATGTGAAAGAACCAAGTGTTGGGGTTACAATTGAGATCTTAATGGGTTTACGCTCAAAATTTGAAGAACACCACACGCTAAGTTATCATGACAAGGCCGTTGAACAAGCAGCAATCTTGGCAGATAAATTTATTGCAGATCGTTTCTTACCAGATAAAGCTATTGATGTATTAGATGAGGCTGGTTCTCGAGTTCGATTAGAAAATCGTCGTTTACCACGTGGTATGAAACGCTTATTAAAAGAGTTACAAGATACTTTACGTGATAAAGAAGAAAGTATCAAAGAACATGATTTTGACATTGCTAAACAATTAGTGGATCATGAAATGGAAGTACGAACACACATTCGAATCATGAAACAAAGTATTTTAACTAACGAAGCATTAGGTTTAGCACGAAAAGAAATTGATACTGTTTTAGAAGGTGATATTTCTGAAGTTATTGCTGGTTGGACAGGTATTCCTGTAAATAAGATTTCTGATTCTGAATCAAAACGTTTGTTAAAAATGGAAGATTCATTACATGAAAGAATGATTGGTCAGCATCATGCGATTGTTTCAGTTTCAAAAGCTATTCGTCGTGCACGAGTTGGTTTACGAAACCCAGATCGTCCAATTGCAAGTTTCATTTTTGCGGGACCAACTGGAGTTGGTAAAACTGAGTTAACAAAATCTTTATCAGAATATATGTTTGGTGGTGAAGACTCTATGATTCGACTTGATATGTCAGAATATATGGAGAAACACACTGTAGCAAAATTAATTGGTTCGCCTCCTGGTTATGTTGGTTATAATGAAGGTGGTCAATTAACAGAAGCTGTACGAACAAAACCATATTCAGTAGTTTTACTTGATGAGGTTGAAAAAGCACATCCTGATGTATTTAATTTACTATTACAAATTTTGGATGATGGTCGATTAACAGATTCAAAAGGTCGAACTATTGATTTCCGAAACACCTTAATTATCATGACGACAAATTTAGGTGCAAAAATTATTGAACGCGAAAGTGGTATTAAACCGAAATCAAAACAAGATAAACCAGCTTTCCAAATTGATGAAGATGGTTGTTTAGGTTGGGAACCAACACCTGAACCAATTAAGGATGCAGCTATTTTTGAAAGGGTAACGGAATTAGTGAATGAAGAATTAAAAGAATTCTTCCGACCAGAATTCTTAAACCGTATTGACGAAATTATCGTGTTTAACCATTTAACGAAATATGATATTTGGGAGATCTGTGGTTTAATGATTCGTTCTTTACAGAAACGATTAGAAGAGAAGGAATTAATTCTAGAAGTAGATGTTTCAGTTCGTAATTTACTAACAGAAGAAGGTTATGATCCTGTATACGGTGCTCGTCCATTACGTCGAGCTGTGATGCGTTTACTAGAAGATAGTTTAGCGCAACAATGTTTATCAAAACCTTTATATCCAAGAACGATTTTAAAAGTTTCCCGAGTAAAAGAAGAGGGAACTTTAGCGGGTTATACAAATGATGTAAAAGTTGATATTGATTATAGCCGTGTAGATCCTCGTTTAATTGAAGAAGCTGAAAAAAATCAAGATGAAGGAATTGATCTTAAAGATCAATTAACAGAAGAGAAACAATAAAAAATTGATCAAATTATTATAAATAGAATAGATTAAATTTAATCTATTCTATTTATAATAATTTATTAACTATGAAAACGATTGACTAATATTTTTTAAAGGCGAACTTGCATTAGCGTAGTATTTTTTTTCCATTCTTCCAGCTAAATGTCCTAACCTTCCCGCTTTTACTGCTAAATTCATTGCTGCAGCCATTTTTTCAGGGTTATTTGCTTGCGCAACTGCTGTATTTAATAAAACACCATCTGCCCCTAATTCCATTGCCGCAGTCGCTTCACTTGGTGTTCCAATACCTGCATCAACGATAACAGGAACATTGGCGTTTTCAATAATAATTTGAATATTTGCTAAATTATTTAATCCTTGTCCTGACCCAATAGGTGAACCTAATGGCATAACAGTAGCACAGCCTAAGTCTTCAAGGTGGAGCGCTAACATAGGATCCGCGTTAATATATGGTAATACAGTAAAACCTTTTTTTACTAAAAATTCAGCAGCCTTTAATGTTCCAATCGGATCAGGTAATAAATATTTAGGATCCGAAATAACTTCGAGTTTAACAAAAAAGTTATCTTCTTGACCAATTTGACACGCTAATTCGTGCCCTAAATAAGCCATACGAATTGCTTCTTCGGCTGTTTGAGAACCTGCAGTATTAGGTAATAGCCATAATTTTTCCCAATCTAAATATTTGAGAAAGCTTGTATTATCATTTGTGAGATTGGTTGGTAAACGCCGGATTGCAACCGTTACAATATCACATTCACTACTTTCAATACTTTTAACAGCATCATCAATAGTACGATATTTTCCACTCCCAAGCATCAATCGTGAATTAAATAGTTTATTGCCTATTTTTAATTTATCAGAATTATCAACCATCATATAAATTTTAAGAAGTACTCCCCAGGTAGGATTTGAACCTACGACCAATCGGTTAACAGCCGATTGCTCTACCACTGAGCTACTGAGGATATGGTAACTAAATATATATTACCATATCTTTTCTATAGATTCAAGCAAATGTTAAAATTTTTCTTAAATATTTTGTGTTGTTAACTTTTTATTTAAAACTAAAAAACGAAGAACATTCGAATCAAATTTTAAATCTTTTGTGTACTCAGTTAAATATTTTGGTAAACTTGAGAAGTTAATTTGGATGAAATTTCCTTTCTTTTGATTTTTGATATCATACGCTAAATCACGTTTACCACGTGAAATTACTGAAATTTCGGAAGCACTTAATTTACTTAAAGATTTCGCATAATTAAAAGCCCATGTTTTTAATTCACTATCGTTAAATTCCTCTGTTAAAAGGATCATCATTTCGTATTTCTTTGTTGCAGACATAATATATTTTTCTTCAAGATTAAAAGCATATTACTTGCAAAGGATTCGGAGTGTCAATTCAAATTTTATATTAAATATCAATGCCTAGGTTTTAAAATCATTTTGAAATTTAACAACAAATTCGCTAAAAAATTCATCCCTAGAATCTTAAAGCGAAAAATTTAATGTAATTAAAATAGCATTTTTTTCATTTGATTATAAATTTTTGAATGGCTTTCCCACTGAATTATCCTAAGAAAATTCGTCAAATTCTGTTAATTTTTAGTAAAATAATAAAGTGTTAAACAATTTATATAAAAAATTTATTCACGAATCATAATGAACTGGGATAGTATTCAAAATTTTTCATCAAATCTCGTTTTCGGAATTTTATTATTCGCAATGACTATCTATTGGATTAGTTTATCGTTTTCAAAATCAACGAAAAATCTATATCAAGTTGGTAGAATAAGTGCAATTGTAGCAAATATTTTATTATTCTTTATTCTTTGTTCACGATGGATCGTTGCAGGTTATTTCCCATTAAGTAATCTATATGAATCATTGCTGTTTTTAACGTGGACTCTATTATCAATTTACTTATATGTGGAATTGAAAACAAAGAGTAAATTAATGGGTGCTATTTTAATTCCAGTAGCTTTATTAATTAATGGATTTGCAAATCTAACATTATCGGCTGATATGCAAAAAGCAAGTCCTCTAGTTCCTGCATTACAATCAAATTGGTTAATGATGCATGTTAGTATGATGATGCTAAGTTATGGAACTTTAATCATGGGTTCATTATTATGTCTTTTATTTTTAGTTATTTCAAAATATCAAGACGTTGATTTAAAATCGATCGATGAATCATCGGTGCCGCTATATAACATTATGTTAGATTATTATGAAGCAAAATTATTTGCTCCGGCTGATGAAATCTCTGAATTAGGAAAATTAAAATTATTGCAAAGTTTAGATAATTGGAGTTATCGAATCATTGGTTTAGGTTTCCCATTTTTAACTATTGGAATTATTGCAGGTGGAGTTTGGGCAAATGAAGCTTGGGGTTCATACTGGAGTTGGGATCCAAAAGAAACATGGGCATTAATTACTTGGCTTGTTTTTGCAACTTATTTACATTCGCGCATTACAAAAGGTTGGGAAGGTAAAAAGACAGCAATTCTTGGTGGTTTAGGATTCTTTGTAATCTGGATTTGCTATTTAGGAGTTAACTTCTTAGGAAAAGGGTTACACAGTTACGGGTGGCTATCATAAAAAAAGAATTCTAAAGATTCTTTTTAATCTTTAGAATTCTTTTTTATCCTAAAAGACTATAAAAAATGTATTATTATATTTCATCAACAATAATACATTCAGTCGTTAAGATCATACTTGCAATTGATGTTGCATTTTGAATACCTGAACGCGTTACTTTAGCTGGGTCAACAACACCTTCGTCATACATATTTCCAAATGTATTTGTTGCAGCATTGTAGCCAATTTCAAATTCTTGCTGTTGAACTTCTTCAATAATTACAGGACCATTGATCCCAGCATTTTCAGCAATTCGTCTTAGAGGTGCCACAATTGCTCTTGAAATAATCATTGCTCCAATTAATTCATCTTCTTTCAGATTAACTTTTGCCCAAGTTAATAAATTCTCTGATAAATGTGTTAATGTAGCTCCACCACCAGGTACAATACCCTCTTCAACTGCTGCTCGTGTGGCATTGATAGCATCTTCTAATCGAAGTTTTTTATCTTTCATTTCAGTTTCAGTAACTGCACCAACACGAATAACAGCGATACCGCCAGATAATTTAGCGATACGATCTTGGAGTTTTTCTTTTTCGTACTCTGTGTCTGCAACATTTAATTGCTTTCTTAATTGTTCACAACGCGCTTTAATATTTTCTAGCTCTGCTCCTTCACCAACAATTGTTGTACTTTCTTTACTAACAATTACGCGACGTGCTTCACCTAAAAGATTCAATTGAATATTTTCAAGACTTAAACCAGCATCTTGAGTGATTACTGTCCCACCTGTTAAAACACCAATATCTTCTAACATTAATTTACGCAATTCACCAAAACCAGGAGCCCGAATTGCAACAACATTTACAATACCTCGTAATTTATTTAGAATTAACGTTGCTAAAGCTTCTTTTTCAACATCTTCCGCAATAATTAACAATGGACGTTTCGTTTTTGTAATTTGTTCCAGAATTGGTAATAAATCTTGTTGAACTAAAGTAATACGTTTATCCGTTAATAAAATATATGGGTTATCATACGACACTTCCATTTTGTCCGTATTAGTTATGAAATAAGGGGAAATAAACCCTTTTTCTAGTTTCATCCCTTCTGTAATTTCTAATTCAGTAGTAATACCTTTTCCTTCTTCTAAAGAAATTACACCTTCTTTACCAACTTTTGCTAATGCATCCGCAATTAAAGAACCAATTACATCGTCATTCCCTGCTGAGATTGAAGCAACTTGTTGGATGGCTTGAATATCTTCAACCGGTTGTGCAAATTCATTAATTTGTGTCACCAAGTATTGTGTTGCTTTTTCCATCCCAAGCTTAATGGAAATTGGATTAGCACCAGCTGCAACATTTTTTAAACCTTCTTTTACCATAGCATAGGCTAAAACTGTTGCTGTAGTTGTTCCATCTCCAGCTACATCATTTGTCTTAGAAGCAGCTTGACGGATTAAGGCTACTCCGGTGTTTTCAATATGATCTTCCAAGCTAATTTCTTTCGCAATTGTTACGCCATCATTTACAATTTGTGGTGAACCATAAGCTTTTTCTAATACAACATTTCGACCTTTTGGTCCAAGTGTCACTGAAACAGCTTCAACCATAATTTCCATACCACGCTCTAAAGCTCGACGAGCATTATCTTGATATAAAATTTTTTTTGCCATATTTTTTGTTATTTCTTAAATAATATTCAGAATATTACTTTAGGGGAACGTACGATAATTATGCAAGGTAATATGATGGTTTTATTAAATTTTCAATAAAATAATCTTGGCTTAAATAAAGAAGTTTTACTTTATTTTTTAACTCTGCTTTAAAAAAATTTTAATATTTTTTATAGGTTAATCCAAAAGAATATTGATTTTGTATTTCTAAATTAAAAAACATTTTCCTTTTTCAATGGATTCTTTTATTCTTCAATATTTTCAAATAAAGATTGACGAAATACAAATTTATTAGTTAATATAGTTTTACATAACACAGTTAGGGCTTGTAGCTCAGTGGACTAGAGCACGTGGCTACGAACTACGGTGTCAGGGGTTCGAATCCCTTCTTGCCCAATAAATGTTGAAAAAGTATAGCTTATTCATTCAACTAATCTTCAACTGTGTTATTATTTTGGGGTGTCGCCAAGCGGTAAGGCTGTGGACTTTGACTCCGCCATTCGTAGGTTCGAATCCTGCCACCCCAGTTAAATAATGAAAATTCAACTTGTTTTTCACGTATAAAAGGATATTTTATGGAAGCTAAGATTCAGTTTATAAAAGGATTAGATGAAAAAGTTTTACCGGATGTTCGTTTAACGAGATCTCGTGATGGAAGTACAGGAACCGCTACATTTCGATTTAAAAATCCGAATATTCTTGATAAAAGTACTGTCCAGAAAGGTGAAATTACTGGCATGTACTTAATTGATAGTGAAGGTATTTTAGAAACACGAGATGTAAATGCAAGATTTGTAAATGGAAAACCTGAATCAATTGAATGTATTTATATTATGAAAAGTTCGGAAGCTTGGAATCGATTTATGCGTTTTATGGAACGATATAGTGAGAGTAATGGTTTAGTCTTTACAAAAGCGAATTAAAATACACAATTAAGAGAATTATTAAAAATAAATATTTTTAATTATCCTCCGCCTACAATTGTGACAATTTCAATTTTATCATTCTCTTGAATAATTATTTGATCCCAATTTTTACGATTACAAACAAAGTCATTATATTCTAAAACTAATAATGATGAATTGTAGTTAAAGTAATTTAGCAAATCGGAAAGACTAATAGCGTTATTACTATAGTATTGTTGTCCATTTAAAAAAAAAGTGATTAATTTACTCATTTTAACTTGATGAATTTTAGTTATTATAAAAAGTATACTAGACGTAAATCAATATAACCTGATAAAATGATAATGTAAACAATTTGGCGGGTGTGGCCAAGTGGTTAAGGCAGTGGGTTGTGATTCCGCCATTCGCCGGTTCAAGTCCGGTCACTCGCCCTATTAAAATTGTTTGTACTAAGATCTAGAAAAAATTAACTATAACAAATAATCAGTAAAACTTTATGGCACGCTATCGTGGACCAAAATTACGAATTACAAGACGTTTAGGTGTATTACCTGGCTTAACACAGAAGCAGTCGAAAAAAGCAGGTCGTCCTGGCCAACATGGTAATGGAGACGGAGATGGTAATAATAAAAAACCAACCGAATACGGTATTCGTTTAGAAGAAAAGCAAAAACTAAAATTTAATTATGGTATAACTGAAAGTCAACTTTACCGTTATATTAAAGAAGCTCGTCGACGTGAAGGTGTTACAGGTCTAGTGTTATTACAATTACTAGAGATGCGTCTAGATACAATTTGTTTTAACTTAGGTTTTGCTTCAACTATTGCAGCTGCACGTCAATTAGTTAATCACGGACATATTGTCGTAAATGAAAATGTTGTGAGTATTGCAAGTTTCCAATGTCGCATTAATGATGTTATTGGTGTAAAGCCAAAAACTGCGTCTAAAAATTTAGTCGAACGAAATCTACAAAATGCAACATTAACAGAAGTGCCAAGTCATTTAAAATTTGATAAAGCAAAAATGGAAGCAACTGTTACAAACTATTGTGATCGAAATGAGCTTTTACTTAATTTAGATGAATTATTAGTTATTGAGTACTACTCAAGACGATAAAAATCAGCTTATATTCTTTAATTTATATTATCTATAAAAATTAATTATGTTAAAATTACGATTAAAACGCGGTGGACGTAAGAGACAACCATCTTACCGTTTAGTGGTTATGGAAAATACAGCACGACGTGAGGGTCGTCCAGTAGATGAAGTAGGGTACTACAACCCAATCACGAAACAATCATACTTCAATACTGAAAAAATCACGAAATGGTTAGGCTATGGTGTAAAACCAACTCAAACAGTTGCAAATTTATTACAAAAAGCTAATATCATTGAAGTTAATTCTTAGTCATACAATAAAAAAGCACAAAAAAGTGCTTTTTTATTATTTCAATAGCCAATAAAAACAAAATATAGACTAATATTTATACAGTTTATGACGTATAATAAAAATTAAATATATTAATCATAAATCTAATATAAACTTTTATGTCACATTTTACACATATCGAAACGCGCTTTCAGAATTTATTTTACTTAGAAAAAGCCTTAAATAAATTAGATATTGCTCATACTCGACAAAAGAAAATGACGAAAATTGATGATTCAAAATCATACGATATCGATATTAACCTTCGTATTAGTCAATCAAATGGCTATGATATTGAGTTCTGTTGGAATGGTCAAGAATATGAGTTAGTTGCAGATACAAGTTTTTGGGAACAACGTGATTCAATTACTGGATTCATTAATAACATTGCAAAACAATATGCAGGTGAAGTTATTATTGGTGAAAGTCAAAAAATCGGTTTCCAACCAATTAAATATCAACAAAATGAAGACGGCTCAAACACAGTTGTTCTACAACGATGGAATGAGAAAAAATCATTAACAGGTACTTATTAAAAAAGTTAAGTTACCATTTCAGTTTAACTTTTATTTATTTAAACTGAAATTCGAAGGAAGTAGGAACTAAAAATGTAAGGATATTAAAATAATTTATATTTAAAACAAAAAAAAATCTTATGAAATAATCTTTCTTATTGGGTTTGTTAGAAAAAATTTTCGATTATTTGGATCTTAACAATGCAGCCCGTATATATTTAAGGTCCATTTATATAGGATTTGGAACTGGTCTTTTTCTTGTTTTTCTCGCAAAATTATATAGGTACTGGTATATTAAAAAATATTGTTCAATGAATTTATTAACTGATTCAAAAAAAAGTCGGTTGATAAATTAACTGAAAAACGTACAATTCATTCAATAACTAAATACCGCGGTGGTCTAGCGCCGGCTGGATTCCTCGCTGGTTTTAATGCAATTGCTGGAGTAATTGAAAATAGAGGGATAATCTATGGTGCCATAAGTGGTGCAATTATTGGCGCCTTGGGTATTCGTAAATCAGGTACCGGAGCTGAAGTTAGTGAATTTTTTAAGCATATAACACCTGAATCAATATATGCAAGTATGCAGCTAGAGCGGATGCAAAAAGCAGCTCGAGCCCTAGAACCAATTCACGGTGCTGCTATCATTATTGAATGTTGTCGACGCTTCAATGTTTTTACATATTTAATTAACCAATTACCGGATCGAGATCTTTCTCTTCAAACAAAAAAGCAAGCGACTGATGATACCTTAAATTTCAAAACATTTTTACAATTAATTAGTGAGAATCGGGAAATGGCAACGAGTGTATCGATCGCAATTTGTTTACCTGATTTATTAGAATAGGTTTACTATACTGATCGATAATTGTTCATAGCTTTTTTAAAAGATTTAATGATGATGGTAAAAAACGGAGAACTTAGGTTAATTATTTTTCGTGCATTAATTCGAGTATTACGAAAAGCTGGTGTTATTATTCCAGCGTCAGTAGAGGAATTCCTCGAAGAACTAGAAAACCTGCAAGAACTTGACCAACCAGCATAATTGAAAGTGTTGAACTTATAGAATAAATTTTTATATACTCTAAACTTTTAAAGTTTAGAGTATACATTACATTAACTTGGTAATTAACCGTTAACAGCTGGAGCTGTTAAAGCAACTGGTAATACATCACCTGAAGCTAAATCTAATGGGAAGTTGTGCGCGTTACGTTCGTGCATTACTTCCATACCTAAATCAGCACGGTTGATGATATCAGCCCATGTGTTGATCACACGACCTTGAGAATCAACTACAGATTGGTTGAAGTTGAAACCGTTTAAGTTGAATGCCATTGTACTAATACCCATAGCAGTTAACCAGATACCTAAAACTGGCCATAAAGCTAAGAAGAAGTGTAAAGCACGAGAGTTGTTGAATGAAGCGTATTGGAAGATTAAACGAC
>Ga0213866_10003341_pt1 | contig 10935 bp, 6 predicted proteins | sample PICome_11_FD_160079 | JGI IMG/M metagenome (GOLD analysis project Ga0213866, IMG submission 160079) | Coastal seawater microbial communities near Pivers Island, North Carolina, United States - PICO284 | ecosystem: Environmental > Aquatic > Marine > Coastal | place: USA: North Carolina... | reverse complement strand
CTCGGGCACGCTCACCTACCAGGCGCTATATGAGCTCAAGCAGAAGGGCATCGGTGTGTCGACATGTGTCGGTATCGGTGGCGATCCTGTGCCGGGCACGAACTTCATCGACTGCCTCCGCGAATTCCAGGCCGACCCCGAAACGCAGGCAATCATGATGATTGGTGAGATCGGTGGCTCTGCAGAGGAAGAGGCGGCCGAGTTCATCCGGGCCAACGTCACCAAGCCGATGTCGGCGTACATCGCCGGCGTCACCGCACCTCCCGGCAAGAAGATGGGCCATGCCGGTGCCATCGTGTCGGGCGGCAAAGGAACGGCTCAGGGCAAGATGGACGCATTGGCCGCCGCTGGTGTCAAGGTTGGCCTCAACCCGACAGAGGCCGGTGAGCTCATGGCCGACCTCATCGCCGCCTGAACCCCGCATTCTTCTGGTCCGGCGTGTTTGTCGAGTCTCGGTGTAACGGAACCTCACGAGGCTGCGATCGGACGAGGCGCGGTGCTCTTTGCGTGGCTGCGATCAACGGCGCAGAGGGTGCCCTGCGAAATAGCAAACATCCGGCTCAGTCCAGGTACGTGTAACGACGCTTGGAACATCTAGTCCGATCCAGGACTGCAATCTACAGACCGCTGCTCCTCGCACCAGACGGAATGGTCCCGCGAGCGCCGTCAACGATAGTGATTGTGGACGTTTGGTCGACCCAGCCGCCGGTTCTTTCCAGTGGATGAGTCCTGATTCTCCGCCTCGCGCAGTACTCCGTCTTTGAGCGCCAGCCAGGTCTAGGTCGTGGTGGGCGTCGGAAGCACGAGGAGGGGAGCCAAAATCTTTCCACCCCGACCGACAGAAGGTTCTCATCGGGATCTACTTCCGAGTTTGGGTGCCCGGTGACTTCGGCCGTCTTGATCCACCTCTGGCCAAATTTTCTGCCCGATGTAGCGCCCCGATCATCAGCGGTATAGTGCAGATGTGACAGATGTAACGTCTGGCGACGTCACAGCTCTAATGTCAGAGTCGCGGCGCAAACGCGCCGAACGTGAACGCGCCGACCAGCAAAGTCAGCTCATGCTGGCAGCCCGGCAGATTCTCCAGTCGGGGAATATGTTCGATCTGACGATTCAGCGCCTTGCGTCCGAGGCCGGCGTAAGCCGCCAGACCGTTTACCGGTACTTTCCTCAGACTCAAGACGTTTTTCAGGCCCTCTCAGACAGCGTCATCACCCAGATTTATTCGAATCTGCCCGACATCCCCGTTAGCGACCCGAGCTACGTGCCGGCTTTTGTCGACGTGGCCCTTTCAGTGTTTTGTGCTGATGCAGAAGTAGTTCGAGTACTTGTGCTTGCTTCGGCAATCGGTCGGGCAACAGGCGGCTGGGTACAAGTCGACCCGGAGGGCGTCTTGGCTTCGGCACTGGCGGCCTTGCCACCTGAGCACCGTCCGGTCTCGCGCGACCCCAAAGTTGCTGCACGGGTCCTGATCACTTATTTCCGTGGAGCTCTCTATGGATGGGCTGCAGGATTTCTCACCGACGTTGAGTTTGCGCAGGAGGTACGAAAAGCAGGAGCACTCACCATCGGATGAGTGATCCAAGCCTGACTGCTCGACGAGGGCTTATTTGGCTCATCGTGTTGGCACTCGCCGCTGTGCTGGTGCTCCCTTCCCACTCGACCTCTGCGTCGTCGGACGGTGATCTCGACGCGTCCTTCGGCGGCAACGGATGGAACACCATTTCCGGGACCGATCTTTGGTTCGAAGCTGCGTCGGTCGTCGTCCAGTCGTCGGGGAAGGTGGTGGCCGCTGGTGCCCGCATGAACGGGTTTCAGTTCGATCCGTTGATTGCCCGGTTCAACACTGACGGCAGCCTGGACACGACGTTCGGTTCCGACGGGACGGGGATCGTGGTTGAGCCGTGGCCAGACGGCGAGACGATCATGGAATGGGTGAACCGGTCCGGTGCGGCGGTTGATGTTGCGTTGCTGTCCGATGACCGGATCGTGGTGACAAGCTCGCCGTCCGGTGACAATGAGAAGCACGGCATCATGTTGTTCACCGCCGACGGGGTGTTGGACACCAGCTTCGACGGAGACGGCCGACGCAAGATCGCAAGTGGCGGACCAAACATGGACGTGTGGACCACAGCGGTCACCGTCACATCCGACGACAGAATCATGATCGTCGGCACCAGTCCCGACAACAGCTGGGACTACCGGATGAAGGTGTACCGACTGAACACCGACGGATCTAACGACACGTCGTTCAACAACGACGGCATGCGCAACGTCTCTTTCCCGAGCTCGGTCGACAACCTCGCCAACGCCGTGGTGATGAGCGGAGACAAAACCATCTTCGGGGGGTCCGCAGCAGACTCTTGGAGCCGTCACGACATGGGCATTGGGCAGCTGACGTCTGACGGACGCAACGACACTACGTTTGCTTCAGGCAGCGGACGCACCTACGTCGATTTCGGTTTCGGTGATTCCGATGTTCGGGAACTGCTCGTTCAAGCTGACGGCAAGATCGTCGCGATCGGCGAATCGCAGGTCTTCGACAACGACGATTCTGTAGCTGTCACGCGCCTCAACGCCGACGGATCGCTGGACACGTCGTTTTCCGGAGACGGCAAATTCGCCCACGACTTTGGGAACGGTGACTCCTACGGGTGGGCTGGGGCGATCGATGAGGACGGACGAATCGTGATCGCCGGCCAGTACAACAACGGCGCCAACGACAAAGCGTTCGTGATGCGACTCACCACCGCAGGCGAGCTCGACACGAGCTTCGGAACTGGCGGCATCAAGACGTTTGACTTCGTCGCCGACCACGACGAGACGTTCAACGCCATTGCGGTTCTGGGAGGCGACATGGTCGTCGCTGGAGGCTCCGGGTCCGATCTCCTTGTCGCTCGACTGACCGACCTGTACTCACTCGGGGATTTGGACGGAATCACCGAGATTGACGGCAACTTCGTGAACCCGAACCAGATCGTGCTGACCGAAGATGCACTGGCGTCCTACAACACGCCGCTCGAGCCATGCGGCCAGCTCACCTTCACCCTCGCCGACGGGATCCCACCAACCATCGGGATTCTCACGCCCGACGGCGCAGCACGCGCTGCCAGCTACGACCCCGACACGCACACACTCGGCGTCACCGACTCGGTCTCGTCGTCGCAGCCCGGCTTCAACTTCGCCTGGCGGTCGCAGTGGGCCCTTCGCTTCGTGGTGTTCGGCGGCTGGATCGGCGGTTCTGGTGAAAAGCACGCCCTTACCGGCTGGACGGACAACAACAACATCACGGCCCCAGAGGGCACGAACTACGCGCCAGTCGAGTTCGCCCTCGACTACGGAGTCGACGGCTACCTCCGCCTGTATGGAGACGACGCACTGCTCAAGGCCAGCGCCAACACCTTCTCCGGAGACCAGACACTCCACATCGCTGGCTTTGACGACCAGCAACAAAGCGAGCTCTACATCCCCACGAACTGGACGCTGACCGGCCCAGCCGAACTCGACATCACCTACGACAGCCAAAACGGATCAAACATCACCGACGGCGACGCAACCACCGACGCCTGTGGCGCCATCGCAACGCTTCCGACTGACCCGACAAGGGACGGGTACACGTTCACTGGTTGGTTCACCGCAGCGTCCGGAGGCAGCGAGATCACCGCTGGTGCTGCGCACGGCCAGGATGCTGACTTCACGCTGTACGCCCAGTGGTCTGCGGACACGTTGGGTGTCACCTACAACAGCCAGGGCGGCTCGAACGTCACCGACGGCGACGCAACCACCACCACCGGCGGATCAATCGCAACGCTTCCGACTGACCCGACAAGGGACGGGTACACGTTCACTGGTTGGTTCACCGCAGCATCCGGAGGCAGCGAGATCACCGCTGGTGCCGACCACGGCCAGACCGGCGATTTCACCCTGTACGCCCAGTGGACAGCCAACACGTTGGATGTCGTCTATGACAGTCAAGGTGGTTCGGACGTCACCGGTGGCGACGTCACGACAACCACTGGCGGGGCTATTGCAGCGCTCCCGACTGACCCGACAAGGGACGGGTATACGTTCACTGGTTGGTTCACCGCAGCATCCGGCGGCAGCGAGATCACCGCTGGAGCTGCGCACGGCCAGGATGCTGACTTCACGTTGTACGCCCAGTGGTCTGCGGACACGTTGGATGTCATCTACGACAGCCAGGGCGGTTCGAACGTCACCGATGGTGACGCAACCACAACCACCGACGGATCTATCGCAACGCTTCCGACTGCTCCGACCCGCACCGGATACACGTTCAACGGTTGGTTCACCGCAGCATCCGACGGAACCGAGATCACCGCCGGTGCAGCCCATAACCAGACCGGCGATTTCACGTTGTACGCCCAGTGGCAGATCAACACCGTCACCTTGGCCTACGACACGCGAGGCGGCACCGGCCAACCCAATGCTCATGTGGCCAGTGCCGGAAGTGCTGTCACCGTGTCGTCAGTCGTCCCAACCCGAGCCGGTTACACGTTCGAGTGCTGGAACTCTCAAGCCGATGGCTCCGGCGCTGACTATTACGGAGGCGATTTATACACCTTGCCGTACAGCGGGACCGACACCCTGTACGCCCTTTGGCAGACCGACCAACTCATCCACCGAAATGCCAACTCGCTGGTCCCGGCAGTTCGTCTCGGGCCCCAGCCCTGCGCAGCCCACTGGTTTTGGCCGTCCTTATGGACCGGTTGTTGAGTTTTCTCGTTGGCGCGTGCGTCTGCTCGCTCCGCTGGATCAACCCCTGAACGCGTATTTCAATCTCGCGAGGTTTTGTGACGCCGAACCCGCAACAACCCACGAGATCGGGTGGCGTCGGGGAGAGAACTAGGCGCGACACGGGCCGGGTGGGGTTGCCCCCGACCCGGCTCTGCCTGTCGCTCCCACCCCTAGGCGTCGATTCTGAGGCGCTCGCTTCGCCGAGTCGGTCGCAGCGTCGCTGTCTCCGCCCGGCAGATCGATCACCTCGGTTTCCTTGCCGAGGAGTGCCATGATCGATCCGGCGGCCATAGCGAACGAGCCGAGCAGCTGGAGCCAGAACAGTGCGTGCTTGTCGCCGTCGGTGGTAGCGAAGGCCAACATCACTCCGGCGGCGGCGACACCCCACGTGGCCTTGAGCTGTGCGCTGGTGAACGTGAGGACCTCGGACGGCAGATTAACCACATTCAACTCGCAGATCGCCCAGACGAGCCCGGCGAGGGCGAGGATGGCTGGCACCGAGCTCACGAACGCCAAGAAGTCAGTGTCCCAGACTGGCACGGAGCGGCTCCCGAACTTGAAGAAGCCGAAGAACAAGAACAGGAATGTGGCGGCGGAGCCAGAGAGGAAAACGAGGCTCACAACGGAGATCTTCTCAGGCATGTCGGGGTCCTTTTGGAAGTTGGATGCGAGCGCGAGCTACCCGGCCCCGGGCGACCCGTGCGTCGGATTTCGAACGATCGCACCACGGCGACGTGAGCCCCGCAGGTCACGTTGACGAATCGTCAACGGTGGGGGTGATCGGCGCGTGAGGCGAATCGCTACGGTCTGGCCTCGTGCCCACTGCATTGCTTTCCGTGTATGACAAGACCGGCGTCGCCGACCTCGCCAGCGCCCTGCATGAACTTGGGTGGTCGCTCGTGTCGTCGGGTGGTACCGCTCGGGCGATCGCCGAAGCAGGTGTGCCCGTGACTGACGTGGTCGAATTAACCGGCGTACCTGCCATCCTTGGTCATCGCGTCGTCACCCTGCATCCCAAGGTGCACGGCGGCATCCTCGCCGACCCGACCGACGCTGCACATCAGGCAGATATGGCCGAGTACGGCATCGAACCGATCGACCTCGTTGTGGCGAACCTCTATCCGTTTGGTTCTGACAGTGCGGATTTCGCGCACGGCGGGGGTACGGCGATCGACCTGATCGACATTGGTGGGCCCGCCATGGTGAGAGCCGCCGCTAAGAATCATGCGTTCGTTGGCATCGCAGTCGACCCCTCCGACTACAGCCCGGTCGTCGACGAACTCCGCGCCAACGGCACGCTTTCTCTCTCTACTCGCCGCCGGCTCGCCCGCAACGCATTCGCGCACACAGCGGCCTACGACGCCGCCATCGTCACCTGGTTCGACAGCGACACCGCTGATGACGAGTCGAACATGCCGACATCAATACATCTAGCGCTTGAGCATGCCCAGACGCTCCGTTACGGCGAGAATCCGCACCAGTCGGGAGCCCGCTACCGAGTCGCCGGTGCCACTAGCTGGTGGGACACCATGACGCAGCACGGCGGCAAAGCATTGAGCTACCTGAACGTTTACGACACCGAAGCGGCCTGGCGCCTCGTGCACCGATTCGACGAGCCCGCAGTGGTGGTCGTGAAGCATGCCAACCCGTGCGGTGTAGCGATCGACGCCGACATCGGGTTGGCCTACGCCGCCGCAAATGCCTGCGACCCGGTGAGTGCCTTCGGCGGCATCGTCGCCGCCAACCGCACCGTTACCCGTGACATGGCAGAGTCGCTGTCTGAGGTGTTTACCGAAGTCGTTGTGGCGCCCGGCTTCGAGCCAGATGCACTTGAGATTCTCACTGCCAAAAAGAACCTCCGGGTGATCAGCGCGTCGTCGCCATCACCGCTCACATGGGATGTCCGACCGGTCGACGGCGGACTGCTCATGCAAGACGCCGACCCCGTCCCGGGTCGCAGCGATGCTTGGCGAGTCGTCACGGAGCGACAACCGTCCGAGGCGGAGTGGCGAGACCTGGGATTCGCCTGGGCGGTCTGCGCAGCGGTCAGCTCCAATGCCATCGTCTACGCGAAAGATGGCAGCGCTTACGGCATCGGCGCTGGCCAGCAGAACCGTCTCGATTCCGCTCGTATCGCAGCCGACCGCAGCGATGGCCGCGCCGCAGGTGGCGCATGTGCCAGCGACGCGTTCTTCCCGTTTCGCGATGGCCTTGACGCAGCCGCAGCCGCCGGAATCCGTGCCGTGATTCAGCCAGGCGGGTCAGTGCGTGACGCCGAAGTGATCGAAGCCGCGAACGAACACGGCCTAGCCATGGTGTTCACCGGCCTGCGCCACTTCCGCCACTGAACCGCAGCGTCCCAGCGGCACGTTTTGCGGCAAACCCCTATCGTGTCCAGATGCCGTGGAAGGGGTGCGCCAGATTCATAGAGTGAGGCAATGACCCGGCTCGGCGATCCACTCGCGCACCATCGCGCGGTGTCGTTCGAGTTGCTCCCGCCAGCATCCGATGCTGGCCGGTCCAGCCTTGGCAGGACCATCGACGAGTCTGAGGCACTTCAACGCGACTTCGCCCTTACCCAGTTCTTCTTTGACATCGAGCACTACCTGCGGCTGCGAGACGAACTCGCGGCCCTTGGTGTCGAGAAACCCATCATCCCCGGGGTGATGCCCATCGTGGACGGCCCCGCACTGCGACGGATTCTGAACATGAACGGCACCAACATCCCCGGGTGGCTGGAAGAACGCCCCGCCCGCGCCGAATTGGCCGACGGCCCCGAACGGATTCGCCGCCTTGGGACCGACATCGCAATCGAGCTATGCCATGAGCTCATTGAGGCCGGTGCCCCCGGCCTCCACTTGCACACCCTGAATTGCGCAGCCACGGCCGAAGAGATCTGCTCGGTCGTCCAAGCCGAGCTGATCTAAGGAATTATCGAGGCAAATGCCGAGCGACACCTACACCGGAGCCATGCCCGGTGCACCTGCCGTGGACGTAGACGAACGCGCCGCCCCCGCGTCTCGGAACATCAGCCAGGTTCCCTACCTGCCCGGCCTCGATGGGCTCAGGGCGATTGCCGTCGTGGCAGTGATGATCTACCACGCCAACAGTGACTGGTTGGCGGGCGGTTACCTTGGCGTCGAGGTCTTTTTCGTTATTTCCGGTTACCTCATCACGTTGTTGCTCATCGCAGAGCACGAGCGGACGAGTGGAGTCGATCTGCGCAGTTTCTGGATCCGGCGCTTCCGACGCCTGCTTCCAGCGTTGTTCCTGATGATGTTGCTGCTCACGCTCTGGGTAGCGCTGTTCGAACGCGACGCCCTCGGCAAGCTGCGCGGCGACGTGATCGCCGGTGTGTTTTACGGCTCGAACTGGTACCAAATTTTCATCGGAGCCGGGTACTCGGCTGGCAATGACTTTGCGCCGTTGCGCCACCTCTGGAGCCTTGCAGTAGAGGAACAGTTTTACATCGTCTGGCCACTCGTGATGATCCTGTTCCTCCGGTCGGGCACCCGCAATATCCCCAAGATCGCAGTCGGGCTCTTCTTCGTCGCCGTCGCCGTCACACTCGTCACGGCATGGCTCGCCTTCGGCGGCGCACAACAATCACCCGAATTCACACCCGACGCTTACTGGTTCATCGGCGACCGTCCTATCTCAAAACCTGATGCTCTGTACCTGTCAACTTTCAGTCGGTCAAGTGGGCTCATGCTCGGCTCGGCGTTCGCGATGGTCTGGCGGCCAACAGCGATCATGCGCGGCCCGCTGCGCGACCGTGGGCGAACGCTTGACGCAATCGCTGGCGGCAGTCTCGCCGCTCTCGCTCTCTTGGCCGTGTACGTGAGCTTCAAGCCGAACGAAGGGGTGCACGGCTTCCTCTTTAACGGTGGGTTCTTCGTCACCTCGATAGCCACCCTCGGCCTGATAGCTGGCATCACCCACAAGGGTGCGATCACCGGCCGCTACCTGTCTACGCCGTTGCTGCTCTGGATCGGAACTCGTTCGTACGGTCTGTACCTGTACCACTGGCCGATTTTCCAGATCAATCGCAACATCGCAGCGAACAAGCTCGAGCTTCATGAGTTCGTCTTGTGCATGGTTGCGACCTGCATCCTTACCGAATTGTCGTATCGCTACGTCGAAACACCAATCCGCAAGGGAAAGCTCAGGGAGATTTTTGCGACCCTACGTACTCGTTCGGATCAGAAGGGTCGGACCGCCAAGGGACCAGTGGTGGTATGCGCGGTGGCGGCTGGCGTGATCACGGTGTTCGCCGGCGCGAGCCTCGCAACCGCCGAGCTCAAGCAGAACGCGGTCGCCGAGAGCTTGGCCGCAGGAGCTGAATTCACGTGCGACACGCTGGTCGACCTCGACTGCGACGGCGTCGCAGACCTAGACGCAGACGGCAATCCTCTTGACGCCGACGCAGCAGCCAACGGGGCAGCCTTCACTCAGAACGAGCCAGAGTCGGCTGACGGCGATGTTGCTGCCGACGAACCGACCAGCAGCGCTGCGACTGACACCGACGAGGCGGTCGTAGTACCTGCAACCACCGCACCGCCGACCACCCTGCCGACGCCGACCCACATCGCCGTCGGTGACTCGGTAATGCTTGGCGCTGCCGCCCAGCTGACTGAGCTCGGTTTCACCGTCGATGCGAGTGAGAGCCGGGCGTGGTCCAACGGCCTCGACTACGTCCAGCAACTCGGCGCGCAGGGCCGTTTGCCTGACACGATGGTGATTCACCTGGGCACCAACGGTCCGATCGGCCAAAGCAACATGGACGGCATGATGGAAGCTGTGGCGACAGTGCCGACAGTTGTGCTGGTCACCAACGACGTCGATCGCGACTACACCGCCGACAACAACGCACTCATCTACGGGGCTGCATCAGCAAACGACAATGTGCAGGTGCTCGATTGGGAGGGCCTCGTCCAAGCCTGCGAAGGCGACTGCCTCGAAGCGGACGGGTTCCACCTAAAGCCCGCAGGTCGTCGCTACTACGCCGCTGTCATCGCCGGCCTGCTTGGGCTGTAACAGCGTCTTCCGGCGGATGTCGCGCCGAAGAAGTCAACGGCGAGGTGACCAGACTCGCGGGGGTTCGACGGTGATACTTACGTGATGGCCGTGGTCGTCGACCAGCCGCAGGTTGGAGCTGCGAACCCCACCGATCCGCTGATCTCACGCGTGCCGTATCTTCCCGGCCTCGACGGCCTGCGGGCGATCGCTGTCGTCGCAGTGATGGTCTACCACGCCAACAGTGACTGGCTTCCCGGCGGCTACCTCGGTGTCGAGATGTTCTTCGTGATCTCGGGCTATCTCATCACCTTGTTGATCATCGCCGAACACGAACGGGACTACCGAGTGTCGCTGCGAAAGTTCTGGGAACGCCGCGCACGACGACTCCTTCCAGCGCTCACCGTCTTGCTGATCGGCGTCACGATGTGGACGGCGCTGTTCGAGCGCGGTGCCGTCGGACAGCTACGTGGCGATGTGATCGCGGGCGTGTTCTACGTGTCGAACTGGTACCAGCTGTGGGTGGGGCTGGGATACACCGCGGCAGGCGACTTCGCCCCGCTTCGCCATTTATGGAGTCTCGCAGTAGAGGAACAGTTCTACGTCGTCTGGCCTCTGGTGATGGTGCTGCTCTTGCGACTGCATGGAACGCGTCGGATTGCCTCAACGAGTCGCTGGTTCGTGGTTGCAGCGCTTGCGATCACCGCGATTACCGCACTGCTTTATCACCCCGGTGCAATCGGAGCACCTAGCGAGACGCCAGAGGCCTACTGGTCAGTACTGGGGCACGACATCTCGAAGCTTGACTTCCTCTACCTCGGGTCGTTCTCCCGTGCTGCCGGAATCCTGCTCGGGGCGGCGATGGCGACGATGTGGCGTCCTTATGCGCTCCGTCGGTCGCCAGCAGCCGGTGCTGGCTGGGCGTTCGACGTCGCTGCGGCTTTGGCGCTTCTCGGTTTCGCATGGTTGGTTTGGAATGTGCCGCTCATCAGCGACGACGGCGCAGCGAATGGAACCCTGTTCCGAGGCGGTCTGCTTGTTGCAGCGACGCTCACTCTGGTGATGATCGCCGGCGTTACACACCCATCGGCGCATGTCGATCGGGTCCTCAATCGCAGTCTGCTGCTCTGGATCGGTACCCGTTCGTACGGGCTCTATTTGTTC
>Ga0213866_10003340_pt1 | contig 10935 bp, 18 predicted proteins | sample PICome_11_FD_160079 | JGI IMG/M metagenome (GOLD analysis project Ga0213866, IMG submission 160079) | Coastal seawater microbial communities near Pivers Island, North Carolina, United States - PICO284 | ecosystem: Environmental > Aquatic > Marine > Coastal | place: USA: North Carolina... | reverse complement strand
TACAAAGTTGCTGCCTCTATTGGAGCATTTACGGAACCCTCTGACCTTGATTTCCTGAAGCGCCTCTGTGATTGGGCAGACATCATCCGCAAGACCTTTTATGATGGTGGTATTGAGGAAATCATCAGCACCCGCCGCCTGGTTCATATTATTCGTGCCTATGCAATCTTCCAAGACAAAGCGAAAGCAATTCAAGTGTGCGTGAATCGCTTTGATGATGAAACCAAACAATCCTTCCTTGAACTTTACGATAAAGTAGATGCAGACTTCGAACTCCCTGTGGAATCAGTACAAGACGCTCCTTTCTGAAACCTTTCCTGATTTAGAACTGGATTGTGAGTGGGCAAATTGGGAGGAAAAGAACTCCTCCCTTTCTGCCAAAATCTATGTAAACAAACACATTCTTAAATCCAGAGAAGTTGAAATATGGGATAACAAATCCTGTATTTACAACAACATCATCTATCCCAGAACTGGTAGTAATCTTCCTTGTTTCGGTATGGATCTGATGGGTTTCTTTGATAAGAAAGTCATTATTGTATTTGACGTCCAACATCCAGTGGAAAACTATTTGTTCTCCCATCCAGACCTTCCAAAGGCAGATGGTTCATTCCGATTCTTTGAACCTGGTAATCACTTCTCAGAGAATGTGTATGTTGCTAAATGTACAATGTCTGAGGTCAATGAACACCTTGATATATTCAAGAAGTACTTGACTACCTACAAGGATATGCTAGAATGTGAGAAACCTAATGGAAACGATTTTTCCACCTATTGCGACTTTGATTCTTATATGAAAAAGTTGGATCCTGTGAGTGGATATCTTTCCAATAAATTTGGTAAAGAAAAAGCAGACTCTTTAGTAAACGATTTTCTTTTCTGCTATGGTTAATTCTTGGTCCCTACTTTATGATGAACTAAAAATGGATGACAATACCTTTAATTTGAAGACTGATATGATTCCCAATTCTCCTGCAACACCTTGGAAGTATAACGAAGAAGAGATTGTAAAAGAACTTCTTGAATATATCCGTGGAACTTACAATCAGCATTACTCTGCTGGTGATGATAAAATCCAAACACTGGATTTGATCGAAGCTTGTGGTGATGGAGAGGCATTCTGCCGATCCAACATTCTCAAGTATGCCTCTCGTTATGATAAGAAAGGCACCGCACGTCGTGACATTATGAAGATTCTGCACTATGCTGTTCTTCTGATGAACTTCAATGATAAGAACGCACAACGTGAAACCTACAACCAATGAAACTGAAAAAACGTACAATGAAACTGTCTGATAATGCCCTTGCCATCCTCAAGAACTTTGCAGGAATCAATAATTCGATTCTTGTGAAGCAGGGTAATAAACTCCGCACCATTTCTGTTGCAAAGAACATTCTTGCCGAAGCAGAAATCAAAGAAGAGTTTCCCCGTGACTTTGCCATTTATGATCTGAACCAGTTTCTGAATGGTTTGAGTCTTCACCAAGATCCTGATCTTGATTTTCAGGAAGAGTCTTATCTGAGCATCAAAGAAGGCAAGCGTCGTGTGAAGTATTTCTTTGCCGATCCTAATGTCATCATTTCTCCTCCCGAGAAAGATATTCAACTTCCTTCTAAGGATGTTTGTTTCCAAGTTGATAGTGTAACTCTTGAGAAACTGGTAAAGGCAGCAGCAGTTTATCAACTCCCAGATCTTTCTGCGATTGGTGAAAATGGTGTTATCAAACTGGTTGTTCGTGATAAGAAGAATGATACTTCTAACGAATATGCTATCGTTGTTGGTGATACTGACAAAGAGTTTACCTTTAACTTCAAGGTGGAAAATATCAAGATCATTCCTGGTGCCTATGATGTTGTTGTGTCATCTAAACTTCTGTCACAGTTCACGAATACTCAGCACAATCTTAAGTATTATATTGCTCTGGAACCTGATTCTACTTTTGGGTAATGGAACCTGATCCCTACATTCAATTTTTAGAAAATTGGATACCTGGAATAGGTGAAGATACTAAACTTCACGATCAACTTCATACACACTTTGATCTTGGATTCAGTATTAATGATGAAGCTAAACTTCTTGGTTTCCAATTAGGACATCACCCTGCTGGAAATTTCTTCCACGTTATGGTATTCTGTATTATGAGCACAACAATCTACCCTAAGTCTTATAGGAATTCTTGGACAGATCTTAATGATTTTTACCAGGCATACCTACTTGGCAAATACTGGCAATCTGTGTCATACTGGTTTATACCCAAATCTATATTATGATTCACATTCTTTTTACATTGAAAGGATGTCCCTTTGGACTTTTGGATGACGAAGCACACATTCGTAATGTCCTTGCAAATGCCGCTCAATTATCTGAGAGCACTTTATTAGACATTTCTTCCCACAAGTTCAGTCCTTGTGGGGTGACTGCCGTGGCACTTCTTGCTGAGAGTCATATCAGCATTCATACATGGCCAGAAAACGGAATGGCAGTATGTGATGTTTTTACATGTGGAGAGCATACAAATCCTAGATCTGGTGCTACTTACATGTATGAGGCAATGGGTGCAACTGATATAAAATCTGAATTTTTGAAGAGACCTTTGAAATGAACATTTTTGCGACGGAGCAATGTCCGAAAAATTCTGCAATGGCACTACCCGACAAACACATTGTCAAAATGCCTTTGGAATCTTGTCAAATGCTCTCTATCATTTTTTCAAAATGGTACTATGATTGGGGCACTATTCCAAAAGCAGATGGAACTCCATATGCCACAAAAAAAGGTGCTTTTCGCAATCACCCATCAACCAAATGGGCTGCCGAAAGTCTTTATAATACAGCATGGTTGATTCAACACGGTTGTGCATTAGTAAGTGAATATCATTATCGGTATGGTAAGATTCATACATGTGCTCAAACCTTATTTGAAGCTAAAAAACTATTTCATCGTAAGTCAAAGTTAGCAATTGTTTGTCATACACAAGCAAAAGATTTCTCTCGTGCCATGCCTGACGAATGGAAATTTGATGATACAATAGATACGTTCACCGCTTACAAACGGTATATTGCATCTAAACCCTGGGTGAAGGATAATTATCTTCGTATGCCGTCAAGGCGTCCAGAATGGGTGTAAATAACTCATTTACTAAATAGTATTATACTACGAGGTTTAATAAATGAGTTGCGTCTATCAAATAAGAAACAAAATAACAGGGGAAAACTACATAGGTTCTACTGAAAAGAATTATATGCTTAGATTTGCTAAACATATAACTATGTGTAATAGTAAAAAAATGGATTGTCCTAAACTTTATGAAAATTTTTTAAAATATGGATATCATAATTTTGCTATTGAAGTTGTAAAATGGATACACGAAGACGAAGACCTTAAAAAAGTAGAACAAGAATATTGTGAATGGTTGAAACCTTCTTTAAATTCTTTGTGGGGGACAAAACATACCAAAGATTCTATTGATAAAATGCGTAAGTCGCAAAGAGAATATTGGTCTAAAAATTCTCATCCAAGAAAAGGTGTTCCTTTTACTGAAGAGCATAAGAAAAATCTCTCAAAGTCTATGTATAAAAAATGTTGTGTTGATGGAGTAATTTATGAATCTGTAAAGGAGTGTGCTAAAATACTTAGTATCCACAGGGATACTGCAAGTTGGAGAATGAGAAGTAAATCATTTCCAAATTACTATTACCTTTGATTTTTATTTTTTGATATGGAAATTACTGATACTAAACCATTCCTCTGGGTTGAAAAATGGGCACCAGAATCTGTTGATGATTTGATTCTTACTAAAAGTGTAAAGGAGTTTTTTACTAATGTAGTAAATGAGGGGCAACTAAATCAAAATCTTATTTTGCAAGGTTCTCAGGGTTGCGGAAAAACTCAAACTATTAAAACTCTCTGTAAGATTACAAAACAAGATGTTTTGTTTTTGAATGGTTCGTCAGAGGGTAGATATTTGGATACCATCCGCAATCAAGTCATTAACTTTGGAACCACTGTTTCTATGTTTAATGATAAAAAAAAGGTAGTATTTTTTGATGAGTTTGATGGGACAACTAACGATGTAATGCTTTGTCTTCGTGGAGTGATTGAACAACTTCACAATAATGTGTGTTTCATTTTTACTTGTAATAATCTTAATAAAATTATTGAACCAATCCAATCAAGGTGTGTTGTTCTTAAATATACTCCTATTCCGAAGAATGAAAAACCTGAGTTGATGGTATCTATTTTCAATAGAATGTCTCACATTCTTGATGAGGAAAATATTGAGTATGATAAAAAAGTTGTAGCAGAACTCATCAAAAACTATTTTCCAGATACAAGGCAACTCCTTAATACTCTCCAACGATATTCTGTCAGTGGAAAAATTGACTCTGGAATTCTTGCTACGTTCTCTGATGTTGCTGTAAATGAACTTGTCAAAAATCTTAAGGATAAGAACTTTGCTGAGGTGCGAAAGTGGATCGTTAGTAATCTGGATAATGATACTACTGTACTTCTCCGTCGCATTTATGATGCTTGCTACGAAGCCTTGGTTCCTGGTTCTATTCCTGCTGCTGTCCTTGTTCTCGCTAAGTATCAGTATCAGGGAGCGTTCGTAGCAGATCAGGAGATAAATATGCTTGCTTGTCTAACTGAACTTATGGTGGAATGCACTTTCAAATGAATGTAAAACTGATTCGTATGTGGTCCGGTGAAGATGTTGTTGCCGACCTGATTGAAGAAAAAGAAGATTCTATCGTCTTCTGTAATCCTATCGTTGCCGTTCCTACTGGTAATGGTCAGATGGGATTTGCTCCCTGGTCTCCTCTTCTTAAAGGAAAAGGTGAAGAACTGGAAGTAACTAAAAAGTATGTTGTCTACATTGCTGATACTCAAGAACAGATTGAGGAACAATATCAGGAAATGTTCTCCGTTTTAAAAACACCAAGTAAGAAGTTGGTACTATGAAAACAAAACTAAGAGCACAAGTTAAATCTAAGTTCTATTACATCTTCTGGGGAACTGCAACAGTCGCAGTAGTTCTTGGTCAACTTTATGTTGGAACTGGATATCGTGTATTGCATCAGGATATGCAAGAACTATTGAATAAGGTTGATGGAGTTCTTCTTCATAAAAGTCCGGACAGAGGTTTCCTATGAGTCTTCTCAAAATTGACTATAAAACTTTGGTAGAACCAAGAGTGAAGACCACACCTCAAAATGTTCAAGAGGCAAATGAGGCACTGTTCCGTGCTAAAATGACACTACCTGCTGCTGCAAAGCATTGTGGAATGACCCATAAGGAAATGAAATTGACCTTTTGGGAATTTTTGAAGTATAACGAACCTGATTATGAAAACGTTTCCTCTGAAAACCTGTCTTAGATATCCTGGTGGAAAGTCTAAAGCAACAAAGACTTTGGCACCATGGTTTCCTGAAAACTTCAAAGAATATCGTGAACCATTCATTGGTGGTGGTTCAGTAGCATTTTATGCCACTCAAGCATATCCAGATATTCCTGTTTGGATCAACGATAAGTATGTGACTCTTTATAACTTCTGGGTGCAACTCAGGGATTGTGGTGAAGAACTTTCAGATCGTTTGAACGATATTAAATCAAAGGCATCTAACTATCAATCTCAAGATGATAAAGATGCTGCACATAAAGAACTATTTGATAAGACACGGGATGAGATTAATTCTCAGGATGGACTTGATCGTGCAGTAAGTTTTTTCATTTTGAACAAGTGTAGTTTTTCTGGACTTACTGAAAACAGCACTTTTTCTAAAACTGCTTCTCGATCTAATTTTTCTTTCGTCGGTATTGAGAAACTTAAAAAGTATTCTCAACTGACTAAGAACTGGAAGATTACTAATATTGATTACTCTGAGGTTATGAATGCTCCTGGTGAGGATGCATTTGTATTTCTTGATCCTCCTTATGATATCAAAGACTTTCTTTATGGTAAAGATCGTGAGATGCATAAATCATTTGATCATGATCGATTTGCTGAAGATGTTTATAAGTGTCCTCACAAGTTCATGATTACTTACAATGTAAATGATAGGTTACTTGAACTTTATAAAGATTATTATCTTCGTGAATGGAAACTTCGTTATTCCATGGCACATCGTGGTGAAAAAGGAACTGATGAGAATGTAAAAACAGAACTTCTTGTCACTAATTATTCTACTGAAAAAGAATCTGTAAACGTTCTTGACCTTCTACTTTATGACTGAACTGAAAGACTGGCTTAATTCTATCAATCAAACTAAGAAGCATCTGATTGATGAAGATCCTTCTATTGAGAAGGAATATCCTCCTTATATTGTAAACCGTTGTTTTTCCGGACACATCGATACTTTGATGTTTGCCAATGAGATGAATAAGTATAACTTTCTTCCAAAGAAACTACAATATGATTTCTTTATAAATATTGTGAGGAAAAAGAAGAGGTTCTCTCCCTGGCTCCGTCAAGATAAGATCAAAGATCTTGATTATGTCAAACGTTATTATGGTTATAGTAATGAAAAGGCAAAGCAAGCATTAAAGATCTTAACCAAAGAACAACTTACATTTATTAAATCAAAATTTGATACTGGAGGATCGAAATGAGTGTCGTTAGAGAAAGTGAAGTGAAATGGTCACCAGAACAAATGGTAGAAGTGCTTCTGAGTGAACCAGATGACTTCTTAAAAGTACGTGAAACTTTGACTCGTATCGGAGTCGCATCTAGGAAAGAGAAGAAAATCTATCAGTCCTGTCATATTCTTCACAAGCAAGGTAGATATTTCCTTGTTCACTTCAAGGAACTGTTTGCACTTGATGGCAAACATGCAAACTTGACACAGAACGATGTCCAACGTCGGAACCGTATTGCTCAACTGCTTGCTGATTGGGGTCTTATTGGCATTGTTGATGTAGAGAAGATCCAAGATATTGCACCACTGAACCAGATTAAGGTTCTTGCATACAAGGATAAGCAAGACTGGATCCTTGAGACCAAGTACAATATCGGTTCTAAAAAGAAAAGAACAGAGGAAACCGAATGATACTGGGGGCTTGACGCCCCCTTTTTTATGCTATATAATATGAACAACTCGCACCGCACTGCACCGCGAGGTTCAACAAAAGCAAAATTGCGAACGTTTCTTATGTCTTACGAAATGCCACACATCGAAGGTCCTCATCGTATTCCTGGGTTTAATGGAGTTGGTGAGATTAACCTGGAAGATTACATAACAAAGAAGGTGTTGCCCCCCAAAATCCGTGCTGGAGAATTTTCTCACATCGGAGTTCTTGACCTCAGCACCGTAGATGAAAACGACCCTATGTGGGAAAACGTTGGTATCCGCGAAGAGGGTAATACCGAGGATCGTATTGAAACCTTTGAAAATGCCTATGAGGTAGAAGGATTCAAGACTGACGTTGTTCCTCCCATGATGGGAACTAACGGTAAACCACGAGACGGTCGTGGAAGAATTATTTCCGCAAAGCGTCGTGGTGAACGATTTATTCCTGTTTTCTATTACGTCATCGAAGACGATTCTGAAAAGAGTCGTGTCAGTGATGGACTGACACAAAACTTGCGCCACCCAGCATCTTTTGCGGCGACCATGGAGTCGGTTGTCGTTGGTTGCCTTTACCTCATCAAGTGCAATGAACTTGCTCTTAACGAAGTTACTATTCGTAATTATCTGCATGATGAACTGAACATTCAACAACGTTTTGCTCAGCATAACATCACTAAGATTGTTAACTCAATTCTTAAACGTGGTGTTGCTGGAGGTGATCCCTTGGTTCATGTCAAACATCGCAAGAAGTGGGAAGTATTCTGTGAAAAAGCAGGTAAGAAAATTGATAGTAAGAAAATCTTTCTTCTCTCTGCAGATAGTGATACCTATCCATTCCGTGCTTGGTGTCAGCATATCCTTCCCGCTATCGTAAAGAACGATGATCCTGTTGAGATTATTCTATATACAAATAATCACATTCCTTCAGAAGCACGTAAGAATATGAAGACGTTTCAAACTAAATTGGAATATTTCTTGAATGCATCTTACTTAATGGTTGAAAAGGATTATGCTCCTGGCTGGATGATGGGAGAACTAAAACTGCCTGTTAAGACAGTTCCTTACAGCATTTTGGGTTGTGTACCTCAAGTTGTTGGTAAGCATGAATCTTATACTAAGGGATATCGTTTTGTCCCAATTGAAAATTATTGATAACCGAATAAAAAGGTAGGGGTGGCAACACCCCCCTTTTTATGTCTTGTGATAATATATACTATGGATGCCTTCGGGGTCCACACAACACAAACTCGCTTTACAAGGAGAAGTACAATGACTGACTTAATGAAGTATAACGCCGCTAATTTTAATCAGCTGTTAGATCGTATAAATAGAAACAGCATTGGTATGGAAGAATACTTTGATCGTCTGTTTAATCTGCACGAAACGACGACAAACTATCCTCCATATAATTTAGTCACGGTTAGCAACGTAGAATCGAGACTGGAATTAGCATTAGCAGGTTTCAAAAAGAAAGAAGTTTATGTCTACACACAAGACGGTAAACTCTTTGTCGAAGGACAAAAAGAAGACAAAGAGACCGGAACAGAATACGTCCATAGAGGAGTGGCTCAGAGATCTTTCACCAGAACTTGGACACTCTCAGATGAAACGGAAGTTAGATCAGTTGTATTTGAGGATGGGTTATTGAGTATTACACTCGGTAAGATTGTTCCGGATCATCATCAAAGGAAGGATTATTTGTAAATCCTAACTAATTTCTGCTGCGGTTGATACAGAAGTGTATCACTGTGATACAGTATAATATAGATAGTTATGTACTTATGGAGGACGACTTATGAACTTCACAGCCGCCACTCTTTTCATTGGAACCGCAATGACTCTTTTTAGCAGTTGGACCCTCGGCAGTGTATTACCCTAATGGTCCACCCACAGCAGAAATTTTTCTAACAACTCCATAAATAAAATTGAATATCGTCGTCGCTGACGCCGAGGGGTAACTGGCAAAATCCAGTTGACACCCCTCTTTTTTACTGTTATAATTAGATGAGGTAAAAAGTAAAAATGTCGATCAAACTTGCAGTATTAAAATCTGGTGAAGACATCATTGCTGATGTAAAAGAAATTCTTACCGAAGATAAAAATGTTGTCGGATACCTTCTCAATGATCCCCATTTGGTAGTGACTGGAGAAAGTATTTTGATGGAAGAAGATTCTGAAGAGGGACATATTCAGATCTCTCTTCGTCCTTGGTTAGTTTTATCCAAGGATACTCAGGTTCCTATTCGACCAGACTGGTTGGTTACTGTTGTTGAACCAGTCGATATGTTAACGCAAATGTATGAGGAGAAAGTAAATGGACAAAGTGGTCAAAGTAATTCTACTGACGAACAGTGAGAGATTGATTAGTGAGATTGTAGAAATTGGTGCCGATATTGGTGAACCAGACTGTAAACTCATTAATCCTATGGAAATCTGGGAGGGGAATAATCTCTGCTCTTGGATGATGGATCATACTAATCAAACAGAGTTTATGATTAGTTCTGATAAGATCATTACTCTTGCTGATCCAAACTCAGAACTTTTAGAAAAATATAATAGTCTTACCAATGAAGGTTCTTAGTATTGATCTGGACTACATCATGGGTCCAGTTATAGAACTTTAAAATAGTGGAAACAAAGCACGCAATCAGTTTAATGCTGAAGTTGTTCCCAACTATAGAAATGTAGAGAAAGAAGATTATAAGTTCGATAATTATAATTTTGATCACATCTTCGTGTGCATGTCACCGCAGTATATCCCCCCAAATCACTGGCATTATTTTGCCATGTTCATCAGTGCATTTGAGGAATTTTCGGGAAAGGATGCTATAATACATACGGAGAAGTTTGAAACGAACATTCGTCACCAAAGGATACATAATGAGATTTTACACCAACGTTCAAATGGTCGGTGACCACTTTTTGGTTCGTGGTTATGAGAATGGTAAGCACTTTGCTACAAGGGAAAAGTTTTATCCAACACTTTTTGTTCCTTCCAATAAGAAAACAAAATACAAAACTCTTGAGGGTGAATATGTTGAATCTGTAGAACCGGGTACTGTTCGTGATTGTAGAGACTTCATCAAAAAGTATGAGGGTGTAGAAAACTTCAAGATCTATGGCAACGACCGATACATCTATCAGTACATTTCTGAGATGTATCCCGAAGAAGAGATTAAGTTTGATACCAGTAAGATCAAGATTGCTACACTTGATATTGAGGTTGCATCAGAAAATGGATTCCCTGATGTAGAGTCTGCTGCCGAGGAAGTGCTTCTAATCACCGTTCAGGATTATGCAACCAAGCAGATCCGCACTTGGGGTCGTGGTCCTTTCAACAATAAGCAGCAGAATGTTATCTACAAAGGTTTTAGAACTGAGTATGAACTTCTGACCGATTTCATCAACTGGTGGATGATTGAAGACAATACTCCAGAAGTCGTCACTGGTTGGAACAGTGAACTATATGATATTCCATATCTGGTTCGTCGTATTGATCGTATTCTTGGTGAGAAGTTGATGAAACGTATGTCACCTTGGGGATTGGTGACAGAACGTGAAACTGTTGTGATGGGACGTAAACAGATTTCATATGATGTTGGAGGTATTACTCAACTTGATTATCTGACATTGTATAAAAAGTTTACGTACAAGGCACAGGAATCTTATCGTTTGGACTACATAGCCAGTGTAGAACTTGGACAGAAGAAGTTAGATCACTCTGAGTTTGATACCTTTAAAGATTTCTACACTAATGGTTGGCAGAAGTTTGTAGAATACAACATCATTGACGTGGAACTTGTTGACCGTATGGAAGACAAGATGAAACTAATTGAACTTGCGATTACTATGGCATATGACGCCAAG
>Ga0213866_10003339_pt1 | contig 10936 bp, 8 predicted proteins | sample PICome_11_FD_160079 | JGI IMG/M metagenome (GOLD analysis project Ga0213866, IMG submission 160079) | Coastal seawater microbial communities near Pivers Island, North Carolina, United States - PICO284 | ecosystem: Environmental > Aquatic > Marine > Coastal | place: USA: North Carolina... | reverse complement strand
GAAAGGCCAAGGAATTACCATAACAGTTAAAGACGCAGAAAAAGCTGAAGGGTTTTTGAAAGAATCATTAGGCCAACTAGAAGAGAGGTTCTTAGAAGAGCATAGAGAGCCAAAGCAACCAAAAACCACACCTCCTGCTGAAATAACTTTCACACCATTTAGATGAAAGCGTTTTTAACCATTAATATTGGCAGTCTTATTATTTACATAGAAAAATATTTCTTCAGTTGCCTTCTTTGAATCAACATATGATTTTGCGCTTTCTATCCATGATAATACTAGTATTTTTGAATCCCCTGTAATTTTTTCAATTTCTTTTATAGCTTGTTCTATATCTGATTGTGCCAGATGTTTGGTTACTCTGGCAATAATATCATCTACTGAAGTGCCCGACATGTCAGCCTCAACCTTTCTTATCTGTACGAGGTCTGAAAGCTGAACGGCGACTTGATCAAGAATTGTTGGGGTTTCTTTCTCTTTTCTTGAAATATTCAATATCTCATTTGTCATAGCTTCAAAATCTGTTTTTAAAGTATCAAGAGATACAACGCCTTTTCTTGAGTGTTTTTCCAGAACGGAAATGCTGTAATTTAAATCTTCCTTATCTTTGGCGAAAAATTTAAATGTCTTTAGTTCTTCTTCAAAGCTCTTTGTGCTATTGACCGCATCACGTAATTTGATAGCCGATAGAATAAGGTTGCTCGACATGTTGTTAAGTCGGGCTTTCTCAAGTGCGTCACTTACGTTATCTATTTTTTCTTCTAAGAAAGCGGTTCTGTCACTTACATCAGTTAAGCCTGCGGATATGGCTTGCTGGTCATATGATAGAGTTTGAAAGCCGCTGGCGATGTTATTTTCAATAGCAGCTTCTTGGCTTGCAGTTTCTGGTTGCTGAGCTTGTTCGTTATTTTGGAGCGTTTCATCCTCAGTTGTAGTTGCAGCAGATTCGGATATTTTGATTTGGTTTGATTCTAATTCAGAATATTTTGCAGCTATTTGCTCTAGCTGTACCGATAGTTTTTCTATCTTTCTTTCAGCGTTACCTAATTTTGAACGAAGGGCTTTGTTCTCATGTTTTATATCTTCTATCTTTTCAACATTTTCAGAGTTAGCATCTACTACTGCACTTATCATTTTTGAAGAATTAACGTTCAGATAAAAATAAGCCCCAATTGCTACCCAAGATAACATAACCAGTATGAAAAGACCTTTAGAGCCTTTTTTTTCAACTATTTCTTCTTGCTCGATAATGTTTTCTTCAACAACTTCCTGTTCTTTTTGTTTCTTGTTTGCCATAATAATTTTACGCCTTCTTTTATCAGGATTATTTAAACTTAAATCATTTTACCAACTCAAGCAAAGATTCGCTATCAAATTTTTTCATTATAATGATTTCTTTAAACCCTAAGTCTATTAATGGCTCGGTTATTTGTTGGCTGATGCAGCAACAGACGGTTTCGGAAAAGTCGAAATCTGATGTCAGATCTGCAAAAACCTGTGCGGTTCGTTTGGAAAAAAAGAATACATAATCGAATTCCTTTAATTCAAAATAATTTTTACATTTGGTAGATATCTTCTGAACGGGAAGGGCGTTATATACAACAACTCTCATTGTTTTAAAGCCAGATGGAGCAAAGTCCTTAGAGATGTTGTCGCCAGAGATATACAAAAGCCCCCCTTTTTTGGAGGAATAGTAGTTTTCAATATATTTTTCTAATGCTGTAACGTTGCCTTCGGAATGGGAAATTTCTTCAAAGCCCATTTCTTTTGCCACTTGTGCCGAGTTCTTGCCAACCGTTATAATGGGTTTTTTGACGTAACCGACTGCCCGTATGGCATTTGCGCTAGTTGCCACAATTGCTTGGCAGCTACTAAGGTAAGGGCGAATAATCTTTGATGCGTTCTGATAATGTGATATGCTCAAGAAAGGCTCAATAAAACTTTCTATGCCTATTTGAGCAAGATTACCTTCCATTTTTAAAGCATCATGCAAAGGTCTTGTTATTAATGCTAGCTTTTTATCTTTAACCATAATTATTACTTATACTTTATAGTTGCATGAATTTCCGTTAAAAAATGTTCTACTTATCATTTTCAACTATAGATTTATAAACTATTGATGAAAACAAATTAAACGTTTTTTTAATTTTGGCCAATTTTAACTTCGTGCTTTACAACTTAAGCGAATATCTTTAAAAGAATACCTCAATTGTTAATTGATTGTTCTTGCTGATAATTACCATGGCTGTAAAAAATACAATAATGATTAGCCGCTTAAGAGAGCGAATGAGAGTAGCCGGCATTAATGCCAGAGAGCTATCACAAAGAGCTAGGGTGGGTAAGTCTTTTGTATATGATGTTTTAAGTGGAAAGTCATCAAATCCAACTACATCAAAAATTCAAGCGGTTGCCGATGTGCTGGGCGTAGGTCTACAAGATTTAATAGGTAATGAGATGGATAATCATCAGGATGAAGAGGGTGAGTATGTTTTTGTAAGTGACCTGTCTGTAGAGGGTAGTATGCTTATCAATAAGCCTAAAAAGGTAAAGATGTCCTTCAAAAAAGATTGGATAAAAAATACTTTAAACACTAATACTGAAAATATCAGAGCTATCAGAATAAATGGTGACTATATGGAACCTACTCTGCTAAATGGGGATGTGGCGCTAGTTGATATTTCCAAAAGAGTTCCAAACCCTCCGGGCATATATATATTATATGATGGGCACGGACTTGTTGCAAAAAGGCTTGAATCTATAAAAAAATCAGGTGAATCATTTATATTCATTACATCGGATAATAAAAACTATGAATCCTATAAGTGTAAGTTGCAAGATACCAATATTATAGGAAAGATAGTTTGGTTCTCAAGAGCTGTTAGTTGATAATTTTAATTGACTATTATACTGAAAATATTCATAAAATATATTCCTTATACAAATTTCTTAATAGCCACTATTAGCTAAAAACAAGGTTTAATCACTATGAAAAAAATATCTACAGCGTTGGTAAGCTTGTTTTGTTTGTTGGTCGCGTATCTTTTATTTTGGCCTGTGCCTATAGACCCTGTACCTTTCGTGACATCTAAAAATCCTGGTGCAACAGGGGATTTTAGTATGAACAAATCATTATCCAGTGTTAAATCGGTATTAAACGATATTGGGTTGGGGCCTGAGGATGTGACAAAAGGAGATAATGGCTTCTTTTACACAGGTTTACAAGATGGTAGGATAATTCGTTTTACGGAAGATGAGGCCATTGTTGAGAATTTTGTAAACACAGGTGGCAGACCTTTGGGAATGCAATTTGATACAAAGGGCAACTTAATCGTTGCCGATGCATTTAAAGGATTGTTGTCAATATCTCCCAGTGGTGACATTGCTGTTTTGACGGACAATATAGAAGGAGAGAAGTTCCTGTTCACAGATGATCTGGATATTGCGCAAGATGGGACTATCTGGTTTACAGACGCATCAAAAAGATTTGACCAGCATAACTGGCTGTATGATTTTTGGGAAACGCGTCCAACGGGCAGGCTGCTGAGTTATAACCCGCACTCAAAAGAAACAAAGATCGAGCTTGATAACCTTATGTTCGCAAATGGCGTTGCATTAGGCCCTGATGATAAATTTATCTTAATAAATGAAACTATAGGCGCCCGTATAAAACAATTATGGTTAAAAGGTGAGAAAACCGGACAGGTTGAAACTTTTATAGAAGGGTTGCCAGCATATCCTGATAATCTTTCATATAATGATGATGGGATATTTTGGGTGGCATTGCCGTCTCCACGTCTTGATGATTTGGAGAAACTTTGGGGAAATGTTTTTATAAGAAAGCTGCTTATAAGATTGCCAGAATCCTTACGTGCTGTAGAACCTAACCCCTTTTATGGCTGGGTCATCGGAATAGATGAGTCTGGAAAGATAGTACATAATTTTCAAGACCCTGAGGGATCATATGGTACCATAACAAGTGTTAACCAATTTGATGAAGAGCTGTATTTTGGCAGTATTGCTATGTCATCAGTAGGCAAATATAAATTGCCGGATGCTAATTAGCCATAAGATGAATTATTTTATTCAATATTAAAGAACATAAGGCATTTTTCAGTTTGGTCTGCGCGGTTATATGTTGCAGAAGTTAAGTTCCAATATACTTGGTTGCCCATAACACAGCCATTCATCGGAAGAGTGTCAAAGTTCTTGCCGGCTTTTATCCAGCCTGAATCGGCAAGGCCATCGTCGTGTTTTTCATCCATGCTGATAGCCTCTCGGGTTTCTACAACTTGGCGAAGCCTGTTAAATTGGCTTACATCACCTAATTGCATATACCAACTAGGGCGACCTTGATATATAGTACCGCTAATGGTTCTATATAAAGCGCCTTTTCCATATGGAGTTACTTGATTGGTATATTGAAATTCAGGATTAGGCCCTTCAATATATTTTGTATATAGTCCTTCAACCTGAAGAACCTCCCAAAAGCCTTGATGTTCATGAGTATTGCCATTCATAACTCTATTTCCATTTCCATTTTGTATTGTAGGGTAATAAGATTGAATGTTGGAAATATCACCAGGATATGCGTTATATTGCAGTTTAAAGCTATTCATTGCCGTTTTTAGATTGCTCATATCTGAAGTGATAGAACGTAATTTTGCCTGTTTTATAAGAGATTGGGCTCCAACTACACCTGCGACAATAAGCCCTATCAATACTATAACAATTGATAGCTCAACAAGTGTAAACCCTTTGTTACGGTTTTTTGTGGTTCGTAGATTCATATAACTAATATATTGAAATTAGTATATTAGTTTAACCTATGAGGGGTTAATATTTACTTAATTTGGATAAAGTTTTTATTGGCAAATTAAAGTTTTCTCGCCCCAATCTCGACCGGTAATGTCAATTTTAACAGCAGAGATAATATTCCCAAACCATACGGTTTTGTTTATATTCATTTTCTCAATGGAAGTTAAAGTGGGTTCTCCTTCACCATTAAAAATTAATGCGAGTTCTAATATAAGAATGCCATTGGGACTAACACCTTTATTGATTAGCTCGTATCTATAATTACCAACAGGTGATGGTATATCAAATGTTCCTTGTATTTTTACAGATGATGGTTTTTTTATTAAATTTAAACTTTGATCATGGTGAACTCTTAATTTGCTATATTTTTGTTTGCTACAACGCATTTCTGCCGCATATGTTGGTTTAGCGTATGAAGTTATAAAAAAAGATAATAAAATTGCTAAAAATATTCTTTTATACATTGTAAAAACCTAATAGGAATTATGAGTAACTAATTTTTCTTATCTTCACGGAGTTTCTTTCAACATAGCAAGATAAATATAATACATAATAATATATTAACATAAAAATAACTTTCAATAAAACTAATTTTCCTGCTTATAGTGGGGATATGCTAATCAGGGTTTGCGGAATAGGTAGCGATTTTAAAAAGCTTTCAAGGGGCAGTCCGTTGACATACTCAAAGATTGTTCATATGCTTACTTAATAAGCTTTTTCCAACTCAATATAAACGAATTATTCTCCATGGGCTCATCAAAAAATATAGCTATAATTTTGCTAACCCTAATATTTTCTTTTATATCAGTAAATACACATTCTAAAGCAGAAGCAAACCCTGATGTTATTAACGGTCTTATGCAAACTTTACGAAAAAAGTGTGAGCCTATACCAGTAATTCCTGATAATAGAAAAGAATTAAAAGCTCTTATGAAAAAGCATGGGCTTAGAAAATTAGATTCATACGGTGAAACCGTTATTGATATTATAAAAAGTGACCCTGATGCAGCTAAGGATGCAAATTTTAAAGAATTTTTGACAGATAAAAACCAACTTTTTTTGATGTTTGTTATAGATATAATGAGATATATAGACTCCCCACCTAATGATTACGTTCCTTATATTGTAAAGGCTATAAAAGAAAATGAGTTTAACGAGTATAGCTTGCCTGAATATTCTTCATCTGCAATTAAGCTTTTAAGAAAAATTAAGACCAAAGATTCAAGAAAGGCTATTTTAGAGATACAAAAATACGCTAAAACACAAGAAAAAACCTTCCATAATAAAAAAGACAGGCCTCCCGAATATTATAACAAGCAAATACTAAGAAAAGTCTCTTTATTAAACTTAGGTATTGAAACTTTTTTTGGAAAATATAATGCTCTAATTGGAGATAATGATGGATTGCACAAATTTGCTTTTGATTCTAAATATGGTATCAAAACAAACGGTAATTCAGATGGTAAAATAGACTACAAAGAATCTGTAGCAGCTTTAAAAATAATAGACAAAATAAACTCTGATGAATTTGTTAATTTGCCTGATGATGTGTATGTAACTATTAGATATCACGAATATGAAGGAAAATCAGGAAATGCAATAGTTGTTGGTGCAAAATCAGATAAAAACACCCCAGCTTTACCAATATTTACTCCTAAAAGGGCTGGCGAGATTATGAATATATTTTCAAACTCACATCAATACGGAAACCTAAAAGGAGATAGTTTTAAAATTATAAATGGTTATAATAAGTCGGATTGTATAGTAAATGAAAAGTTGAATCTTAGTTCAAACAATAAATCATGTGCTATAATTTATTGGATTGAAGATTATTATTAATATCTTATGAAAAAAGACAAAGATACAAATTTCATACATTTAAGGGTGCGTAGTTCCTATTCATTGCTAGAAGGGGCAATTCCTCCTAAAGATATGGTGAAGCTTTGCCAAAAATACCGTCAGCCTGCGGTGGCGATTACTGATGCGGGAAATTTATTTGGTTCTTTGGAATTTTCAGGTGCATGTGCAGATAGCGGCATTCAGCCCATAATAGGCTGTATAATATCAGTAGATTTTGGGTTACAAAAAAACAAATTTGCCGACCCCATTTATGATAAAATCCTAATACTTGCCCAAAATGATGAGGGGTATTTAAATATCCTAAAACTGGTGAGTATGGCTTTTTTAGAAACTCCATCAGATGAAAAGCCGCACGTATCTTTTGAGTCCTTAAAAAAATATAATAAAGGATTAATTGCTCTTTCAGGTGGTGATGAAGGGGTGGTTAACCGCTTGTTGCTCGAAAAACAGCATAAAGAGGCCGAAAAAGCTCTGCTGTCATTAAAAGAAGTTTTTGGCGACAGGCTATATATTGAGCTTATAAGGCTTGAATCTGTCACAGAAGATGAAACCGAACAGCCCCTAATTGACTTTGCCTATAAGCATGACATTCCGCTTGTGGCCACAAATGATGTTTATTTCCCCGATCAAGGCGTGCATCAGGCACATGACGCATTAATGTGTATCGCAGATGGTCGCTATGTCACCGAAGAAAACCGCAAGAAGGTAGGCACACAGAATTATTTTAAGTCCACCCGTGAGATGGTGGAGCTGTTCAAAGATATCCCCGAGGCTGTTGAAAACACCATAAACATCGCCAAACGCTGCTCGGTTATGTCTGAATATAGAAAGCCGATGTTGCCTCACTTTGATTGTGGCGACGGGCGTTCTGAGGCAGAAGAGTTAAAAAAGCAGGCCAAAGACGGCTTGCAAATGCGTCTTGAGCAACATGTTTATAAAGACGGACAAACCGAAGAAGAGCGCAAGAAAATAGACGAGGAATATTTTGCCCGCCTTGATTTTGAGCTAAACGTTATCAACACGATGGATTTCCCCGGTTACTTCCTTATCGTATCTGACTTCATAAAATGGAGTAAGAAAGAAAACATCCCTGTTGGCCCCGGTCGTGGTTCTGGTGCGGGTTCGGTAGTTGCTTGGAGCTTGCAGATAACCGACCTTGACCCGCTGCGGTTCGGGCTGCTTTTTGAGCGTTTCTTGAATCCTGAACGTGTATCAATGCCCGACTTTGATATCGACTTTTGTCAGGAACGCCGTGAAGAGGTGATTAAGTACGTACAGCAAAAATATGGACGTGACCGTGTTGCGCAAATTATTACTTTCGGAAAGCTACAGGCTCGTGCGGTAATCCGTGATGTTGGGCGTGTTTTACAAATGCCATATGGTCAGATTGACCGCATATCAAAAATGATTCCTTTTAACCCCATTGACCCCGTCACTTTGCAAAGAGCCGTCGACATGGACAGAAGCTTCAAGCAAATGATTGATGAGGATAAGGAAGTTGCAAAGCTGGTAAATACCAGCCTGAAACTTGAAGGATTAAACCGCCACGCATCCACCCACGCAGCAGGTGTGGTAATTGCCGACCGCCCACTAGAAGAACTAGTTCCAGTCTATCGTGACCCAAGGTCAGATATGCCAGTTTGCGGATATTCAATGAAATATGCAGAGGGTGCGGGCTTGGTGAAGTTCGACTTTTTAGGACTAAAAACCCTTACCGTTATTTCAAAAACTTGTGAATTTGTACGGGAAAAAGGTGTTGAAATTGAAATTGAAAAAATCCCGATTGATGACAAAAAATCTTTTGAGATGATTTCAAATGGTGATTCAATCGGAGTATTCCAGATTGAGAGTGCGGGAATGCGTGACACACTCCGCAAAATGAGGCCGGATAATATTGACGACATCATCGCACTTATCTCGCTATATCGCCCGGGGCCAATGGATAATATTCCGTCATATATCGCCCGTAAACATGGGGATGAAGAACCTGACTATCTTGATCCGATGCTTGAGGGCATCTTAAAAGAAACTTATGGGGTTATCATCTATCAGGAGCAGGTGATGCAAATTGCACAGGTGATGGGCGGCTACAGCCTCGGTGGTGCAGATTTGCTACGTCGTGCAATGGGTAAAAAGATTGCCGCTGAAATGGACAAGCAGCGTAAGATTTTCGTAGAAGGTGCGGTTAAAAACGGTGTAAAAAAAGAAAAGGCCAGTTCAATTTTTGATTTGGTAGCAAAGTTCGCAGGCTATGGTTTCAACAAATCACACGCCGCCGCTTACGCTATGATATCTTATCAAACGGCATATTTAAAAGCGCACCATCCGGTTGAGTTTTTGTCAGCATCAATGAATCTGGATATACACGACACCGACAAAATAAATACCTTCCGTCAGGAGGCAGTGGAGCAAAACATAACCGTATTGCCGCCATGCATTAACAAATCATTCGCATATTTCAGACCTGAAAAATTAGAAAATGGTGAATATGGAATCCGCTATGGCTTGGGGGCGTTGAAAAATGTGGGCACAGCCGCAATGGGGACGTTGGAGCAGGAACGCAAAGAAAATGGCGAGTTTAAGGATGTGTTTGACCTAGCAGGGCGAATTGGCGGGCAGGTGATGAACAAACGCCAAATGGAAAGCTTGGTAAAATCAGGTGCGTTCGATGCAATGCACACCAACCGCAAGCAGCTTTTCGATTCAATTGAGGCGATTCTTCGTTATAGCTCGTTAGTTAACTCAGAGAAAAACTCAAACCAATCCAGCTTGTTCGGCGGTGATGAGCAATCAAAGACCGACCAGCCAAAGCTGCCTCAAACAACAGATTGGGCGTCGCTTGAACGCATGAATAATGAATTTTCAGCCGTTGGTCTTTATTTAAATCAACACCCGTTGGAAATTTACAGCAATATCTTGCGTAAAATAAATGTTCTGCCATTTAGCGAGCTTGTTGCAAGCCTGTCCGACGGCAGCACGGCAACTAAAATCGCTGGGGTTTTGATAGCTAAAAGGATGCGTTCATCGCCAAAAGGGCGTTTTGCTACCATTTCATTTTCTGATACATCAGGCATATTTGAAATTTCAATTTTCAATGAAGATTTGCTCTCCGGTGCAAGTGAGATTTTAGAGCCGGGTAATGTTCTGCTAATGGATATTGAAGCTCGCAAAGATGATGGCGGAATCAGAATGAACGCAAATTCAGTTAAGAACATTGAGGATTTGCAGTTAAACTACCACCTGCAAATCCATCTGGATAATTGCAACGGCATGGAAAAGTTAAGCCAAATTGTCGGCGAGCCATCCCCACGCAAAACCAGAATATCCTTCATATCCCAAACCGAAAAACACACAGTGCACGTAGCCTTAAAAGACACCTACAACGTAAGTGCCTCTGCTATTGAAACCTTAAAAGAAATTGAAGGTGTAAAAGAGGTTGTTGAGGTTTAAAGCTATATAACAGAGATAATTTACCTGATCGGCGAATGACACGATACGCAAGGTTAATCCATTGATTTTAGGCTTCCGAAATGGCAGGAATTTCTTATTATACTTGGCGTTCAGCTTTACTGCTACTTACAAACTCCGCATAACAAAACTTATCTTTTTCCAAGTCACAAGGCTCTCCATCACGAGTTGTATATTGCCATTTTCCTTTTTTGGCATTTGCAAATAGGTCGTAAGAGCCGATTTCTTCTTGTTTTTGCTCGCCTTTAGCTGGAGCTGCTGTTTTACTGCTACTTACAAACTCAGTGTAACAGAAATCATCTTTTTCCAAGTCACAAGGTTTTCCGTCTTGAGTCGTATATTGCCTACTGCCTTTTTCAGCGCTTTCAAACGGGTCGTAAAAGCCAATTTTTTCTTTTTTAAACTCGCCTTTAGCAGTAATTGTAGTTAGTTCGTTTTTCTCTTTATCTATCATATAAGATGTTTTTTCATCACCGAAAATTGTAACTGAAGGTTTGTCATCCTTCTGTTTTTGAGCGTCTTCTTTTGCAAATTTAGCTTTCTCTTGTTCTTCAGAAAGATCGTAATAATTAAGCTTCTCAACAGTTTCAGTTCCATCAGCTTTTTTAGTGTAAAGTTCTTGATTTACAGAATCTATGCTATAGCCAGAATTTTCTCCCAACTCTTTTTTTTCTACTTCATTTGTTTTGTTCGGTAGTAATAACGCTGTAAGTGCAAAAAGCTTACCTATATTCATAATAAATTCTCTTATTTTGTTAAAATTTGCGGCATTGTAACACAAAACTAGAGCAAA
>Ga0213866_10003336_pt1 | contig 10940 bp, 7 predicted proteins | sample PICome_11_FD_160079 | JGI IMG/M metagenome (GOLD analysis project Ga0213866, IMG submission 160079) | Coastal seawater microbial communities near Pivers Island, North Carolina, United States - PICO284 | ecosystem: Environmental > Aquatic > Marine > Coastal | place: USA: North Carolina... | reverse complement strand
AATATTTATAAATCCCAGAAGGGCACCGATATATGCAAGCAGTGTAAAGATGACCATAAGTCATCACGCCCACCGCTATGCTGGTGAGCGCACAGATCATTAGCTCATCATGTTTACGCGCAGAAGCAATGCTATGATGAACGCAGACGCACCAATAACAATAGCCTCTAGGCGCTTTACACGGTTAAACAAATCCTTGAATTGAATATCCATCTCGGTTTTGATAGCCACGATTTCCTTCTCCAATCCATCAATGCGTGTGTGGGCCGATGATACTGTGCGCTTGTCCATTTACTTATTCCTCTTGAGCAGCCGCATAAGCAGCCTTAACCGCGTCACTGAATACTGGAGTACAGATGGCAACAACATCAGCATCTTCTGCTGAGAGATCAGCATCAGGCATGACCACATGACGGTGGAATGTACGGCTGATTTCTGTACCATCCTCTGCAATGATAGTCGCAGTGCGTACCTGCACCGATGACCAATCACCTTGGTTAATTACTTCGATCTTGTCGTTTACTGTTGTTTTAGTCAGGGCCATGTTTATCTCCGTTAATGAGTGATATATTCAACAGTTACAAGTAAATCTGTGCTTGCTTGTCCTGTTCCTGTATCTGCTTTTTGTAAGACAATAGCATCACCAGCAGAGACAAAAGAGTTAGCAGATGTTGCAGGAAAACTAGCATCCATTAACTCAGGCACATCCTCTGCAAATGAAAGTGTGTTTGTATTATTGTTAGCTATATCTTGGAAGCCACCACCAGATGATTTTCGTAAAGTATATGTGCTGTAATTACTCGCACTCTGCGTAATTGCTGCACTATTAGTTAGATACCAATTCGTAATGATGCAGCTTTTCACTGCTGCCATTACTGGTTTTTGAATACCTGTTCCAGCGCCAACACTTCCAAAATAAACACTTTCACTTTCCCCACGAATATTCACAGTGTCGCCTGGAAGTTGGAATGGCGTGGCGGTATTTTGTATAGCATTGCCTTTAATATGAAATTCACCAGCTATCGTGCCAGAAATTCTAATACCAGTTGTCGATGTTTGGATTATATTATTAGAACATTGCCTAAAAAAAGCATTAGAATTTAATGAATAAAAGTAAATAGCATAATCATCTCCGCCAGAGCCGTTGCCACATTCGAATAAATAATTTTCTGATATGATAATGCTTCTTGCTTGGCGTATTGTAATGCCCGTCCCAAATCCAGTCCCAGATTGGTCACTACAATTAGCAATTGTATTGTTGGATATAATGCTTCTCAATGGGCTTTCATAATTTACATCAGCCTGATCGAATAAAATTCCATCTTCAAAAGAACTGATATTATTGCCAATACAAACCAATCCTTCACCAGCCAAATAAATGCCTTTTGAACCAGCTTGACTTCCGCCCGTGACTACATTGTTTGAAACAACAATATTAGACATCTCTACAGAGGCATCGGCAACAGAAGGTCTTATAAATATTCCACTTTGCCCAGTGCCGCCAGACTTTACAGTGATAATATTCCCGTCAATCGTAACTCGATCTGTGCTATCTGTTGCAGGGCTTACAGCATCAGGTGGAACCTGTTTATTATTTACAAGTATCCCATCCCTATTTGTTCCTTCCACAATGACTACATTGCCAGTGATTGAAATGTCTTTTGCTGCGTTTAATTCAATTCCTGCATCACCAGTATTGCAGTAAACATGATTGTTTCCAACAACCCCATATTGACAACCAGCTTGCATATCGACCAATTCTGCCCCGACATCATCTTCTTCCACAAGATTATCTGTAATTGTAAAATGATTTACATAGAACAAACCAAGAAGTGAGCCAGTGCCATTGATAGTATTATTTGAAACTTTGAGAAGATTGTGGACAGTAGCTGTGTCACTGTATCCAAGTCTCATTCCATTTGCTCTATAAATATCGCAATGATTGAGATTGATATTATAGAACTGCTCAAGAATAACTAACTTAAACTTGTCAGATCCTGCATCCCCTTGGAACCTAAGATTTGACATCTCCCAGTTGTCAATTTTTACATCCGTTGCTGTTCCAAAAATAGAAATTGACCAGTATTCCGATGGGATGCTGGTGTCTCCAACGTCAATAATAGAAGAACGTCCATCCCCATCTAGATGCACATTGCTTTTCATTTCTAAGCAAGCGCCTATTTTTGTTGCCCCACCAGAAATGCCAGGATAGTCAGTTCTGTCCAATGCAGATTGCTTAGTAACTTTGTAAGTTCCTGATGGAAAATAAACAGTGCCGCCGCCAGCAGAATTTGCAGCATTTATAGCTGATTGAATAGAAGCTGTGTCATCAGTGCTACCGTTTCCTACAGCTCCATAGTCAAGCACGTTAAAAACTGCACCTGAGATCATTCTGTTAGTTGCTTTTGTCAGTGCCATCAGATCAATCCTTATGCGGCTGGATATGAAAAAGAGAAGGCAAATTCATTGCCAGCAGTTATTGTAGAAGCATCAACATCTATTCTGATATAGGTTTGATTTTCTACTGTTTTGAAAGGGGCTGTCGTATATGTGCCATCATAAAAGTAACAGCTTCCCGATGATCTACCTGCTGAATCTGTTAAGTTTGCAACAACAAAAGGCAAGTTTCGTATAGTAAAATAATTGCCCACAGGACTAGAAACAGAGTCCACTCTAATCTCACCAGTCACAGTAACATTCCGTCCAACTTTGGTATATGACATAGTATTATAAGAGGAGTTAATTGTTATACTTCCCGAAGTTTGCGGATCAAAAGTTACATCAAAAGTCCCCTCTTCATAGTCATCGAACAGTTCACTTGTGCCAGTGCCAGAGGTGGCAGAGAAGTCAATGCCTTTGCCAGAGGTTCCCATTATTAGGTTGCCATTAGCAATAGTTACATTACCAAGATAGTTAATAGAAAACTGTGGTGTTCTGGCATCGTAGTTTCCATTACCAGAATAAAACTCAAGAACTGGATTATTACCACTGCCAGCAGCATAGGCTTTCATTCCACAATACTGAGGATCGGGTGAAGCAGAACTATCATTAGCCTTAAATGCCAAACCACCAATCAAGTTATTATTGGCAATAGCGGTATCATCTCTACTTAAATAAAGTTGCGCACCTCCTGTGCTTTCAATCGTAGATGTTGCAGCATTTACTGTAAGAGCAGAATTTGTGGATAGACCGCCTTCAAGAGTAAGTGTGCCATCAACCTCAACATCGTTAAATGTTGGGTTCCTTCCAAAGATGCCGCCTTGCTGTTTGATAGTCATTGGATACCTCTCATTTAACTATGAATAACATATGCCACTGGCACACTGCCCGTAGCCGTTCCAGCAACAGAAACAAATGTAATTAAATCGCCAGATGAAGGCGTAAGATTTGATCCAGTGCCAGTAACAATATATGTGCCATTTTCTATTGTCGTATTTGCATCACCAACTTTGACAGAGAAAACATCACCCGATGCCGTGCCTGTAAATCTAGTAATAGTTGTTGCGCCAGTATTAGCAGTATGAAGTGTATTAACACCTCTAACATCTGGCGTTGTATCTCCATCCGTAATTGTTTGAACCGTATCAGTTGTAGTTCCTGCTAAACTATTTCGATAAATAATCTTACCGTCAGTAGTTCCACTATCTGTGATTTCAGTAAGAGTATCTAAACCATAGTTGCCATCAATTATGGAATACTTATTACCTTCATCTGTACCAAGTTTTATCTGAGCATTAGACTGAAACTGATTATTTGAGATAACAATTCCTACATAGTTCTGGCAGTCGATTGCTATATTTGTAGGCGATGATCCTGTTTGAAAGTTATTATGCCCTATAAAAATATTACTTGCTGTTTGTGCTGGGGAGGTGTTACCAATTTGAATGTGAGCAATCCCCGGGCTTCCCTCAAATGAGCAGTTCGTAACTTTACACAAGTCTGTAGCAATATAGATATTTGCCGCCGATGTGCTGCCTTCAATAATACAATTCGATATTACATGCTCTGCGCCATTTAAAAATGCTACTTGATATGCACCATCAGTTGTGCCGTTATCTTTTATTGTTGAATTATCTAAAACAAATAGCTGTGGCCCTTGCCCAGATATAAAGTCATTTTCAACAATCAAACCCCTAGCATCAGAGTTTCTAATTTCACTTGCGTGGATTACAAAGTTTTGTGGGCGACCTAGACGCACACCCACATTGTTTGCAAAGTCAACCTTAACTCTCTCCATCTTGCCATTGAGAGGATAGTTTACTTTTAGCAGGTTTGTTTCTGCGCCAGAGGCGTTTCCTTTTAGTTGAATATCTCTAATCGTCCAGCCCCAGAATGTTCCACCACCATCATAACCACAATCCAATGCAACGCCTGACGATACATTAAAATCTAGTATAGTGCTTTCAGAACCTTCACCGATTACATGAACTTCTTTTTGCTGAACCGTTAGGCCAGATGTAATGATGTAAGTACCTGCAGGGAAAAAGATTGGCTTTTTTAAAACTTCACATGCATCAATCGCAGCCTGAATAGCAGCAGTGTCATCTGTCACGCCATCACCGACAGCACCAAAGTCTTTGACCGATACAGTCTCTTGTAGCTTGCTTCTTACAGTACGCTCCTGCGAACCAGTGCCGCCTTGGTCATAAGTAATTGAAGCAGCATCACCAGTAATAGCAGTAACAGCCTGGCCAATAATAAACTCAATCCCAGCATTTAATGGAGGAGCTTCTGAAAAAGTAAGGGTTTGTCCGCTAATCGAGAACGATGCTTTGTCCTGGTAAACACCATCAATATAAACTTGCACGTTTGTTTTAACGCCAGGAGATGCAGTCAATCCAAATGCAGTTGTAGCCCCATCACCAGTGCCGGTATTTACAATATAGTTTGCGCCGACGATAGCCCCACCAAATAAATCTGCTGGAGTTTCAGCAACAACATTGCCCTCAGTATCAAATGTTAAAACTTTATCTGCTCGATCAGCCGCAAGAGGAAGGGCCAGAGTTTTATCTTCATCGCCAGGTGGTACAGCAAGAGTACGGCCAAAACGCTCATCAAGCTGCTGAGACATGATAACATTGCTATCGAGCTGTTCATTCAGCGAAGAAGCCAGCAAGTCACCAGCAGTTACAAAGTCAGTTGTGCGTGATAACTCACGGCCACCGATGATTGTCAGAATATCCGTAAGCACCAGAGCAACAACCATCGTGATGTTGCCCGTACCATTCGCAGCAATCGATACAGTGTAATCAGTTGTTTCTGTCAGCAGCACGTTGTTCTTGTAAACAACGATATCACTTGACTGCAAAACATTGAAGTTAAAGGCATACGGGCCGGTTCCAGTATTGCCTGTGAACTGAACTCTGCGCGTAACAGGGTTAATTGCGATATCGGACATGATGTTTTCCCGTTCCTTTGCTTACTCTATAGCAGATTTTTGCAGATGATCCAATAATTCCTTATCGGAAACCGCCTCCTGTTTGAATGATACTGGTTGGTGGCATCCAGTAAGTTTGATTGTTTTCTCGTTCTATACGGCGCTCCATGCGGCGAAGATACCCAGGGTTGACCGTTTCTTGTAGCTGATACCATACAAGATAGTTCATGGCCTGTTGCGTGTAGAACAGATTGGCAAATGGCGTATTGCCCTTGAGCAAGCGAATAGCATCACCTCGAAGATCCTCATCACCACCAGCAACCACGCCTCTGGTTCTTTGCAACAAGTCAATAACCTCAGACGCAGTGCCGATGCCAGGACCGGCAATAGTTTGCAATGTGCCGCCGCCATATCTGTTAGCTTCGCCAAATAGGAAGTCGCCATAGATACCTAATCCACCGCCCTGCATTGCTGCCGCGATAAACGTCTCTGGCGTTGCTGGGCGCATCTCACGGCCCTTGGCAACCTCTTTGAGCTGCATGACGTAATAGCCAAGAACAGTTGTGCCGACGATGCTGTTGATGATGCCCATATTAGCACCAACGCCGCGCTGTAGTTGCTCGCGCATAGACTTAGCGCCATAGCCATACATATGACGCCCTACGCTCTTGGTAAGAGCCGTAACACCGAATGACTTGAACTGTGTAAGGAAGCGGATGCCCTCACCGGCAAATGTGCCAGGACGATAGCCACGGCGAATGATTGCTCGCTCTCTAGCACCAGGCGAAGGCACAGAGTTATCTGCCTCAGAAACTAGCAATGCAAACATATTCTCACGCATCTTAACGTCTGGTATTTCACCAGGCACAAGATACATGCGGCCATCTGGCCCTTTCTTTGCCCCCTTGCGAGCAGCTTCCCAGCCTTTTTGGTCGATGCCATATGTGCCGAGAATACGTCTTAGATCATCTGGTAGCTTCGCATAGCTCTTGCTTGCTTCACGGCCAAGATCATTGGCAATCATTAGCGTCACGCCACGCTTGTTGCTTTCAGTCCAAGGCTGGAGAAGATTGAGCTTGAAGAACAGCGACATCATTTTAGCAGTTTGACCAGGTACATCATCAGCCGCGTTGAACCGGCTCATAAAGTCACCAAGCTGCCCCTCTATGCCAACGCCAAGCCGATCCGCAAAGTCACGCATCTCGCCCTTGTTCATGCCCTTAAATACAGCCGTAAAGCCATCACCCCAAGCATCGAGCAATGAGCGGCCCTGGTAGATCCGGTTAGATGCAATGAATGCTATGTCAGATAGAGCAGAGATCCATGCGCCACCCAGCTTTGCCATAGTTTGAATAGAGCGATAGAAGTGCAGATAACGTGCAAGCGGAGTGTGTGAGCCAATGTTCACATCGCCAGTGACCTCAGCAAGAGCGCCATCAAAGGTTATTGCAGCGGCCTCACGCTTGATGCGCTTCAACTTCTTTGGATCGCCCCGATACTTTTCCATAAGGCGCTTCTGAACGCGCTCAACCATTGCCTCAGGGTTAGTGCCAAGAACCTCCATGAGAGCAGTAGCGCGAGAGGCAGACTGAATATCTTGCATGAATGATTCACGCAGAGAAGCCTTGCCAAACTTCTGATCGTAGTCGTACCAGTCGTTTGCGCTCTTGAAAGTAAAGACACCAGCAGCGCTTTCCTTCTTTGCAAGATTGCCTGGCCCTTTAAATGCGCGGCTTATCTCAGTACGATCACCTTCTTTGCGAATGCCTGTTGTGATTGCCTCATATGCGCTATCAAGAAAGCCCTCGATCCGCTCAGGAGCAATACCCATCTTTTCATAGTCAAGTTTGCCACGAATGTAGTTCTTCCACTCATCTGGCCCGACCTTAACCAATCTGCGCTGATCGTGGCTCGCTCGAACAACACGACCCTCCTTCAGCATTATGTAAGATCCAGCTTGGTTCTCTCTCTGAAGAGCGGCGCGTTGATATTTAAATAATATCTTGCCCATTGCCTTAGCATCAGCAGATGCCTCAGCAACACCAACCGGTGTTTTAAGGTTAAGATCGCCAAGAACATTAGCAACCTGGCGCTCGAAGTCGCCCTTCATGTTGTTGAACTTTGTAAGCAGACCAGCTTTTTTTAGATCCGCAATCATGCCGCCAGCGTATGAATTTACAAGCGCACCAGTTATTGAGTCAACGGATCGAGTGGCACCTTCAAACGGCGCATTCACACCAACAAGAGCAGCCTCTAGGCCGAGAGACGGATCGCCGGTCATTTCATCGGCGCGCTCTGCTAGAGCCATCAGCTTTTGCTCTTTGAGAATATTCATATACCGATTGCGCTTTTCGATCTTCTTGGCAATCTCTGCCTCTTTCGCAATCAATAACCCACGCTCAAAGATAGCAGATTCGATCTGATCCAATGCACCAGCAGCTTGCCGAGCTTTCTTCTCAGCATTTAGCTCTGTTAGGATCTCATCAAGCTCATCATCGCTCAACCGGCCTTTGTTGGCTTCATCAGCAATCTTTAAACAATCTGCCATTATGACCTCGCCACGCAAACGGTTACAGCTTCAGTGACCTCAACATACGCTTGGGCCTGAGCATCTATCTGTTCTATCTCATCGAGCTGCTTGATCTGATCCGGTGTAAGTTCACCATCTTCACGCATCTGAGCAATAATTGCCTCCTCTTGCGCGATTGGCTCATCAAGCTCAATGTCATCACCGACACGATCAAAACGTGCAGCGGCTTCAAGATCAGCAAGAGGATCGCCCTCAATGTTAAGGCCATGTCGCGCAGCCATTTCTGCTTGCGTATCTAGTATCCGGCCAGTCACGCTTTCAAATGCTGGCATTACATCTATATCGTTTAAAGACATTTCTTGCGAAATAAGCGCGATTTCTTCGTCGGTAATATCACGAGCGCCTAAGGTTTCAAGATCTGTGCGTATATCTGCGCGACGAGAAAGCTCTGCCTCGAAGTCATCCTTAGATGCGCTATATGCTCTCCACGCCTCAGCCCTCTCCATGTCTTGCCTGGCAAAAGTAAAGTTACCTCTGCTTTCTTCAGACAGTGCATCGATCAGTGCATTCGCGCTTCTCTCTGGTAGGAACCCAGCTTCAAACGCCATCTCAGCCGCGTCATCAAGATTGGTATCAGTCTTTGTATTGCTGATGCCATTGACCATGTTGCCTTTGCTGTTGATGTACCCAGCGCGGCCCTCAATGCCAAGGTTCTTTAGCTCACCCCTAAATGTAGGATCTTGATCGTTTATGCCGCCACGAGCGCGTATATACTCGCTGAGAGTTTGTGGACGAGCAACAGCCTTTGGCAAAACCATTGCAACATTGATGCCCTGATCCGTTACAAACTGACGAACCGCAGTTTCGTATGTAACGCGACCGCCGGTAATACCATACATCTCACGAGTTTGCTTTACGACACGATCAGCCTTGGCCATTGCTTCGGCCTCAGTCATACGCGGTGGAAGCTCAATAGGCACAATATCAGTACGAACAGGAGCTTCTGGCTCAGAGGCTCTGACCACAGCCTCAGCATCTACATCAGCACGAGTGAGCATTCCAGCAACAGTGCCGATAGCTCCACCGAGAAACAGCCCAGCGCCTACATTCAGCAGCGCCTCGCCCATTGTGTAGTCAAGTTGCTGGTCTCTTGAGAGGCCATAATATAATGGCTCAGTGAGCAAAGCACCGGCAGTGCCCTCTATTGCCCCGACCCTTGCTCTGCCACCTACACGGCCAAACCTTGCTACAGACGCGGCTCTTCCAGCCTGACCAACGAAGGGAATAAACATTGTGGCGACTTCAACCGGATCTGTTGCCATTGCCAGCATACCGCCACCAAACTTGGCAACGCCAGGCAAAAACCCCGTTGGACTGCGAGAGATGATAGCATTACGCATAACTTCTTCTCGCTTGCCTTCATAAAGCAAACGGGCCTCTTCTTGCGTCATAGGCTCATCAAATGTCAGAAGATCACCGTATTGCTCAGTAAGATCCTCTGGCGTTGATAGCCGACCCTCTTCGATGCTTTGCTGAAACAGCGCATCTTTCTGGGTTTGGCTCTCCTGATACAGACCATCGAGCTTAGAAAGCAGCTCTTCGCGCTGGACTGGATCTGTCGTTGTGTCCAGATCATACTCAATAGCCGCTTGCAGATTGCGACGATCACGCTCTGCTTGTGCAAACTGCTCACGCTGATCTTCAGTAAGTGCCGTTGTTGCCGCTTGACCTTGCTGGAATGCACGAGAAATCAACGTGCCAGTCATTGGCGTACCGGCCATTTCAGTCACAGCACGACCCAGAGAAACGCGAATATCATCTCCAGCAGTTACGCGGAGAACCCTATTCTCTGTTATAAGCGGCCTTGGCTGCATTATTTTCTACCTCTGCGCCGCGAAGCCTCAGGTAATTGCTCTGCTTCCACCTCAGGCTCAACCACCTCTGGTTCAGGCTTTGCATCCAAAACAGGAAGCTCAGCGCGGATCTGTTCAGTCACAATGCCAAGAAGTCTCGACATCTCTGAGAACTTTACCTCAAACTCTGCGCCATCTTTTGTTAGAACGGGAAGCTCTGTGTCATTGATTGTGTAATGCAGGGTAAGGCCATCGCCGGTGCTGTTGTTTAGCCACATTCCGGTAGATGCAATCGATGCGATAGAAACAGCCTCATCAACAAAACCAGGATACTGAGCGGAATCCAATGGCGCAATATCAAGCTGGTTCAGTATGTTTTCATTAAAGAACCGTGAAGCATTTGTCTCAATGACCTGAGGATCAAACTGCATTGGAATAACATACTTGCCCTGTGCGCCCAACACAACTTGGTTGACTTCTGGAATAATATCATTGACAGCGCTTTCAACGGCTGAAGCCAACTTAACATCCGTACCTTTTATTCTTGATAGGGCCAGTTTCTCGATAACAGCATATTGCTCATTGAATATCTGTTCTGCTTGTGCGCCTCCACCGGCGAGATATGCAAAGCGATAATCCTCCATAAGAAGATTTATCTCTTTTTTGGTGTCATTCGGCACAGTGCTTTCTAGGCCAGTCTTAATTTCTGTAATGTCACGGGTGGATATGTCTAGAAGCTCTTTCCGAACTTTCGCATTCGTTGTGTACATTGCTTGTACATATTCTGGACGCAACTTCTGCGCTCTTAGCTCTTCTATAAACTTGGGCGCATAGTCTCCAAGATTTAATCTGATTTGATTAAGAGTCTGAGAAGCAGCAGCAGTATCAATGCTTTGAATTACATCAACCATCTGAGCAGCGAATTGCTTTGGCATAACATTGCGCTGATTTGATGGTATTCCAAGCAAGTCAAACTTTGCATCAGTCATTGTCTTTAATAACAATATTCCTTGTGACGCATTATCGATATTGCCCGATGCGATTGACTGTTGAATGTTTTCAATAACTCCAGATACCGATTTATCAGTTTGAGCGGCAAATAAAGCAGCGTCTTTTGCAAGCGCATCGTTTCTATTAGCAACGGCCTCAAACCAGTCAGCATGCCTTTTGACAGCCTTAG
>Ga0213866_10003335_pt1 | contig 10940 bp, 11 predicted proteins | sample PICome_11_FD_160079 | JGI IMG/M metagenome (GOLD analysis project Ga0213866, IMG submission 160079) | Coastal seawater microbial communities near Pivers Island, North Carolina, United States - PICO284 | ecosystem: Environmental > Aquatic > Marine > Coastal | place: USA: North Carolina... | reverse complement strand
CAAGACCTTTATCGGAATGTATCTCGCACTTGCAGATGTTCTAGATAAGTCGTATGAACAAGACAAACTTGTTATCGTAAGGAGCGTTGTTCCGACACGGGAGATGGGGTATCTGCCTGGCTCAATCGAGGAGAAGGTTGACGCATACACCGCACCGTATAGGGCAATCGCAACCGAACTGTTCAACGAGAAACTCGCATATGATATGCTTGAGACACAGGGCGCAATCTCGTTTATGTCCACCTCATTCATTCGGGGACAGACAATCGATGACGCAATCATTCTGGTTGATGAGATGCAGAACCTTACATATCACGAATTGGATAGTATTATCACCCGTGTAGGACGCAACACACGCATCATCTTCAGTGGGGACTACTATCAATCAGACCTAAATAAAGAGACTGACAAGAACGGTATTCTGGACTTCATGAACATCATGGAAGTCATGAACAACTTTACAACTGTAGAGTTCGGTTGGGCAGACATCGTAAGGTCTGACTTTGTGAGAGACTATATAATGACGAAAGAAATGGTAGAAAGAGGAAAACTAAATTGAGACTATCACCAAACTTCACCCTGAGTGAATTTACCAAGTCCCAGACTGCTCTGCGACAAGGTATCGACAACACACCGAATGAAGAACACTTGGTTGCGGCACAGGCGTTGTTCCTGATGGTCGTTCAACCTGTTCGAGATAACTTTGGTGTCACCGTAATCAACTCTGGATATCGGGGGCCTGCGCTGAATGAAGCAGTAGGTGGTTCATCGAAGTCCCAACACTGTAAGGGTGAGGCAGTGGATATTGAATGTCCAGGCACATCCAACTACGAAGTTGCAAAATGGATTGAAGACAATCTGGACTTTGACCAACTCATCCTTGAGTTCTATACGCCTGGCATTCCTGACAGTGGTTGGGTTCATGTCTCGTATAAAGTTGAAGGTAATCGCAAATCTGTTCTCACAGCGATGAAAGAGGATGGTAAGACAGTCTATAAGACTGGTCTGATTGAATGAATATAATCTTCCAATACATGATTATCGATGAGGATACCGACAAACGAGGTAAAGTCGCGGAGTATCCTCAAGGGACTCGCTCAGAGTTATATAAGAGAACCGCAGACCTCTCTGCTGAATCGTTTCGCATCTATGCTGAGAAGATTGGTGCGACTCATCACTATTCATCTAAGAAAGTATTCACGGCAGGAAAGAATGGGCCAACAGTTCCTCTTTTTGAAATCCTACGATTAGTCTATGACCCATTGTATGATGACTTTGATAAACTTCTATTCGTTGATACTGACATCATTTGTAATACCGAAGAGAATATCTTTGATGTTGCTGACTGTGATGTGTATGGGGTATTCGAGTCTGATATCAAAACTTCGAAAGGTGGCGGTTACAATACTTGGGACTATCGTGATAAGACATATAAGATTCTAAAAGAGAAATATGAGAGAAATAATATTCCTCTCGTTCCGACCCAACCGCCTCATCGACCTAGTAAGGTTACCACATTCAACACGGGTGTTCTGGTATGGACAAAGGAAGCACGACTGAAGGCGCGTGAATGTTTTGACCCTTGGTATGATTATGTAAAGGATGGGGAAAATCATAAAGACCCGTTCTGGGTAAACAACGACCAACCATTTATATCTGGTCAGTTGATGAAACACGGATTCAATGTTAAGAGTATTGACCAGAAGTGGAATGATACACCGACTCATTGGGACGATGACCGTGGGTATGATATGAACTTCCTACACTACACAGGTGGTGGCAACAAAGTAGTCATGCTTGAAGACTACGAAAATAATAAGTTCAAATACCTAAAAAAAGCTTGACATTTTCTTTTCTTTGTGTCATAATAAGACATAATCAAGAAAAGAGGTTTATATGTTAGAATACAATACACAATATCACAAAGTCATTCTCACTGACGCAGACGGTGTTCTGTTGAACTGGGGTTATGCATTTGATGTCTGGATGCATGAGAAAGGATATCGTGTATCTGACAAGTTCGCATATGACATCGCTGAACTCTATGGCATTCCGAAAGCAGAAGCCAAACGGTTAGTTCGGGACTTCAATGAAAGTGCCGCAGTCGGTTTCATTCCGCCTCTTCGGGATGCTATTCAGTATGTCAAGAAACTTCATGAAGAACATGGATATGTCTTTCACCTGATTACAAGTCTGAGTAAAGACCAGAACGCACAACGGTTACGGACAATGAACATTCAGAAGTTGTTCGGTGAGACCGCATTTGAGAAGTTCATCTATCTCGACACTGGTGCTGACAAAGACGAAGTTCTTGCACCGTATGAAGGAACTGAGTATGTCTGGATTGAAGACAAAGTAGAGAACGCCTATGCTGGTGCAAAGGTCGGTCTTGAACCTCTTGTCATGGAACATGCATACAACATGGATTGTAAAGACTTTCCTCTGATGAAGAACTGGAAAGATGTTTACGAGTTTCTGACCTGATATATACTTACATGAGATATGTAGGTTTCTCCGAATATGGACACGATGCTAACTTGGCTATCATCGAAGAAGATGGCACGGTTGTGTATGCGTCAGCTTCAGAAAGATATAGTGGAATCAAGAATGACCCGCTAATCGACCCTGACATGTGGCGACTCGTCAATAAAGATGACCATGTAACGTATGCGGCATACCCTCCGTCAATTCATCAAGATTTCAGTAAAAATATATTCAATAATAGAATAATCAATAGTAATATCGCTGAAGAACGTGTTCCTGTTGGTCACCATCTAGAGTATGATACATTCAACCGACATCATTTGAGCCATTTATTTGGTGCTTACGCAACATGTCCGTGGGACAATGATGATGATATCATATCTCTTTCTGTTGATAACTGTGGAGAGATAGAGGCAACTCTCGCTAAAACACCTCAAAACTTATGGACTAGGGAAAACGAAATACAACATTTACATCCCGAATCTTTAGGTGCGATATATTCTGCGGTTACACGAGGAATGGGATATACAGAAAACAGAGATGAATATATCGTTATGGGTCTTGCGGCGTATGGAAAACCTATCGGTAAGTTGTTAGACCATCTCTATGATTTTTATTATTTCTGGAAGACTGAGGCTGGTCAAGAAAAACTAAAAGAAAGAGAAAACCCGTGGGAGAGTGAGTGGAGACAATGGCCAATCAAACAATATATTGATGGTAAGATTACTCGTATCTCAATGTATACCCAACACCTGAAGGGTGAGGGTGATTTTCAAACGATGGCAGATATTGCTGCATCAGTCCAATATTTCTTCGAAGATGAAGTATTGAAGATAGCAAAAGAATCTAGAAAGTATGGTTCTAAACTTGTCTACAGCGGCGGGTGTGCCCAGAATGTTGTTGCTAATTCAAAGATACGCGAGTTGTTTGACGATATGTTTATACCCACCGCACCTCATGACGGGGGAAATGGATTAGGAGCAGCCGCAAGAACTTGGATGGAAAAGACGGGAGGGAAACGTTTGAAGTGGTCTCCATACTCTGGTCACAATATTGAGCGCGAACTTAATCCCAAAGAAGTCGCACAATATCTCGTTGAAAATCGAGTCTGTGGTGTCGCGAATGGTAAATCTGAATATGGCCCTCGTGCATTGGGTAATCGTTCATTGATTGCGGATGTCCGTTATGATGTAAAAGATACTGTAAACGATATCAAACGTAGACATAGGTTTAGACCATTCGCTCCTGCGATTCTCTCTGAATTTGCTCACAAATACTTTGCTGGCCCGATGAACGAATACATGCAATATACTGCGGATGCTAAACATGATTATAGTTCTGTTACTCACATAGACGGGACTGCACGAGTTCAACTTGTCAAACCTGATTGTGAATCTAAGATTAGACAGATTCTCGAAGAATATTATGAGTTGACAGGTGTTCCAATGTTATTAAACACATCTCTAAATATTCGAAATAGACCTATGGTCAACACTCTAGAGGATGCAATAGAGTGGGAAAAGGAATATAAAGTAAAAGTTTTTTAGAATGAGATATGTAGGATTTTCGGAATACTTTCACGATGCTGCGATAGCAATCATTGAAGAAGATGGCACAGTCGCATTTGCTTCTCAATCAGAACGATATAGTGGTAAAAAGAATGATGCGTTGATACCATCTGAGATGTGGTCGTTTGTTAATTCAGATGACCATGTCACTTTCTATGAAGACTATGAACTTCGTAGAACACAGATGGGTGGTCTGAGAACATTCGGTCAGAGTTTTGATAAGATGTTTCGAAACATCGGCACTGGTTTCAAAGATGTTATGATACATGAGACCGAAAATAAACTACCAATGTATAACTCTCTGGACTATGATGAGAAAAATACTCATCACGAAAGTCATTGCGCTCAAGCATTCTTTACCAGACCGTGGGAGTCCAAAGAGGATACTGTCATGGTTTCGGTTGACGGGTCAGGAGAACTTGAGTCTGTGGCAATCTATGACCACAACTTCAATGTAATCAAAAAAGTCTTATGGCCTCAATCGCTCGGATTGATTTATGCGAGTGCAACCGTGATGATGGGATTTAGAGCTCTGAGAGACGAATATATCGTAATGGGTCTCGCACCATACGGAAAACCAAATGCGACACTATATGGTCTTCTGAAAGAATCTTATTATTATTACGAGAGTGAAGAAGGTAAGAACCTAAGACAAGAAGAGGAGTTTCAGGGAATACCTATCGCTTCAAGTAGATTGACCCGTAGATTGAGGGGGTTCGAAGATAGAATGTGGGAGATGATAGGAGACATGATGCAAGAAGATACGGCGGCTACGGTTCAAAAATTCTTCGAAGATGAGGTTCTAAAGATAATGAAGTTCGCTCGTCAGTATGGTAGTAAACTGGTCTACAGTGGTGGTTGCGCTCAGAATGTGACTGCTAACACCAAGATACGAGAACTGTTTGATGATATGCATATCGCAATCGCACCAAGTGATGCGGGTAATGCACTAGGGTGTGCATCATACACATGGCACAAGAAGACAGGGGGAACACATCTAAACTGGTCTCCATATCTGGGACACGACATTGACCGTGACATCAATCCAAAAGAGGTTGCGAAATATCTTACTGAGAACAAGGTGGCGGGTGTCGCAAATGGGCGGGCAGAATATGGCCCTCGTGCGTTAGGTAATCGGTCTCTGATTGCAGATGTTCGGTATGATGTGCAGGATACGGTCAATGATATCAAACGCAGACATCGATTTAGACCATTCGCACCCGCAATCCTATCAGAGTATGCGGATGAATACTTTGATGGATACATGAACGAATACATGCAGTTTACCGCAAAGGCAAAACACGACTATGATTCTGTCACGCATGTTGACGGGACTGCCCGTGTTCAGTTGGTTAAACCTGATTGTAAATCTGTGATTAGACAGGTTCTTGAGGAGTATTACGAATTAACTGGAGTTCCTATGATACTAAATACCTCACTGAACATACGGAATAAACCGATGGTCAACACTATTGAAGACGCTATAGAATGGCAACAGAAATATAAAGTTAGGGTATTCTAATGGAAGAAGAACTTAAAAACGCAGGGTATCATCCCGCTGATAGTAATGGTGACGGTGTTGTTACACCAGAAGAACACCAAATGTATCTTGAATTCAAACGCAAAGAGTTAGAGGATGCAGATGCAATGCGTGATGCACAACGCAACATGGCATGGTATTCTCTCGCTGGTATGTTGTTATATCCCTTTGCCGTTGTTCTCGCACAGTTTATCGGTCTTGAACAAGCTGCAAAGATTCTGGGTGATATGGCATCTGTTTACTTTGTGTCAGTTGCGGCAATCGTAGCGGCATTCTTTGGTTCACAAGCATACAATAAAAAATAATGGAAAAAGTTAGATGGCGTGGGACATGGGGTGTTGGCGACTCTATGAATGCCCTCAATGTGTGTCACAACTATTGCTTTAGAAACAAGACTAAAGTCAATCTGGAGATGCATTGGGAACATGGTGAATTTTACTATCACCATCCCAAAGACCCTGAAACAATTGTTCAAAGAACCGATTGGATACATTCACACTATCATCGACAGGATGATGTGACTCTGACTCACGTCTTTAACTCTGACCTATTCCCAAAGGGCAATGTCAATAATCTGGATGGAAAACATCGATACTATTTCGATTCTGAAGCATACGACCCAACAGGCGCTCCACCAAATGATTGGATATTCAAACGAACATCTTTTGTTGAAAGAAGAAAAAAGATTGTCATATGGACACCAACTTTCAACACAGAAAAACCAAGAACTTGGAAAAGGTTCTTGACAAATGACGATTGGTCTGGTATAATTAAGCTGCTTTCTTGGGAGGGTTGGATAACCTGTGAACTAACTTATCGAACACCGATTCGAGATGCATTCAAACAAATATCAGAAGCAGACTTTATTGTCTGTTATGATGGTATGTGGCATTACATTGCAAGAAATTTTGGTAAACCGATGTTTGTTCCATCTTGGGAAGGTGTCACTAGATATAATACACCACAGGCAATAACAAGACCATTAATAAATATCAAAGATTATCCTAACGCTGAGTTAGCTATTAATCAGGGTAGAACGGAAGTGAAAGAATATTTTGGTAATGGTAATGATGACTTTACACCGAATCTAACAGAGATGAAAAGTAAAGCACGAGAATACTTACATAGGTTGAAAAAATATTATGAAGATTGATAGAGCAGTAATCGAAGTCTATGGTGGATGTAACTACTCGTGTAGTATGTGTCCTCAAGACATGCGAACAGGTGGACGTGACATACGATTCAAGGGTAAGATGACTCTTGAAGAGTTTGAAAAGAATGTTGCTGATTGTGCAAAACATGGACTACGGGTTGTAAACCTTGATGGTAGTGGTGAGGCAACCGCAGTCAACAACCTACCCGACTATATCAGAATTGTCAAGAAGTATAACGCACAGGCTGTTATCTTCTCTAATGGATTCAAGATGCATGGTCAATACATGAAGGATTGTGTTGATGCGGGTCTTGATTTCTATCGGTTCTCGTTTATAGGTTCGAATTCTGATAAATACAACGAGTGGATGTATAACAGAGTCGGTGGCACATACGAACAGATTATTCAAAACATCCGCGAGATGAAAGCGTATGTGGACGAAACTGACTCAAAGTGTGTAGTTGCAACATATCATCTGATAACTGACAATGACAATCTACAGAATGAACTAGACGAATACAAAGCACTGGTCGAAGACCTTGGCGTAAAAACAGAGATTTGGAAACTACACAACTGGAGTGGTGTGTATGACCCGTCTTATAAACGCGAAGGTGAGGTAAAGACCTGTGGCAGACCTTTTTCTCCTGACGTTGTTATTCGTGTTGGCGGCCTTGATGGTAAAAGAGGTGCTGTCGCTCCTTGTTGCCAAGTCTTGGGCAGAGACGAGGAAGCGGTTCTCGGTCACACATCTGAAAACACAATTGAAGAAATCTGGTTCGGTGATGCGTATAGTCAACTCCGTGATGACCATACTACTGGAAATTATCCTGATTACTGCCGTGGGTGCGACTTTCTTCTTGATGACCCCGAAGTTCTAGTTTACACAAATCACAATCGCGACCTCCACCACATGTATGGGACGGAGTTTGACCTCAATGATTTCCGATAATATTTGGATGATACAGATGCCTGAGAGTGAGGTGTCGCAATATTATGTGAACAAGGTTCTACCCTCGTGGAAGGAACATGGGTTTAAGGTGAACATGTTTGATGCGGTGACTGCCGAGACCTTACACTTATATGATGATATCAAGATTGACCAGTATCACGGCAAACGAGACTTCACCCCCTCAGAGATGGGTTGTTGGTATAGTCACTATCTTCTTTGGGAGAAGTGTGTGGAAGAGGACAGACCAATCACAGTGATAGAACATGACACCGAATGTCTGACATCGGATATGCCTATCATCGCACCATACTTCTCAATCTGTAACTTTCAGAACGATGATGAGTTTCACAACTATTGTGATAGGTTCAAGGGTCACCCATACTGGTGGGACTTAAAACTTTGTCCTATCACATCCGCATACTATATCGAACCAGAGGTCGCAGAGGAACTACTCTTGGAGTGTGTGACTGAGGTTCACACCAGATACATCGATGATATCATGTTCGACAAACTAAATCGGGATACTAATCTCGTGACTAAATATTGCCGACCAGTATATGATGCGAAAATTGGAGGCACAGTTGGCCACTAGAATGATTTACCAAGTATCGGTAGGTAAACCGTCAAAACTATACGAACACTGTATTCAGTCGGTTGCAGACTATTGTGAGAAACACAGTATCGAACATATCGTATTGACACAACCTAAGTTGCGTATCAAACCTGATATCTTTGCGACCAATCGTAGTGAGGAGTCGTATATGAAGTATGGGGGATATTTACCTATCTACGAAAAAGAGAATGCGTTTGAGTATCTGAATTATTACGACCAGATTGCAATCATAGACGCAGACATCTATATCCGACCAGATGCACCAAATATATTTGAAGACTTTGGAACGAAACATGCTTATGGTGCTGTCTGTGAACGTGAAATGGACATTCAGGATTGGTATAAGAAAAAGATTATAAACTATTCTCAGATGCAGTATACGCCTCTTGTTAAGAAACTAGATTTCAAACCGAACCATCTGGGATATGAATACTTCAATATGGGTATGATATTATTGAATAGTGAACTCTTCAAACCATATCTCAAAGGTCAAGACCCACATAGTTTCATAAACCGTATGGAGTTCAAAGACTTTGTTGACGGCGTAGGTGCGTGGAAGTGGTCTACTGACCAGACATTGTTGAACTACTTTCTCAAGAGATATAATATTCCCACCAAACATATGGACGGTAAATGGAATGGTCTGTATAGTGCGGTAAATAATTTGAAAGAGTGTCACTTTGTTCACTTCTTTCTCAAAGATAAACTACCCGAAAAGGGTGAAAACGTTGATGAACTTATGGAGAAAATACAATGAGAAATTTCATCTACGCCTTAGTCGCAGGGTCACTATTTGCGACACCAAGTCTTGCGTTGGATGAACATACGCAACACAATTATAAAATCAAGTCAGGTAACCTCGCGGTGACCTATCGTGACCATGTAGACCTTGACAAGTGGATGACACAAGTTGACTATAAGTTTGCGGGTTTCGGTTATGCGTATCGTTATCAGGAGAGTAAGGGTAAGGTAGAACATCGTCTTCGTCTGAATACCCCTACACTTGTCAAAGTAGGTAATGTAAAAGTATCCTCGCGAATCGAACTGCGTGATTTTGAAACCACAGATGACTATGGAAATATTTGGTTGCGTATTCAATACAACCAAAAAATCACAGATAGTCTGAGTGCATATGTAACTTTACAACCGAAGTTCGCATTCGGTAATGACAAATACGATGATGGTGATTTCTATACATCACAAAATCTGATTGGTGTTAACTATAAGGTCGGTGATGGAGTCACTCTTGGTATCTTTGCTGAGAAAAACACTGCCGATAAACTTTCGGAAACCAAATCAATCTTTTTGGGAACAAACCTGTCATATAAGTTCTAATGACTGAGTTCTTTGTTATGATGTTAGGAGTCCTGTATGGTCTCGCGGTGGGCATCATTCCTGCGGCGGGTGCTACAACAGGACTCGTTGCGGTCTTTGGATTTCTACACCTATTCTCTGACCCGTATCTTGCGGTTATCTTCTGCATGGCAGTTGTTGCTGCGTCTACCACAGGCGACAGTATCACAGGTATCATGTTGGGTATCCCTGGCGCAAACTCCGCAGCGGCTACAGTCGTTGACGGTTTCCCTCTCGCGCAACAGGGTAAGTCATCTTATGCGTTGTCTGCCGCAATCACTACATCTACAATCAACGGACTCCTCTGGGGGTCTTTGGTGTTCTTCTTCCTACCATACTATACCAAACTCGTGATGTATTTTGGTATCCCCGAACTGTGGGCATTTACCGTATTTGCATTTGCCTGTGTTGTTTTCATATCAAGTAACAACTGGGTTCGGAGTTTGATTGCACTATCGATTGGTGTGTTCTTGGGTATGGTCGGAACAGACCCCAACACCGCAGGGGCAAGATTTACGGGTGGATGGTTCTACCTAGAGGACGGTATTCAACTGATGCCTCTGGTCGCAGGACTGTTCGCAATACCAGAACTCATCGCAGGATTGAAACGTGGTCAGACATCGTGGATACAGTTTGGTGTCAATCAAAGACCTGATGGTATTCGTGCTGTATGGCAAAACAAATGGCTCGCACTTCGGGGTGGGTTCATTGGTGCATTCGTGGGTATGCTTCCCGCACTTGGTGGTGCGGTTGCAGACTGGATTGCATACGGTCAGGCAGTCGCGACCAATCCAAACGAGAAGTTTGGTAATGGTAACATCAAGGGAGTCATCGGGGCAGAAGGTGCAAATAACGCACAGAAGGCAACATCTATGTTACCGACAATCCTTTTCGGAATTCCTGGCGCACCATTCGCAGCCGTTCTGATGGGTCTATTCGCATATCTGAACTTTGAACTTGGTTCGGTTGACCTTTTTTATGACGAAAAGTTTTTTTCTGCCTTGACATATGGGTTCATATGTGGTAGTATAATAGTTGCAATGATTTGTCTTTGGGGTATGGGATTGATACACAGTATCGCCCACATTCCATACAAGTATTATTTTCCGTTTCTGATTGCATTCATCGTGTGGTCATGTGTGCAATACACGGGTGGATGGGAAGATTATGTGATGTTGGCTCTCGCAAGCATGTTGGGTCTTCTGTGTAAGAACTACAAGTTTAGTAGACCAGCATTACTAATTGGATTTATTCTCTCTGGGAGAATAGAAAGTTTGTCC
>Ga0213866_10003334_pt1 | contig 10942 bp, 15 predicted proteins | sample PICome_11_FD_160079 | JGI IMG/M metagenome (GOLD analysis project Ga0213866, IMG submission 160079) | Coastal seawater microbial communities near Pivers Island, North Carolina, United States - PICO284 | ecosystem: Environmental > Aquatic > Marine > Coastal | place: USA: North Carolina... | reverse complement strand
TTGTGTGATTTAGCAAACAAAGGATTTTATGAAGGATTGAAATTTCATAGAGTTATACCTGGATTTGTAGCACAAGGTGGATGTCCAGACGGAACAGGCGCAGGAGGTCCAGGTTACACAATTGATTGCGAAACAAAAGGTGGTAATCAATATCACGATAAAGGAGTATTGAGCATGGCACACGCAGGACCCAACACAGGTGGTTCTCAATTCTTCTTAGTGCATACTCGTCAAGCAACTGCTCATCTTGATGGTGGTCATACCTGCTTCGGAAAAGTTACAGAAGGTTTAGAAGTTATTGATCAAATTCGTCAAGGTGATACTTTTAGTGTAATCATAGACGAATAATGTACCACGAATCATTTTGGTATATAGGTATTGCTTTTACTTTGCTTATATTCATAGTTGGCATACTTCATTATTTTGGTGATGAAGATGACGATGGCAATAAATGATATTAAATGTTAGTAATATTTATATTATGTGGGAAATAAACATAAAATATATGCTATTACAATTTCAAAAAACTATGCCAAGATTCTTGACATTGTCATAAGTGAAAATGCAGATTATTTTGAAAAGTGGTTCATTGTAACTCAGGAAGATGATACAGATACAATTGAAGTCATAAAAAAACACGACAAACCTAACATTGAGTTAATATTTTATCCATTAGTTCCTAGTAAAAAACAAAGTAATCATGCAAAGTCTTTACTAAAAGGAAAGCATCGTGAGATTATAATTCCTCCTTGGATATTACCAATTGGTAAGAATCCATCTGAACATCAACAAAAAGAATTAAGAAAACTCAAAAGGAAAGGACTTGTTTTTGATAAGGGAGGTGCTTTGTGCCAAATTCAAACCCAAGTATTACCAAACGAAAATTTGTCAGAAAACGATTTGGTTCTGTTACTTGATTCTGATATAGTTTTACCAAGAAATTTTAAAAATTGTATAAACAAAAAAAAGTTTAAGAAAAATAAATTATACGGAGTACATAGGCAGGACTTTTTGTTTTTCAGTGATTTTGAAAAAAGCAAAAATACGATTGACTATAAAATCATGGAGGGTGCTGGATTTTTTCAAATGTATCTTAACGATAGTTCTAAAGTTTGTAAACGAACATTTGATTGTGGGTATGTTGATGGTGAATTTATAACACAATTTAAGGAAAACATAATTTTAGATGATTTAAAAGTATCACATCTCGGTGCAGGTGATATGAATTGGGAGGGTAAAGAAATTGAATCATTTTTATTTAACGAAGAACTTGAAGATTTCTGTGCGATGCATTGTATTGAGTACCAAGAGCAAAATTTAGAAATTACAAAACTTAATGTAAAAAATTTCATAGAGGCCGCAAGGTTGCATTTACAACAACATAAAAACGGATTTCCAAGATACTTCGCATATGGTTTCCCCTATACAGGTCTTTCATTGGTAATTCGCAGATTAGAGAACTTAAAAGATATTCAAGTAGCAAAAAAAAGGTATGATGAATATCTAAACTTTTTTGATGATGATAAAAATTTTATTAATTCGTGGAAAACTTTTCGTGAATATATGTCGTATTTTCCAAGGTTACTTGGTGGATCTACCAATTGGTTGGACTTTTCAGAAAATTTGGTAAATGACTTTGATTTAGGTTTGGAAAGATTATATCTGACACTTAAAAAGAGAAAGTTTAATGATTATGAAGATGTCAAATTTATCTTTATTTTAAAAAATCCAATAAATCGAGCATATGAATTATACAATAAATATACAAATGATTTTCCATCATCAAGTACTTGGAAATGGTGTTATCCTGGATTTAGTTTTGAACATAATATTGAATCTGAAATAGACTCTTTCAAGTCAATTGAAAAATCAAGTGATTGTGGTACTTTTTTAAGAGATGGGTGTTACTCGTATTTTATACATAAGATAATAAAAAAATTTGATTTAAAAAGAGATGATTTTCATGTGGTTGCAATTGAAGAACTTCATGGTAATAATTCGGAAAATCATATTAAGGATTTATGTAGTTTTTTAAAGATTAAAAAATTAAATATACCAGTAAAAAACAATAAACCAAGTAAACTTAGTCTTGAAATTAAAGCAAAATTAAAAAACTTTTATGATCCTTTTAATAAAATTTTATATAAAATAATAAACAGAGAAATTGGAGAGTGGGAAAATGATTAACATTGCATTAAGAAATACTCGTAACTATTTAAACGGTGGAGTTGATCATGCAAATTCAACTGATGATCTTGATACAATAAAAACTGCAATTAATTGGTGGAATGAAAACTTCAATTTGGATTTTATTGAATTACGTTTAAAAATGAGGGAATTATCTTTGGGTATATTAGAATCCCAATCAATTATTGATAAAATATATTGGCATTATATGCCTTCGTATGAAGTAAATAAAGTTTATGCACCAATGGATGATGATGATATTTTTTTAATGGATCACCATCAATACCAAAAATGTAGTGAAAAATTGAATGATGATTGCAATGCAGTAATATTGGGAATTTATGTGCAGGAAATCGATGAGAATTTAAATTACAAATATATTGAAAATCCTGAGATTCCTTACTTGTTTCATACTAATAATTTTCTATTTAAGAATACCACAGAGACAAGTCATTGTAAAAAATGGGCAGGAGCACACGATTTGGTTTTCAGACTTCCATATATTAAATACGAACAGATTAAGCATATAAAGACGAGTGTTCATTTCGTACATCCTATTTCTGTAAGTTTACTGAGACCAAAATACTTAATTAATTTATCAGAATGGTCTAATAAAAAACAGGTTGATACAATGGCAACGATATTGAACAATTATGTAAATGAAACTGAATACAAAAAAATTGTGCCTTCAAGATTTCACCCATATATTGAAAAATTTAAAGAAATATTTAATGATGTAAAACCAAAATAAATGAAAATAGAAAAACTAAAGTGTCATTTTATCCACATACCGAAGACTGCGGGTACATCAATTTTCAGATTCTTGAATAGATATTGCTCAGATGAAGAAAAATTAATGTATAATAAAAATCCTCATGCAGTACGAGACATTTCAAAACACCTATTTAAATTTTGTTTTGTGAGAAATCCGTGGGATAGATTTATTTCAAGTTACTTTTATTTTAAGGAATATGGGCAGGGGTTTGGTTACGATACACATACTGGTGAAATAATAAACCGTTTTAAAGACTTTGATGATTTTGTATTAAATTTTACTTCTGTTCAAAATGAATTTAGGTGTCCACACTTTAAAAATCAAACACATTGGATTCGTGGTAATAACATTGATTTTATAGGTAGAGTTGAAAATTTGGAAAATGATTTCAATTATGTGTGTAATGTAATTGGAATTGGTGAGAGTAATCTTCCTCGTAGGAATACAAGTTCTCACAATCAATACCATGAGTATTTTAACAGAAGAACGAAAGAAATGGTGAGAGAATTGTATGAAGATGATATAGAAACTTTCAATTACAAATTTGACATATAAATAGAGTGAAAAAATGAACAAAATTATTGGAATAACTGTCAGTAAAAATTATGATGATCTTTTGCAAATTGCAATTGATAACAATGTAGATTTATTTGAAAAGTGGTATATTGTAACACAAGAGGATGATGAAAAAACAATCAATGTAGTCAAAAAATGTGCATTTCCAAATGTAGAATTATTATTCTATCCACTTGTACCTGGATGTTCAAGTGAAAATGATGTGCAGAGTCCGTTTTTGGGTGAAGATATAACAGCATCAAATTCTGATATGAACTTTACAAATAATGTAAAGTTTGATAAGGGTGGTGCTATAAAGATGGTTCAAAAAAATTATACATCTATTGGTGACTTGGTTTTAATTATAGATAGTGACATTGTAATACCAAAACATACCAAAGATTTCATTAGAAGTAACAAATTCAAAAAAAATAAATTATATGGTGCAATTAGATTTGACTACGGTTCTTATGAGGATTTTTTATCTAATTCTAATCCTATTCAGTATACCGATGCGTTTTCAAAAAAACAATACAGATCACTTCATGTTGATGGTTATTTTCATTTGTATGTAAATACAGGAATTACATATGATAGATCAGAGTCAGCTGCTTATCCTGATACATGGTTTAAATATAAATATTGTAGATTAGTGCGTGGGAAAAATAAAATTAAAGTTGGTGATATTATTGTCCATAAAACAAAAATTGTAGCAAAACCTCCAATAAGAGATGTCATAAATAATGTAGAGGTCGATGAAGTAGAAGTTGATGAAAACGATGTTGTGAAATATGTGGAAGTAAGAAACTTATATGGAGCAAAGTCAGTCAGAGTGCATATTACAGAAATAATGACATCTTTTACAGATGAAGGACTTGAAACTTTACCAAAAAAATTTAATGTGTGTCATTTGGGTGAATCAGATGGAAACTGGACACAAAGAACCACAATTGAATTCAATGATAAAAAAAACAAATAAGTTACCTGACTTTATAGGTTGTGGTTTTCAAAAAAGTGCAACATCTGCATTGTCTATAAATTTGAATCAACATCCTGATATTCACATTCCATTTTGTGAACATGATGATTGTCCATATAATGTTGAGTTTAATTTCTTTTCTTCATTATCACAGGCAAATACTTGGCACTTAGGAGTTGATTGGTATAAAAGTAATTTCCCAAATGATGGAAGAATGTGTGGTGAGATTTCACCTAACTATTGTTGGGTTGCCGATGAAGTTTCGAAAAAAATTTATGAAAATCACCCAAATGCTAAATTACTTTTTTCATTAAGAAATCCAATTGATAGAGCATATTCTGCATATAATATGTACACTCAACTTTATCCAAAATCAAAAGAATGGGGAGGGTGGGATGTTAATGAGTCTTTTATTTGGAATCTTAAAAATACACCTGCATTTCATATAAATTATTTAGAGGTGTTAAAGGAATACGCAAAGTATTTTTCCAAGGATCAAATTCATTATATAATACAAGAAAGACTGAAAACAGATTCTTCAAACGAATACAATAAAATATTTAATTTTCTAAATGTAAAACATTATGAGATTAAAAATAAAGATATTCATAAAAGAGAGAAGGAACGAGATATTTCAGAACAAGAACGCAATGAATGTAAAAATGTTTTTGGAGATTGGGTCTACGGATTATTTGATTTCTTGGGTTACGAAATAAAAGAGTGGACAGATTTTTGTTGAATATATAATTTAGTTTATATATATTTATTGTTATGGATATAAATGAACAATTTGAATCTTTATTAGAAAATTCCACGGAAATTGACGAAGCAGTATCAAGAACCGGTTCATCTGGTACACTAGATTTTGATGAATTGGAAAAAAAACCTCGTCTTAGTATAAAATATTGGGAAAAACTTTTTAAAGGAAAAGCAGAGGATGTCTTTGACGGAATTCACGGGTACATCGTAATAATCAGAGTATCTTCAGTACAAAAACGACATCAATCAACTACATTCGAATATTTGACAAAAGGTCCTGAGTATCGTTGGATTGAGTTTGATGACAAATACATTAAGATTGGATTCTAATGAACAAAGCACAATTAAAGCAGGTTATAGAAGAAGAGTTCCAATTACTTCTTAAAGAATACAAGTACGAATTGTATCATAAGTCTTTTACTGCGGCCGCACAAGAAGCACGTAAAGTTGCGGAAAAGAAAGGATTTGAAATAGACGAAGAAAATTGGACAACCGAAGTTGCATTTGGTGGAAAATACAAAAGAGCAAGGCCAAGTGTAGGTAAAAGCAATTCATTTAGTGTTGCGTTAATTAAAAACGGAAAACCACAACGCAAGCATTTACACTTTCAAGTATACGGAATGGAAAGTGGAAACTTTGAATTAAATGCATATGTTTCGTAATGTCCAAACGATGCAAAGCACGTAACAAGGTTATTGCAGAACTAGACTTTATTAAAAGTTTAGCACAAAACCTCAGAGAAGTTGTTGATGATGCTGATTGGCCAAAAGAAGTTTGGGAAGCAAAAGCACGGGTTTTAAAAGAAGTTCAGAACACAATTGTTGACTTTTTAAAAGATATTGACGAAGAAAACGAAAAAAAGTAAAAAAAACTTTGACTTTTTTGAAATAAAACAATAGTATACATATATATATCTTATATATCACCATCATCTCCCAGAGTTGCCATTAAGATTCGTTCTGATGGCAACTCTTTTTTATAAGCAAATAACAACATAAATGGATTGATAATTTGATTATATTCATATATATTTATTGGTATGAATAAAAGTAAACTCGTTGAAATAATTCGTGATATTGTCGCAGAAGAATGGGACAAAGATGTTGAAGTAAAGTCAACGGGTGAACACGCAGACAAAACTATCACTCAAATCAAAAAAGAAATGGAAGCATTGAAAGGCAAAAAACCTTTTAATCGTGAACAATTTTCAGAACTAATGTTTGCTCTTCGTGCAAAACAAGGATGGAAGAAGGGCAAAGGAGCAACGGGAACCACAGAACAAATTACAACAATGAAAAAAGAAGAACTTAAAGAACTGATCAAACAAGAATTAAATGAAGTGACACGTGATAAAAGTGACCACAAAGTTATACACGATGTCTACTATAATTTTTCAGATGGAGTGTATGGTTTGCTTGATATGACAACTGATAAGGAATATGGAAAAGATAAATTTGTTAAAGACACATTCCGTTCTGCAAAAAAATTGCTTCAACAATTAGAAATGCATTTGAATAAAAACTACGAAGGGTGGGACTAATGAAAAAATCAGATATTAAACAAGTAATAAGAACAGAACTTTCTGAACTTTTATCAGAAAACACTAACTCTTTGAATCAAGCATATGTAGTTTATACAAAAGCATTAAAATCATTTGAACAAAATGCAAATAAATTAAACGACAAAGTGATGCTTAAAATCTACAAAGAGTTTGATAAACTTCATTTGAAAATTACTCAACATCTTGATGCTAATTACGAAGGATCACTTGATGAATCGTATGCAGATACAATGCAAGCAAATTTACCAAGAGCATCATTTGCAGAACTTGATGAAGCAAAAGATGCGTTAGAGTCTTTGTTAAAGAATACAAGAAATGATCGTGAATTGTTGAAATTATATAAAGCACATTTAAAATTGACTAAAGTATTTCAAAAGCACTTGGACAAAAATTATCCTGATTGGGATAAACGAATGAAAGAGAATGCCAAAACTATTAATGTACGACATAAAACAACCAAAAAGCAGTTGGATATTCCAGATGATCCTGATACCATTAAAAAGTATAAGAAGATGGGGTATACATTGTGGATTGGTTCCCGTGGAAAATTAAACGAAAAATCAGAATCATATCGTGAAGCAGAATTAAAAAAGGTTGCACAAATGACTGATCGCAATCAACATTTAGAAGCACGTCATTTCGTAGCAAAAAAAGGTGGGTATACAAAGCACGTAAAAGCATATACTGCACTCATTGCTTTGCAAGATGCGTTGGGTCACACACCAAGAGGAGCAGAGCAAGTTCGTTCAGATTTAGACAAAGATTTAAAAAAGTATTTATCAAAGGATGTTGATAACTGGGAGGAAGTTTGGGGAAATCTTTAATGAAGAAATCAGAGTTAAAGCAAATGATACGTGAAATTCTTGAAGAAGATTTGCGTAATTGGTTCAAAAAGAAATGGGTCAACATTGGCAAAAAAGACAAAGACGGAAAACATCCTCCGTGTGGTACAAGTGGTGACAAACGAGGATATGCTAAATGTGTTCCACAAGCAACTGCCAACAAAATGTCTGACAAAGAAAAAGAAAGTGCAACTCGCAGAAAACGGGCTGCTCAAAATGATGCTGATCGTGGTGGAAAAGAATCATCAGGTCAAGGAAAGAAACCCATTAATGTCAGCACTTACACAAAACGAAGTGGAAAAAAAAGTGGAACAGGCAAAGGATCATGAACGAAGAATGGAGCAACGACTACAAAAAGAAAATAGATTGTAGTAATCCAAAAGGATTTAGTCAAAAAGCACATTGTGCAGGTCGTAAAAAACGACAAGCAGGAAAAGATACAAAATCAAAACCAGTGAAAGAAGAAATGGAAAGAAAAACATTAGAAGAAAGAATGCAATTATTTTTAGAAAAGAACGTTCCAACATCCCCAAGCAAATGGTCATATTGGAAAGGACAAGCAAAAAAGAAGTTTGATGTTTATCCATCTGCCTACGCAAACGGTTGGGCAGCCAAGATGTATAAAGATGCAGGTGGTAAATGGAAAAAAGAGAAGTAGATTCTAAAATTCCTGATAATGTAGTTCCACATCCGAACTCACTTCCGTATGCTAGTGATTTGGCCGCACCTGTAATTAAACCCGATCATTCTTTAAGTGGATGGAAACATGGAGCAGTTCATTCAGCAAACAAACATTACACAGATAAGTTTGAAGCACTTAAAAAGCAATTTGAAGAACTTGCGGAAGATTTTAAATGGAATGATATTATGTTTAATGCAGAGTTTCGTTTGAAACCTGTTATAGGCAACGAGTATCATTTGTATACAAAGAGTAATACAACAGATAAGCATTATATTTCATTGTTTGCTCCTCATGAGAAAATTGGTGGTAAGGAAAATTATGTTGGAACTTTCAAACTAAATTACGATAATCGTTGGGAAAAAATAAAATAAGACTTGACTTTTTATAATTTTTTTGGTAGTATATCTACATAATGAGAGACAAAAATACTAACAAACCAAAAATTAAATTAACCGAGAGAGAAAAATTGATTTTCTATTTTAAGTTCGGACCTGGTAGGTTCAAACGAGTTTTCACTGCTTAATTTACAACCAAATATTATTATGGAAAACATCAAAGAATTTATTGAATATTGCAAAAGTTTCTATTTTGGAGAAAATGCAATTTACCCATTAAAGAATGTATCGCATATTGATTTCGTTCATGCTTGTAATTTAGTCGCACGAAGAAATGATATGGAATTTGCTGGTGATTCGTTTGATCGTGAACGAGTTCGTGATATTCTTGAATCAGTAGGATTCAAACAAGCAAGTTAATGGAAACTTTATCAGCATATTTTATTTTGCTTTCACCGATTATTTGCTTGATAATATTATCAGTTTGGCATTATCTTGAATGCAAAGCAATTGATAAAAAATACGAAGAACAACATCTTGCGAAGATTAAAGTTCGCAAGTAGCATCAACTAATTTGTTGTCCTTGTTTTCCCCATTTATTTTGAAGATATTTTCGTTCTTCTTTCCAGTCAGCAAAAGGTTTACCTTTCATTGACAATAAATCATTCAATGATTCTTTCGGATGTCCGTGTGAAATTGGTTTCGGTAACTTCGCAAAATTTTTCATTGAATCAAATAATTCAGTGAAGTCTTTATCGTCTACATTACCAATCAAACAATCTGTAAGCAAACCACGAAGTTTTTCATTTTGTTTTACAACATCAGCAAAACTAAAATTCTCATCGTAAAACGCATAAACGATTTTACGCATAATTTCAATTGAATTATTCATTTTGTCGGAATACCCACAAAATGATGAAGCAGAAAAGTTTCTTGTGGTAGATAATATATTGTGAATTTCATCTGCAAGAAGATTTCCACTTTTAAGTGCAAGAAACACACCACTTGAAAACACAGGATCAAGAAAACCAAAAGCATCACCACCAAGCACCAATCCATCTTCAGCACTATAACGATTACGATACGAGTATTCACCTGTAACACGATACTCACCAACTTGAGTAGCATTTTTCAAATGATCTGCAATCCAAGCATTATTATTTATTTCACGATCAAAGATTTTTGCACGATTCTTGGTAGAACCATTAAACAAATAAGAATGTTCAGCAACAATACCAACACTTACTTTATTGTTTTTCAACGGAATATACCAAAACCATCCTTTGTTTGGAAGATACGCAACTGTAGTTGCTCCTTCATCTAAACCAGGATCACGTTTAGCATTTTCATAGTATGTCCATAAAGCAATTTTGTTTAACGAGGGATCACGTTCCATCCAATTGTTTTTCAAACTTGCAAAGCAATTACGACCTGACGCATCTACGACAACATCAGCAGATACAGATTGTTTACCAAATTGCTCACTATCAATTTCAATACCAATCACTTTATTGTTTTTCTTGATAAGATTCGTTGCTTTAGTTGATTGCAAAACATTTGCTCCATTATCAATGGCACGATTCAAAATCATTTCATCAAACTCACTTCGTTCAATTTGCCAAGTTGTTGATGACGGATGATCAAAGTGTTGAAAGAAATAAAAGGGTTGTGATCCTTCTCCGTTTTCTTTTACGAACTGAACACAATACTTTTTAGGATTTGCACTTTGCATTAAAGTATCTACAAGTTTAAGTCGTTCCAACGGAAAATAACAAAAAGGCATCAACGACTCACCAACATGGTATCGTGGAAATTGCTCTTTTTCAACAATCAATACATTGTGATTATTTTCAGCAAGCAAAGCACCTGTGGTTGATCCACATGGTCCTGCTCCAACTACAACAGCATCAAATTTTTGTGCGAAATTCATTCAAATACTATAAAGTATATAATAAGCACCTGCAACAATTAAACAAATTGTTATTAGTAATGAAATGATGCAATTTAAACTCACATAAATAATTACTTGTTGGTGCAAGGAAATCTTCCATAATTTCCCATTCCATCATAATCCATTACATCACCTTTATACTCATTGTAAGTTTCGTGGGTAATTGGTTTAGGTTGCTCTTTTTGTTTCTTTGGACTTTTTTTACGACCAATGAGATTCAGAAGTTTAGTTGTAAGATTGATTGATAATTCAAACGAGTACATAATTTATATTTCTATTGTTAAAGGAGAAGACGGAAGAAGTCTTGACCACTTCT
>Ga0213866_10003332_pt1 | contig 10943 bp, 8 predicted proteins | sample PICome_11_FD_160079 | JGI IMG/M metagenome (GOLD analysis project Ga0213866, IMG submission 160079) | Coastal seawater microbial communities near Pivers Island, North Carolina, United States - PICO284 | ecosystem: Environmental > Aquatic > Marine > Coastal | place: USA: North Carolina... | reverse complement strand
TCTTATCGACCGCCTCCGAGTACTCAAAAAATGCAGCCAAATTGTGTAACGTCGATTTCGTCTGTGAGGTCATGACTTTCGCTTCCTCGTGTAAGGCTTGTCGTAGTTCTCTCAATCGAGACATTATGCGAACGAGGGTGCCTGCTGTGCGAATCGATGTCGATGTTTTATGTTCATCACCTCCGAGACGCTGAAGCGCGGCTACAAAACGCTGCAAGTTGCACGTCTCGAAAGAAATGACCGAGTAAACGTACACACCCGTCACTATGAGGTGCGCAAACGCTTCGACGCTGAAGATCGCTCCTCCAACTGTCACCATCGCGAGCATCAACGCCTCGGCACCGAAAGGCTTCATCGCGATGTCCACGTAACTCGTCAGTCCAATTGTAAAGAGTGTGATTGCCATAGCAGTGTTGAAAAGTGTCGACAGTGATTCAAGTAAGATGAGACCCAACCCCCTCTTTGCGACGATGCGACGAAGGTCTTTCGGAGATTGAACGCCAAGTTCGCAAAATCCCTGCGCGACTACAGTGGCTGCCTCCTCATTGAGCCCAGCTTTGAGAACTCTCGTCATCTCTTTGACGGCGTCTCTGTCATCGTGAATTTGCGGTTCTGATTTGCTATCGGCGTGATGACATTGAGATTCAGATTGCTGGAGAGTCTTCTTTTCATCCAGAAGATGGTCGGTGCAGCGCAGCCTCTTGTCAAACATTTCTCGTTGAGTTGAGACTTTTCGAAAACGTGTGAAACGGGCAGTGTGTGCACCTGTCCGAGCGCGACTAGGTAGATTGCGCTGATGTGCTCGCCCGACGAGTGGGTTCGAAGCGACAGAGGCGTACATGTGCGCGTCGAGAAGTGAAAACACAAGCCTCTGTCAAACATTTCCATTTCTCGACGCTTACAACAACATACACAGTTCTTGGATGCGTCGTACTTCTCAATGTTATGCGTTGCGGAAGACTCAGGTTATGAAACGCTCGGAAGCGTGCGAATTTTTAGTATCAACGATTAATATTTTCTTTATTTCTGTAAGCGGGACGCTATAGGTGCCCCTTGCTAATGCCAGATGGCGTTCTCGAATGAACTCGTCGCCTGCGAGTGTCGTCCAGCCTCGTATTTTGACTGCTCGTCTCGGAATCATTCCGCCTTGATACACGTATCTTGATCATACGGCGCGAAGATCAACCCACTACCCATGTCGGTTCGATCGAGCTGAATTTGATACGGCGCGTACTGACCGGTCGGCCAGGACGGCGCGCGATACCAGTGTGCGACGACTGCGCCAGCCGCCCAACCATCTGGCCCCGGTCCAATCCTACACTTCACGCGCGCGCCAACCTCGAATCGAAGCTTGACGTCTGGAATCGGACCCGGCTCTTGAGGTTCCGGCTCTGGCGGCCACGGTGTCGGCTTACCGGCGTACCAGTCCTCAATCACGTCATCCGGAGGCATCTGGCTGTCAATGTCGCCTTCTTCGACCTCATGAATTTCACAAGGAATGCCGAAAACCGTCCCGCAAGCCTCGCGGTAGATGATCCGCACGACAGAGTCGATCGGAGCGCAGTTCGGGTCGCCGCACTGCACCTCCGAGACGTCCACGACGCAGTCTCGACTCGTCAGGTGTTCGCTAGGAAGGCGGGACTCGACCCAGCCCTTCACGCGAGCCGTGGCCTCGCGTTTCGTCTTCGCCAACGCGTCTTCCTCCGCGTTCGGCAGCTTGAATGGACCTCCACGCATCATTTTTGCGATCCGACTCGCTTCACGGCGCGCGACCGGGGTTCGCACGCGCGACAGTGAGGCGCCATCAGCCCTTCGCAGTCGGCAGGCGCATTCGTTTCGATCTTTTAACACGTTTGTTGAGTTGTGAACTGTGAAAATCAAAGGGACTATCGTCGAGAGTCTCTCAGGAAGCCGCTGGAAACCTGCCGAACTCGTCAGAGGCGCGCGCGAGACGTGGTATCGTCGCTCAGCGCGCTGTTTCGGAGAAAAGGAAGACTCGCGACGAAGGGTTCTGTGGTCGATCCCGTGTCATGTCGTTCGTAAACAGACTGTTCTCGTACGTTTTTAACGAGCTCATGGTGAACGCGCTCGCCAACTCTAAGACGTTTCAGCGCTTCGCCGTTCGAAGTGACGCGATGATGAAGGAAGCGGCGAGCGGGGACGCGATGAAGATGATGAAGGAGGGGCAAGAGTACGCCAAGCGAAGCGCGGAGGAGGTGAGGAGGAGCGTGTTTGAAGAGATGAGTGGTAGAGGGAAGGGAGGGGGCGGAGGCACCTGATGAGACGGGCTCGTGCTGCGGAGCTCGCGCAGATTTCTCCGTTGTGTAACAATAATACAGATTTGATTTAAAACATCATAACTATCGTGTCGTCCTAACTCGGTCGACCGTGGTACATGAGTTTTTGCGAAGCCGTGTACGGAACGCGGAACCCACAATTTCTGAGCACGACGCCTTGCATAGCGATGGAACCGGGAGCCGTCACGCGCGTCGGCTCTTGTTTCGCGTAGACATTCTTGCCGATTGGCAGTCCTTCGCAATCGATAGTGGTGCGCTCGTTGTTCTCTGCCCAAAGCTGGATCACTCGTCCATTCGCACGGAGCTGACGATTACCCGGTCCAAAGTAAGTCCCATCCTTCAGAATGCAACGGTCTCGATTCACCGTGTAGGCGTAGCCACCACCACCGTCGCGTTTTGCCCGAGTTTTCCCTCCGGCAAACTTAGCAATTTGCGTCGATACTCGTTCAGGCACGCTTGGATTTGCCTCACCGTTACTTGACACGTAATAATCTCGTACTTCTGTCAGCGCCGCGTCGATACATTTCTGAATCGTCGCATACGGCCTCGCCGCTGTTCCTAGGCCCGTCGCATCGCTTCCCGAAGGAGAAACGTAAATATCACCGTACAAAAAGTAGAGACATGACTTTGAGGGGAAACCGGGATCTGCATTGCCTGGAACGCCAAGATACTCGTCCGAGGTGCCAGACACGACCCATCCCGTGCCTTTGTCCAGATTATGCCCCTCGAGCGTCGTGCCGTCGTAGTAATCCAAAGGTGGATTGTTGGAAATCGCGCAGTCATTCAGGTTTCCAGTTTCTCTACTCCAAATCCAATAACCCTTGAAAGTAGCCGTGTTATCCCGGTAACCTACGTGCGTCGGATCTGCAGCTGCGTTGCCCTCGACGGGTACGCCGAACTTCTCGTAATTGTTACTCACTTGCACCAAGTCTTGATGCGCCGGCTTAATTGACCCGTCGCTTCCCGCTTCTCCTAATGGCGCAAACATTGGTCCTCTATCTTCGGGGCTGTTTGCGCTGTAACCTAATCCTGACTCGACGGCGAAAAGCCGCCTTCCATACGATGCGCCGGGTACGCCGTCCACGGCGGTGACGTCGTACGGAGCGTCCGTGATATTGTACAAGTCGTTCGTCCAAGAACCGTGAGCAATCTGAGGGTCGAGTTCTGACTCGCCTTTACCCTGCATCGTGTAGTCACCAATGTTTGGAGGGTCGTTCGCCGACGTGAAGAGTTCAGCTGCCTGCACGAGCACGAAAGGCTTTTGCGGCGAAATGGTAACATCTGGCGCTGAAGAGTATTTGCCGCCAAACAACACTCTCACTTCGACGACTTTCTTCGTGTAACAACCGTATTCTGGAAAGCAGTTATCTAACGGCCCGAGGATGGCGACCGCCCTCGCGTGCTCTTGTCCCGAGAGACATCCAGATCCGCCTCCGCTGCATGAAAACGTGATATCCGGCGCCACGGTGTATCCAGAGCCCCCGTTCGTCAACGTTACGGTGTTGACCGCACCGTTAGAGAGCGTCGCCGTCGCAGCTGCCCCTGTGCCTTGGTTATAGGAGTGACCAGCGTTCGTGATCGTCACGCCTGTGATGACACCGTTCGTCAAAGTCGCTGTCGCAGTCGCTTCGGCGCCGCCGCCGCCGATGAATGTGAGACGAGGCGGAGATCCGTACCCGCGACCACCATCAGTGATCGTCACCGAACTAGATATACCATCGTTCGAAAATGCTACGTCAATGATGGCGCAGCATCCTAAGGCGCCAGATACTAAATTGGATCCCGCAGGATACTGACGCTGCTGCGAAGCCGGTCCAAACTCAGGAGTGATACAGCGAATCTCCGTTGACGACACCCATCGAACGCGCCCACCTTTCACACCGACAACATGCGAGACATCGTCACTCTCCCAAAGGTTCTTACCACTTTCCTTGATCCCACCAAATTTACACTTGAGATACTTGCTCGGTAAAAAGTTTGTACCCCTGACTATGACCTCTGTGTTTCCATCAAATGGCCCGCGAGCGCCCCACACAGAGTTTTGAGCGGTACTTATGCTAGTCACAGTCGGCCTCGGATCCGCGTACGCGAAAGTTACGTGCGTCGTGTCGTAACTGATACCATTATTTGACACGTACAGCTTGCACGTGGTGCTTGGAATGGGGTCACCTTCCGGCACGGGCATCGCAGGCGTCTCGCACTCCACGGACGTGTAGCTCAACCACTTGGCGGGTTGCGTCTTAGAAAAGCTCTCCGAGGCTGAAATGCTAGAATCTTGGTCAATATCAATGTCGCAAACCATTTTGCACGTGATCTTAGACCCTGGATAGAACGTCCCGCGCACCTTGGGACTGTTAAACACCGCAGTTGGATCTGGGAAATCTGGATTTGGCGTTCCCGAACCATCTGTTGGCCCCGTGTACACTGCCGACGCGGCGAGCGTATTGCTTCCTAAATCTAAACCTCGCGCCTCGATACGAACGATAGTCCCACCAATGTAAGGACCGGTACTATTGCTTCCAAGCCACGTTTCGCGGTAATTACTCGGATTCTCATTCGTGTGACCACCGCTGTCGTAAAATCCAGCCAAGGAGTCGTCGTACACATACGCCAGAAACGTTCCGGCGCCCTTCGTGAACACGTTCGGCATCGCGCTGAACGATTCTCCATCATTCGCGACTGTAATCTGCGTCCAACCTATACCTTGTCGCGCCGGCGTGACGACAGTGATCATCGAATCAGAGTGCCACGTCGCCTTTGTCTCTGTGATTTCTGTTCCGCGCGCGAATCGAACGGTCAACCTCGGCGAGTTTAGAAAACCGCCGCCGTAAATCGCCAGCGTCGTTCCTCCATCCTTGTGTCCTTTCGGTGGTTCCAACCATCGTATCTACGTTCGCGTCATAATTATTCGTCATCTCCGTCAGTCATCGTTCCGTTTCAACACTACGCGACTGTTCCAAAGCTTCGCTGAGCTCCTCTACACGCGCGCGTCGCCGCCGCCGAAGTCACAACAAACGCACCTGCGGCGCCTTCATCGCCACGAATCTCTGCGCATCCACGACGACACTCATCACCGCAATCACCACCGCGATCATCACGCACGTACGCCCCCGTCGCGCGCGTCGTCCACGCATCCACGTCCGTCGTCCACGCATCGAGGCCGCGGCCTCGCACCCTTCATCGACATCACCACCCACGTCTCGACGACACCGTCCCGACGTACACATCGATTCAACACCCCGAGCGTCGAACCCGTCGTCTCCCACGCCCATCGCCGTTTCCGTCGGACCTATCCCGCGCGTCGACGTCGACGTCGATCGCCGACGACGGCGTGTGTCGTTCGCGTCGTCAGTCAGCGAGTCAGTCTTTACCGTTGCACCTTTCGATCCTCGTCGATAAAACACCCGCGTGTGGATCCGTGCGTTACTTTTTTTAACCGATTCAAGCCAGTGGAACGCGAAGCGCGACTCGACGACAACGACGACGAAGAAGAAGAAGAAGAGGAAGAAGAAAACGGCATTCACCGACGCGAGCGCGGTGTTACGCGGTCGATTCAACGTGGACACTCCATTCGTACCGACCGACGCGAGCGTGGCGGTGGTGGTCGTGACGGTGTGGGAAGATGTCGACGACGAAAGCCAGCGTGGAGGAAGAGGCGTTATTATTAAAAAGCAGTAAGAACGATGACATGTATGACGCGGAGACGCGGGCGCAGGCGCGAGCGGAACGGTTTCGACGGGCACGACGCGGGGTGGATGTGCGTTCGGTGTCGATGGAATCGCGCGGGGTGACGTCGGAGACGACGGTGGAGGTGACACAGGATGGGCGGAGAGAGGGCAAGGAAAAACCAGCCGGCGAACGGAGCGCGCGCGTGACGCTGGAGGAAGTGACGAGCGAGGAGACGTTCAAGACTGTGGGAGACGAAAGGATCGCGAACGGGGTCGGGGCGATGGCATTAGGGCGAGACGGGACGGTGTACATCGGCCGGGAGGATGGGGTGGTGACGCGCGTCGGTGGGCGAGAGGCGACGCTGTACCCAGACGTGTCGACGGATGGGACCTTTGTCAACGCGCAGACACCGGTGAGAATAATTCAGCTTTCACCAGACGAAGACGAAGCGCTGATCGGGTACCGCAACGGTGGATGGACGAGGATTTGTCTGAAGACTGGGTTACCCTTGGCTTCGTCTCGTCCGCGCGAAGAATTCGCAGACGTATTCGCGTTGGTGAAATCGAAAAAGTTGTCCAAATACGTCGATACGTCGCCAAACGCAAAGTCAATGGTGGCGAGCGAGGATTTGAGTGTGCTCTGTCTCTCGTCGCCAGTGTTGCGAGATTACTCTATATATGTGTGGAATATTGAAAACGCAGAGATGCCGAGCGAAGATGTAGTCGGCGACGATGACGACGACAAGAGCGACGATACGTTTGTGTTCGACGAGACAGTCTTGCCGAAAGAACGACGTCGCAGATTGGACGAAATCGATGACATCGCAGCATACGACGCGTGGATGGCGAATGTGCAGGAGTCAGAGAGAATGAATGGTGCTGCTACGGGCGAGTGGGGAAGCGTTGAGCGTTTGGAGTTCCACTCGGATACCGTCGTTGCGCTGCTACGATTAGGCAACATTCTCATCAGCGGAGGGGCGGATGGTTACATTGCGATTTGGGACGTTAAAGGCAAATCAAAGGCTGGGAACAAAAAGTCACTGAGTAACAAGCCATTTTATTTCACCGCCGTCACGAGCGCTGTCCGTCTCCTAACAATGTCAAAGGATGGGAGAACGTTGTACTGCGGGTGCTGCGATGGAACAGTTCGAATATACGACATGCAAGGCAAACGCAGTCAGTCAACTTTGAGCTACGTGCGTTCAATAGGTGGACAAGAAGGGATGCTGTGCTCGTTATGCGTCATGTCAACCTTTGTCATCGCTGGAAGCGCCATGGTGAACAAACAATCATTCATTCAAGGCGATGGTGACGTCAGTGTTTGGCGCACTTCAGACGGCGCGTTAATGTCGCGTTGGACGCAACACGAAGCCGACGTCGTCGTGATCATTCAGTCGCCCGATGGCAAAAGTTTCTACACGGCTGACGTCAAGGGTAAAATTTGCAAGTTTAGCATTTGCTCAAAAGTGGGTTCGGACAAGCGCGACGAAGACAGCAAACAGAAATCGATGCGTTGGCGTCAAGGATTTCTATTATCGTGAGTATCACGCACAGCTTTACGTGTACAGAGGCTTGTTGGTTGTCATTAGTACATCCCTCTACTTTGATTTTGTCTTCTTTTTCGGGGCGTATTTCGCCTCGAGCGCGGCGAACATCCCTTCCGCTTGCTCGGCGCGCATCGAATTCTTCTTGCGAATGAGCGCGAACAAATCCGTGTCAGCGTCGCTCCCTTTGATGGCTTTTCCCGACTTTTTCGTCTTACGCGACCCGAGCGGATCTTTCGGCGCGGGACGTTTACGAATCTCTTTGGCCCACTCGACGTAGACATCGTAAGACTCCACATCCTTTGACTCGATAGCCGCGTCCAGGGCGTCGGCGAACCGGTGAGAATCGTCCGCCTCTTCGCTACACATCATCCACGCGAACACCCGAGTCATATCCCCGCGATACCGTTCGTAATACATCAACAAATCCTTCTTCTCCTCCGCACCGCCTCGATAATCACGTTCGAAACACTGAATATCCTCCGTCGTAACCTCCTTGTACGCGCTTCGATAATACTCGTATAAATTTTGAAACTCCTCCCCACCAAACTCCGCGTCATCAATCCTCCCCGTCTTATCGTACACCTCGCGTTTCTTCGCATCCCCGAGAATAGCATACACCCGCTGCAGCGTCTGAAACTTTTCCTTCGCCCCTTCGTCTCCGGGGTTCTTATCCGGGTGCAGTTTCATCGCCATTCGATGGTACGCCTTTTTCACATCCTTCTCACTCGGTGCATCCTCTTGACGCAAACCGAGCACGTCGTACAGATTCTTTCCTTTGAGAAGCGCGTCGCCGTCGTCGCGTTCATCATCCGTGGATACATCGCGTTCGTCGCCGTCGTCGCGGTACTCTTCTTCCGTCGTCATGAATCTTCCTTCCGTCCGTCTGTTTGTGTCGTGCGCGAGCTGTCCAGTCACTCATTCAAAAAATCACGCACGGCGTGGCGTGCCACTAAAGTCAACGTCGGTTGGAGGCAGAACGCGACGCGCGAATGTCGAGACGATTGTTAAAGAACCAACTAGCGCGGGCGCTGGAGAGTCTGGGTGACGGCCGCGGTGGCGCGTCGGCGTCGCCGGCGTCGGCGTCGGCATCGAAGAAGAAAGGAACGAAGGGCGCTTCGACTGGCGGCGGCGGCGCGAACGGACTCGGAGTGACGAAAAAAGAGCGGAAAGCGCGCGCGGCGGCGGAAAAACGGGCGAAGCGAAACAATAAGCACGCGCTGGATGCGAAGAATATGTCCAAGCAACACTTGAGGGCGGTGCAGAAGCGGATGCGGGCGAACGGGGAGTTGGCGGATAGGGAACCGTTGAATGACGAGGAACGAGCGGCGGTGAGGAAGAGGAACGCGACGTATTACGCATTGACTGGAGCGGTGGAAGACGAGGAACACGGGGAGCACGCGGCGAGGGCGATTGGGGTGAGCTCGGACGATCGGGTCGTCGATGGGGGTGACGATGACGATGACGATGGGTTGCTGTGGTAGAGCGCGGCGTTTGTGCGCGACGATTTAGACTTGTAGAAACAACAACTTTTTAAATGTAATGTACATCGAGAGAGCTCTGTTCTCTACTGGATGGGCTACGCCAGAGCCTTCTTCAAGTGTTTGGTGGCGCCAGAGCCACCTAATAAATTCGCTATGTCACCCCACGTGCTGGGTCGGCCTCCCTTGGGTCGCTCTTGTGCCGAGCACAACGCTCTCCTCTCGGCAATCGCTCGCGCCGTTTCGCCCGCGTCATCCTTGATCGAAGCGTCTGCGCCGAGATCGAGAAGGGCTTTGCACGCGTTTCTGTGCCCGTTGACAGATGCCCAGTGTAGCGGGGTCCGTCCCCACGCGTCCAGTGCGTTCACATTGATGCCAATCGATCTGCCCTTTTTTGTATTTTGCACGTGACTTAACAGCGCGCTAAAAACAGCGGATGATGCCCCCGCTCGGGCTGCGGCGTGTATCACCGTCTGTTTATCAGCGTCGACGACATCGGGTTTCGCCCCGGATTCAATCAATGCGTTTAGTATTTCGACCGTGCAAGTACCGGATGACGCAGCGAGCAAGATTGGTGTCTTGCGATGATTACCCACCACGTTTGCGGTGCAACCTAACTCTAGCAGCGCGCGCACGCAATCAATGTGCATGTTGGCGCACGCGATGTGTAGGGGCGCTACCCCGTCTCTCGGATTCAAATCAACGCCGCAGGCGTACAAAACGCGCAGCAAATTGCCGTCGCCAGTCAATACAGCGCGGAGAGCAATGTTCGCCCTCGAAGGTGCGCTCTGGGCGTCATCCGTCTCTTCATACTTTGAAGGCCAAACAGAGACGCTTTGTCGCAAGAATCGAGCGTAATCGTTTAATCTCGTACGCTGAAGAAGTTCGATTGGACCAAATATACCTAAAGCTTCGCCAAACGTCCCCGTCTCGTCTTCGTTGGAGTCATTCAGTAGAGATTTCACTCTCTGGACGACTCGCAGCGCCGCGAGCGAATCGCCACCCATCAGGATGAAGTCATCATCGCCGTTTTCGACACTGACCCCGAGTTCCTCTGACCATACTTTTGCCAACTCGATCCCAAACGACCCAAACTCTATTGCGGACGTTGAGCTACTCACGATGCTCCCCAAGTTCATCTTATAGAGCGCGGATCTGGACACTTTTCCAGTTGTCGTCATCGGCAACGTTTCGAGAAAGACAAACGCAAACGGCACCATGTGCCTCGGGACGTTCTTGGACACGGCAAGCTTCATGACTTCATCGTAGATGGGCAAGTCATTTCTAGCACTATCGCCTACGCAATACGCGATCAGCTGTTTCGTTTTGGAGAGCACGCACTTCACCTCTCCCGTGAGCGGAACGCACGTCTGGTGAATCGCCTCCTCGATTTCACCGAGCTCAACTCGTTGACCACTTATCTTAACTTGATCGTCGCGACGACCTACCAATACCGCTTCGCCGTTGTATCCAACGCGTACGATGTCCCCGGTGCGATACATCCCGTTCTTGAAGCGACTAGCGGTGAGTTCAGGACAGTTGAGATACCCCATCCCAACCTGCGAGCCTCCTATCCAAAGCTCGGCGAGCTCCCCAGGAGCGGCGAGTAAGGTTGGGTCATCTCCAGGCTCACGCGCAAAAACGAGCACGTTACCAGGCAAGGGATCGCCCAACAAACGAACGTCATCAACATCCGGATCTTTCACTTCCCTGAATGTTTGATATGCGACGCATTCTGTCACCCCGTATGTGTTTGCGACGCGCACTCCGGCGTCAATCCAGCGCTGTGCGAGAGTCTTGGACATGGCCTCACCTCCGAGAGCGACAAGTCGAACTAAACTAGCGCTCACTTGATGCATATCCTCGATGGTGCTCAAAACTACTGGGGTCGTCAGACAATGAGTCGCCTTTGACTCGTAAAGAATATCGCCGAATCGCGTAAACGTCGTTTCC
>Ga0213866_10003331_pt1 | contig 10944 bp, 15 predicted proteins | sample PICome_11_FD_160079 | JGI IMG/M metagenome (GOLD analysis project Ga0213866, IMG submission 160079) | Coastal seawater microbial communities near Pivers Island, North Carolina, United States - PICO284 | ecosystem: Environmental > Aquatic > Marine > Coastal | place: USA: North Carolina... | reverse complement strand
CTGGTACTTCAGTATACACCCAGTCGCCATCAGCGTATGCATTGTTTAGATGCTCAATGTCATCACATTCAAACCAAGCATAAAAATCATCTTTAGGTTTAGGTGCATCAGCGATGCCCATTTCTTCATCTTCCCATTCATACCCTGTTATAGTATCAATAAGATCTGATTCATCATAGTCACGCATGTGTTCTACAAAGTCAGCATTAATTTTACCAATCACAAGTTCACCACCGTATCTACCAGTGTCAATTCTAAATCTACGTTTTGCCATAATAGGTCCTCCTTAAGACTCTTTTTGGCGCGGCTGAAGAGATTCGAACTCCTGACCCTTGGTTTCGTAGACCAATGCTCTATCCAGCTGAGCTACAGCCGCGTATTCTAATATAAAATTATTATAGTTGATCTTACCTCTTGTGTCAACCATCAAGACTCCAATTTCTTTAAAACTTCTCTAATTAATTCACCGTTTCTTACGGCTAGTTGTTTGATTCTATCAATTTCGGATTCGCACTCTTGTACGAGCTTCTTAAGTTCTGCTACGTCTTTAGCTATGTGACCTTGTGTTGGATAACCCATTAAAACTCCATATCTGCGGCAACAATAAATCTATCTTCGTCACACGCTAGTATGCCCGGACGGTGCCATGTCTTGCCTGGAAATATCATCCAATTACCTTTCCGCCATGGAGCATAATAAGTCTCAGATGATATTCCATTAGGTGCAAGTTCTGTACCAGATGTTTCTAAATCGTTTTCCTCTGCTATTGGCAGGTGCAAATAGTATACTCCACTTATTGTAGTAGAGCCTTGTCTATCATGCTGATGCCAATATGTGTCACGATTTTCTTGGGTCTTTATATTAGTTCTATATCCCCAACTCTTAACGCTCTTTATCTGTCTTTCTTGTTTCATGTAAGCAAAACAACTCCAGATAAAACTCATCTTTAAATTAGTCCAGTGTTCTCCTGGCTCGCCAAAGATGTTTACGTTAGTCTGATAGGGAGGACTATTATCCCAGTACTTTCCCTGTGCAATAAGATTACTAATATCTTTACACATTTCGAATCGCTGATCTGGTGTAATTAGATTACCCCAATCATATAATTCATGTACTTTCATTTAGGCAACAGTCTTTAAATACTCTAATACTTTTTTCGGATCTGTTTCACCGTATGGATCATTGTCGTCACTATGATTGTTACGTCCTGGCTCTTCAAAGAACTTTTCTACTACGCCATTTTTAACTACCATTGCATAACGCCACGATCTATTACCAAAGCCTTGCTCAGGTTTACAAACAAGCATACCCATCATTTGAGTAAACTCACCTGCTCCGTCTGGAATAAATTTAATATTCTTTACGCCTTGATCAATCATCCACTTACGCATAACAAATGTGTCGTTAACACTAACAACATAAATTTCGTCTACGTCTAAGTTACGAATTTGATCATATAGTTCTTCAAATCCTGGTACTTGGTATGTACTACATGTTGGAGTAAATGCACCGGGTAGTGAAAATACTACAACTCTTTTTCCATCAAAAATTTCTGATGATGTAACAGTTTTCCATTCAAATGGGTTTGCTTGACCGTTTGATGTATCTACAAACGTAATTGGTTTTCCGTCAGTCCTAACTCTATATTTAAAATCAACTGCCGGGACTTGTACGCCTTCTTTCATAAAAACTCCTTAAATTTCTATTGTTCAGTTATAATAGCATCATTACTTATATTTGTCAACCTATAAACGAAAGTAAAAATGGTAAATACTTATAGCGAGAGCGTGAGGGACTAATATAGAACAATGGAATTTTTAAAGATAGTAGGAGACGTAGGTTTTCCAATTGCGGGGGCTTTAGCAAGCGGATTATTTGTGTTTACTACATTAAGATTTATTCTCGACAGTGTTACTGGAAGTGTCAATGGACTTAAAGGTATGATTACCGCTCTAAACAATCGAGTTCAAACAATGAACAATGATCTAGTTAAGATCGACGCTCTTATGAGTTATGCACTTAACGTAAAACCTAACGTTGAACGTATAGCCGCTAACGAAGGCAAAGAAGACGCTAGGAGAGATTAAATGACCAAGTGGGATAAATTCTACAACAATCAAAATCCAACAACCAAGGCATGGCTAGACGCCCAAGCAAAAGATTTTTATAGAGATGTTCTTGCAATAGGAACACCTTTATTTTTGTTTGGCGTAATATTTGGACTAGTAATAGGACTTAGTCTAGCAATATAGGAGTAATACATGTCTCAAGACTTAATTGACGCAATAAACCAATACGGCTTTCCCATTATTGCAGCCATGGGTCTTGGATACTTTGTCTACTACGTATGGAAATGGGTTACAACAGAAATTAAACCTGTACTAGGTGAAGCAAACAGTACACTAATTGCACTAATTGATCGTATACGTATGCTTGATAACGATATGATTAGACTTAATCAAAAGATTAACATGATACTAGAATTTAAAGAACAGTATGAAAAGCTCACTGGCAAAAGTTTTGACCTTGATCTAGATGAAATCGAAGACGCTATTTCTGAGGCTAAAAAGAATAAGAAGTCAAACAAATGAGTCCCGAGGTTGTTTTATTATTTTTATTAGTAATAAAGCATACTTTTGCAGACTTATTCCTTCAGACATTTAACAAGAATATTGACAAAACAAAATACTTAGGTAACGGTCAAATACACTATGCTCAGCATAGTTTACTTACGTTTTTAATAACTTTAAACTTTACTTCTGTTGAGTGTGCTTTAGTAGTTTCGCTTTTAGATCATTTGGCGCACTGGCATATTGATTTTTGGAAGTCGACGTGTGTGAAGTTGCTTGGGATTTCTCGTTCAAGTCCAACGTTCTTTCGTGTTCAAACATTGGATCAGGGCTTGCACTTTTCGACGTATTTTGCAATCGTAGCCTTAGTTGCATTTCACTAATTCTTCTTTTAATATTAATTACTTTTTCTTCAATACTTAAACTACTAAAATCATTTTGTTGTGGCAATGAATACTCCATTCCAATCTTTAGGTAGGTCTTGAGTTTTTTGGAATTTGCAACGTTCTATCCACATATCATAATAGTCAGACATCTTGCCATCAAAATGATTATGTAGTGTATTACATAACTCTATTGCTTTGTCAAACTTTTGAGCTTTATATGCTTCGTGCATATCCTCGTGTTTACGTTGTGCTACACGCCAGGCCGGACGTCTATTGTCTAACACTGTCCATATTGTTATACCGACAGTTTTTCCTTTTACTGCTAAGTCATCTATTTTTAAGTAAAAGAAGTCCGACTTAGTACGTTGGTATGTAGCGTCTCCTACTAGTAAGGTACACCCGTATTCCTTACACTTTGATTCAATCCTTGCTGCTGTTGATACTGAGTCGCCAAGAACGTCATACGAATGTCTCCTTGTGCTACCCATTTCACCAAGGTACCCCAAACCAGTATTAATGCCAGCACCCATACCCACTGGCGGACGGTTATCTCGTTGTAATGTTTCATTAAACTTCTCCACTGCTTTTAACATATCTAGTCCACATTGTACAGCACTCTTAGGATGATCAGGATCATCAATTGGAGCATTGTGTACATGCATACTAGCATCACCAATATACTTAATAATCATACCGTCGGCGTCTAGTACTGGCTGTGTAATTGCATCCATGTAACCATTCATTATTTTTGTTAGGCCTTTAACGTCATCGCCAAAACTTTCACCTAAAGGAGTAAAACCTCTAAGGTCACTAAAACATATACTAACTTCTTTCTTCATACCGTCTTTGATCAGTGCAGGATTTTCCTGTAACATACGTACAATAGTAGGTGATGCATATCCTGCAAATTGCTTTTTAATTTCTTGCTTTTGTAGGTATTCACTTACAAATCTATTAAACACAGAATGTAAGCCTACAAGTATTACAGTAGCCAGCGGCATAGTTATGTCAAGTAGATACAAGTAGTTTGTCCATGCATAGTATGCACCATACACTAACGCTCCACTAAATGCAACTATCTTTGTACCAACTAACCAATAAGGTGCAAAACGTCCAACTAGCACAAGGGCTATGCCTAAGATTCCTGTTGTGATCATTTCTGCTAAGAGTGCCCAGAATGGACGTTGTATTTGATCTCCGTCCATTACTGTTTGTAAGGTTACTGCCGCTGGTATGTAATTATATTGCGGTCCAGTTGGACTTGCAATAAGTCCCCCAATTCCTTCTGCGGTTATTCCAAGGATTACTGTCTTACCTTCTAAAGCCCAAAATTGATCTTCGTCTACTAAACTAATTTCTTCAAACTGTTTATTCCAACGTAACCATATTTGTGCATTAGGATCGGTTTTGATAATCGGGTAACCCGGAACACGTACAGCTTCAATACCGCCTTGATTCGCTTTTACTTGATAACTAGGATTTCCTGTCGCTGTCCTAATTACTTCCACTGCTAAAGCAGGATACGTATCTTCACCGATACGCATGATGAGCGGAACACGTCTTACTACACCGTCTATTTCTGGTGCTGTGTTTAAAACACCTACACCGTCTGCCGCTTCACCTAGCAATGGAATTGGTCCTAACATCCCCGGCCATTCAAACATGTATGGTAAAGGATCTCCTATTTTGGCTACGCCTCTAGGAACAGGATTCTTATTAACAGAGGTAGTTCCTGTTTGTGCAATTACTACTCCGTTATCTACAAGTGCTTCGGATAAAATATTATCTCCACCTAATCTATCAGGTTCAGAAAACATAATAGGTATTACAATAATACCAGCACCTGCCTCGCGCAGCTTCCAGATTATATCTGCAATCTGATCACGCCTCCAAGGCCATTGACCGTACTTTTCAATAGCTGGTTCGTCGATAGTGACTACTACAATATCTTGGGAGAGTTGGGGCTCGTCAGTTTGTTGAAGTAAATCAAATTGCTTGAGCCGAGCTGTTTGCACTACAGTACTATCACCGTAGTGTAACATTATCATTATAAAGGCAGTAATAAATGCTACTGACCAGTGTGTGATATACTTCGTCATACTGTATTTATTTCCATGTACTGTGATTGATATTTTTTATTGTGTTCAAGATAAGTTTTAAACATTTCTTGTACTTCAGGAGCATTGTTACTTACATTAATGAATTGCAATATGCCAGACCAGGCATTGCCTTTGAATAATAGAGTATCACCTTTAAACAGTTTTCCTTTTCCGTATTCGTGATGAAAAGTATATTCTTTATACCTATACTCCATTTGTATTTCTTTCTTAGTTGTTTCTGTTTACAATTATTGAGCAACCGTTTGCATTTGTACAATACCCAGTTATACTTACACTGTCAGAACTTGTAGTAACATTTTGAGTTAGATTGTAGTTGTATGCACCCCCAGAGTTTGTAAGATCTATTGCGGCCGTTGCACTTTGGGTGCCTCGTTGATTAACATCCACAGTATGTCCGTCACCATCTAAAACTATGTCTGCCCATTTAACACCGCTATTGCCTTTTTGATATAATGTAACATCATTGTTGTCACCTTGTATTTCAATAAAGCCATCGTGTCCTGCTTTACCCTTTTGAGTATGCGTTACACCATTATTGTCACCATTTACAACATTTGCTATATGATGTCCTGCACCACCGCCACCTTGCCTGTTTGTGTCTGTTTGATAACTGTCTAAAATATTGTTATCGCCTGTAACAGTCCAATATGCTTCGTGATCACCAGTTTCATCTGTATCAACAGTGCCATCCCCGTGTTTGCCTTGCCAAGCATTAACAGCATTGTTATTTCCTGATACTACAACACGGCTAAAGTTATTGTCTGATTCTTGATGACTGTCTAAGTCATTACTGTCTCCGTCGGCTTCTGCATATGCTTCGTTGTAATCACCTTTTTGATATATGGTAATTGTATTACCATAATGATTGTAACTACTACCAGTTTCGGCGTGAGCATCATTGTTGTCACCTAGTTGTGTTACACTCATTGTGCAGTCTTCACCGTGACAATCTATTACAGCATCGTTATCGTCGCCAGTCTGTGTAAGAGTGCTACTACTATCTCCTATATCAGCATTGTAAAATCCAAGCGTATTGTTGTTGCCTGTTTGTGAATAAGTGTATGTAGAAACGCCATAACTTCCTAGCAAACCTTTGTTTGATAGGTTATTCAAATCACCAATCTTGTTATTTTCGCCATCCTGTGTAATAGTCAAAGTGACATCGTCACCAATTTGGTTTATATAAATTTCGTTTGCATAACACGCCTGGGCACTAAAGTATAATGCTATAACTAAGATTCCTACATGTGTTCCTGTTATCTTCATTGGTTATTTTGATATATGTCAATGCTATTAGGACCAGTTCCGATTCTATAATCTATTAATTCGAAATCGCCCTGTTGTAAATTGATAGTATATCCTCCACTTTGTTTATGCAACTTTAGGTATACATTGTTAGTTCCTACATTGTCATATCTTTCAAACAGATAATGAGGATCTACATCTGTAATTTTTATTCCTGTTGTTGCATCAAACCCTAACTTAACTCCGCTAAAGTCTGTTTTTTGTTTTTCAAATTCATCTTTAAATAGTTCTGCTAATTGAATATTAAGTTGATCTAAAATATCTATTAATAAGTCGCCTAACATAAAGTCTGTTTCGTCAAGTTCAGTATGCCATATTTCTTCTTGGTTTTGAAATACTTCAACATCTAATCCTTCAAACTCTAAATAATCAATACCTAAAATATCTGCTGTTTGTTTCTTTGCCTTTTTCCATTCTTCCTCGTCTTCAACCCATGGTGTTTTCTTTCTTACAATTAAAAGAGTATCAATCATATCTTCTGGTAAGTCTAACAGTCTGGGTGGTGTCGGAGGCTGTGAAGAAGTCTGTGTTGCCGTTGCTTGGAATGCTTGATTCATAATAACCATTCCTGCGTCTGTTTCCACTGTTATCTCTCCAGTATAACAGTTTCCAGCAGAGTCACAACTTGGTAGAAGCGTAATTAAACTTCCGCCAACTTCGTCCACAACCATTACGAAATCAGTACCACGTACACCGATTGTTGCACTTGGCGTACGAATCTTAACATTTTGCTTATACTTCTTTGCAATTTGTCCAGATGCGTACCTTACTGTTCCTAATGACGCTTTTAGACTTAGTGATCCGATATCATTTGCTGGATCAAACACAAATTCGTCAATAATAAGTTTACTATGTTGTGTGATATCTACTCGAGTATCGTCAATAAAGTCGATTCGCATAGTTCCGTTGGTAGTGACAGCAGCATCCATACTTTGTACTTCAGTACCAACACCACTACCAACTAAATCTCTGCCTCTTTCAATCGCACCATTACCCTTTTGATCAGCTACTTGTCCAATATTTGCATATGCTGTAATTGGTAACCAAAGTAGTGCAGTAAGGATATACTTAGCAAACTGCATCTTTAGTCGCTCTGTGTAATATCGATATCACTACCACTAGTTTGCAAGTCAAGACTTATTGTTTGATCTTGAGCTGTACCACTTTGTGTGATGTCTATGGTATTATCACCACCAATTAGACTAATAGTTTGATTGTGTCCAGTTAAGCCTGAATCATCAACATTAATCGTAAAGGTATTTGCTAGTGTTGAACTTCCGCCACTGTTAGCACTATTGTCAATAGTGTAGTTTAGCGCCAGGTCTGTTCCGTCTAAAGCCATTGCTAGAATGTTTCCATTTCCGTCAATGTCTAACGTAACATTAGTATCATCAGCATCACCATTTTCACCTATATATAAATCTAAGTTAGTGTTGTCACCATCGATGTCAATTGTTGCTGTTACATCTTCACAGTTACCTGTAGATGTACTAGAACATTTGAAGTCGATATCGTTACCACTACCATTTACGTCCCACGTACCAGTGTACGATGCACCTTTGATAAGTGCTGAAACGATGTTGGTATTTCCAACTTGAGATATACTAAATGTCATGGATGCACCGTCCAGGTCTACGCCTGTAACTGCATCACCAATTTTATTTCCTGTACCGTCCTGAACAATATCTAAATCTAAAGTATCACCTACTTGTGTGATATAGATATCATTAGCGAACGCAAAGTTTACAAAACTAGATAATAATAGAACTGTGAGTCCTGTATATATCTTTTTCATAATCATCCCTCTTTATCGGTCTAAAGATTGTGCTTTTTTGTCCAGTTCCTCTGAGGTGTAACATTTGTCTTCTGCTTCACAATAAATAGAGACCCCTTCATCAGTATTCTCTATTACTTCTGCTTCAGTTCCTGTTACCCGTTGTTCCTTGAACTTCCAAAGCCCTTCCTTTTCGCCTTGATTTATTATTTCAATTATGCCTGCCTCAATGGCTGCTCTCACAGCATAATTGACCGGTTCATTTACAGAGTATCCACTCTCTGCTTCGACAGCTTTTGTACCCATATCTAAAAACTTAAATACGTCCGCTCCGGATCGTGACGATGCGATGACCTTTTCGGTAGCGACAGATAATAAAACCTTGCCGGTACTTACTGATACAATTCTCATCACCACGGTTACTGTGTCTATTCGATATTCAGTTTGTGCTCCAATGCCTAAATATCTGGCTCCTACACCCCCTGCTGCAACATTGCTATCATAACCTACAATGCCGCCCTCTAAAAGTAAACCTGCAAATAGCATAGGTTTTAAAGGGGTTGGTCCTTTCTCTTTTGTGCGTTCATACTGTTCCCTTGTGGAACGAATCAGTTGACGCTCTTTAACTAAATTGTCTAGGCCTACACGCTCCACAACTTGAAACCACGTGCCGTTACCTGCCTCTTGTAATGCCTTTATTACCCATACTTCACTGCCTTGAGAAACTGCCGAAGAAAGATTAGCAATATTACTTGCTGGTTTTCTTTGACCTGTTTTGTCTAAAAAGTTATAAACTGCTATTGTTATTACTGGGCCGTTTAATTCAGGGACATCTCTTAGTTCATTTACTAAAGGAGCTGTCTGTACAGTTGGCTTCCAACTGGACTCTTTTGAATAATCTACCATGGAGGGTGTCATGGCACACCCAGTTGCTAACAATGTCATAGCAATAATTGAAAGTGAACGTATCATTTAAAATCCGAACTCCCCTGATCCAGGAATTGTTATTTCCGTATACGTACCATCTTCATTTAATATTTGAAGGGTAATAGATCCTGTTAGTGGATCTTTGATCCACGTAATTGTAGAACCTTCAATTTCTGCTGTACCTGTTGTTGCTTGTGTACAAGTTCCAGCGGCTGCCGCAGCATCATCACATGAGGCAAACATACTGTCTACCATCTGTTTTGATATCTGTGCGTAAATTCTTGACTCTAAGTTTTTTAAGAACTTGTTGAGTGTTGTATTCTCAAGTTCTCTTTCAATCCTTAGTGCTTCTGATCTTTGAAAATCAGCAATCTCTTTTTTACGATTATATTGTAGTTGCTCTACACTTAGTACATGGGTTGAATAACCGTTACCATAATGGAAAGCAGGATTCTTAAAACCCCATAGAATCTCTGTTGCCCCTGCATTAGTAAAAGTTAGTAACACAAGGATTGCACCTAAACCATATTTTGTCATAATAATCTCCGAAGTTAGAGCCCTCACACTCTTATTCTATAATATATCCTTCTCGTTGTATTTATCTAGGGAGTGGTCATATTAACTGTGTGTAAATAAGTAACACCTTTGCAAAAATTTGACAGATGCAAGTGTTAATATTTTGACAGTTATGCGGCTGTGTAGCCAGGGGTAGGTGTTTGCTGGTCGTCATTCCAATTGAAGCCGCCGCCAGTAATAACCCTATCGTTATTCATTTGTCCAACTAAATCGTCGGCATCTTTAAAGATAGTGTAGTCTAATGTATCTGTTCTAAGTAACATAACAGTTGTAATGCCGTCTGCTAAGTGATAACTTGCATATGCAATTTTAGAGTATGCAACATTCATCTTCTTCATGTCAACAGTACCATCATTATTAATTGCATCAATAATTAGTTCTGCTGGCTTAAATGGTTTATGATGTGAATTACCTGCTTGTTCTTGACTTAGTTTATCGTAGTTTTGTACAAGAGCTTTAATTGTTGAAATAAACAAGTCAGCAGTTTGTTTTTTATTTGCATACGGTTCTAACACTTCGTTGTTTAGTGCATCAAAGCCTTTCTTGTTCCAGTTATACTTGCTACCTTTTTTGGCCTTGCCTTTAATAACATTGTATTGGTTACCATCGTAACTTTGTGCATCAATTTTTTGGAATGTTCCATCTTTTTGCATTACTGGAATAGTTGCACCCTTTGGTGCTGATTGCATAATTTCGTTAATTTTGTTTGACCATGTTTGCCAACCTGTAGTTGCTTTAGCAATAGCCTTACTATTGAAACGCCCACCAGTCTTTGCACTTGCTTTAATTTCAACTTCTTCATCGCCAATCTTTAGATCGCCCTTCTTGCCTTTTTCTGCAGGGTTACCCATCATTGACAATGCCATTTCGCCTGGACCAATAGCACCTGATGTTGTGCCTGGCGCATAACTAAAGATGTTTTCTTTTACAAATACATCAAATACTTTTTGATAGTTTGGGTTTACAAAATCTTTAACATTACCTCTGTCTACAGAAATAAGTCTTAGCATGTTAATTACTTTACCATCAACACAGGCTTGTAAAAACTCTTTAATCTCTTCAGCCTTAATATCACTTTCTTCCTGCATATCAAGTATTTTTCCAAACAGTGCCTGCTTTAGAGTTTTAGTAAACTTATCTGCGTTAATAGACATTTTCTTATATGAAGCTCTATCTCTTGCTGTCATATTACTTGTGTCTAAGTCTGCTGTATATCCTTGTACTTTGTTACCTAGTGTAACTAATACACCTGTAACGTCTTTAACAAAGTTAATTGCTTCGTCACG